>RRZT010948808.1_pt1 | contig 18526 bp, 17 predicted proteins | sample 2165551 | NCBI WGS metagenome assembly RRZT01 (sample SAMN10456910, study PRJNA506462) | wastewater metagenome | biome: wastewater; feature: sludge; material: wastewater sludge; isolation source: wastewater sludge with Escherichia coli K12::gfp cells carrying plasmid... | place: USA: Moscow, Idaho...
CGACGAACGCCGCTACCTGTCCGAAGGATCCATGGCTTTGCTCTACCCCGACCGCGATAATGAACCCATCGCCGCCATCACCGACGGCGAGGCGTGACACCGAGGATCCCTCGAAAGCCCACCACTCAGCGGGGCACTATCGAGAATCGCTCCCACATTTCCACCTGGAACAGCCAGCCGAGCCCCGCCGGGTGACCGAAGAATCCTCGATCGGTACGTGAGGTGGCAGGCGGGGACGCTTCGTTGCTGGTCGCTGACATGGCGTTGTCTCCTTGGGGTCCGTCCGTTCCCACCGGTGGTCAAGGGGTGTCTCACTGGGAGGGGAATCGGTCCGGCAGACACCTTAGACCCGGCGCGGGGGCAGCCGTCCACTCCCACAGCAGTGTTTCCTTGCCACACGAAAAAGCGGATCCCGGGAGCGACCCGGGACCCGCCTTTGCCAGAGGAATACGTCAGGGCAGCAACGCCACGGACGCCTCGTCGGTGTTGTTGCGGAAAGCGAAGGACTCCTGGAAATAGAGCTGGACGCTGTCGGCGTCGTGGGACAGATAGCCGAGGGAGAGGTCCTGGCCCAATTGCAGGTCGAAGTCGCCGCTGCGCGTCGTCAGCACGACGGCACCCTGGATCGCGGGCGCCCAGATGATCTCGCCGTCCACCAGCCGGGTGAGGTGGTTGAGGATCGGGAAGCCGTGGTCGGAGGTTTCACTCACCAGCGTGTACAACTCGGCGCCCAGCAGGACGGAGTAGGGGCCTTCCACGCCCGCGAGCCGGAGCGCGGTCAACGCCGAGGTGAGCGCCTCGGGGACGTCGACCGCGTTGTCCGGGACGCGCACCACCGCGTTGGAGGAGCACGGCCGGACACCGCGGATACCCGCGGCCGGGTAGCCGTCCAGGATGGCGCGGTCCTCGGCGAACGCGATCCGCTGGGCGGCCTCCTTCAACGGCTCCCAGTCGGCGTCCTTGGCGCCCCGTTCGACGCTGTCAATCTCGGTGCGCGACAACGTGAACGGCACCCGCAGCTGCACGACGGGCGCGACCCGGTACAGCCGCGATTGCACGCCGTCGCCGGGCGCGGCGACGTCTTGGAGCCTGCCCAGGGACACGGCCGAGAAGTCGCTGCCGTGCGGGCCGGACACGTCGACGACGCGGCGGGCGGCGATGTTGCGCTGGAAGGTGCGCTTGGCCTCCTCCTCGATGTCGCTCCAGGCGGCGTCGGAGATGGGGGCGAGCGAACGGTGCAGGTTGTTCATCGGTGGTTCCTTCCAAGTGCGCCGATGCCGAGTGAACCGCTGGCATCGACCGGTGCGGATGGGGTAGGTGCGGGGAGGTCGTCGTCCCCGGCCAGGTGCGGCGCGGGGGGCGGCGACTCCAGGAAGTCGATCGAGGGGCAGAAGAACGTCGTCCCGGTGACGGCGTTCGAGAAGTCGAGGATGCGGTCGTAGTTGCCGGGCGGGTTCCCGACGAACATGTTGCGCAGCATCTCCATAGTGATGTCGGGGTCGGCTGCGTAAGCGATGTAGTAGGTGCCGAACTCGCCCGCGCCGAGCTCGCCGAACGGCATGTTGGCCCGCAGGATCTCCCGTGGGGTGCCGTCGGGCGCGTCGTCGAGGTCGTTGAGGGCGACGTGGGAGTTGGCGGGCTTCACGGCGTCCGGCATCTCGATGTCGTCGAGCTTGCTGCGTCCGATGACGCGCTCCTGCTCGCCGGTACTGAGCGCGTTCCAGGCGTCCATGTCGTGGAGGTACTTCTGGACCATCACGTAGCTGCCGCCCGCGACGAACGGGTCGGCGTCGTCGATGATCGCGGCCCGCACGGCGTCCTCGGCCTCCGGGTTCTCGGTGCCGTCCACGAAGCCGAGGAGGTCTCGCTGCTCGTAGAACCGGAAGCCGTGGGTCTCGTCGACGACGTCGACGGCACCGGCGAGGCGGGCGAGGATCTGCTGGCCCAGTTCGAAGCACACCCCCATCGAGTCGCTGCGGACGTGGAACAACAGGTCGCCCGGGGTCGCCGGGGCGGCATGCCGCTCCCCGGCGGGCGGGTCGAACGGGGTGAGCTTGGCGGGCCGGGGACCGCTGTAGAGCCGGTCCCAGGCGTCCGAGCCGACCCCGACGACGACGTCGAGTTGGCCTCCCGGCGTCCGGAACCCGACGGACCTGCGGATCCCTTGAAGGTCCTGCAACGTGTCTCGTACGGCGGCCTCGCCACCCTCGCGGAGGGTCATGACGAGAAACAGCGCCGCGCCGGTCAACGGATGAACGATTCCTTGTGCGCGTGCCACCCCTCCACCGTAGTCCGGATGCCAGTCGAAACCAGGCCGGGTCGTCGTTGGGTCCTGTCCCCTGCCCCGGGCCCGGACGCGGGCCCCGGTTCCGGGCGCGTCGTGGGTCTGCGGACTCTGGGCGACGGGTCCGCCGCCGACGAGACTCGCCCCCATGTCCAGCCCCTCGACGCCCAGCACCCGCCCCCACAGACGCGAACGGGGGAACGTCGGGCTGGGGTACCTGGCCCTGATCCTCATCGCGGCCCTGGTGTGCGGCGCGGTCGTGACCGCGGTGCCGCTCGCCAAGGTGAGCGCCCAGATGCGCTGTGCCGTGGAGTCCATCCTCACGCTGCGATGGACGTTCGACTGCGGGGCCGACGACGCCGCAGGCGGCGGGAGCGGTGGGGACGCCGGGAACGGTGGGGACGCCGGCGCCACCCCCACCAGCCCCGACGGCGGCAGCGTCCCGCTCTCCTGCTCGGACCCGGTCTACGGCCAGTTCGACGCGGTCCCGACCCAGATTCTGGGCCAGAGCAAACGCGTCGACACGCTGCCCAAGGACCCCCACCCGACCATGGTCCGGTTCGACTGCGTCTGGTACTACATCCCGCCCGACTGTGGCGCGCCCCCCGCGGGCTGGGCAGCCGGCCTCACCCCGGTCAGGGCGTCGACGTGACCGCCTTCCGCACGTGCGTGACGTCGGGGCGCGATGCCGCCACCCCGACGCAGTCCGACAACCCCGCGTGCGTCAACGCGATGCCCGACGGCCTGGCGTCCGGCGAGGCGGCCACGGCCCGCGTCCAGATCGGCTGCACCAACTACGTCGTCCCCCAGCAGTGCCGCGCCGAGTGGAACGAGTATGTGTCCGCCGACGAGGCCGCCCAGCACGTCGAGGGGGCCGGCCCCACCGTGTCCGCGGGCATCACGCTCGCCACCTGCATCCTGACCACCTACAACAGCCTGGAGCCCGACTGCGCGGTGTGGGCGAACAGCAGCACCTCCACGAAGACGAAGCAGATCCTGTTCTGGAAGTGGAACAAGAGCAACGGGATGGTCGTCGAGAAGCTGGGGGACGGGCGGGTCCGGCTCACCCTCGCGCGGGGTTCCAGCAAGGGCTCCGGGATCGACTTCCTGCTGTCGGCCGGTTCCGCCTCGGTGTCGGCGGGGCTGTGGGGGATGACGGGCGTGGAGAACACCGATGCGTTCGAGTTCGCCAACGAGACCGATGCTCAGGCCTGGCTCGACTGGTTTCAGCAGTACGACGCGGCGGACACGGCCATGGCTAACTTCGACAACGACCACGACTGCAGCACAGGTCGCCGAGCGAAGCACCACGGGGACTACAAGAAACTCGCGGAGAGTCTGAGCGACCTCCAGGCCAGCGAGCCGCCCCACAACTCCGCGTCACGGGGCTGGTCGACCATGACGGACGTCGAGGTCGGCCTCTCGGCGGAAATCGAAGTGGAGGGTGGCCCGAGCGCGAGCGCTTCCTTCTCCGCCTCGGAGAACACGTCGGTCTCCCAGGCGACCCTCGGTGACGGCGGTCACGAGGCGAGTTGGTCCACCACCTCTGCCGGGGGGATCGCCGCCCTGGTCAAGTTCGGGTTCGTGGACCCGGCCGCCTTCTCGGGGAGCTTCGGCGAGGACTGGTCGGGGGGGCGTGACCATCACCGCAAGCTGGGACAAGGAGGGCCGTGTCACCGGGCTCACCTATCGGCTCGACAGCGAGGCTGTGACAAGCGTGCAGCACGCCAAATCGCTGGAGGCCGAGTTCGGCTATCTCGGGGCGGCTGTGGAGCACGTGGAGACCGCCGGCGCGGGGACCGCGACCGTCCTGGAGCAACAGATCGATCTCACGCAGAACGAGGACCTTCGCCTCCAGTACGAGGACCTCATCAACCAGTCCTTCCCAGGGGGCAAGGACGGGACCCTCGACGGCAACAACGTGAACTTCACCAGCAACGCCTCGGCTGCGGATCTCGACGCCCTCGCCCAGGCGGCCTCCCACGGAGCCACACGGACCCTGCAGTATGACGTCCAGCAGGATTCGACGCAGGAATCCGCCTCCGTGACGTTCCTCGGGATCACGTTGGCGAGCGCCTCGTGGACGTCGACGACGGACGATCGCAACCTCACCTCGTCCTCACTTGAGGTGATGGACGTCAATGGGAACGTCCAGACGCTGAAGCCAGCACCGAAGTGCTACCTGCCGCCGTTCGAGAAGCCAGAGGACTACTACGCCTCGGGCTGGTCCAACTCCACCACCTCCCGGCATCCGTATCGGCAGGGCTACGACCTCAGCTACACCCACACCCCCCTCGGCTGACCGGGGGAAGGGCGAGGCCGTCGGCCGCGGCGCTCTCGTGGGACCGTGCCCACCACGGTTGGGTCGGCGGTGGGCCTTCGGACCCTGTCCGCGGCCGCAGAGGCCGGGGAGAGTCGTCACATGACCAGACCCAGGCGGCACGACGAGGGACGCGGACACCGTGAGCGTGGCAACGTGGGCCTGGGCTATCTGGCGTTGCTGCTCATCGCGGCGCTGGTGTGCTCGGCGGTCGTGACCGCGATCCCCCTGGCCCGGGTCAGCGCGACGGTTCGCTGCGCGGTCGACGCCATCGTCCACCTGACATCGGTGTTCGACTGCGCCGACGCCGCGGACTCCGATCCGGGCACACCGGGCGATCCCGGGCAGCCGGGAGACCCCGCGGCCACCCCGACAGCCGCGCCTCCTGACCCCGGGGGCGGACAACCGCCCACCTCGTGCGAAGACCCGGTGTACGGCCCCTACAACGCTCTGCCCGATGCGATCATCGGGCAGAGCAAGAGCGTCAACCATGTGGCCACCGACCCGGATCCGACCATGGTGCGGTTCGACTGCGTCTGGTACTACATCCCCACCGACTGCGGTGAACCTCCCGCCGGCTGGGGGGCGGGGCTCGTCCCCAACAGCGGGGTCGACATCGCCCCGTTCCGCGACTGCGTGACCGGTGGCCGCGACAAGGCGACCCCGACGGAGTCCGACAACCCCGCCTGCGAGAACGCCATGCCGGCGGGAATGGAGCCGGGCGAGGCCGACCGTGCCCGCGTCCAGATCGGGTGCGCCATCTACGTGGTGCCCCAGGAGTGCTCGGCCCAGTGGAGTTCCTACGTCGACGCGGACAGCGCCGCCGGGCACCTCACCGGCGCGGCACCGACGGTCACCGCCGGCATCGACCTGGCCCGATGCATCCTGACCACGTACAACAAGCTGGAGGCCGACTGCGCCGTCTGGTCGCAGGGCAAGACCGCCACCAAGACGACGCAGATCTTGTTCTGGAAGTGGAGCAAGAGCGACGGCATGGTGGTGGAGAAGCTCGGCGACGGCCGCTACAAGGTGACGATGGCCCATGGCAAGGGCAAGGGTGCGGGGATCGAGTTCAACCTCTCGGCGGGCAACGCGACGGCGTCCGCAGGCTTGTGGGGGATGACCGGCGTGGACAAGACCGACGTGTATGAGTTCGCCAACGAGGCCGACGCCCAGGCCTGGCTCGACTGGTACAAGGAGTATGACGCCGCGGACAAGGCTGTCGCGGACCTGGACGAGAAGTACGGCTGCTACAGCAAGCACACCTGCACCTCTCGACGCGACAGCAGCCCCACCTGCGTGCGCTACGGCATGTGTGACAACGGCCGGCTCAACTATCCGGCTGCGGCGCGGACGCTGCGCGACCTGCAGAATCGCGAACCCGACCACAAGCGCGCCTCGCTGGGATGGGCCGACACGACGGAGGTCACCGTCGATCTGTCGGTCGGCGCGAAGAGCGGCAAGGGCAAAGGCAAGGGTGAGGGCGAGAAAAGCGGCGCGACGCCGAGCCTCGAGGCGAGCCTGTCCTACTCGCACTCCAGCAAGAGCGGGGTCTCCCAGACGACGCTTCCCGACGGCAGCCACTCGGCGAGCTGGTCCACGTCATCGATGAACGGCATCGCCGCCTTGGTGAGCTTCGGGCTGGCTAGCCCGACCGCGGTGGAGGGTGTCGGCAAGCTGGAGGGGAACTTCGCCAAGGAGTGGAAGGGCGGGACGACGATCACCGCCACGTGGGACAAGGACGGGACGCTGACGGCGTTGTCGTACCGGCTCGACAAGGAGGCGCTGACCAGCGTGAAGAAGGGCATGTCCCTGGGCGCCAACTTTGGATTGCTCGGCGCGTCGGTGTCGCTGACGCAGACCGACTCCGAGGGGAAGGCGACCGTCCTGGAGCACCGGATCGACTTCACGTTGCACCCCGACCTGCGGGAGCAATACCAGACGATCGCAGACGAGTCGTTCCCGGGCGGTAAGCGGGGAGCCCTCGACGGCAACAACGTCCGGTTCGGCGCCACGGCCTCGGAGGAGCAGCTCGAGAGCCTGCAGGAGGCCGCCAAGCAGGGGGCCACCCGAAGCCTGGAGTACGACGTGGACAAGAGCGAGACCACCAAGCAGGCGGGGGTGACCTTCGGTGGGCTCGTGCTCGCGAAGGCGAGTTGGACGAGGACCTCCGATGAACGCAATCTCAACTCCTCCAGCTTGGAGGTGACCGATGTCAACGGGACCCGACAGATCGTCAACCCGGCCCCGAAGTGCTATCTCCCCACGTTCGACAAGCCCGCGGACTACTACAACGGATCCGGCTCGAACGTTTCGACGAGCAGCCACCCTTACGACCAGGGCTACGACTTCGGCCGCTCCACCACGCCGATCGACTGAACCGAATCGGCTGCCGGGCTCAGTGGGCGACCAGGGACGCTGCCATCACCAGAGGCAAGGAGATCAGTGACGCCATCGACGTGACGGTCGTCATGGTCTTCAGCGATCCCTGGGTGGAGAGCCCGAGCAGCGACTTGAACATCCAGAAGAAGTTGCTGTTGACCTGCAGGGCGAAGAGGGAGCCGGACGCGATCGCGAGCCCCATCACCACCGGGGAGACGGCGATCTGATCCAGGATCGGTGCGACGATGCCCGCGGCGGTGATGGCGGCCACCGACACCGAGCCGATCGCCAGGTGCAGCAGCGCGGCGATGAACCAGGCCAGCAGGATGGACGCGATGATCGGGGCGCCCGCGTCGACGCTGAACAGGCCGCCGAGCAGCTTCGCCAGGCCGGTCGCCTTGATGACGGCGCCGAGCGAGCCGCCGACGCCGGTGACGAGCAGGATCTCGCCGGTGGTCTGCAGCCCCTCGCTGAACGCGGTGGCGGTGCGGGCGGTGCCGACGTAGCGGCGGGCCATCACGTAGGCGCCGACCAGGCCGAGGAACAAGGCGATGTTGGCGTCCCCGAGGAACGCGATGATCGCGTTGTCGATCCCGGCGAGCTCGCACAGGGCGCCGGTGGCGATCATGAGCAAAGGCACGACGATGGGGGCCAGGCACAGCGCCAGGGAGGGGCGGCGTTCCGGGCTGACCTCGTCGGCGGCCTCCTCGATCTCTTCGGCGTTGGAGACCTCCTCGTCCTTGGCTTCGTTCCACCAGCCACGGTTGAGCATCCGGCGGAACAGCCAGGTGGTGAGGACGGCGGTGACGGGTCCGATGACGATGCCGTAGATGAGGTAGCTGCCCAGCGGGACGTGCAGCAGCCCGGCGATCGAGATCGCCGAGAGCCCCGGCACGACGAACACGTAGCCGCAGAAGATGCCGGTGCCCAGCGCACCCGCCAGCCACGCGAGCCCGTTCTTGCCGAGGAACTTCGCCGACGAGCGCGCCACCGGGGCGGCGAGGACGACCTGCACGTCCACGTAAATGGAAGGCGCGATGGTGCTCAGTGCGACGGTCAGCGCGTAGGGCAGCCGGTTGGCGGGCACGACCCTCACCAGCGCCTCGACCATCACCTTGAAGGCGCCCACCGAGTGCAGCAGCGCCCCCATCAGGACGCCGAAGCCGATCAGCAGGCCGATCTTCGTCATGATGTCGCCGAAGCCCGAGGTGATGGCGTCGACGGTTTCGGCGAAGCCGATGCCGGAGGCCAAGCCCAGATAGAGGCAGCCGAGCACGAGGGCGATGATGGGGTCGACCTTGGCTTTGATGATGAGCAGGATGATCGCGACGATCGCGATCCCGGTGTGCAGAGCAATCATGGTTCCACTCCCGTGGGGACGCGGGCCACGACGGTGTGACCCGCCGCCAGCCTCGCGTGCGCCGCCGGGGGCGGGCATCCTTATGTTCATAGTGTTCACGGGCCCGCGCAGCGTCGCCTCGCACGTCCTGATCGTGCTGGGCGTCGTCGCCGTGCTCGTGGTGGGCGCCTCGGTCGGGCTGGCGACCTGGCAGGCCGCCCGTCAGGTGGAGGACGCCGCCGCCGATCAGGTGACGAACGTCGCCCGCACCGTCGCGTCCTCCGACGAGGCGCGCGAGGCGCTCGCGGTGGGGGGCGCCACGCCCGCGCTGACCGCCTTCGCGGACCGGACCCGGGAGGCGACCGGCACCGACTTCGTGGTCGTCATGACCACCGACGGGGTTCGGTTCACCCACCCCAACCCGGATCTGGTGGGCGGGCGCTTCGCTGGCTCCACGGACGCCGCGCGTGCGGGCGGCCTCGTGCTGGAGGAGTACACCGGCTCGCTGGGGCCCTCGACGCGCGCGGTGGTGCCGGTGACCCACGAGGGGCGGGTGATCGGGCTGGTGTCGGTGGGGATCGCGCGGGCCAAGGTGTCCCAGGCGTTGGCGGGCATGTGGCCCCAGATCGTGCTGCCGGGTCTGCTCGCCGCGGCGGTCGCGGGGACGGGTGCCTGGCTGACGGCCCGGCAGGTCCGGCGCGAGACCCTCGGGCTGAACGCCCGGGAGGTGGCCCGGCTGCACGACCATCACGACGCGCTGCTGCACGCCGTCCGCGAGGGCCTCGTCATCACCGGCACCGACGGACGCATCCAGGTGGTCAACGACGAGGCGGCGCGGCTGCTGAGCCTGCCCCCCGATGCCGCCGGACGCCCGGTCGCCGACCTGGGGCTGTCGCCCGAGCTGGCCGACCTGCTCACGTCGGCGCGCCACGAGGTGGATGTCCCCCACGCCACCGGGGCCCGGCTGCTGCTGGTTTCCAGCGACGCCGTGCTGCGCGACGGCCGCCGCACCGCCACGCTGACGACCCTGCGGGACCGCACCGAACTGGAGTCGCTGACCGGACGCCTCAGCGCCACCCAGGGACTCGCGGACGCGCTACACGCCCGCAGCCACGAGGCAGCGAACCGGCTGCACACCGTGGTGACCCTGATCGAGCTGGGGCGCGCGGACGAGGCCGTCTCCTTCGCGACCGGGCGTCTGGCCGGGGAGCGGCAGGCTGACAAGGCGATCCTGGCGGCCATCGAGCCGCCGGTGCTCGCGGCGCTGCTGCTCGGCAAGACCGCTCAGGCCGCCGAGCGGGGCGTCCGGCTGACCCTCGATCCGGACGCCCACCTGCCCGTCGTCCCCGGCGTCGAGGCCGCGCTGGTGACCGTCGTCGGCAACCTGGTCGACAACGCGGTGGAGGCCGTCGCGGGACGTCCCGAGGCGGCCATCGTGGTGGACGTTCAGGCGTCCGGGGAGGCGCTGCTGGTGACGGTGAGCGATAACGGCCCCGGCGTCCCCGAGGCGGACGCCGAGCGGATCTTCAGCCGCGGGTTCACCACCAAGCCGGGCACCGAGCCGGGCGGGCGCGGCATCGGGCTGACCCTCGTGCGGCAGGCGGTCGCCGCCCTGGGCGGGCACGTCACGGTGTCGGCCCCGCCGGGCGCGACGTTCGTGGTGACCCTGCCCACCACCCCGCAGGATGCCGGTGCGGTCGGAGATGCCCCATGACTGAGTTGAGCGTCCTCATCGTCGAGGACGAGCCCCTGGTGGCCGACGCCCATCGCGACTACGTGGGACGCGTCGAGGGCTTCGTCGTCGCCGGCATGTCCGGGACGGTCCAGGCGGCGGTGCGGGCGCTGGCCCGGCAGCCGATCGACCTGGTGTTGCTGGATCTTAACCTGCCCGACGGCAGCGGCCTGGAGGTGCTGCGCGGCGTCCGGGCTGCGGGGCGTCCGGTCGACATCTTGACCATCACCGCAGCCCGCGAGGTCGAGCCGGTGCGCGCCGCGCTCACGCTAGGCGTCGTCGGCTATTTGCTGAAGCCGTTCACGTTCGCGGACCTGCGCGACCGCCTGGAGGCCTACCGCCGCTACCGGGCCGATCTTGCGGGCGCCCCTTCGGCCAATCAGGCCACCGTGGACGCCATGTTTGGTGAACTGCGGCGTCCCACCGACCCGGGCAACGCCCCCAAGGGCTTGGATCGCGGCGTCTTGGACGACGTCATCGCGCTGCTCCGCGATGCCGGGGCTGCGGGCCGCTCAGCGTCGGAGATTGGCGTCGCGGTCGGGTTGTCGCGCGTCACCGCCCGCCGCTACCTGCAATACCTGACCGAGCAGGGCCGCACCGTGCGCTCGCAGCGTCTGGGCGGTTCAGGACGTCCCGAGGTCTTGTTCACCTGGCGGCTGTGACATCTCATTCCGCAGTATCTCGACTCTGGAATGTGCGCGGTGCCACGATGTGCGCACCGCGCCCCGTGAAGACGGGCATCGATCCGGAGGAGCCGCCCCATGAGCATGAGTTTCAGCTCTCTCGAGAGCCTTATATTGCTGGTCCTGGTCGGCTTGTGGGTGGTGGGCCTCGTGCTGGCGATCAGCATGAGTCGCCGCGTTTCGACGGGCACCGCGATCTGCCTCACCTTGGTAGCCATTTTCGTCCCACTTGTGGGATCGCTGATCGTTCTTGGATTTTGGTTTATCCATGCCCCGCGGGGCCGATACCTCCCGCCCCCTCCACGATTCTGATCCTCACCCGTGAAGGGGCGCTGGCCGGCCTTCAGTCGGCGAAGCGCTGCCAGGCGGGCTTGTGGGCGTAGGTGTGCGCGTAGTAGTCGCGCAGGGTGAGCTTGGCGGCGGCCGCCTCGTCGATGACGACGGTGACGGTGCGGTGGAGTTGCAGCACCGAGCCGGGGCACATTGCGCTGACGGGCCCCTCGACCAGGCCCGCGATCGCGTCCGCTTTGCCTTCGCCCTGGGCGACGAGCACGACCGCGCGGGCGTCCATGATGGTGCCCAGTCCCTGGGTGAGGCAGTGCTGGGGGACGTCGTCCAGCGTCGGGAAGAAGCGGGCGTTGTCGCGGCGGGTCTGCTCGTTGAGGGTCTTGATGCGGGTGCGGGAGGCCAGCGAGCTGGTCGGTTCGTTGAACCCGATGTGGCCATTCGAGCCGACGCCGAGGATCTGGACGTCGACGCCGCCCGCGGCCTTGATGGCGGCTTCGTAGTCGTCGCAGGCCTGGCGCAGGTCCACAGCGTTACCCGCGGGGACGTGGACGCGGGCCGGGTCGAGGCCGAGCGGGACGGTGACCGTCTCGTGGATGATCGACGCGTAGCTCTGCGGGTCGGACGCGGGCAGGCCGACGTACTCGTCGAGGGCGAACGCGGACGCCGCGCTCAGGTCGAGGTCGCCGCGCTGCACGCGGGCGGCCAGAGACCGGTAGAGCGCCAGCGGTGAGGAACCGGTCGCGACGCCGAGGACGGCTGGGCCGCCCTTCTGGGTCGCCACCTGGGCAACCCGGGCGGCGGCGACTTCGCCTGCATCCTCGGCGGTGGGGCAGATCACGATTTCCATGGCTGGTCCTTTCGGCGGGCGGTGTGGCCCGCGGTCATCACGGGTGGGTGCGGCGGCCGTCGAGATCCATGTGGATCCGGTAGCGGTCGCCGCGGTAGTGGGAGGTGACGTGCTCGACGGGCACGCCCTGGGCGGTGGAGCGGCGCTGGAACACCAGCGTCGGCGTCGAGGGGGGCATGCGCAGGAGGTCTGCCACGCGGGTGGTGGGCGGGTCGGCCCACAGCGTCTGCTCGGCGGCGTCGATGACGCGTCCGTAGTGGTCGGCGAGCAGCCCGTAGAGGGAGTCGGTGAGGTCGTGGGCGTCCAGGTCGGGGAACAGCGGCTCGGGGTACCAGCCCTCCTCCAGCGCCATGGGTTCGTCGTCGGCCAGCCGCAGCCGCTCGACCTGCCAGGCCCGCTCACGCGTCCCGAGGCCAAGCGCCTGGGCGACCTCGGGCGGCGGCACGTGGGCCGCGAAGGCGAGGACGCGGGTGCTGGGGGTCGCGCCGCGGCGTCGCATGTCGTCGGTGAAGGACGCCAGGTGGAGGTGGGATTCGAGCCGGGGCCGGACGGCGAACGTCCCGAGCCCCTGGACGCGCTCCAGCATCCCGTCCGCGACGAGCCCGCCGACGGCCGCCCGCACGGTGGCCCGCGATACACCGTAGTCGGCGGACAGTTGCCGCTCCGAGGGGATCGCCTCGCCCGGCGTCGCCATGCCCAGGATGAGCGCCCGGAGCTGCTGATGCTTGGGGGTGGCCCCGGTCAACGTCGCGGCCATCACACCCCCTCCACAGTGGTCCTTACTGGTACGTACCAGTGTGCTCGCTGCGGCCCCCGCGGGCAACCCGGAAGCTCACCAGAGGTCGACGTTGTACTGGTCAAAGATGACGACGCCCGGGTACGCCTCCCGAACGAACTCGCCCAGGAAGATGATGTCGTTGGTGTGGAGCCGCTCCGGGTCGTCGCCGAAGCCGAGGACGATCTGGGTGTCGTAGTCGGCGAAGTCCGGGGGCAGCACCGTCCCCGCAGGAAGCGCCTCGGCAACCGCGGTCGGATCGAGCGTCATGTCCTCGCCCTTCCACAACCACACCTGCACCTCCCAGTCGCCCTGGGTGAGCACCAGGATGGTGACGCGCGGAAACACAAGATCCTTGGTGGTGATCGTGTAGTCACCCGCAAAGGCGAACCGCGTCTCGAAGTCGTCCTTCAGCGCCGCCATATCGAGTCGGTCGTCGGCGTCGCGCCACAGCGCAAAGAGGTTGAACACGGCGTCTCCTGGGCTCGGGGGTGGCTTCCGGGCGGATACTCGCCACGTTTCTACCGGCTCCCCCACCTCACTGGCTACCCCGAGCCGAGCAGCGGACTTGTGATCCGCGGGTCCTGGGCTCGATTCCCAGTGGATCCGCCCAAAGGTCAGGTGCCAGACCGTCGAAATGTCAGATAGAAACTCGTCCAAGTGTTAGATTGGGCCCATGGTGTATCGGCGAAGGATCGTTGACGACCTGCTCGATTCTGTGTTCGTGCCCGATGGCCTTGCTGCGGTCGCACTGGAGGGAGCCAAGGGCGTCGGGAAGACCGCGACCGGGATGCAGCGTGCCTCGACCGCGCTCAGCCTGACGTCCGCCGGGCAACGCGAAGCCCTCGCAGCCAATCCAGACCTCGTGGTTCAGGTGCCGGCGCCGGTCCTGATCGATGAGTGGCAACTCGAACCAGGCGTGTGGGATCGCGTCCGGCATGCCGTGGACGACGACCCGAGCGGGGGGCGGTTCCTACTCGCTGGTTCAGCCGGCGTCGCCCCGGGAGTGCGCATCCACTCCGGTGCTGGACGGATCGTGCGACTCCCGATGCGGCCGCTCGCGATGAGCGAGCGTGGCTTGCCCGAGCCGTCCGTTTCGTTGGCCGCGCTGCTCGCTGGCGGCATCGGGGAGGCGGGCGGTACGTCGGAGGTCTCGCTCTCCGACTACGTCGACGAGATCGTGCGGTCCGGATTCCCCGGTATCCGCGATCTTCCGGAACGCGCTCGCCGACTACAACTCGACAGCTACCTCAGCCGCATCGTCGAACACGAACTACCGGAGAACGGAGCAGCAGTGCGCCGGCCCGCGGCGCTGCGCGCCTGGCTCGCTGCCTACGCTGCGGCGACCTCGACCGATGCCGGGTACGCCACGATTCTGGACGCGGCGACCCCGGGCGAGGGAGACAAGCCGGCCCGACAGACGGCCGACGTGTACCGAGAGCACCTCACCCGCATCTTCGTCCTCGATCCCGTCGAGGCCTGGATACCGGCCTTCGCACCCCTGAAGCGGCTCACACTGACACCGAAGCACCACCTGGTCGATCCGGCGCTGGCTGCCCGGCTCGTGGGCGTCGGAAAGCAGAGCCTTCTCCAGGGCGCCGAGCACCCCCTGCCCGGCGCCCGGACTGCCACCTGGCTCGGCGCTCTCTTCGAGTCACTGGTCACCCAGTCCATCCGGGTCTACGCGGAGGCGGCAGGAGCGCGAATCGGTCACCTGCGGACCAAGAACACCGAGCATGAGATCGATCTGATCGTCGAGGGCGACGATCACCAGGTCGTCGCGATCGAGGTGAAGCTGGCCAGCACGGTCGAGGCCGCGGACGTGCGCCACCTCAACTGGCTGCACGGCGCCATCGGGGAGCGGCTCGCCGCCCGGGTCGTGGTCTACTCAGGCAGCTACTCCTACCGCAGGCCAGACGGAGTGTTCGTGGTGCCGCTGGCGCTCGTGGGACCATGAGTGAGGACATGCGCGCACCGGCCTGAGCGGCGCACATCGCGAAGGGCAAGTTCCGCCCCTCCCGGGCACAGGCTGTTTGCTCCCGGCGCCCTGGGACGGGCGACCGTTCACCAGACACGCACCATGGGAGGATCGAGGTGTGGCAGGACTCCTCGTGGCGGGTACGTCGTCGGACGCCGGCAAGTCGTTGATCGTGGCCGGGTTGTGTCGGGCGTGGGCCCGGCAAGGCGTGAAGGTGGCCCCGTTCAAGGCGCAGAACATGTCGAACAACTCGATGGTGTGCCCGGACGGTTCTGAGATCGGACGCGCCCAGTACCTGCAGGCGATCGCCGCGGGCGTCGAGCCGTCGGCGCGGCTCAACCCGGTGCTGCTGAAGCCCGCCACCGACCGGCGCTCCTTCATCGTGGTGGACGGGCGCCCCGGCGGCACCCTGGAGGCGGGTGAGTACGCCACCGGACGAGCCGCGCTCGCCCAGGCGGCATTCGCGGCGTATGAGGAGTTGGCCTCAGAGTTCGACGTGATCGTCGCCGAGGGGGCCGGCTCCCCCGCTGAGATCAACCTGCGCGCCGGCGACTACGTGAACCTCGGGCTGGCCAGGCGTTTCGACCTGCCGATGGTGCTGGTGGGCGACATCGACCGCGGCGGCGTCCTGGCGTCGATCTTCGGCCACTGGGCGATCCTGGACGACGCTGACCGAGCGCAGTTGGCCGGCTATCTGATCAACAAGTTCCGCGGGGATCAGTCCGTGCTCGCCCCCGGCCTGGACGAACTGAGCGCCCGCACCGGGCTGCGCAACTTCGGCGTCGTGCCGTGGCTGGATCAGGTGTGGCTCGACTCCGAGGACGCCCTCGCGTTCGCCCGCTGGCCCCGGACGCCCGGCGCGGGCGGCGTGCTGCGGGTGGCGGCGATCCGGTTCCCGCGGATCTCGAATGCCACCGACCTGGACGCCCTCGCCGCCGAACCCGGCGTCGACGTGTTCATCGCCGACCGTCCCGACGACCTGGCCCGCGCCGACGTGGTCGTGCTGCCCGGCAGCCGCTCGACCTTGGCGGACCTGGAGTGGCTGCGCTCCCGCGGACTGGCCGAACCGCTCGCCGAGCGCGCCCGCACCGGGGCGCCCATCCTGGGGATCTGCGGCGGTTACCAGATGCTCGCCCGCATCATCGAGGACCCCATCGAGTCCACCACGGGCTCCGCACCGGGCCTGGGGCTGCTGCCCACGCGCGTCGACTTCCACACCGAGAAGACCCTAGGACGCCCCGTCGGCGCCTGGCGCGGCGAAACCATCCACGGCTACGAGATTCACCACGGGGTCGTCGCGACCGAAGCCGACGCCGAGCCGTTCCTGGACGGCGTCCGGGTGGGCAACACGTTCGGCACGATCTGGCACGGCGCGTTCGAGAACGACGGCTTCCGGCGCGCGTGGCTCACCGAGATCGCGGCGGCCGTCGGGTCGGACTGGCGTCCCACCCCCGGGGCCCCCGGGTTCGCCGCGCGCCGTGAACAGATGCTCGACGAACTGGCGGACACCCTCGTCGAAAACACCGATATGAATGGCCTGCTCGCTCTCGCATCGAATAATTGAATCCGAAACATATCCTGAGGTCTCTCAACCTGTGATTCAGGGTTCTCAGAAACAACGGCGTTTCCTGAGAGCACGCTGATAATCTCCCAGCAACTCCGGGCGTTGGGTCCGGTCAGGTGGTGGAGGCACGACAAACATGAAGACACTGGAACGACGATGGGCGGCGATCGCCGTCGCGGCAGTCCTGGCGACCGGGGGGCTCACGAGCTTGTCGACCGCCAACGCCGACGCGGCGACGTGCGGGGAACTCACGATGCCCGTCTATCAGGCGGTCAATCCGAAATCGGGCACGCAACTCCTCAGCCCGTGGGCGAATGAGGTCGCCGGCGCGACGGCCTACGGTTTCACCGAGAACCGGGGGCTCGTCGGGTACGGCTCCTGGTCGGCTTCCGGCGGGTACACGTCGGTCGCCCGGTTGTACAACGCGGCGACGGCGGACTTCGTCTGGCTCGCCACCGCGTCCGACATCGCCGCCGCCGAGGCGCGCGGCTACACCAAGCAGGACGTCATCGGCTTCTACGCCTCCACCGCCCCCACCTCCTGCACCACCCCCGTCTACCGCGTGACGCGCGGCCAGGCCACCCGCAACGCCTGGTCCGACAGCGAACTGTCCACCCTCACCTCCGCCGGGTGGACCAACCAAGGCGTCGCGTTCCACCTCAAGGTCCAGGGCGTGACGCCCAGCCCCACACCCACCCCGACGCCGACCACCGCCGCCAGCGCGACGGCCACCCCCTCACCCGTGACACCCAGCGCCACCCCCGTGGCCACGCCCGACGAGAAGCCGGCCACGTCGACCGACAACCCGGACACGTTCAGCATCGCGATCATCGGTGACACCCAGACCGAGGTCCTCACCGACACCGATCGACGGTTCACCAACCGGACGCAGTGGCTGGCCAAGAACAAGGAGTCGCTGGACCTGCGCTACGTCCTGCAGACCGGCGACCTCACGAACTGGGGCTGGCTGGTGCCCGCCCAGTACACCCGCGCCAAGGCCGCGACCAACGTGCTCACCGACGCAGGCATCCCGTTCGCCGTCACCATCGGCAACCACGACACCCGCGCCGTGGGCTGGGACGGCGTCAGCGGGTCCACCGGCTACGGCGGCGCCGCCTACGCCAACAACCCCGAGTGCGCGACTAGGCTGGGGGCCTCCAACTGCAAGTCCTGGACGCTGGTGCGCGACACCGACGAGTTCAAGGCCGCCTACCCGGTGTCGGCGCTGAAGAACGTCGGCGGAACCTACGAGAGCGGCAAGCCCGACAACGTGTGGACGACCTTCACCGCCAACGACACCGACTGGCTGGTGATGACGCTGGAACTGTGGCCGCGCCAGGGCGTCGTGGATTGGGCCAAGCAGGTCGTGGCGTCCCACCCGCAGCACAACGTGATCATCCAGACGCACCACTACCTGGACGGCAACGCCACCATCTCGACATCCAACGGCGGCTACGGGGCCACCAGCCCGAAGTACCTGTACGACCAGGTCGTCTCCGCCTACCCGAACGTCAAGATCGTCGCCTCGGGGCACACCGGCTCCTTCACCAGCCGCAAGGACACCATCAACGGCAACACCGTCGTCTCCTACCTGGGCAACGACCTGGGCGACGCGGCGAACCCGGTGCGGGTCGTGACGATCAACACGAAGACCGGCCAGGTCGACAGCGTGATCGACAACCCGATCGACGGAACCACCAAGGGCACCACCAGCCACACCATCTCGGTGATTCCCTGAGCAGCCTGAACCGCTGAACCCCGGGGGCGGCGCGTCGCGGACAGCGGCGCGCCGCCCCCGGCATCTCGCCCAAGATCCGACGCGCAGTTCACGCCGATCCTCCCCGCAGAGCACACATCACCCACAACACCCTTGCGAATATTTCGTTTATGCGGAACACTCGGGGTATGAACACCGCCGTGCAGGACGCCGCAACCTTCAGCCCTGAAGACCAGCCTGCGGCCGATGTCATCGACTTCGTGGAGGCCCTGCGGAGCCGGGGTCTCGACGTGCCGGAGTCGAAGGCACGTCTGGTCTCGCGTGACGGCGAGCACTCTATTGATCTGCCCGACGAGCTTTACCGTGTGCTCGTGTTCGCGGCGACCAACATCGCCGAGGGGCGAGCCGTCACCGTCGCCCCCGTCGAGAAGCAACTCACCACCCAAGAGGCCGCCGAGTTCCTGGGCATCTCACGGCCCACGCTGATCAAGTTCATCGATCAAGGCGAGATCCCCTGTACCAAGGTGGGCCGCCATCGCAAGGTCCGCCTGGGTGATCTGCTCGACTATCAGCGTCGGCGAGCCGCCATTCGTCGCCAGGCATTGGCGGAGATGGTC
>RRZT012120731.1_pt1 | contig 18522 bp, 15 predicted proteins | sample 2165551 | NCBI WGS metagenome assembly RRZT01 (sample SAMN10456910, study PRJNA506462) | wastewater metagenome | biome: wastewater; feature: sludge; material: wastewater sludge; isolation source: wastewater sludge with Escherichia coli K12::gfp cells carrying plasmid... | place: USA: Moscow, Idaho...
GACCGTCGAGTCCGTCGTGCAGCTGGCCGGGGTACAGAACCCCAGCGAGATAACCACTGCGGCCATCGCCAAGCACATGCAGGTCACGCAGGGCGCGCTGTTCCGGCATTTCCCGAGCAAGGAGGCGATCTGGCAGGCGGTCATGGAGTGGGTGGCGGAAAACCTGCTGGCCCGCATCGACCGCGCCATTCAAACGCTCGATTCGCCGCTCGAAGCGATGGAGGCGATGTTCATGAGCCACATCGGCTTCGTCGCTGAACATCCGGGCGTGCCGCGCATGATGTTCGGCGAGTTGCAGCGCGCCGAACCGACGCCGGCCAAACAGATCGCCCAGACGCTGCTGCGTCGCTACCGGGAACGCCTCGACCGCCTGATCGAGCGCGGCAAGACCTGCGGCGAGCTGGCCGGAAATCTCGATGCCGAGGCGGCGATCACCCTGTTCATCGGCACCATCCAGGGGCTGATCATGCAGTCGCTCCTGGCCGGCGACATGGCGCGCATCCGTCGCGAAGCGCCGCGGGTATTCGCCATTTATCGCGACGGGATCAGGAGCCGGTCATGACGAAATTTCCCTTGCAACAGCGCACGCTGGCCTTGCTGGCGATTGTCGCTCCCTTGCTGCTGCTCTTTGTCTATGTCGTTTTCCGCTCGGGGCCGCTGGCACCGGTGGCGGTGACGGTCGCCACCGTTGATGAACGGGCGATCGCGCCGGGACTGTTCGGCGTCGGCACGGTGGAGGCGCGGTACGCGTACAAGATCGGCCCGACCGCCGCCGGACGCATCCAGCGCCTCGACGTGCACGTGGGCGACTTGGTCAAGGCGGGACAGGTGCTCGGCGAAATGGACCCGGTCGACCTCGACGACCGCGTCCAGGCGCAGGCATCGGCGGCACGGCGGGCGGAAGCGGCGCTGCGCGAAGCCGAGGCACGACAGGATTATGCGAAGACGCAGGCAAAGCGCTATGAGGAGCTGCTGACGGTCCGTTCGACGAGCGAGGAAACCGTCGCGACCAGACGGCAGGAACTGCAGATCGCCGACGCTGCCCTCTCCGCTGCGCGGCTGGACGTCGTCCGGCTGCGCGCCGACCTCGACGGGCTGCGGGCGCAACGGCGCAATCTGCGCCTGATCGCACCGGCGGACGGCCTCGTCGCGGCGCGGGAGGCCGACCCCGGAACGACCGTCGTGGCCGGCCAGACGGTCATCGAGATCATCGATCCGGCGAGCCTGTGGATCAACGTGCGTTTCGACCAGATCGTCGCTTCCGGACTGGCCGGCGGTTTGCCCGCGCGCGTCGTCCTGCGTTCGCGTGACGGAGCGGCCCTGTCCGGCCGGGTTCTGCGCGTGGAACCGAAAGCCGATGCGGTCACCGAGGAGCTGCTGGCCAAGGTCGTTCTTGATGCAGCGACCCGACCGCTGCCGCCGCTGGGCGAACTGGCCGAGGTCACGGTCGATCTTCCGCCCCGCCCGGCGACGCCGGCGCTCCCCAACGCGGCCCTCCGGCGCCGCGGGGATGTGGTCGGCGTCTGGAAGGTCGATGGCGGTCGCCTCACCTTCGCGCCTGTCGAAGCGGGCGCCGCGGACCTCGCCGGTTACGTCGGAATCCGGAAAGGCCTCGAAAAAGGCGACCAGGTGGTGGTCTATAGCGAAAAGGCGCTGAGCGAAAACAATCGCATCAGGGTCGTCGAACGCCTTGCCGGAGTCGCCCGATGATCAGCCTGGCCGGACGCGACGTCCTCCACTCCTGGGGAAAGTTCGTTTTCACAGGCGTCGGACTGGGGCTCCTGATCGGCGTCACCCTGGTCATGGCCGGGGTCTACCGCGGGATGGTCGATGACGGGAAGGCGTTGCTCGACAACAGCGGCGCCGAGCTTTGGGTCGTGCAGAAAGACACCCTGGGGCCGTACGCCGAATCGTCCAGCCTCAACGACGACGTGTATCGCAGCATCCTCGCCATTCCGGGCGTGGCCGCCGCGGCCAACGTGACTTATCTGACCATGCAGGTGCGCAAGGGCGATGCTGACGTGCGCGCGATGGTCGTCGGCATCGCCCCCGGCCGCTCGGGCACAACCCCCGGCTGGCCGCCGTACCTGATTACCGGTCGCCACATCACGCGCGGCCATTACGAAGCGGTGGCCGACGTCGCCACCGGCTTCCAGGTCGGGGACCGGCTGGCGATCCGGCGCAATTTCTACACCGTCGTCGGGCTGACGCGCCGCATGGTCTCCTCCGGCGGCGATCCGATGGTCTTCATCCCGCTCAAGGACGCACAGGAGGCGCAGTTCCTCAAGGACAACGACGCCATCTGGCAGAGCCGCCGTCGCAGCGAGGCCAATCCGGCGTTCAACCGGCCCGGCGTACCGGGATTGCTCGACGCCGTGATCGCCTCGCAGAGCACCAACGCCTTCGTCAACGCCGTGCTGGTGACGCTGAAACCCGGCCACACGCCCGATGAGGTGGCGGAAACCATCCGCCGCTGGAAACGCTACACCGTCTATACCCGGACGCAGATGGAGGGCATCCTGGTCGGGAAGCTGATCGCCACCTCGGCCAGGCAGATCGGCATGTTTCTCGTGATCCTGGCGCTGGTCAGCGCCGCCATCGTCGCCTTCATCATCTACACGCTGACGATGGACAAGATCCGCGAAATCGCCGTGCTGAAGCTGATCGGCACGCGCAACCGCACCATCGCCGCGATGATCCTGCAGCAGGCGATCGCGCTCGGGGTGATCGGCTTCGTCGTCGGCAAGATCGCCGCCACGCTCTCCGCGCCGATCTTCCCCAAATACGTCTTGCTGATCCCGGCGGATGCCGCCGCCGGTTTTCTCGCTGTGTTGCTGATCTGCGTGCTGGCCAGCGTCGTCGCCATCCGCATCGCGCTCAAGGTCGATCCGGCCGAAGCCATCGGAGGCTGAGATGACGAACACCAAAGGCATCCGCATCGAAGGATTGAAGAAGCGCTACGGCAGCGGCGAGACGGCCGTCGATGCGCTCAAAGGGGTCGATCTGCACGTCGAACCCGGGGAAGTCGTCGGTCTGATCGGCCCCTCCGGCTCGGGCAAGAGCACCCTGCTCAAGTGCCTGGGCGCCGTCATCGACCCGACCGCCGGGCGGATGACGCTGGGCGACGAACTGATTTACGACGACGGCTGGAAGGTCGGCGACCTGCGCGCGCTGCGTCGCGACAAGATCGGTTTCGTCTTCCAGGCGCCGTACCTGATCCCGTTTCTCGACGTCACCGACAACGTCGCGCTGCTGCCGATGCTCGCCGGGGTCAGAAACGCCGAGTCGCGCACGCGGGCGCTGGAACTGCTCGCCGCACTGGACGTGCAACACCGCGCCCGGGCGATGCCGTCGCAACTCTCCGGCGGCGAGCAGCAGCGCGTCGCCATCGCCCGCGGGCTGGTCAACCGGCCGCCGGTGATCCTCGCCGACGAGCCCACCGCGCCGCTCGACTCCGAGCGCGCCATGGCCGTGATCCGCATCCTCAACCAGATGGCGCGCAAGTACGAAACCGCGATCATCGTCGTCACCCACGACGAAAAGATCATTCCCACGTTCAAGCGCATCTATCACATCCGCGACGGCGTAACGCATGAAGAAGCCGGCGAAGGAAGGGAGCTGGAATGAGCACAAAATCGCCTCTCACGAACCCGCGCATGGCGAATTTGCCCGCACAAGGTGTTGCGACACGTTTTGCCGTGCTCGGCCTGCTCGCCGCTGCGCTTTCCGGCTGCACGGTCGGCCCCGATTTCCAGCGCCCCGCCGCGCCGCCGGTGGATCGCTACACGGCCACGCCCACGACAGCGACAACCGCAACGACCGCCACGCAACACGGCGTCGCGCAACAGCTGGTCAAAGGACTGCCGATCGAGGCGCAGTGGTGGCGCACGCTCGGTTCGCCGGCGCTCGACCGGCTGATCGACGAGGCGTTCAACCACAGCCCGACGCTCGCCGCCGCCCGCGCCACGCTGCGTCAGGCGCAGGAGCTCCAGGCCGCGCAGGCCGGCGCGACGCAGTACCCGCAGGTCGATCTCGGCGTCGGCGCACAGCGCCAGCGCACCAGCCCCAGCAGCCAGGGAGTGAGCGGGGACGCGCGCGAGTTCAGCCTCTACAGCGCCAGCGTCGGGGTGCGCTACAACCTCGATCTGGCCGGCGGCAGCCGCCGCGCGCTCGAAGCACTGGCGGCCCGTACCGATTACCGGCGTTTCGAACTGGACGCCGCGCAGCTGACCCTGGCGGCAACGATCGCCAACGCCGCCATCAACCGGGCGCGACTCGCCGCGCAGATCGACGCGACAGAAAACATCGTCCAACTGGAAGACGCGCAAGTGACCGTGTCGCGCCAACGCCTGCGATTCGGCCAGGCGTCACCGGACGAGCTCGCCAGCCTCGAATCGCAGGTTGAACAGACGCGTGCCGGGCTGCCGGCGCTGCGCAAACAGCTGGAACAGACGGAGCACCTGCTCGCCACGCTGGCCGGACGAGCGCCCGCCGCGGGTGATGTTCCGCCGTTCACGCTGGCCGCCTTTGCCCTGCCCGAACGATTGCCCGTCATCGTTCCGTCCGAACTGGTGCGTCGCCGCCCGGACATCCAGGCCGCGGAAGCGCTGATGCACGCGGCCAACGCCGACTACGGCGTCGCCGTCGCCCGCCTCTACCCGCAACTCAACCTGAGCGCCAGTCTCGGCTCGCAGGCGCTGACCACCGGCGCGCTGTTCGGCGGCGCCTCCGCCGTCTGGGGACTCGTCGGACAACTGACGCAACCGCTCTTCAACCCCGCGCTCCCCGCCGAGAAACGGGCGGCGCTCGCCGCCTTCGACGCGGTCGCCGCCAATTACCAGGGCGTGGTTCTGAACGCCTTGCGCAACGTCGCCGACACCCTGCGCGCGATCGAACACGACGCGCAAGCCCTGCATTCGCAAGCCGCCGCCGAGGCGGCGGCGCAGGCAGCGTTGCAGGCGATCGGGCACCGCTACCGGCTGGGTGCGGCCAGCTACCTGCAACTGATCGTTGCACAACAGCAGGCGCAGCAAACCCGGCTGGGCCTGGCGTCGGCGCAGGCGCAACGGCTGAGCGACAGCATTGCGCTTTACCAGGCGATGGGAGGAGCGGGCCAGTAGCCCTCGAATCGCGTAGCGGTTCCTCATATACTTACGGGCAACGGGGCCCATCGGGAAACCGACCGCGCTTTACGACAACGAGCCCCTCGGAACGGTCAAACCAGCCGAGACAGCGAGATGAACGAAAGCACGGAAACCGCGATTACCCTTCTTCTGGTCGACGACGAGCCCGGCATCCTGTCCGCCCTGTGCCGCCTGCTGCGCAAAAGCGGCTACGCGATCCACACGGCCGAGAGCGGCAAGGCCGGCCTTGAGATACTGGAACGTGAGCACGTCGATCTGGTGATTTCCGACATGCGCATGCCGGAAATGGACGGCGCGCGCTTCCTCGAACAGGTACGGGCGCGCTGGCCGGATACGGTTCGGCTTCTCCTCACTGGTTACGCGGACGTCACCTCGACGATCGACGCCATCAACCGCGGCGAGATCTACCGCTACATCGCCAAGCCGTGGAATGACGACGACCTGGTGCTCATTGTGCGCGACGCGCTGGAACGGCAGCGTCTGACGCACGAGAATGCCCGTCTGCTCGCGCTCTCGCAGGCGCAAAACGAGGAACTCAAGGACCTCAACGCCAATCTGGAAGACAAGGTTCAGCAGCGCACGGCCGAAATCGCCCAGATCAACGACTTCCTCAACCTGGCGAACGAGCGCCTGAAGCAGAATTTCCTGACCTCGATCAAGATGTTTACCGGCTTGATCGAATTGCGCGCCGGCACCATGGCCGGCCACTCGCGACGCGTCGCCGACCTGGCGCGCCGGCTGTCCAAGCACGTCGGCGTGGAGCCCAAGGACCAGCAGGACATCTTCTTCGCCGCGCTGCTGCACGACATCGGCAAGATCGGCTTCCCCGACACCCTGCTCAGCCGACCGGTTTCGCGCATGAGCGGCGAGGATCTGGCGTATTACCGAAAGCACCCGGCAAACGGCGCGGCGGCGCTGATGCCGCTGGACGAGTTGAAGCACTCGGCACAAATTGTCCGCGCCCACCACGAGCGCTTTGACGGACAAGGCTACCCGGATGGCGTCGCCGGCGAGAACATCTCGATCGGTGCGCGCATCCTCGCCATCGCCAATGACTACGATGGTCTGCAGAGCGGCACGCTCGCCGAGCGGCGCATGTCGCCGGAGGAAGCGCAAGCGCTGCTGCAGCAATCGCGCGGCAAGCGCTACGATCCGCAGCTCGTGGATGCGTTTCTCGAAATGCTCGGCGGCCTGAAGAAGGAGGTTGTCCTCGAAAAACCGATTTCGCACGCGGACCTGAAGGTCGGCATGGTGCTCTCACGCGATCTGATGAGTCGGGAAGGCGTGCTCCTGCTCTCCTCCGACTACATCCTGGACGCCTCGCTCATCCGGCAGATTCAGGACTACGCGCGGCGAGAGAACCACACGGCCCCGATCTATATCCGCACGCCCCCTCCGGAGGAAGCAAAACAATGACCCGCATCCTGATCGTCGACGACGACGAGGCCATCCTCAAGGCGCTGCGCCGCCTTCTGCAGCTCACGCCGTGCACCATTTGCGACGTCAGCCAGAAGCTGCTGGTCGACCTCTTCAGTTCGCCGCAGGAAGCGCTCGAAAAGGCGCGCAGCACCGCATACGACCTCGTCCTTTCCGACTACCGCATGCCATTGATGAATGGCGTCCAGTTCCTCAAGTCCTTCCGCGAAATCCAGCCGGAAACCGCGCGCCTGATTCTCTCCGGCTACGCCGACCTGAACGGACTGATCGGCGCGATCAACGAGGCCGGCATCACCCGCTTCATCTCCAAGCCTTGGAACGACTACGAACTGATCGCCACGCTCGGCCAGGTGCTGACGCTACGCGAACTGACGCTGGAGAACCAACGACTCGCCGATCAGGTTCGCCTCGAAGCCGGCGCCCTTTCGGCCGAGGAGATCGAGCGCAAGCGCCTGGAAGCGATCGAACCGGGAATCACCCGCGTGATCTGGGGGCCGGACGGCTCGGTTCTCCTCGACGAATCGCTGCTCGACGACGCAGCGCACTAGCCCCGCGCCATGAACCCAGCCAACCGCGAACCCCGACTGATCCAGGCCCGCGTCCTCGTCGTCGACGACGACCCGATCCTGCGCACCCAGATGAAGCACCTGGCCGGCCGCTTCGTCTCGGAAATCCAGGTTGCCACCGACGGTGAGGAAGGTCTGGCGAAGTGGCGGGAATGGCAGCCCGATGTGACGGTGACCGACATCTTCATGCCGCGCATGGACGGCCTGCTGATGAGCAAAACGATCAAGTCGGAAGATCCCGACGCCCAGATCATCGTCATCACCGCCGACAGGGAGAACGGCAGCCTGCGCGAGGCGCTGGCGATCGGCGTCGAGCGCTACATCACCAAGCCCATCGACATGCACCTGCTGGCCGATGCGATCAGAAAATGCGTGCGCGACCGCAAGACGACCGAGGAGCTCCGCCTGACGCGCCAGGTGGCCGCGCTGACCGAAGCGCTGCGCGAGCAACTGGAAGAGCGCAAGCGCGCCGAAGAGGCGCTGCACAAGGAAAAGGCCGAGCAGCAGGTGCTGATCGAACGTCTGGAGGAAGCGCACAACCAGTTGCTGCAGTCGGAGAAGATGGCTTCGATCGGGCAACTGGCGGCGGGCGTCGCGCATGAGATCAACAACCCGGTCGGCTACATCAACTCCAACCTCGGCGCGCTGCAGAACTACGTGGCGACCCTGCTCCGCCTGATCAATGCCTACGAAAAACATGAAGGCGAGTTATCGCCGACGACGCGCGACGCGCTGAACGCGCTCAAGGAAGAAGGCGAACTCGGCTATCTACGAGAGGACATCGCCGACCTGCTCGCTGAATCGGTCGACGGCTTGCAGCGGGTGAAACGCATCGTGCAGGATCTGAAGGACTTCTCGCACGTCAGCGAAACCGAGATGCAGTGGGCCAGCATCGAGACCGGGCTGGAAAGCACGCTCAACGTCGTCTGGAACGAGCTGAAGTACAAGGCCGAGGTGGTGAAGGATTACGGATCGATCCCCGAGATCGAGTGCATCCCGTCGCAACTGAATCAGGTCTTCATGAACCTGTTGGTCAACGCCGCGCAGTCGATTGCCGAGCGCGGCGTCATCACCCTGCGCACCTATCGCGCAGGAGACAACGTCTGCGTCGAAATCACCGACACCGGCGCCGGGATTCCGCCGCAGATTCTCAACCGCATCTTCGACCCCTTCTTCACGACCAAGCCGGTCGGCACGGGCACCGGGCTCGGCCTGTCGATCACGCACGGAATCATTCGCAAACACCACGGAAAGGTCGAGGTCGACAGTGAACCTGGTCGCGGCACGACCTTCCGCATCACGCTGCCGATCAGGCAGCCCGCGTCTAGCGCAGCTGCTGCCCACCCAGATAACTGATCACGGCCGGGTGGGCAATATAGGCGCGCCAGGCACGATCGAGCTCCGGCAGCGCCCGCTGCGCCTTGGCGAGATCGCCCGCCGCGCCGGCGCGTTCGATCTTGTAGGCGACCGCGTTGATACCGGGCGCGCACATGTTCGCCGCCGCGCCCTTGACCAGGTGTGCCGCAGCGCGCACCGCGTCGGCATCCGCGTGCCCGATCATTTCCCCGAGGCGCGCAATGTCGTCCGGCGTGTTGGCGACGAACATCTTCACCAGCGTTTCGGCCAGTACTTCGTCGCCCATCATCAGCCGGAGAAAATCAGCGTGGTGAAACGCTTCTTCGGCAACAGCGCTCGCTGCCGCTGCCTCGCCGGCGGGCGGCGCGACGGTGGAAGCCGTTGTAGCCGTCGCCGGCTCGCGGTTCAGCCAGCGTTCCAGACACGCCGCCAGCGCATCGATGACGACCGGCTTGGTGAGGTAATCGTCCATCCCGGCATCAAGGCACTTCTCCCGGTCGCCGCTCAATGCGTGTGCCGTCATCGCCACGATCGCCGTGCGCACGCCGCGCTCGCGCAGTGCGCGCGTCGCCGCATAACCATCCATGCGCGGCATCTGGCAATCCATCAGGATGAGGTCGTAGGAAGTCTGCGCGGCCATGTCGACGGCCTCGACGCCGTCACGCGCCTTGTCGATCTGCGTGTAGCCGAGCTTGCTCAGGACGCCGCGCACGACCGTCATGTTGATTGCGTTGTCTTCGACGACGAGCAGGCGTTTTTCACGTTTCCAGGCCGCGTCGCTGCCCCAGCGCGAAGCCGGTGCGGTGCGTACCGGCACCGGCGCCGCCTCGCCAAACGCTTCCAGCAGCGCCTGGCGCAACGCAGCACGACGGATCGGCTTGTGCAGGAACAGCGCGGGGGTAGCACCTTCGATCGGTTGCGCCTCGCCACGGAAGCCCGCCGCCAGGCAGCGAATGAGGACCGTACCGGCGGCTTTGAGCGGTGCCAGCGTGATTGGCGACGGTGCTTCAGGCGCGTCCACGAGGAGGGCATCGGCGATCACGGCGCAACGGAACGGCCTGTTCTCCGCAACGGCCGACGCGATGTGCTCGGCGGCGCTCGCCGCATCGAGCGCGCCTTCGGCATCCAGCCCGCAGTGGCGTAGGCGTGACACCAGGCCGGCCAGGGCGACCGGATTGCCTTCGGCAACCAATATACGCCGCCCGTGCCACGTCGCCGGCATCGAGACGGCCGGGGCCGTATCATCGGCGCGCGCCAATTCGAGCGTGAAGCTGAACACCGTGCCGCGCCCTTCCTGGCTGATCACCGACATCTTTCCCGTCATCAGTTCGACAAGCTGGCGCGAGATTGCCAAGCCCAGTCCGGTCCCGCCGTATTTGCGCGTGGTCGTCGAATCGGCCTGCTCGAAGGGCGCGAAAATCTTGCTCAGGTTCGCTTCGGCGATGCCGATGCCGGTGTCACTGACCTCGAAAAGGAGAACGACGCGCCCGTTCCGGTCGGGCTGACGGCTGACGTTCAGCGCGATCGTGCCGGTGTGCGTGAATTTGAGCGAGTTGCCGACGATGTTGGTGAGGATCTGCCGAATCCGCCCGGGATCACCGGCCAGACGCTCGGGCATCTCGGGGTCGGCACTCCACGCATACTCAAGCCCCTTCTCGGCTGCGCGCAGGGCGTAGAGGTCAGCCAGGTCTTCGAGCAACTCCCACGGGCTGAAGTCGACCGTCTCCAGCGTGAGTTTCCGGGCCTCGATCTTGGAGAAGTCCAGGATGTCGTTGATGATCGCGAGCAGCGCCTCGGAACTCGAACGGATGATTTCCAGATAGCGCTTCTGCTCGGCAACGAGCGGCGTGTCGAGCAGGAGGCTGGTCATGCCCATGACGCCGTTCATCGGGGTGCGGATTTCGTGCGACATCATCGCCAGAAAATCCGCTTTGGCCTGGTTGGCGAGTTCGGCCCGTTCGCGGGCGGCGATCAGGTCCTTTTCGATGCGAATGCGCTCGGTGATATCGTTGAAGCCGAAGACGCGGCCGATGATCCTTTCCTCGAGGTATTGCGGCAGCGATTTGCACTGGAAGACCCGCCCGTCGACGAGATGCAGCAGGTCGTCCGTCTCGGTGCCATCGACGATCTCGCGCAAGCGCGCGCGGACAAGGTCGCTTTCGGCGACCGAGCTGGCGACGAAGCCGAGAATTTCCTCATCGAGCTGACTCAGCAGCAATTCCTCGGGTACCTGCCACATCGTGCTGAACAGGCGATTCATGCTGGCAATCCTGCCCTGCCAGTCGATGACCAGGATGCCGTTGCCGGTCGATTCGAGCGTCGCGCGCAGTTGCGAGGTCGTACGCGCCAGCGTGTCCTCGACACGCAACTGGTTTCCGATCTCGCGCGCCTGAACCATCAGCCAGCGCCGGCCGTCCTGCTCGACCAGCCGGACGATCTTGGCCGCCGCGCGCATCGAGCCGTCGGCACACAGGTAGAGTGCTTCCTGCGACTCGATGTTGGCAACCTGCCCGGCGCGCACTTCCTCCCAATAGAAGATGTCCTGCAGCGCGCTCTCGATGTCGAGGATGTTCATTTCGAGCAGACGCTCGATTTCGTAACCCAGTGTCTGTGCGGCAACCCGGTTGGTGCTGACGATGCGCAAGCTCTCGGGCTCGACGAGAAAGATCATCTGCTCCGTGTGGTCGAGCAGCAGGCGATCAAGGTCGCTCATGACTTGACCGACTCCTTGCTCGCGGCACTCGCGTCAAAGTAGTAGCTGACCTGTTTGCGCGGATTGAGGTAGGTATAGATCTCGCGCGGCAATTGCCCCGGCCGGAGCGCCTTGGCGATATTCACTTCGGCGTCCGTTTCCAGATCGACCAGCAACGCCTCCTCCTTGGGAATTTCCTGATCGTAGACCACAACCATCGGCTTCATCGGTTTTGCGGTGTTGATCGTCGCAACCATGCCGATCACGCCGTTGGAAAGCTGAACGACCGTCCCCGGCGGATACACGCCGAGGCAGCGCACGAAAATCTGCAGCAGGCGGGAATCGAACCTGGTGCGCAGCTTGGCAAACATCGTCGCCAGCGCCTCGTGCGGCGTCATCGCGGTCAGGACGTTCGTCGGGTTGCACAGCTCGTCGTAGTAGTTGGCGATGGCGACGATGCGCGCGAGCAGACTGATCGCGTCACCCTTGAGCCGCTTCGGGTAACCGCTGCCGTCGTATAGCTCGTGGTGCTCGCCGATGACCGCCAGCGCGGCTGGAACGAATTTGAGCTTCTGCCCGATCTCGACGCCGTACTGGCAGTGCAGCTCGTAGAGGTTCTTCTCCGCCTGGGTCAGCGGCTCCATCTTCATCAGGATCTTGTCCGGAATCTGCCGGCGTCCGACGTCGTGGAACAGCGCCCCCATGCCCAGCGGTTGCACCGCGTCCTGCGGCAAGCGGATCTCCCGCGCAACCATCAAGGACAGCATCGTCACGTTCAGGGAGTGAAAGTAGAGTTCCTCGCCGCCAATCTTGTCGCCCATGACGTGGATCGCCAACTCGGGCGCCGAGAGGATTGAATCGGCAATCTTTCCGACCAGCTTGCTCGCCTGTGCGACAGTTTTCTCCGGGTCGCTCAGCAAATTCTTCTCGACGTCGCGGATGGTCTTAGCCGTATCGACAAACGCGTGCTCGATGCGCGCCGCCGCCTCGCGTTGCTCTTTGATCTTCTCGATCAGCGCGCGCTTGGCGGCCAATGCCGGATGCTCATTCAGCGCCGGTTCTGCGTGCACGAGCGCTGCCGTGGACTTCTCGGTCTCACGCGGCTTTGGCTTGCTTTCGCTGCGAGCCGGATCAAAGCGCACCCGCTTCAGTCCGAGCCCGCGGATCGTCGCGATCTGTTCCTCGTCCTTTATCCTGAAGTTATTGAACGCAAACGGATGCTGAAACCACTTCAGGTCGATATAGACATACATGCCGATCTGGAGCTGATCGACACTCACATAGGGCAGATCCCCTGTTGACATTCGCCTTCCTCGCCAGAGCCAAACTCATCAACGCCCGCAACGACGCGGAACGAGACCTCATGATAGCGAATGGAGTTATCGAGCAGGAACCCTCGCACGCCGCCGCGTTGCCTCGCCTTGACCGGCTTTGTCGTATTTATCGTACGAAATCCGCCGCCAGACCAACGACGCCGCACCTAGAAGTTATAGCGAACCTCGGAGTAGACCCGATCATTTGCGTCGTACCGCCCGAACAAGCCGTACGCCGGTCCGTTGAACACGTCGACGCCGGCAGCCAGGCGCCAGTTCCTCTCGAACTGCCACGTCATCCTCGGACGGAACAACCAGTCCGTACGGTTCAAGCTCGAAATCCAGGTCACCTGAGCGTCCAGCTTGTCGGTGAACTTGTGACTGACGAGCAAGCTGTAACCATTCTCGTGGCGATCGGAAATGAGACCCGGGTCGTAGTCGAAAAACGCACGCTGGAACATTTGCACGTTGAGCCGTGTATCCGAAGGCAGATCGAAATCCAGACCGACCGCCCAGTCGAGCGTGTTCTGCGGCACTACGCCGTTGCTGTCATCAAGGCGCAGTACGGTGAACTGACGTCCATGCGTATAGACCGCCTCCGCCTTCAAGACGATCGAGCCGAAATCCTTGGCCAGCGTACCGCCGGCCTGATCGATGCGATCGTGCCTGGCCTCGTAGACGATCGTCCCGGGTGAACTCGAGAGATCGCGGTAGAAGGTCGGGGTGACGTCCATGCTACTGTACAGAAATCCGGACATATCCCAGCCGTTCTTCAGTGTCGACAACCGCAAGCCGTAGTTTGAATTGGCAATCGTTCGTGCCGGAATGTCCTCGTTGCGGTAGGTCACGCCGACGCCCGGCTGCGTCGGTTGATAGGGATAAAACTCGGCGCCGGATTCGCCGATCTCGTCGTAGCTGGCGACCGGAATCCACAACAACTCGGCGTGAAAGTCGTCCTTGAAATACTCGGCCCGCGCCGCCCATTGGGGAATACGCATCGCATCAAATTCAGGCAGGATGAACTCGCGCATGTCGCGCGCGGAGACGACGTCGGCAAAGAACAGACCGACCATTTCCCCCCACACGACGTTCTGTTTTCCCAGACGGAAATCCCAGTCGTTGGCGCTGATATCGAGATAGTTTTCGCGCAGGTACAAATTGAAGCGTTGATCGTCCTTGACGTCGCTCGGGTAGAAATCATAGAGGTCATGGACCGCGTCGTAATCTACACGCGCGCCCAGCTTCCATTTGACGCCGTTGCCGAGATTACCCTGCGAGCCAAGTTCGGCGCGCGTCAGCATCTTCGACCAATGCACCGGCTCGGAAATCGTCCTGGCCATCTCGAACTGCAGGTAGCCCTTGATCCCGCTCCCTGCTGCTGCCGGCTTCGCTTGCGACTCGGCTTCGGCCTTTGGCAAGTCGGCATCGTCACCGAAAAGCTCGTCACGACTGCCAATGCCGTCATCTCCGGCATCGCTGGCCGCCAGCAGCAATCGCGGAGAGGCGAGCCCTTCGCCGTCGGCGGCGCTCGCCGTGCTGACCCAGCCCGGCATCGTCGAAAATACGGCAGCCGCGAGCACTGCGGGCTTGAGCGACTGGAACAGCGTTTGTGAATTCTTTCGATGCATGCCTGCCCTTTCGGCGGATTTGTTTGCGCTATTGCCGAGGCGAATCCGATGGCCGCCGCTGACTGGCAAGAGACCATTTCGAATTGGAACGTACGCCGAGCGCGGATATTTCGCCATCCTCGACGCGCACGAGGCGATCCGCCTTGGCAATCACGCGCTTGTCGTGTGTTGAAAAGATGAAGGTGGTATTGAATGCCCGGTTGATCTGCTTCATCAACAAGAGTATTTCCTCGCCGGTGTGATGATCGAGATTCGCGGTCGGCTCGTCAGCCAACACGATCGAGGGAAGAATGGCGAGCGCACGCGCGATGGCCACCCGCTGCCGTTGACCGCCGCTTAACTGATTCGGACGATGGCTGGAGAACTTCGACAGTCCGACGATATCGAGGAAGTAGCCGACGCGTTTCTTGCGTTCACTTTCCGAAACGTCACGCCGTTGAAGCAGGGGGTACTCGACGTTCTCCGCTGCCGAGAGCACCGGCAGAAGATTGAACGTCTGGAAGATGAAACCGATCGATCGGCTGCGCAGATCGGCGAGTTCGTCAGAGCTCCGACCGCTGACGTCCTGATCGTTGATGAAGATCTTGCCGCGACTTGGCGTATCGATGCAACCGATGAGGTTCAACAGCGTCGTCTTCCCGCTGCCCGATGGACCGGCGATCGCCAGAAAGACACCCGGATCGAAGGACAAAGTGATGTCCTTCAGTGCTTGGACTTTCTGATCGCCAAGCAGATAATCCTTGTATATGTGTTCCAGGCGGACGACGCTCATCGGAAGGCTCTCTGCCGACCATATCTGTGATCAGCACAATGGGGAAAAAACGATGGAAATCATGACTACCCGGCACCCACGTGTCAAGCTTGCGTCATTTCTCGCCGCATTTTCGCTGGTGATCCCGGCAATGTTCTGCAATGCACAGGAGGCGGAGCCGGCAGCTCCGGTCGACGACCCGGTGGCTCGCGAAATTGTCGAGAAAGCAGACCTCGTGCGCTTCCCCAGCGAAGGCTTCCAGGTCGATATCGACATTACGAGCTCGCAGCCCGGCCAGGAAAGCGAGTGGCGCAAGTACCGCGTACTCTCCAAGGGCAACAGCAACACCGTGGTCATGGTCACCGAGCCGGCCTCCGAACGTGGCCAGATCATCCTGATGAAGGGCCGCGATCTGTGGGTGTTCATGCCCGACGTATCGCAGCCGATCCGGATCTCCCTGTCGCAGCGACTGACAGGTCAGGTGGCCAACGGCGACCTGGCGCGCGCCAATTTCGCCTCCGATTACCACCCGAAGCTCCTGCGCACCGAAACCATCGACAACGAAGCCCACAATGTCCTTGAACTGATCGCCGTCGACCGCAGCGTGACCTATCAAAAGGTCGTCTACTGGGTTCGGAAGAAGGACAATTGGCCGTTCAAAGCCGAGTTCTATTCGCTCTCGAACCGCTTGCTCAAGGTCTGCAAGTACGAAAACTTCCAGACGATGGAAGGCCGCTTGCGCCCGACCCGTCTGATCATGGAAGACGCGCTCAAGGCTGGAAACCAGTCGATCCTTGAATACAACAGCATGAAGCTGCGCGACTTGCCGGACAAGGTCTTCACCAAGGACTATCTGAAGAAGCTCGATTAGCAGCGCCCCTTGCGACCGGCGATCGACGCAATCAGGCCGCGTGCCGCGGCTTCGCACAAGTCGAGTACGCGCTCGAAACCATCCGGACCGCCGTAGTACGGGTCGGGGATTTCGTCCTCCTCGCAGTCTTGCGCGTACTCCATGAACAGGCGCAACTTGTGCAGATGCTCCTCCGGACAAACGCGCTCGAGCGCGGCAAGGTTCTGCCGGTCCATGGCAAGCACGAGGTCGAAAAGGGAAAAGTCGTCCTCGGCCACACGCCGCGCGCGCATTTTCGACAGATCATAGCCACGACTGGCGGCGACCTTTCTGGCGCGCGGATCGGGCTGCTCGCCGGCGTGGTAGGCCAAGGTGCCGGCCGAATCGACTTCCACGAAAGCCCCTATTTTCGCGCGATCGGCCAGACACCGGACAACGCCTTCGGCCAACGGAGACCGACAGATGTTGCCCATGCAAACGAATAAAGCTCTAACTTTTACCATATTATTCAAGGCCTTAAAAACGACACTTTCGACCACCAATAGTCAACAACTTACCGCGCATTAGTAAAAGTGACTCCGCCCCGCATTGCGCGAGGCGGGCACCGGTGAGGCCCGGTGTCGGATGGTGCGTTTTGATTATTGCACGCTCACTGCGTAACCGATGCACTCCAAATGGTCGCCAGCAAGCTTATCGGCTTCGAAGATCGCCTAATTCTCGTTCTACTCGCCGCCGGTCTCGGCGGCCTTTTTCATCTCAGTGATCCACGCCTGCAGCGCAATCAGCTGCTCGGCGTTTTCATGGCATCGCGAGTAGTTGTCGGCAACCGTTCCGGCAACTGTAGAGAGCGCGATTCCAGCGGGGGCCGCACAGGGCTTCCGGCGGAGCCGGGAACGACACAGGCGCTCTTGCCGCTTTCGTCCATCGCCGCGGTGGTAATCACCGCTTCGAGTCGAGCGCGCGCACGCCAGCGTTCCAACGTCTGCACCGAAACCCCAATCTCCCGTGACACCTCGCTCACTTCGGCACTCTCCGGCGGCAACAACCGTGCCACCACCCTGTTCCTGAATGCTTCTCCGTACCGTGCCATCTCTCTTCCTTGTCGCCCCGGGTTCAACATCATAAAGAGGCGACAACTATTCTGACGCGGGGGGTGATTGAGATGGCCCGGATCAAGGCGCCCGGCCTGGAAGCGTTCGAGCCACTGGCCGGCCATCTGGTAGGCCTGGTGTTGAGCGACCGAACGTTCCTGGGTCCGAAGGTGAACGCGAAGCACGCGGCCGTACTTGGCAACCAAGAGCGCGGGAACGCGCAATTGAAACCAGTAGGACCCGTGGTGATAAGAAAGGTAAGACATGGCAGCATCTCCAGAAAGCCGGAAAATGCCGCGGGCATCACAGACGTGACACCGTTTTGTAACACCACGCGGAAAACGCTGACATCTCAGCGCTCTCCTGTGTCAGGAACCAGAGGCTCCTCACGGTGTTACTGGCGGAGTGGACGGGACTCGAACCCGCGACCCCCGGCGTGACAGGCCGGTATTCTAACCAACTGAACTACCACTCCAGTACTGCTCGATACGAAGGTCGCATTGCACAACCTCCTGAAACCCTGGCGTCCCCACGGGGATTCGAACCCCGGTACCTACCGTGAAAGGGTAGTGTCCTAGGCCTCTAGACGATGGGGACCCGGACGAAAAATTCTCAAACCTACATCAGTTGTATCGAAACAACACGACACCACTTTGCAAAGCTTTGGCTCCCCGACCTGGGCTCGAACCAGGGACCTACGGATTAACAGTCCGGCGCTCTACCGACTGAGCTATCGAGGAACAGGGCGCGCATTATAAGGGACAAATCCCTTCTGTAAAGCCTGTTTGCGAAGAAATATCTGCGACCCCGACCAATCAGACACCGCTCACGACATTGACGCAGGCATCGCAGCCCGACCGCCCTCGGGATAGATAAATTCACAACGATCAGGATCGCGTCTCGTCAGCGGTGTTGCATTTCTGCAACCTGGTCACAACCTGCTACGAAAAGATGGACAAGATGTCACCGAAGCGAATCAAAGCGGCAACACAACTGAAAACAATTCTTGATATCGTGCCGCTGTCGGGTGATCGCACCCTTCATTGATGAAAGGAAAAATCATGGATACCGTTGGCTCGATTATCACCATCACTCTGGTTCTTGCGGCAATCTTCATTCCGCAAGCGCTCACCATCTACCTCAGCGACTGGCGCAAGGCCGAACGCGAAGAGTACATTCCAGATGGAAGATGACCAACGCGCGGCAACGGTCCGCACAAGCTAGAAACGGCCTCCATTTTCGGGGGCCGTTTTTGTTTCTGGTGGATCGAAAGCGTTACTCGGAATCCTGGCCCGCCCGGACCGATTCGAACGGCCTACCCCTTGGTTCGAAGCCAAGTGCTCTATCCAGATGAGCTACGGGCGGAAACTGGCAACTACCGGACAGCACCACCGAATCCACGGATTGATTCAGGGCGCTCATCATTGTAGAGCTTCGAATCATCCGGACACCAGGGAAAATTGGCGCGTACAATCGACGGCCACGAACCAGGCCGTCGATTGCGCTGTGCCGCATCGGGGCCACCCGAGAGAAAACAAAAAGGCCACTCCGAAGAATGGCCTGACTGTTTGATTTTACTGGTGCCCCCGCGCGGAATCGAACCACGACCTGATGATTACAAATCAACTGCACGACCTTCATGCTACGGGGGCTGACCGTTCAATCGAGGCGCGCATTATAGCTGAACGCGACCC
>RRZT010673906.1_pt1 | contig 18519 bp, 13 predicted proteins | sample 2165551 | NCBI WGS metagenome assembly RRZT01 (sample SAMN10456910, study PRJNA506462) | wastewater metagenome | biome: wastewater; feature: sludge; material: wastewater sludge; isolation source: wastewater sludge with Escherichia coli K12::gfp cells carrying plasmid... | place: USA: Moscow, Idaho...
GTTGGGTAGCGCTTAGCAACAAAGCACTTACAAAACTGATTACAAACAAGATTGGAGACAACTGGATTAGAAATTATCAAGAGGAGATCCGCAAAATTGAACCACTAGCTAACGATCCTGCATTTTGCCAAGAGTGGGCAGACATTAAATATAACAACAAGGTACGATTAGCAACTTGGATCAAAAAAGAGACCGATATCGATGTTGATCCAAACTCCATTTTCGACATACAAGTAAAACGTATTCACGAATACAAGCGTCAGCACCTTAATGCTCTGCACATTATTGCATTTTACAACAAATTAAAAGCCAATCCGAACTTAAATGTTCCTAGTCGTACATTTATATTTGGTGGGAAAGCAGCTCCAGGTTACTTTATGGCAAAACGAATCATCAAATTAATTAACTCAATTGGCGATGTTGTAAATAACGATCCTGAAATTAAAGGGAAAATAAAAGTTGTATTCCTTCCTAATTTCAATGTACAAACAGGTCATTTTGTTTATCCTGCATCTGATTTATCTGAACAAATTTCAACTGCAGGTAAAGAAGCGTCAGGAACTGGAAACATGAAATTTGCAATGAATGGGGCACTTACCGTTGGGACTCTTGATGGTGCAAATGTTGAAATACGTGATGAAGTAGGACATGAAAACTTCTTCTTATTCGGACTAACAACCGAGCAAGTATATCACATGAAGAGCCGAGGATACGATCCTGCATATTACTACCACAACGACCAAGAACTAAAGCTTGCTCTTGATCAGATTGCAAATGGCTATTACTCTAATGGCGACACGCAAATATTCAAGCCATTAGTTGATTCGCTTTTGTATCATGATGAGTATATGCTTTTAGCCGACTTTAGAAGTTACGTCGAATGTCAAGATAAAGTTGACAAGACCTATCTAAACAAAGACAAATGGGTTAAAATGTCAATCTTGAATGTTGCCCGCATGGGTAAATTCTCGTCAGACAGATCAATAAAAGATTACTCAGATAAAATTTGGGGAACCTCACAAGTCGAGTTATAACATCATAAATTATACATTTAGAGGGGATAAAGGGGTCAAATCCATTATCCCCTCTTGAGTTTTAATAGTTCAACACAGCACAAATCATGATTAATTACCTTTCAATAGAAGGATTGACACACCATTGGGGCGAAAATGCTCTTTTTCAAGACTTAAGCTACGGCATAAATGAAGGTCAGAAAGTGGCACTTATAGCAAAAAATGGAGCTGGTAAGACTACGCTAATGAACATCATTTCTGGAGCTCTACCCCCTGACAGTGGAAAGGTTATCTATCGAAACGGAATCCGTGTGGGTTATTTAGCTCAAGACCCTCTCTTATCTCCAGAACTCACAGTAATTGAGGCAGTTTTTGCCACAAATAACGAAGTGGTTAACACCATTAAGCAATATGAAGCCGCTCTCACCGAAGAGAATCAAGATAAAATTGGTCATCTTATAACTGAGATGGACAAACTAAACGCTTGGGACTACGAAGCACGCATCAAACAGATCTTAAATGAATTAAACATTAGCAACTTCCAACAGCCAATACGCGAGCTTTCTGGAGGACAAAAAAAACGCGTAGCACTTGCTGCGACACTCATCAGCGAGCCAGAATTTTTAATTCTCGACGAGCCCACTAACCACCTAGATTTAAACATGATTGAGTGGCTCGAAGAGTATCTAAACAGATCTAAAGCAACACTACTGATGGTGACGCACGATCGCTATTTTTTAGATCGTGTATGTAATGAGATAGTGGAATTAGCAGACCGTACGCTTTACAACTATAAAGGAAACTACTCTTATTTCTTAGAGAAGAGAGAAGAGCGCATTTTCAATAAAAACAGTGAGATTGAACGCGCCAAAAACTTGCTACGAAAGGAGCAAGATTGGATGAATAGACAACCTCAAGCAAGAGCAACCAAAGCTAAATATCGCATTGATGCTTTCTACGATTTAAAAGACAAAGCATCCCAATCGACCCGAGAAGCAGAGCTAAATTTAGATATTAAGACCACTCGCCTAGGAAAAAAAATCATCGAATTTTCGGACATCAAAAAGAGTTTTGACACCAAAGTAATTCTAGATGGATTTACCTATAAATTTGCTCACAAAGAAAAAGTAGGAATTGTTGGAAACAACGGTACCGGCAAATCAACATTCCTAAATATTCTAACCCAAGCCATTGAACCCGATAGTGGCACTATTGAAATTGGCGAAACACTCGTTTTTGGCTATTTTCACCAACAAGGCATTGTGTTTGATGAGAACAAGAAAGTAATAGAGATCATTTCAGATATCTCAGAAAACATCTCACTTGGAAGCGGAAAATCGATGAATGCAGCTGCCTTTTTACGCCACTTTCTCTTTCCGAACGAGATGCACTACTCCGAAGTTGCCAAATTAAGTGGAGGTGAAAAAAAACGTCTCTATTTGATGACGATTTTAATGAAAAACCCCAATTTTTTAATTTTAGATGAGCCGACCAACGATCTGGACATCTTCACATTAAACGTCTTGGAAGAGTATTTACAATCGTTTGAAGGGTGCCTATTAATTGTTACCCATGACAGATATTTCATGGACAAATTAGTTGATCACATCTTTGTATTTGAGGGCAATGGGGTGATAAAGGACTTCCCTGGAAACTACTCAGATCTACATGATGCCCGAGAGCGAATAGCCAAAGAGAGTAAACCTGTAGCAAAAAAAGAGAGCACTCAGAAAGAGAATCCTGTTGCCACAACCAAAGAGAAAGCTAGAAAATTATCATTCAATGAGAAGCGCGAACTTGAATTATTAGAAAAAGAGCTAGAAGAACTTGAAAATGAGAAAGAAGAGCTTAATTCACAGATAAATAGTGGCACCTTACCTGTAGATAAACTAGTTGAAAAATCATCTCGTTACTCTGAAATATTAAAGATACAGGAGGAGAAAGAGTTTCGATGGTTAGAGCTTAGTGATATCTAAGCTCTAACCTCTATTGTAGGTATTCATGTGACGATCGGTTTTATCTTTGTATAACTCTTTAATAGTTATAATAATACCTGTCTCTTCCACATCTCCAAAATGGGTATTTATTGCCGTTCCAAAGCTTCGCATTGAGGGCGATAGAGTCATATAAGCATTTACAAGCGGGGGGATATTTTCCCCGAAATCTCTTACTCTTTTCACCAGCACTTTGTAATCGTCCACAAAATCGGGACCAACAAATATCTGCTTTAACTCATTTTCGGTCAAGCCTATCTGAACTGGCTCATAAGGATACACTAAACGCTCCTTATCTTCAAAATACTTATTCATAAAAGAGAGTATTAAATCTCTTGCAGTTCTACTAAAATGGGTGTACATCGTCACCTTGCCGAAAAAGTATTTGACAGATGGATTTTCAATCACCAAAGCACCTAATCCATCCCACAAATTATCTAATGCGTAGAGTGCCTTAGCACCTGCTTTACTCGACTGATATTGCGGCTGCACAAATGAACGACCAAGCTCGATTGTATAAGGCAAATACTCCTTAATGAAAGTCTCCGAGAAGTGAAACATCTCTGTAGTGGCCAACTCTGGCACACCATTACTTCCAATCTTAACTTTATCCCCAATTATATAGCGATATCCACCAAGAATCTCCTTATCAATAGGATCCCAAACAATCAATTGTCTGTATGGATGATCTGACACATCGTACTCATCAATATCCACCTCTAAGCCCGTGCCGCCACCGGCCGATCGAAAAGTCAATTCTCTCAAACGACCAACTTCACGCATCAAGAGTGGTGCCTCATTTGCGGCAAAATCGTATATAATATTTTGCCCTTTATTGGTAACTCTCACAAATTTTTCGCGTGTCAACTCCTTTTCTAACTCACTCGTTAAAATTGGTGGGATTATTGGCATCATCATAAATAAACAAATCTTAGTGCACACAAAAATAATCGATTTTTGCAATCATTCTAGAGCAATGAGCAAAAACTTAGGTTAACTTTGCTTTAAATAATAGTAAACATTAGATATAAAGTTAACATTTAGATTCAATGCGATACCCATTTCTTTCATATCTACTTTTTACCGCTTTTACTTGGTTCATTTCATTTGGGTTAAAACGATATATTTCAACAAAAAATACAAACATTTTTGGGATTAAGAATATATTAACCGGCTATTTGCCAACCATTTTCACAATACACTTCCTCTATCTCTATTATGCGGTCAAATACATTCCGTCTGTATCAATATATCTGCTTTTTCAATACTCACTCTACATTTATGCCACGATATATGCAACCACATCGGTTTGGCTACTAATTAAAGCGGTAACGAAGAGGATTAATACCAAAAGAAAGTATCATCAGGAAAGCACAACAAACATTGAACGTCGAAAATTCTTAATAAACACAGCAACTCTCACAGCTTCAATACCTTTTTTATCTCTAAATTATGGAATGCTTCAAGGGCGCTTTACCTATAAAGTGAACACCGTTACTATTCCATCAACCAAGCTCCCACACAAATTCAACAAATTTCGTATTGTCCAAATTTCAGATATCCATCTAGGATCATTTATAGGTTTTGAATCTCGTTTAACCAATATGGTAACTGAAATTAACAATCAAAAACCCGACCTTATAATTTTCACAGGCGATTTGATTAACAACTTCTCAGAGGAGATAACTCCATTCATCTCAACTCTAAAAAAACTCAGAGCCGAAATAGGTATGGTGGCCATTTTAGGCAATCACGATTATGGCGATTATTGCGAATGGGAAACGCCTGATTTAAAAGAGCTAGAGCAAACAAAAATCAAAACAGCCTTTAAAGAGATTGGGTTCAAACTACTACTCAATGAGAGTGTTACCATTAAAATGGAAGACGAAGAGATTGCTATTTGTGGAGTTGAAAACTGGGGTAAACCACCCTTTCCACAGTATGGCGACCTAAAAAAGGCAGCTGATGGTGTTGAAAACTTTCCATTTAAAATTCTACTAACACACGACCCCGACCACTGGGAAGCTGAGGTACTAAATAAACAGCCATTCGACTTAACACTTTCGGGTCACACTCATGGTTTCCAATTGGGTTTTATTTGGGGAGATAACCATTGGAGTCCGGCAAAATTCAAATTTAAATATTGGGGAGGATTATATCAAAAAAACTCCCAATACCTCTATGTTAATAGCGGCATTGGGAGTTTAGGAATTCCAGCACGCATAGGAATGCCACCTGAAATTACAACTTTAATCTTAGAAAGAATCTAATATCTACTGCATTGGCTCAGCAATGCGCGTATAATTTACATTCGGGTCTTTAACTGGATAACTCTCTGGGAAGAAGGATTTCAACTTTGAATAGAGCTCCATTGACTCATTTTTGCTTCTAAAATCACCTGCTCTTACTCGCCAAAAAGGGGCATTATACTCCAAATAGACTGGGATATCAGGGAAAATCGACAAAAACTTACCTTTTGCAGCTAAAGCATCTGTTTTTGCTTTTTTAGATGAACCCGAATAGAGTTGAATACGAAATCCCTCCATAACACTAGACTCACCATTACTTGATATATGACCACTCACTAATTGCTTAATGGCAGGATCTTGATGAATAATTACCTTACCTGCACCTCCACCCGAGGTAACCTGTACAAAAACATCATTCGACGAACTCTCTTGAGAGAACAGCTGAGAAGTTACAGAGATAGAAAAGAGTAAAAGAATAGCAACCTTCATTGAATTTTTTTTCACAAATATAGTGGTATTATTCTTTTGTTGGAATAAACAACACTGGAGTATCTGATTGATTTACTAATCTATTTGCATTATAATTCACTAAATAGTCGAATGTGTTAGACGAATGCATCAAATGCACCACAATGATATCACCCTGTTTCTCCTTGCTATATGCGATTAGTTTATCGACAATATTGTTTCCACTAAGCATATCGGACTTCACTGTAACATCAAGCTCTTTCTCTAAAAACTTTTGAACCTGCTTAACTGCAACACGAATACGATTAAAAATAAACTCATAACTAGATTCACGTAATCCTACCACAAAAATATCAGAGTTAAACACTTTTGCTAAACCAGCAGCAGCAGGTACTTTCAATCTGCTACCTGGCGAGATATCAATAGGCAAGATTACTCTTCGAATACCATCATATTTGAACTCGTTTCTAATAGTTAAAACGGGACATGGACAGTGCGATACTAACCGATAGGAGTTTGATCCAATCCAATTATCTTCAAATCCAGATACACCGTGAGTTCCAACAACTATAAGCATGGCATCATCATACTTAGCCTGATTACTAATCTCCTTAACCACGTTCCCTGTACGAACTTTGTAATCTATCTTACCATTAGGCACTCGATATCTATCACGCTTCTCCCCAAGCAATATATCCATACAATCTTCAACTGTTGCTTCTGTCACCTTACTTATATGATCAGCAATCTTAACAGGATAATTCTTTCCAGTCATTACATGAACAACGCGTAAATCGGCCTCAACTTTGTTTGCAATTTCTATTGCATACTCTAAGGCATTTATCGATCCAAGGGAGAAATCGACAGGAACAAGTATCTTTCTCATAAAATATAATTTTGATTATAATGCATTTCAATATTTATTTTAACTGCAATTTAAACAATAAATTACCATTTCAAACAAATATTAAAATAATGCAAATCCAATATTTGATATTAAAAATAGTAAAAATATTAAACAAAACCAACTTCATATCTATAAATTCAAAAGATTAATGTTTCTGATTTAAAAAAAAGCTATTTTTACTCCAAAACTACAGTATTCATGAATGCATCGTACAAAATCGTCAGAGTTAAACCTGGCTTTACAATATATCGTTTTGTTGGCCTTCTTCTAGGTCTTCTGATTTTTTACACTGTCGATGACTTGGCTGGGCTGCTCCTACTTTTTATTTCAGGAGTATTTGCACTCACAACGAGCGGTAAGGAGATTAATACTGACACCAAAAAAATCAGAAACTACACAGCCTTAGGAAATTTAACCTATGGAACTTGGAAAAACCTTCCGAAAATTGAATACATCGCGGTTGTTAGAATGATTAAAGGTAAGAAAAAATTCCACGCCTCATCAGTCTCTGTGGTTCAGGAACCATCAAACGACTATTTATATCACCTTAATTTTGTTGTAAATCCGCACAAACAGGAGACCTACAAAATATGCAACTACGACGAGTGCGAGCAGGCCTTAAAACACGCCCTTGAATTAGGCAAATCAATGAACCTAAAGGTATTAGATTTCACTACCCCTAATCACAAATGGATTAATTAGGCTTGATAGATTTTTATGGCTATCTTTGCACCAAATAACACATATAATGTCAATTAGCAACAACAGAAATTCAGGTAACCCATACCGAAAAGAGGATGCAAACAAGTCATCTGAAAACAGACCAAAATATACCCCGCGATCAAACTCTAAAAGCGGCGAATCACCAAAACAGAGTGATAAAACAGCAAGAAGAGACAATACTCGACCAAACAGTGTTAACAGAGAAATTAGGACTAAAAATCCTAGTGTTATCTTCACATCGCCCGAACAGAACTCAGATCTAAAGCCAACTCCTAAGAGCGTAGCAAAAGAGGGTGTTTCGAACGAGAAGAAGAGCGAGACTCCTGAAAAAATGCGCTTAAATAAATTCATCGCAAATGCTGGTATTTGCAGCAGACGTGAGGCCGATGTATTAATACAAAAGGGATTAATTACCGTGAATGGCGTTATTGCGCAAGACATGGGTACTATAGTAAATCCTACTGACACAATCATCTATAATGGCTCAGAACTAAATTGTGAAAAAAAAATATACGTACTTCTGAATAAGCCTAAAAACGTTGTTACAACTCGGGAAGATGCACATGCGGACTTAACCGTGATGGATTTAATCAGAAATGCTTGTACCGAGAGAATCTACCCAGTAGGGAGACTAGATAAAGCGACAACCGGTGTTCTTCTTCTAACCAATGATGGCGATTTAACAAAGAAGTTAACTCATCCAAAATATGAGAAGAAGAAAATATACCATGTCCATTTAGACAAAGCGGTAACCAAATTCCACATGGAAGAGATCTCGAAAGGGATAAAACTTGAAGATGGTGATATTGCTGCCGATGATATTGACTATGTTGGCGAAGATAAAAATCAAGTGGGTATAGAAATTCACTCGGGAAGAAATAGAATTGTTCGACGCATATTTGAGCACCTTGGTTATAAAGTACTTAAACTAGATAGAGTCTATTTTGCTGGATTAACCAAGAAAGGATTGCAACGAGGACATTGGAGATACCTTACCGAACAAGAGGTTAAACTTTTAAAAGCAGGATTACTAACTTAATCCTCTTTTTTAACAACATTTATACGACAGGTACCGTACAACTACCGTTACTAGCTCCAAAATATTATTGTAAATTTCAGTCGCCATGCAGATCACCAAAAATACCAACAATCTATACATTCGTCTATTATCGATATCTAGTGCAATAATTGCAATTATTTTAGTTGCACAACTCTTCATCTATTCAACATCACCATTGCATAGTAAGTCGGAACAAAAAGCCATCGAGCTAGGATCACGAGCACTGACTCCAGCAATCCTCATACCCGAATCGCTTACTTTTTCGGATGAGATGGTACCACTTTCTAATCAAATTGTTAAAGAGAGTCTAGATCGTGAATTACTTGTAAACGCCTATTGGCAATCACAAACTCTACTCTTCATAAAACGTGCGAACCGATACTTTCCAATCATCGAGCCCATATTAAAAGCGCAAGGAGTACCTGACGACTTTAAATATTTAGCGCTTATTGAGAGTAGTTTCTTACCTAGAGCCGTTTCAGGTTCGGGAGCGGTTGGAATTTGGCAATTTATGGAAAGAACAGGGCGAGAGTATGGTTTAGAGATAAACAAAGAGATTGACGAACGCTATAACATCGAAAAATCAACCATTGCAGCTTGTAAATATTTAAAAAATGCCAAAGAGAGACTAGGAAATTGGACGCTTGCTGCTGCTTCATACAATGCAGGACAAGCAGGAATTCACAATCAAACCACAAGACAAAAAAACAACAGTTACTATAACCTCTTTCTAAACGAGGAGACTAGCAGATACGTTTACCGTATTTTAGCCGCAAAAGTGATTTTATCAAATCCAGACAAGTATGGTTTTATTGTAGATGAATCGGAAAAATATCCTGTTTGGAGCACTAAAGATATTGAAATTAAGGGAGGCATCTCTGATTTAGCACAATTTGCAATTGACAATGGAATTACTTACAAAGAGCTAAAAGAGTTAAACCCATGGTTAAGAGATAACATCTTATCTAATATTAATAATAAGAGTTATACTATCAAAATCATTCAAAACCAAACAGGTACAGACGCAGAGTTGTTTATCAACTAACAAAACATTTTGTAGAAATAGAATAATACAGGGGGCGCTTTTTAAAAGGCGCCTCTCTTGATTTCCCCCACACATTTACGCTTATTTACACTTTTGTTAAATTATGTAACAAAATATCGCTTTAGTCGTACAACGAATGAATAACTTTTGCTATTTCAATAGTTGGAGATAGCACTAATATTTTTGAAACTTCCAAAGCGATCTACTTATGAAGAATTTTACCCGATGTTTTGGTCTGGCTCTAGCTCTTTTTTTCTTATTCATTCAAACACCACTACTTGCTTCACGCATTTATGTAGCATCTGGGGCAACTGGTTCAGGGACAAGCTGGGCATCTGCGCTAGGCAATATTCAAACAGCCATTAATGGTGCCACTGCGTCGGATGAAATATGGGTAAAAGGAGGCGTCTATACGCTGGCAAGTACCATAACCATAAAAGAAGGGGTGTCGCTTTATGGCGGTTTTTTGGGCAATGAAACCACGCTCAGTGAACGAAATCTTGTCACCAATCCAAAGAGTTCACTCACTGGAGGAGGGGCTGTAAGGATTATAACCCAGACAACTGATTTCGCACAACAGACCATTATTGATGGTTTTTCGCTTGAGAGCGGATACGCTGTCTGTGGCGGAGGCGCATTACTAAAGAGTGGAGTATCGCTTTCGAACTGCATGGTTGTGAATAATTTTGCCTCATCAACCTCCACCGGCAATACACCTCTTGCAGGCGGTGGTGGTATATATGTAGAAGGTACGGCAACAATCGTTAATTGTCTGATTGCCAACAACGAATCAGAATATGGTGGGGGTTTAAATCTACGTGGTGGAGCACAACTCATTAACTGTACTGTGGTAAATAATGTCGCAAACTACAACTTAGGCTCTAATGGGAGAGGCGCTTGGCTAGCCGATGGGAGTGTAAAAATATATAACACTGTATTTTGGGGCAATGGAGCAAGTGGTGCTAACGAACTAACATTAAACGGGTTGGCCACCATAGAAAATTGTGCAACCGACGATGGAGTAAACTACGGAACAAATTGTATTAACATACCATCTACAAATAGTCCCGCTATTTTCATAAACCCAAATCCAGAAAAGGGAAATATTCCAAGCTTTAACATTGCCCGAATTGGTGATTTCAAATTAGCTTCAGGATCCATATTAATAGATAATGGTGAGAATAGTTTTGCGGATGCCTTAAACGCCGCTATTCGCCCAGCCTACACAGGAATAATCGACATTGGTTGTTATCAAACCAAGCCGCAACTACATGTAATTGGTGTAGTTGTGAACAACAAGACTTACGACGGCACCCCAAATGCCTCGATTAATAATTACGGACAAATTGATCCTGCAGACATTTTAAGTGGTGATGGAGGACTTGTAACACTTATTACAACTGGAATAACGGCGGCTAACTTTCAGAGCAAAAACGCCTCTCCTTCGGCTCAAAACGTCACTTTCACGGGACTATATGCCCTTGGTGGAAGCCTAGCATCAAAATATGCCATTGTTCAGCCGTCGGGATTTACGGCATTCATAAATCCTCTCCCAATTCAAATTGAGGCAACGGCAAATCAATTTAAAACTTATGGAGATGCCGACCCATTTGAGTACGCTCACACAACAACTCCCCCAACCATTGTTGGAGATCCCTATACAGGCGAATTGGTGAGAGCTGCGGGTGAAACAATTGGTTTTTATGCCATTACAAATAACCTACTCACCTACAACTCGGGAACAACTAATTACTCCGAGACATTTGTAGGTGGCCAGAGTTTTGAAATTCGCAGACGTCCAATAACCATAACCGTCACAACTAATTTATCAAAAATCTATGGAGCCTCTGATCCAACTTTAACATACGGAGTTTCGGGTCTAAAAACAGGCCACTCGCTCGTAAATGTTACAGAACGAGCAATTGGCGAAAATGTGGGAGTATATGCCATTACAAAACCATCAACTTTTAAAATCATTGATGGTGCAAGTGTTGATGTGACATCAAATTACAATGTAACCTATGTTGGAGCTAATTTTGAAATAAAACAGAAGCCCATCACTATTACAGCCGACAATAAGAGCAAAACATATGGAGTAGCCGATGAAGCTCTAACTTATACACTAAGTACACCTTTAGTGGGCAGTGATGTGGTTACAAACACCCCAACGCGTGTTGCTGGCGAAAATATTGGAACTTATGCAATCACACAAGGAGCCTTAACAATCAACAGCAACTATGCAATAACCTTTATATCAGGCATCTATTCAATTACACCAAAACCCATTACGGTTACGCCCACGCCGAATCAATCAAAAGTGTATGGCTCAACAGATCCCATCTATACCTACACATTTTCACCTACACTCATTGGGGGTGACACGTTTAGCGGTGCACTAAGTCGCGTTGGAGGCTCAAATGTAAATAGTTATGCCTACGTTGTGGGAACCCTTGCAATTTCGCCAAACTACACGATTATTTTGGCAAACGACTATTTCAACATCCTACCCCTTGATATCTCCCTAACTGTAAATATTGGACAATCAAAAATTTATGGAGATGCAGAGCCTCAATTAACTGTAACCTCTAACCCTTCGCTCATTGCAGGCGACAGTTGGTCGGGCACATTACTTCGAGATGCAGGCAATAATGTTGGTATCTACGCCATCACTAGAGGTACTTTACAGCCCTTTACATCATCAGCACTTCCTACCAACAAAAATTACAACGTTATAGCATTTTCTAACGGAGTATTTGAAATAAAGAAACGCACAGTAACACTTAGCGCCTCTGCAACAGTACTTGACAAGGTGTATGACCAAAAAGATACTGCATTTTGGAATCATGGAACTTTAGTTAATGTAGTAGCAGGCGACGATTTAGATTACTCACTTCAGTTAGCACATTTTGACAATCCGAATGTGGGCATCAATAAACCCGTTACCGTTTTATGTAATCTAACAGGCACTTCGGCTTCAAACTACAGCTTTACAAGCCCTACAGGCATTGTTGCTGATGTTACCCCCTATTTGAACGCCTCAATTTTAGTCGATGCCGTTTCTAAAGAGTACGATGGCTCTATCAGCGCCACAACTCCAACACTCACGCTTAACGGGATTCTTGTAGGTGACGATGTGCAAATATCAGGTGGCACAGCCCTCTTCAAGAATAAAAATGCTGGAGAAAACAAGGTTGTTACGGTTTCGGGAATTATAGTAAGTGGTAGTGATGCCTTGAACTACGCCATTAACAATTCGGCAACAAACAGCTCGTCAGTTATCGTCCCAAAAGCAGCTACACCATCAATATCAGTTACTGCCCAAAGCGTATCTAAAATCTATGATGGTTTGCTTTCCGCCTCAATTCCAGCTCTAAACGTCAACGGATTAATTGCTGGAGACATCGTTTTAGCCACTGGAAGCTCAGCGCAATTTGATACAAAAAATGTTGGCAATAATAAAGTGATTACTGTTAATGGAGTAACCTATTCAGGCAACGATGCTCTGAATTACACCCTTCCAAATACGGTTCAAAACAATACTTCATCTATCACACCCATTATCCTTGATGCTTCAAACGACCTAGAAATTCTGCCTACAAGTAAAATATACGATGGATTATCAACGATAACCAATTTATCTATTAACCTGACCAGCGCTCTACCTAACGACGACGTTAGTGTAACATACACTTCAAACAATCTATCATCTAAACATCAAGGAATTAGAGACCTTTACGTAACGGGAATTACTCTTTCGGGAGCAGATGGTGGTAATTATCAAATTGGAACGTCAACGTCAAGAGTTATTACAATAAACCCACGTCCTTTTACTGGCACGGTCTCTTTTGCAAATATCAGTAAAATATATGATGGCAACACCTCTGTTACAACCATCCCCCAGCTCACAGTGACAGGACTACTTGGTAGCGATGAAGTAATTGCAACGGCCAACAGCGCCTCGTTTTCCGATGCTAATGCAGGAGTTACAACTGTAGCTGTGAACTCAATAAGCTATAGCGGTGTGGACAAAAAAAACTATATAATGCCCACATCAACCACAAATACTCAATGTACGATTGAACGTTTTCCTCTGCTAATAAAACCTCTTTCTGGTCAAAGACACGCCTTAGGCAGCAGTGAATCAACCATCGAATACGATATTTTACCAGTTCTACTACCCAATGGAGATGTGTTAGCGGGTACATTAACACGTGAAGCTGGTGAAAATATTGGATTTTATTCAATTCTACAAGGTTCAATCAACAATACCAACAACTCTAATTACGAAATTGGGTTCACTTCCAACGTGCTTTATGAAATTTATTCGGGAGTTGAGTTGCGCGTCAAATGGGGTAACACTTTGGTTGTAAACAATGTAGCACAGCTCTACAAATCGTTTCAATGGTATAAAAATGGCATAGCAATCGCAGGCGCCACACTCCCCTATTATGCCAAAGAGGAGCAATTATGTGGTGAATATAAACTAAAAGTAACGTTGGCCGATAGTTCCACACTCTTTTCACCCACTAGAGTAGAGGCCAATTGTAACACACAAAAAAGCCTACTCTTATATCCAAACAGAGTGGCTAGTGGCGGAATAGTCACATTAAAGATCATGGAGAAATTATCCTCAATTAACACAACTCAAGTTTTAGAGAGTTCCTCGTTATCAGTTGAATTTATTTCGTTAGATGGTTTGGTTACTTATAGCAAAGAGATTTCAATAAGCGATGAAATACTATTAAATGCACCTACTCAACGAGGCGGCTATATTGTTGTAGTCAAAGTAGATAACGAAGTTCTCTTTAGAGAAAAAGTTGTTGTATTCTAACTTTTAAGTGATTATTAAGAGCTCATATATATGATACGATATTGCACATTTTTGATTCTCTCACTTTTTATATTGCTTCACACCAATGGGCAGCGCAAAAAAAGTCAGGTAGCGTTATCTACCGGATTTGGATCTTCATCAGTCATCTATACGCCTACCATGGGTGAAACGAAGGGGGGCGGAGGCGTCAATTTTAGCATCGACTACCGCTATTTCTTCTCGCCTAACATTGGCGTCTTAGCGGGCATAAAATACATCTCCTACAAAGGATCCATCTCAATTATGAGTGATTCGCTCTCAGCTCCAGCAGTTGACCCTGACGGGGAAGATTTTATATTTAACAGCTATTATCGTGGATGGGAAGAGAATCAAAAGATAAACCAAATATCTATTCCTATTGAGTTCCTATATCACCACCCTCTCAATGATCGACTCTCAATACTAGGAGGTGCTGGAGTATGTTTTGGATTTATCACCTCAGCAGAACAGTGGCAAAGCAGTGAAGTCATTAAAACAACAGGATATTTCCCAAGTTTGGGTTATGCGTTTGAAGATGTTCCTGCCCAAGGTTTTGACACATATAAATTTGAGGAGGTTAAAAAACTTGACGCCTCTTTCAATCTATCGTTAGTTGCTGATGCAGGAGTGAGTTGTGTCATAAACCCATACTGGTCAATTTATGGTGGCCTTTTTGTAGATTATGGAGTTACAAATATGGCAATGGGAGGAAATAATCCGATTGTCACCTACGATGCCAATACAGATCCCAAAGTGGCCTATCAAGGAGCTTTAAGTTCAGAGGTGGTTAGTTCTGCACACACATTGGCACTCGGGGCAAAAGTTACCGTTCTATTTGAATTAGGCTCATTTATAGAGAATCAACGCACTAAAGCAGATGAAAAAGCACGCTTAAAAGCCGAAGATGAAGCCCTTAAAACTGGTATCTCATCCAATATGATGGCCGAAATAAAACGACAAACGGAACTGATGAAGAAAGAGGTGCGCGAAAAGCAGATTGCCGACAGTCTAAGAAAAGAAGAAGAGTTAAGAAAGATGCTTCATGTGAAAGACATTACCGACTCTATTGCTGAGCAAGAGCGTATCAAGATGATTGAAGACAGTATTAACACCCTTCGTTTGGGAGGTGAGGGCAAAGTAATTATTGATGTACGAAGTAAGTTACTTAACCGAGAGGAGATAAGCATGATGCAATTACCTATTGATTTTGAGCGAGGGAAAGCCACTATTACGCCAAAATATATAGATAATGCCCGAAAAATTGGTGAAATTCTAGCAAAACATCCAACGTTAATCATTGGAATAACAGGTTACACATGCGATTTAGGCTCTGAAGAGATAAATTACAAACTCGGATTACAAAGAGCCAACTCTCTACTCGAAGAGTTTGTAAAAGCGGGGACAGACAGAACTCAAATAACAACGCACTCGAAAGGCGAACTTGAACCTCTTGTTCCAAACGTAGATGAGGAGAGCAGACAAAAAAATCGCCGTGTGGTAATAATCATCTCCGATGCGGACAATCTATAGAAAAGTATAATTAAAAGATCTAACAAAATATGGCAACAGAAAATTCCGTTGCCATATTTTGCAAATAACCAGAAGTACAATATTATTCAAACAAGAAAGGGATATGTTTTAGATGCTTACAACCATAAAGGGTGGGTGTTTGAGTAAAACCACCTTTCTTTATGGTTGTGTTAACGCGTTTCACCAACTCTGTCAGTTTAATTGACAACCCATCAGACTTATTCAACTCTTGAAGTAAGAAATAAGTTAATGCTCCATTATATCGTTTCTTAAAAAGCGCATCGGCTGAGGTTTGGTTCGATTTACATCCACTGATGAATGCCAAATGCAGATGATCGGCAGTTTTGGATATTTGCGCTATTTCCACACTTTTCTGTTTTGCAGTTTGTAATCTCCATTCAATATCTATAGGTAGTGATATCTTTTCTTGACAGATTTACTCTTCGTAAGTGACCTCTCCAAATCGCCCGAATGGCACGAGTCGGAGATCCAAACAAAATTCACCCCTTCTGGAATTACCGCAAAAATGGCATTAAAATCTTTATCGGTAATTGTCTTATCTGGATCCCAATTAAAATCGTAGGGGCAAATAGCTTCATCCAACCCATCAACCTCGCCCTTTTTATTACGTGTTGGCAACTGCACACCATGCCCACTAAAATGAAAAACAAGTCGGTCTCCCGCTTTAACATCCTTAATTAACCACTCCAACCGCTCCATTATAGCATGTTTGGTAGCCCTTTTATCAGCCAGTAATCTAACATCATCCATTACAAAGTGACATTTTGTGGTTAAGAATTTTGCCATATCACTAATGTCATTGACGCATCCCCGAAGCGGGGCATCTGGGTAGCAGTTAATACCCACAAGAAGTGCTCTATTCATATAAAAATTTTTAGGTGGTTGAAAATCAAAAATTTAAGTTAGAAAATATATGTGAAAAAAGTGGCGTTTTGCATAGATTCTTATCTCTTAAAAATAAAGTTTCATAATTAGCAACACTAACATAGGGGAAAACACGTTATTAGTTGTTTTATTTAAGATTAGTATAACACACATGAAATAATATCAAGTTTATTGCTGCCCCAGAACTAAATCTCTCTCAAAAAGGATGGAGGGTGCCCTTAACAAGGAAAGAGACAAGCAACAATTAACTATTTCAATTACATAGATCTATATTTTCACACTATTGGTCGCTAAAATTATATGTTTTGTCGATTTTAAGATATTTTATCAATTAGTATTCATTTTGTTATATCTTTTTTTACAACCTTTGTTTAAAATTTCAACAACTATAGACTAAACCATCATCAATGATCAGAACACTTCTACTTTCACTATCCCTTATAATAACCTCACTCGGAATAGCTCAAAACAGAGTCTCTATCTCTGGTACGATTAAAGACTCGCAAACAGGCGAAACCCTAATTGGCGCAATTGTTCAAGTAAAAGAGCTACCCAACATTGCCGTGATAACCAATGAATATGGATTTTACTCACTGAATGTTCCTGCTGGAGAGTATAATCTCTCGGTAAGTTTTGTGGGATACAGCAACTATTCAATCCCCGTAAAAGCAAACTCCGATGTTCAAGTTGGAATTCAATTAATATCAACTACGCGTGAATTAGAGGAAGTATCGGTAACCGCACAACGTTCAAACGACAATTTAACCAAACCACAAATGGGTGTTGAGAAACTAAACATTGCTCAAAACGCCAAAATACCAGTCATTTTTGGCGAAAAAGATATCATAAAAACGCTCCAACTGCTACCTGGCGTCAAAGCGGCTGGCGAAGGGAGTAGTGGTTTTTTTGTACGAGGCGGTAGTGCCGATGGAAACTTAATACTATTGGATGAAGCTCCCGTTTATAATGCCTCACACCTTTTAGGATTCTTTTCGGTATTCAATGCCGATGCAATCAAAGACGTTGCGCTTTACAAAGGAACCCAACCGGCACAGTATGGTGGACGATTAGCCTCGGTTTTGGATGTAAAGATGAACGATGGTAATAGCAAGAAATTTGGAGTTAGTGGTGGAATTGGCTTAATTGCATCGCGTCTGATGGTAGAAGGACCATTAATAAAAAAGGAGAAAGGTAGTTTTATGATCTCAGGGCGCAGAACCTATGCCGACATGTTTTTAAAACTATCGAAAGACTCGAGTTACAACCAAACATCACTCTACTTTTACGATTTTAACACCAAACTCAACTACGCCTTTAATGATAAGAATCGTCTATTCGTTTCGGGCTATTTTGGCAAGGATGTATTGGGCTTTGGAGATGATTTTGGCCTAAATTGGGGAAATGCCACAGCCACCGCTCGTTTTAACCACATCTTTAATCCACGACTTTTCTCAAATACTACCGCTATATTTAGCAATTACGAGTACCGATTCTTCATAAAATTCGGCGAAAATAATGCAACGGTGCTATCGCGCGTGCAAGATTACAACTTCAAACAAGATTTTCAATATTTCCCTAATTCAGAAAATAGTCTAAAATTCGGATACAACTCTATATTGCATAAAATAAAGCCAGGCGAAGTCTCTATTTCCAATAGCGAGAGTGATACCAACACCAAATTACTTGACAAAAGAGCTTGGGAAAACTCGCTATATGCCTCTCATGCATATAAACCCTTTGCGGCTCTGAATATCGAATACGGCTTAAGATTAAAC
>RRZT011013724.1_pt1 | contig 18496 bp, 20 predicted proteins | sample 2165551 | NCBI WGS metagenome assembly RRZT01 (sample SAMN10456910, study PRJNA506462) | wastewater metagenome | biome: wastewater; feature: sludge; material: wastewater sludge; isolation source: wastewater sludge with Escherichia coli K12::gfp cells carrying plasmid... | place: USA: Moscow, Idaho...
CTGTTGATTGCTCAGCAGCAGCTTGCGCCCCTCGGTCGCGTGGCTTTGCATGATCAACAGCTCCTCCGGCGTCAGCGCCCCGGGCTTGTTGAGAATCTCCTCGGGCACCTTGATCTTGCCGACATCGTGCAACATGCCGCAGACGCCGATCTGTTCGAGCTGCAGGGGCAACAGGCCCAGCTCGCGCCCGAGCGCGATGGAGAGGATGGCCACCCGCAGCGAGTGCTCCGAGGTGTACTCGTCCTTGTGCTTGATGCGCGCCAGCCAGAGCATGGCCGCCGGGTTGCGAAGGATGCTCTCGACACAGCCCTTGACCACCTCCTTCACCGTTGCCACGTCCAGCGCCTGGCCCAGCCTGACCGCCTGCAGGATGCGCAGCGACTGCTCGCGCGCCGCCTGGTAGGCCGGCTCGGCCTGAGCCATCTCGGCACTGAAAGACACCTTGCCGATCAGCGGCTGCAGGTCCACCTCCTGCGCGGCCTGGTTCTCCCGGGCCTGCTGGCGAATGCCGACCGAGCGCCGCGCATCCACCCAGACGTACTGGCAGATCTCCTGCAACAGGCGGATTTCCTGCTGCTGACGGATGCGAAAGCCCTGGAACAGAAAGGCCGTCTCGGTCCAGGTCCGGTCGAGTTCGACCACATACATGCCGATGGCCAGTTGGTCTACGGGGATTCTGAGGCGATCCGCGTCGCTGAGGTTGGACATGCTGAAGTACCGGCGAAGACGATCATGCAGGACGAGGCACAGCTTCATCAGATTAGCCAGAAGCCGGCCGGCGCATATCCAAACAAAAAACTATCAATGCAAATACATCAATAGATATTCATCTATTCACACCATGCAGAGGCTGTATTTCCGCCTTCCCGAGAATGCCTCTAGGCTTCACCTCAATCAGCAGTAATTCTCATTCGAGGTGCGTCATGCTCAAGACCATCACCTTCACCCTCATGCATTTCTGCATCGCCTTCAGCGTGGCCTACGCCCTCACCGGCAGCGTGGCCGTGGGCGGCCTGGTGGCGGCGGTCGAACCGCTGTGCAACTCGGTGGGCTTCTACTTCCACGAAAAGATCTGGAAGCGCATCGAAGGCAACAAGACCGCCAGGGCCAGCATTCCGCGGCACGCCTGGTTGCACCATCACGGCTGAGCTGGGCGCGAGCCCGGGGCTCCGCTAAGATGCGCGGCTTTGCCGCCAGCCATCTATGGACGCCATGAGCACCACGCCGCGCTTTCCCGCCCTCGCCTACTCGTTCGCCCTGCTGTTCGCCCTGGCGGCACTTGCCGCCGCCTGGTACTGGGTCGGCCGGCCGGTCGACCTGCCCGACGCCGCCACGCCCACGCACAAGCTGCAATGTGCCTCCTACACGCCGTTCGACAAGGACCAGTCGCCCTTCCAGCAGCCTTTCGTGCTGCGCAAGGAGCGGGTCGACGCCGACCTGGCACTGCTCGCGCAGCGCTTCACCTGCATCCGCACCTATTCGCAGATCGGCCTGGAAGCCCTGCCGGAGCTGGCGCGCAAGCACGGCCTGAAGATGCTGGCCGGCGCCTGGGTCAGCGCCAACCCGGCGGACACCGAGCTTGAGATCAAGGCGCTGATCAACGCCGCCAACACCTACCCGGACGTGATCGATGCAGTCATCGTCGGCAACGAGGTGCTGCTGCGCAAGGAAGCCACCGAAAGCCAGCTGGTGGCTCTGATCGCACGGGTCAAGGCGGCGGTAAAGCAGCCGGTGACCTATGCCGATGTCTGGGAGTTCTGGATCAAGCACCCGCAGATGGCGCCGGCGGTGGACTTCCTCACCATCCACCTGCTGCCCTACTGGGAAGACGACCCGACCGGCATCGACGCCGCGCTGAACCAGGTCGCTAACGTGCGCCGTGCCTTCGGCAGCGCCTATGCACCCAAGGACATCCTGATCGGCGAAACCGGCTGGCCCAGCGAAGGCCGCCAGCGCGAGACGGCGCTGCCGAGCCGGGTCAACGAAGCGCTGTTCATCCGTGGCTTCGTCAAGCTGGCCGAGGACAACGGCTGGCGCTACAACCTGATCGAAGCCTTCGACCAGCCGTGGAAACGCGACAGCGAGGGCGCCGTCGGCGGCTTCTGGGGGCTCTACGATGCCGACCGCGGCGACAAGGGCATCCTCGCCGGCCCGGTATCCAACCTGCCGCACTGGCCGCTGTGGCTGGGTGCCAGCGGCCTGTTGCTGCTCGCCGCGCTGCTGCTCGCCGGCCGCCCGGCCTCGTCGCGCGCCGCCCTGCTGCTGCCGCTGGTCGCCGCCTTCGGCGCGGCCTGCAGCCTGGGCTGGAGCGAGCTGGCGCTGGTCACCAGCCGCTACTGGGGCGAGTGGCTGTGGGCGGCGGCCCTGCTCGGCCTCAACCTGCTGGTGCTGGCGCACACCGTCCTGGCCCTGTCGTCGCGCCAGGGCTGGCGCGAGCGTGCCTTCGCCTGGCTGGAGGCGCGTGGCGGCTGGTGGCTGGTAGCGGCCGGTTTCGCCGGCGCGGTGCTGATGCTGGGCCTGGTATTCGACTCGCGTTACCGCAGCTTCCCCAGCGTGGCCCTGCTGCTGCCGGCGCTGGTTTACCTGTGCCGGCCGGTGCGTGCGCCGCGCCGCGAGATCGCCCTGCTGACCGTGATCATCGGCGCCGGCATCGCGCCGCAGCTGTACCAGGAAGGCCTGCACAACCTGCAGGCGATTGGCTGGGCGCTGACCAGCGCGCTGCTGGTTGCCGCCCTGTGGCGCAGCCTGCGCCATTCACGCGGCTGAGGCTGACCCTCAGCCGCGGCGCCTGCCCTCGCTGGTCAGGCCGCGCGGGGCGCGCGCACCAGGCGCAGGCCGGCCAGCACCAGGGCGAACACCGCCAGGCTGGCGCTGTACAGCACCAGCGCGGGAATAGCGCAGAACAGCGCCAGAGCGGCCAGCACCCGACCGGCCTTGCCCGGCGCGATGAAGCCGAGCACCGCCAATACCAGGGCGGTCCAGGCAATCACCCGGAAGTGAATCAGGTAGCCCAGCCCGGCGCGGGCCTGGCATTCCCAGCGCGCCGCCTGCTCGACGCAGATGCCCACCCACTGGCCGTCCTCCATCAGGGCGAAACGTACGCCGTAGCTGGCCGCCAGCCACAGGGGCAGCACCAGCAGCAACAGCAGGAGGGGAACATGGCGGGACATCTTGACGCTCCGGTGGTCCGAAAAAGGCGCCCAGCTTAATCTGCTCGTGCCCGAGTGCAAGACCGCAACACTAGAATTAGCCCCATGACCGCACGCCGCCTGCTCCTCGCCCTGACCCTGCTGATGCTGCTCGCACTCGGCTGGCAATGGCTGCGTCCGCCCTCCGGGACGCCGCAACAGGCCTCGCCGGACGGCGTGATCCGCCTCGACGGCCATACCATCACGCCGTTGCAGCCCTTTCGCCTGGAGGCCCGGGTGCTGGGCCGCGAAGACTACCGCTTCGACCGCGGCGCGCGGATCTCGCCCACCGACCTGGCGCTGGGCTGGGGGCCGATGGCCGACCCGCAGGTCCTCGCGCGCATCGATATCAGCCAGGGCAACCGCTGGTATCACTGGCGCACCGACGACTTCCCCATTCCCCGCCGCGAGATCGAAACCCACAGCGCCAACATGCACCTGATTCCTGCCGATGCCACGGTGGCCAGGGCTCTGCAGCGGGTCGAACCGGGCCAGCGCATTGCCCTGAGCGGCCAGCTGGTGCGCGTGGTCGGCGACGATGGCTTTCACTGGCAGAGTTCGCTGACCCGCGAGGACGTCGGCCAGGGCGCCTGCGAACTGATCTGGGTACAAAGCCTCAGCGCACTGGAGTAGCGGCTGCGGCACTCGCGGCGCTTGCGCTTGTCATAGCGCCGGTATTCACTTCAGCATCCCCTGCCCAGGAACCCGGCCCATGCCCCGTTTCCCCTCCTGCATCGCCCTGTTCGGCGCGCTGCTGTTCGGTTCGTCCGCCCTGGCGGCCGACATCGACGTGGCCAGCTATGGCTACCCGCTGGCCAACCCCTTCGAGGCGACCATCGCCACCACGCCGCCGGAACTGCGCTCGCCGGTGCCCAGCGACGACGACATCGACCAGGCCGATTACGACCTCAAGCTGCGCCCGGAGCGCGAGTTCCAGTTGCCGGAAAACTTCTGGTCGGGCACCAAGCTGCGCTACCGCCTGGCCCAGCAGAAGGGCCAGGCACCACTGATCTTCATCATCTCCGGCACCGGCGCCAGCTATGCCAGCGGCAAGACCGAAGAGCTCAAGCGCCTGTTCTACGGCGCCGGCTACCACGTGGTGCAGCTGTCCTCGCCGACCAGCTACGACTTCATGGCCGCCGCCTCCAAGCACGCCACGCCCGGCCTTTCCGACCACGACGCCGCCGACCTCTACCGGGTGATGCAGAAGGTCCGCGCACAGCAGCGCGACCTGCCGGTGACCGACTACTACCTGACCGGCTACAGCCTGGGCGGCCTGCACGCCGCCTTCGTCAGCCACCTGGACGAGCGCCTGGGCGACTTCGATTTCCGCCGCGTGCTGCTGATCAACCCGCCGGTCAACCTCTACACCTCGGTGTCCAACCTCGACCGTCTGGTGCAGACCGAGGTGGCCGGCATCGACAACACCCGCACCTTCTACGACCTGATCCTCGGCAAGCTGGCGCGCTACTTCGAGGAACGCGGCTCGGCGCAGCTCGACGCCGCGCTGCTGCACGACGTCCAGCGCTCGCGCCAGCGCCTGTCCGACGAGGAGATGGCCATGCTGATCGGCGCGGTGTTCCGCTTCTCGGCCGCCGACATCGCTTTCACCTCCGACCTGATCAACCGCCGCGGTGCGGTGATCCCGCCGCGCTATCCGATGGACGAAGGCACCAGCCTGACCCCCTTCTTCAAGCGCGCCCTGCTCTGCGATTTCCAGTGCTACATGCGCGAACAGCTGATCCCCTTCTGGCGCAAGCTCGACGGCGGCGGCAGCCTGCTGCAGCTGATCGACCAGACCAGTCTCTACGCGCTGCAGGACTACCTGGCCGGCAGCGCGAAGATCGCCGTGTTCCACAACCGCGACGACCTGATCCTCGGCCCCGGCGATCTGGGCTTCCTGCGCCGCACCCTGGGCGCGCGGCTGACGCTGTTCCCGCGCGGCGGGCACTGCGGCAATATGAACTACCGGGTCAACACCCAGGCCATGCTGGAGTTCTTCCGTGACTGACGCTCTGCTGCGCCCACTGCTGCTGGCCGCCCTGCTGCTGTGCGGCAGCGCCCAGGCCGGCGACGCCAGCATGGATGCCGACGGTTTCACCCGCCCGCTGCAGCAGCTGCGCTTCAACCCGCGGCTCGACCAGCGCGAGTTCGAACGCGCCACCCTGGTCGCGCTGGTGGTCGACGATCCCTGGGAGGAGTGGAACCGCCGCGTCTACCACTTCAACCAGCGCTTCGACGAGTGGCTGTACCTGCCGCTGGTACAAGGCTACCGCCGCGTCACCCCGCGCGTCCTGCGCAGCGGGGTGAGCCACTTCTTCGCCAACCTCGGGGAAATCCCCAGCCTGGCCAACCACCTCATGCAGCTGCAGGGCCGCGACGCCCTGCACACCACCGCGCGCCTGCTGTTCAACACCACCCTGGGGGTGGGCGGTCTGTGGGACCCGGCGCAGCGCATGGGCCTGGAGCGGCGCAGCGAGGATTTCGGCCAGACCCTCGGCCGCTGGGGCGTGGCCGAAGGCCCCTATCTGGTGCTGCCGCTGCTCGGCCCGTCGAACCTGCGCGACACCGGCGGGCTGGTCTTCGACAACACCCTGGGTAGCGCCCTGAACGTCGCCGACCTCGGCGGCCTGAACCGGCGCCCCGCCGAGTACTACGGCCTGCTGGCCATCGACCGCCGCCATATCAACGACTTCCGCTACGGCCAGCTCAACTCGCCGTTCGAGTACGAGAAGGTGCGCTACCTCTACAACGAGGCGCGCCGCCTGCAGATCGGCGAGTAGCCCGACAATCTATCGAGCCAACCGATCATTCCGCCGCAGAATCCGCACCCATCGATCCATTCGCCTGAACTAGGATGACGCAACGCCCTGAACCGGAGTTGCGCCATGAGCTATCCCCACTACCGCGACGTCATCGACCTGCACAGCGGCCGCGCCACCGCCGACGGCGCCGGCGTGCGCCTCACCCGCCTGATCGGCGGCGGCGCGCTGGAACGCTTCGATCCCTTCCTGATGCTGGACGCCTTCGACTCCAGCGAGGCCGGCGACTACATCGGCGGCTTCCCGCCCCACCCGCACCGCGGCTTCGAGACCGTCACCTACATGATCGAGGGACGCATGCGCCACGAGGACCATCTCGGCCATCGCGGCCTGCTGGAGTCCGGCGGCGTGCAGTGGATGACCGCCGCGCGCGGCATCATCCACAGCGAGATGCCCGAACAGGAGCAGGGCCGGCTGTTCGGCTTCCAGCTCTGGCTCAACCTGCCGGCGGCGGACAAGATGGGCCCGGCCGGCTACCGCGACTTCGCCCCCGGTGAAATCCCCCGCCTGCGCACCGAGCGCGGCGTGGAGGTGGCGGTGATCGCCGGACAGTTCCGCGAGGGCGCGCTGCAGCAGGACGGCGCCGTGCAGCGCCCGCACACCGAGCCGCAGCTCTACGACCTGCGCCTGCCGGCCGGCGGCTGCGTGCTGCCGGAGCTGCCCCACGGCTTCAACGTGCTGCTGCATGTGTTCGAGGGCGAGCTGACGGTGCGCGGCCGGCAGGACCGGACGGTCGAGCGCGGGCAACTGGCGCGGCTCAGCGACGGCGACAGCCTGCACCTGAGCAGCGCCGGCGGCGCCCGCGTCCTGCTGATCGCCGGCCGGCCACTAGGCGAGCCGATCGTCCAGTACGGCCCCTTCGTGATGAACCGCCGCGAGGAAATCGAGCAGGCGCTCGCCGACTACCGCGACGGCAGTTTCGGCCGCTAATCAGTCGTAGAGCTTCGGCTCGCCCTCGGGGCGGGTCTTGAAGCGACGGTGCGCCCACAGGTACTGCGCCGGGCATTCGCGCACCGCCTGCTCGATCCAGCGATTGATGCGCAGGCAGTCGGCCTCCTCGCTGGCGCCGGGGAAGTCCTCCAGCGGCGGGTGGACCACCAGCCGGTAGCCGCTGCCGTCGGCCAGGCGCTGCTGGGTGAAGGGCACCACCTTCGCCTTGCCCAGACGGGCGAACTTGCTGGTGGCGGTGACGGTGGCGGCGGGGATGCCGAACAGCGGCACGAAGATGCTCTGCTTGCGCCCGTAGTCCTGGTCGGGCGCGTACCAGATGGCGCGCCCGGCACGCAGCACCTTGAGCATGGCGCGCACGTCCTCGCGCTCGATGGCGCTGGCGTCGGGGTTGTGGCGCTCGCGACCGCGGCGCTGGATGAAGTCGAACAGCGGGTTCTTGTGTTCGCGGTACATGCCGTCGATGGTGTGGCGCTGGCCGAGCAGCGCCGCGCCGATCTCCAGCGTGGTGAAGTGCAGGGACATCAGGATCACCCCCTGCCCCTCGCGCTGCGCCGCCTGCAGGTGCTCCAGCCCCTCGACGTGCGCCAGCCGCGCCAGGCGCGCGCGCGGCCACCACCAGCTCATTGCCATCTCGAAGAAGGCGATGCCGGTGGAGGCGAAGTTGTCGCGCAGCAGGCGGCGGCGCTCGGCCGCCGACAGCTCGGGGAAGCACAGCTCCAGGTTGCGCGCGGCGATGCGGCGGCGCGAACCGGCGCCCAGCAGCATCAGCGCGCCGAGCACTCGGCCCAGGCGCAGCAGCACGGCATAGGGCAGCTGCACCACCAGCCAGAGCAGCCCCAGGCCCAGCCACAGCGGCCAGAAGCGCGGGTGCAGGAAGGCGCGACGAAAACGGGGACGATCCATCAGTACATCCAGTCAGGGCGTTCGGGCGGGCCATTCTACCCTGTCGCAGGGGCGGGCATCAGCCACGCTGCAACTTGCGGGGCGTCGGTGATGTCGTTATAAGTCCCGCGATACGTCCGGCAGCCATGACCATGAACCACACCGATCCGCTCGACCAAGAACCCGTGTTCCGCCTCAAGGGCAACCTGCTCGCCGTGACCGTGCTGGAGCTGCTGCACAACGACCTGGACCGCCTGGACCGCCAGTTGAGCGACAAGGTCGCCAGCGCCCCCAACTTCTTCCACGACACCCCCCTGCTGCTCGGCCTCGAACAACTGGCCGAGGACGAACCGGACCTCGACCTCGACGCCCTGCTGGACCTCTGCCAGCGTCACGGTCTGCTGCCGCTGGGCATGCGCGCGCGGCGCGGCGCCGACCTCGCCGCGGCGCAGGCGCTGGGCATTCCGCTGCTGCCGAGCGGGGGACGCGAACGCGCACCGCTCGCCGAGCCCGCCGCACCGCGGGTCGAGGAGCCGCCGCCGGAGCCGGCGGTCAACGCCACCCGGGTGATCACCCGTCCGGTGCGCGGCGGCCAGCAGGTCTACGCGCCCAAGGGCGACCTGATCGTCCTCTCGGCGGTCAGCCCCGGCGCGGAACTGATCGCCGACGGCAACGTCCATGTATACGGCCCGCTGCGCGGCCGCGTCCTGGCCGGCGCCAGCGGCGATACCGCAGCGCGGATCTTCTGCCAGCAACTGACCGCCGAACTGCTGTCCATCGCCGGGCGCTACAAGGTCGCCGAAGACCTGCGACGCAGTCCGCAATGGGGCAAGCCGGTGCAGGCCAGCCTGGTCGGCGACGTGTTGAACATCACCCGCCTTTGACGGATACTCCCGGCATTTTCCGGGACCCGGAATCTTCCTGTTTTGGGGTAAGCACCTTGGCCAAAATCATTGTTGTCACTTCCGGCAAGGGTGGCGTGGGCAAAACGACGTCCAGCGCTGCCATCGGCACCGGCCTCGCCCTGCGCGGGCACAAGACGGTGATCGTCGACTTCGATGTCGGTCTGCGCAACCTCGACCTGATCATGGGCTGCGAACGCCGCGTGGTGTACGACTTCGTCAACGTGATCCACAACGATGCCAGCCTCGGCCAGGCGCTGATCAAGGACAAGCGCCTGGAGAACCTCTACGTGCTGGCCGCCAGCCAGACGCGCGACAAGGACGCCCTGACCCAGGAAGGCGTCGGCCGGGTGCTCGACGACCTGAAGAAGGACTTCGAGTACATCATCTGCGACTCCCCCGCCGGCATCGAGAAGGGCGCGCACCTGGCGATGTACTTCGCCGACATCGCCATCGTGGTCACCAACCCCGAGGTCTCCTCGGTGCGCGACTCCGACCGCATCCTCGGCCTGTTGGCCAGCAAGTCGCAGCGCGCCGAGCAGGGCGGGGAGCCGATCAAGGAACACCTGCTGCTGACCCGCTACAACCCCGAGCGGGTCGCCAAGGGCGAGATGCTCAGCGTCGACGACGTCGAGGAAATCCTTTCCATCGACCTGCTCGGGGTGATCCCCGAATCCCAGGCGGTGCTCAAGGCCTCCAACCAGGGCATTCCGGTGATCCTCGACGAGCAGAGCGACGCCGGCCAGGCCTACAGCGACGCGGTCGAGCGCCTGCTCGGCAAGGACGTGCCGCACCGTTTCCTCGACGTGCAGAAGAAGGGCTTCCTGCAGCGCCTGTTCGGAGGCAAGGAATGAGCCTCTTCGACTTCCTCCTCTCGCGCAAGAAGACCTCCTCGGCATCCATCGCCAAGGAACGCCTGCAGATCATCGTCGCCCACGAGCGCGGCCAGCGCAGCCAGCCGGACTACCTGCCGGCGCTGCAGGAGGAGCTGATCGCGGTGATCCGCAAGTACGTACACATCGATCAGGACCAGGTGCAGGTCGTGCTGGAAAACCAGGGCACCTGCTCGATCCTCGAACTCAACGTCACCCTGCCCGAGCGCTGATCGGGCGCCTTGCCACAGCGGCGGCCCGACGGCCGCCGCTGTCGTTTCCGGAATGCCATGCCGCTGTCGAACATCGAAATCGTCCACCAGGATGACGCCCTGCTGGTCATCAACAAGCCGACCCTGCTGCTCTCGGTACCCGGGCGCGCCGAAGACAACAAGGACTGCCTGGTCACCCGCCTGCAGGAGCACGGCTATCCCGAGGCGCGCATCGTCCACCGCCTGGACTGGGAAACCTCCGGGCTGATCGTGCTGGCCCGCGATGCCGACAGCCACCGCGAGCTGTCCCGGCAGTTCCACGACCGCGAAACCGAGAAGGCCTATACTGCGCTGTGCTGGGGCCAGCCGGAGGCCGACAGCGGGCGCATCGAGCTGCCGCTGCGCTACGATCCGCCGAACAAGCCGCGACACATCGTCGACTTCGAGCAGGGCAAGCACGCCCTGACCTTCTGGCGGGTCACCGCGCGCTGCGGCGACTGGAGCCGGGTCGAGCTGACCCCGATCACCGGCCGCTCGCACCAGCTGCGCGTGCACATGCTGGCCATCGGTCATCCGCTGCTCGGCGACCGCCTCTACGCCCACGAGCAGGCGCTGGCCGCCTTCGATCGGCTGTGCCTGCACGCCAGCCTGCTGTGTCTGACCCACCCGCAGACGGGCGAGCGGCTGCGCTTCGAAAGCCCGGCACCGTTCTGAGCCGCAGGCAGACTCCGGCCGCGACGGCCGGATTCCGGTAGACTGCGCCGACCACTGCCGCCGGAGCTGTCATGCGCGAAGCACTCAACCAGGGCCTGATCGACTTCCTCAAGGCCTCGCCGACCCCCTTCCACGCCACCGCCAGCCTCGCCGCGCGCCTCGAAGCCGCCGGCTACGTGCGCCTCGACGAGCGCGAGGCCTGGCACACCGAGCCGGGCGGGCGCTACTACGTCACCCGCAACGACTCCTCGCTGATCGCCGTGCAGCTCGGTCGCCGCGCGCCGCTGGACGGTGGTCTGCGGCTGGTCGGTGCGCACACCGACAGCCCCTGCCTGCGGGTCAAGCCGCAGCCCGAACTGGTGCGCAACGGCTTCTGGCAACTGGGCGTCGAGGTCTACGGCGGCGCCCTGCTCGCCCCCTGGTTCGACCGCGACCTGTCGCTGGCCGGACGGGTCACCTTCAGTCGCGACGGACAGCTGGACAGCCGGCTGATCGACTTCCGCGCCCCCATCGCGGTGATCCCCAGCCTGGCCATCCACCTCAATCGCGAGGCCAACAAGGGCTGGGCGATCAACCCGCAGACCGAACTGCCGCCGCTGCTGGCCCAGTTGCCGGTGGACGCCAGCCGCGACTTCCGCAGCCTGCTGGCCGACCAGCTGGAGCGCGAGCACGGCCTGCGCGCCGAGCGCGTGCTGGACTTCGAGCTGAGTTTCTACGACACCCAGGCCGCCGCCGTGGTCGGCCTGGAGCAGGACTTCATCGCCGGCGCCCGACTGGACAACCTGCTGTCCTGCTACGCCGGCCTCAGCGCCCTGCTCGCCGCCGGCGAGGAGGAGAACTGCGCGCTGGTCTGCACCGACCACGAGGAAGTCGGCTCCTGCTCGGCCTGCGGCGCCGACGGCCCGTTCCTCGAACAAACCCTGCGCCGCCTGCTCGGCGACGGCGAGGCTTTCGTGCGCACCCTCCAGCGCTCGCTGCTGGTCTCGGCCGACAACGCCCACGGCGTGCATCCCAACTACGCCGACCGCCACGACGGCAACCATGGCCCGCAGCTCAACGCCGGGCCGGTGATCAAGATCAACAACAACCAGCGCTACGCCAGCAACAGCGAGACCGCCGGCTTCTTCCGCCACCTATGCCAGCAGCAGGGCGTGCCGGTGCAGAGCTTCGTGACCCGCAGCGACCTAGGCTGCGGCTCGACTATCGGCCCGATCACCTCCAGCCAGCTCGGCGTGCGCACCGTCGACATCGGCCTGCCGACCTTCGCCATGCACTCGATCCGCGAGCTGGCCGGCAGCCACGATCTGGCCCATCTGGTGAAGGTGCTCGGCGCCTTCTACCAGAGCGCCGAACTGGTCTGAGGAGCGGACTATGGCCCTGGCGATCTTCGACCTGGACGACACCCTGATCGACGGCAACAGCCCCAGCCTGTGGAGCGCGCACCTCGCCGACCTCGGCTGGGTCGAGCGCGAGGCCTTCCTGGCCCGCGAGCAGGAACTGGTGGCGCAGTACGCCGCCCTGGAGGCGAGCCTCGAGGACTACCTGGCGTTCAGCCTGCAGCCGCTGGTCGGCCGTACCCCCGAGGAAGTGGCCTACGTTGCCGGCCCCTTCGTCGAGGCCGCCATCGAGCCGCTGATCCATTCGCAGGCGATGCGCTGCATCGCCACCCACCGCGCCGCCGGCGACCGGGTGCTGGTGATCTCCGCCTCGCCGACCTTCCTGGTCGAGGCCATCGCCGAGCGCCTGGGCATCGCCGAGGTCCTGGGCACCGACCTGGAGCTGCACTACGGCGGCTACAGCGGACGGATCGCTGGTATCCCCTGCGCCCGCGAGGGCAAGATTGCCCGTCTGCAGCAATGGCTGGAGGAACAGGGCGAAACGCTGGCCGGTGCGCACTTCTATTCCGACTCGCGCAACGACCTGCCGCTGCTCGGCCACGTCGAGCATCCCCACGCGGTCAACCCGGATGCGGCGCTGCGCGAGCACGCGCTGCGCCACGGCTGGGAAATCCTCGACTGGCGCTGAGAACTCGCTCGCCGGACACGACAAGGGGCGCCACGGCGCCCCTTGTCGTGTCCGCAGCCGGCCTCAGTCCAGCGCGGGATCGACCACCAGCACCAGCTTGCCGCGCACCTCGTTACTGGCCAGCGCCTCGAAAGCCGCCGCGGCATCCTCGATCGGGTAGCTGCGCTCCAGCTGCGGCTTGAGACGCCCCTCGGCGAACAGCGGCCAGACGAATTGCTCCAGCTCGGCCATCAGCTGCGCCTTGAACTCGGCATCGCGGTTGCGCAGGGTCGAGCCGATCATCTGGATGCGCTTGCCGAGCAGCAGGGCCAGGTCGAGCTGCGCCTTGCGCCCGCCCATCAGACCGATGACCACCCAGCGGCCGTCCTGATTGAGCAGCTTGAGGTTCAGCTCGCCGTAGCTGGCGCCGACCGGATCGAGGATCACGTCGAAGGGCGCGAAGTCGCGCAGCCCGTCCAGGGTATCGCCGCGGATCACCCCGCCCTCGGCGCCCAGCGCCTCGCAGTAATCGAGCCGCTCGCGGGAGCCGACACTGACCCACACCGGGCTGCCGAAGGCCTTGCACAGCTGGATGCCGGCCGAGCCGACGCCGCTGGCGCCGGCGTGCAGCAGCACCTTCTCGCCCGGCTGCAGGCGGGCCAGCTGGAACAGGTTGAGCCAGGCGGTGGCATACACCTCCGGCAGCGCCGCCGCCTCGATCAGGCCGAGGCCTTCCGGCACGGCCAGCGCATGGCGCGCATCGACCACCACCTCCTCAGCCATGCCGCCGCCAGCCAGCAGCGCGCAGACCCGGTCGCCGACCCGCCAGCGACTGCCGGCGCCGGCCTCGACCACCACCCCGGAGCATTCCAGGCCGAGCACCTCGGTCACTCCCGGCGGCGGCGGATACAGGCCGTTGCGCTGCAACAGGTCGGCCCGGTTCAGGCCAGCCGCCGCCACCTTGATGCGGATCTGCCCGACATCGCACTCCGGGCGCGGCTGCACGCCCCACTCCAGCTCGCCCTCGATACCTTGCAATGCGTTCACGCTACCTCCATATTGTCGAAATGCCGGCACCTGCCCTGCACTGCCGGCCACAAGCCCCGGATTGTTACCCGGAAACTGGCCTCCCGTCAGCCTCCCCCGTCCATCCGGGCGCCCGCCCGATACTGGCACCATGGAACCCGGCGCCAGTTCTGCTGCCAAACTTGGCGTGAATCCCTGCGACGCATACCTACATGAAACGCTTCCTGCCCTGTACCGCCCTTGCCCTGGCCCTGGCCATCGGCGCCCTGCCGAGCCACGCGGCGACCGCCCGCAGCAATGCCTGGGACGCTCTGCAGCCGGATCGCGAGCAGATCATCGCCAGCCTCAACGTGGTCGAACTGCTCAAGCGCCATCACTACAGCAAGCCGCCGCTGGACGACGCACGCTCCGCACAGATCTTCGACAATTACCTGAAGATGCTCGACCCGGCGCGCAGCTACTTCACCGCCGAGGACATCGCCGCCTTCGAGTCCTGGCGCTACCGCTTCGACGACTACCTCAAGAGCGGCGAGCTGCAGCCCGGCTTCGTGATCTACAAGCGCCAGCTCGAACGCATGCAGGAACGCTTGGAGTTCGCCCTCGCCCTGCTCGACAAGGGCGTCGACCAGCTCGACTTCAGCCGCGACGAGAGCCTCGAAACCGACCGCGAGAAGGCGCCCTGGGCCGCCGATCGCAAGGCACTGGACGACCTGTGGCGCAAGCGCGTGAAGGACGAGGTGCTGCGCCTGAAGATCGCCGGCAAGGAACCGGCGGCCATCCAGGAGCTGCTCACCAAGCGCTACCGCAACCAGCTCAAGCGCTTGGCGCAGACCCGCAGCGAAGACATCTTCCAGGCCTACATCAATGCCTTCGCGCAGACCTACGATCCGCACACCAGCTACCTGTCGCCGGAAAACGCGGAGAACTTCGACATCAACATGAGCCTGTCGCTAGAAGGCATCGGGGCGATCCTGCAGAGCGACAACGAATACGTCAAAGTCGTGCGTCTGGTGCCCGCCGGCCCGGCCGAGAAGGGCAAGCAGCTGCAGCCGGCCGACCGTATCGTCGGCGTGGCCCAGGGCGACAAGGAGATGGTCGACGTGATCGGCTGGCGCCTCGACGAGGTGGTCAAGCTGATCCGCGGCCCGAAAGGCTCGGTGGTGCGCCTGGAAGTGATCCCGGCCGGCAATGCGCCGAACGATCAGACCAGCAAGGTGGTGGCGATCACCCGCGAAGCGGTCAAGCTCGAAGAGCAGGCCGCCAAGAAATCGGTGCTCGAGCTCGACCACGACGGCCGCCATTACAAGCTCGGCGTCATCGAGATCCCGGCCTTCTACCTGGACTTCAAGGCCTACCGCAGCGGCAATCCCGACTACAAGAGCACCACCCGCGACGTACGCAAGCTGCTCGCCGAACTCAAGGCCGAACGGGTCGACGGCGTGGTCATCGACCTGCGCAACAACGGCGGCGGCTCCCTGCAGGAAGCCAACGAGCTGACCGGCCTGTTCATCGACCAGGGCCCCACGGTGCTGGTGCGCAACAGCGACGGCCGCGTCGACGTGCTGACCGACGACAGCCAGGGCGTCGAATACGACGGTCCGATGGCGGTGCTGGTCAATCGCCTGTCGGCCTCGGCCTCGGAGATCTTCGCCGGTGCCATGCAGGACTACCACCGCGCCCTGGTACTGGGCGGGCAGACCTTCGGCAAGGGCACCGTGCAGAGCATCCAGCCGCTCAACCACGGCGAACTCAAGCTGACCCTGGCCAAGTTCTATCGCGTGTCCGGACAGAGCACCCAACACCAGGGCGTGCTGCCCGACATCCCCTACCCGGCCACCTTCGACACTCAGGAGATCGGCGAAAGCGCCCTGCCGGCGGCCATGCCCTGGGATCGCATCTCCCCGGCGGTCAACCCCGAGCGCGATCCGTTCCAGCCGTTCCTCGCCGAACTCAAGGCCCGACATGCCACCCGCACCGCGCAGGACCCGGACTTCATCTTCGCCCGCCGCAGCCTGGAACTGTCCCAGCAGCTGATGCAGGACACCCGGGTCAGCCTCAACGAGACGCGTCGCCGCGCCGAGCAGCGCGCCATTGAGGAGCGCCAGCTGAGCTTGGAAAACGCACGGCGCAGCGCCAAGGGCGAGCCGCTGCTCAAGGAGCTGAAGGTCGAGGACGAGGAAGCGCTGGCCGCGGAAGAGGAAACCCTGGCGCCGGAAAAGGACGCCTTCCTCGCCGAGTCGGGACGCATCCTCCTGGATTACCTCAATCTCAACGCGGTCGTGGCACGCCACTGAGGCACGCCTGCCCCCCCCTCGGGGTGGCAGGCCGTCATAAGCTCGTCACAATTTAGTCGTGAAATTCAGGTGCCCCGCGTGATGCGGGGCACCTTTTCACTGACTGACGAGCACCGCATGACCATCACCGAGCAACTTGGAAACCTGGACAGGATCATCGCCCAGGATCAGCTCAGCACCCTGTTCCAGCCGATCTTCTCGCTCGCCAGTCGCCGCATCCACGGGTTCGAGGCCCTGAGCCGCGGCCCGTCCAACTCGCCCCTGCACTCGCCGCTGGCCCTGTTCGCCCTGGCGCGTCGGGCTGGCCGCCTGAGCGAGCTGGAAGTCGCCTGCCGCGGCAAGGCCTGCCAGGCCTTCGGCCGCCTGCAACTGCCCGGCACCCTGTACCTGAATGTCTCGCCCGAGTCGCTGCTGGAGCCGGGCCACGAATCGGGCCGCACCCTGCAGATCCTCCAGGCCTGCGGCATCGAGCCTTCGCGGGTGGTGATCGAGCTGACCGAGCAGACCCCGATCGAGGACTTCGGCCTGCTCGACCGTGCCTTGCGCCACTACCGCACCATGGGCTTCTCGATCGCCCTCGACGACCTCGGCGCCGGCTACTCCAGCCTGCGCCTGTGGTCGGAGCTGCGCCCGGACATCGTCAAGATCGACCGCCACTTCATCGACGGCATCCACCTCGACCCGCTCAAGCGCGAGTTCGTCGGCTCGATCCTGCGCATGGCTCGCGCCGCCAGCGCGCGGGTGATCGCCGAGGGGGTCGAGCTGCTCGGCGAGCTGCAGACCTTGCAGGGCATGGGCGTCGATCTGGTGCAGGGCTATCTGCTCGGCCGGCCGCAGGCGCAGCCGGTCTGCGAGGCGGCCATGCCGCTGCCGAAAAGTGCCTGAGGAAGCCTACAGGCCGAGGCGGCGCGCCAGCGCCGCGTAGTGCTCGGCAGCCGATGCATCGACCGGCAGTCCCGGCGCGCCCTGCATCAGCAGCTCGGCCAGCTTGTGCGCCGCCAGCGGATGGCCGGCGGCAGCGGCCTGCTCCCAGCGCCGCCGCGCCTCGAGGGCATCGGGCGCATGCGCCAGATCGCCCTTGAGCGCCTGCACGCCGAGCTGGAAAGCCGCCTTGGCCTGCCCCTGATCGGCCGCCAGACGCAGCAGACGCAAGCCCTCCTCGCGCGCGCCCAGTCCCTGACCGCGAAACAGCAGCACATGGCCGTAGAAGTCCTGGGCCCCGCCATCGCCGAGGTGCGCCATGCGCGCGAACTGCCCCTCCATCCAGCGCCAGGCGCGTGGCTGGCGCAGCAGCCACGACCAGCGGAACAGGTAGCGCGCCAGGGCGTAACCGCAGGCGGCACGCAGGCGCCAGTAACGGGACGTCATGAGGATGCCTCGCTGAACTCGAAGGCGAACACCCGGGCGACCTCGGCGGCATGCCAGGCCGCAGCCGCCATGCCGTCGGGCGGGCCGCTGAAGCGTCCGAGGCGCTCGGCGCACTCGAAGAACCCCGGACGCGGCAGACGGCTGGCCCCCTGGCTGATCACCAACGCACTGCGCAGCGGCAGGCCGGCCCGAGCATCCAGCGCCGCCAGGTGCTCCAGCGCCGCCGCCAGCGTCGCCATGGCGGGGGCCGGCAGTTGCAGGCGCTCGATCAACGAGCGATAGGTCAGCAGGTGGCGCTGCCGGCGCGCCTCGTCTAGGGCCGCCAGCAACCCCTGCCAGTGCTGGCGGCTGATCCGCAGGCTCAACTCGGCATCACTCCTGCGGACGGGCGAAATGACGCTCCAGGGCCCGGCCGATGGCCTGGTCCGGCTGCCGCTCGCCACGCTCGATCATGCCCAGGTAGTGCGGGCTGATGCCCACCGCCCGCGCCAGTTGCTCCTGGCTGAGCCCGCGCGCCTCGCGCCACTCGGCCAGTCGGGCCAGCTCGAAGACCGGCCCCGCCGCCGGCTCGGCCGCTGCGCGACTCTCAGGCTGCCGACGCCCGGCCTCGGCCAGCAACTGCAGATATTCCGCCCAGGCCAGCACCGCGTATTCCGGCTGCCCGTCGCGCTCGATCACTTGCACATTCATTGCGTTCGCACTCCTCACCAGTCACCCAATCTTAACAGCGCGTGCGTAGCTTGAGTCTGCCGGCGCCACCGCGCCAAGCGCCTTGTTCACGCCTTTCTCCCGGCCCATGCCCATGCCAGGCGGGCTGCTGGGCGTTATCCACCAAAGCTGTGGATAAGCTTGTTAACAATGCCGGGAAGACTCCCGCCAGGCCCCGCTGCATGCGGCCTCCAGACAGATCGGGCATTTTTTGCTCAGCCAAAAAAGTCTTTACAAATCAGAAATTTAACCTGAACCCGAAGGGCCGCCACAGCGCTCTTGACAGCACCGCCGCGAATCTGTGCGGTGCGCATAAACCTGCGACACACTGTCGCTGGCAAGACCTGAAACCGGCGAAAACCTTGGCCATAGATACGACAACGCCCCGACAAGCGGGGCGCTGGTGGCGGCAGACGGAAACTTACTGGCCCTGCCCCTGGATGCTCAGCAGCTCCAGATCGAAGATCAGCACCGAGTTGGCCGGAATCGCCGGGCTCGGGCTCTGCGCGCCGTAGGCCAACTCGCTGGGAATGTACAGCTTGTACTTCTCGCC
>RRZT010158044.1_pt1 | contig 18495 bp, 15 predicted proteins | sample 2165551 | NCBI WGS metagenome assembly RRZT01 (sample SAMN10456910, study PRJNA506462) | wastewater metagenome | biome: wastewater; feature: sludge; material: wastewater sludge; isolation source: wastewater sludge with Escherichia coli K12::gfp cells carrying plasmid... | place: USA: Moscow, Idaho...
CCTCGCAACTGGTCGAACGGCTGGGGTTCACTCGTGAACGGGCCTGGACTCGCATCGCCGAGCTCTCCGGTGGCGAACGCCGCAGGCTGCAGCTCATGCGGCTGCTCATGCACGAGCCCAATGTTCTGCTCCTCGACGAACCGACGAACGACCTGGACACGGATACCCTGACCGCGGTCGAGGACCTGTTGGATTCGTGGCCGGGAACGCTCGTGGTGGTTTCGCACGACCGCTACCTGTTGGAGCGGCTGACCGACAGGCAGATGGCTGTCATGAATCGGGAGGTACGGGATCTTCCGGGCGGCGTGGACCAGTACGTGGAGCTGCGGCGGGAGCAGGCCGCTGCCGTGCAGTCCGGGGGAGGGTCCGCCCCTGCGGCGGTGCAAGGTCCGGGGCTCTCCGGCGCCGATCTGCGCGCGGTACAGAAGGAGCTTGCCGCGGTGGAGCGGCGCATGGACAAGCTGGCCTCGAAGATTGAGGTCGTGCATGCGAAGATGGCCAGCCACGACCAGAGCGACTACGAGGGGTTGGGCAAGCTCACCGAGAAGCTGCGTCACCTGGGGGAGGAGACATCCGAGCTCGAGGAGCGCTGGCTGGAACTGTCCGAGGCCGTCGAGGAGTGATCTGCGTGGATGGGCCGCGCGCTGCCAGGTCAGATGTCACAGGAGCAGATCCGGTTGAACGTCACGACCTGCTCGCCCTCCCACGCCCATTCCTCGGCCTGCGCCCATGTGGAGAAGGTGCGGGGCGCAAGCTGACCGTTCGCCATGAGAACACCTATCTCGATGTCGTCGCGCGGGTCGGACCATGCGTCTTGTTCCGTGGCCTCCCGCCCGGACGAACCGGTCTGCGACGTCTCCTTCATGTGTGAACCCCCTCACCAATCGGTCCTTTGTGGGTGAACCGCGAACCGGCCCGGTGTATTCCCGAATGTGTGGTTTCGAGATGATTCGGCAATGATGAGCGAATCTCGCTGGCAGCTGGTATTTGTGGACTCATGCGAACTGAGAATTCAGACCGCGGACCCGATGACTCACTTCAGCAGTTCGCCTTCGATTTGCGCTCGCTTCGGCAGGAAGCGGGCGATCCGACCCTCGCCACATTGAGCTCGCATACGGGAATCCCCAGGAGCATCCTGTCCGAGGCATTTTCCGGCAAGCGGCTGCCAACCGAACGAACTGTCAGGTACCTGGTTGAGGAGCTCGGGGCCTCGCGGCACGAATGGGCAGCGAGGCGCAACGCCCTCGCGTACGGCCTTGCAATTCGTTCGCGATCCGAGGAGTTCGATCCTGCCGCCGACATGATGCCGGAGGCGGAGCGCGACGCCGCCGCCGGGCACGTCACTCGGAAAGGGAGCCCGGCGTGGGTGATCGCCACCGTCTCGGCGGTGACCACGGCGATGATCACGAGCGGCATGTGGATGGGGTATCTCGCTCTTCGCACCGAGGATCCCTCAGGGACGCCGGCGAGCACGGTCGCCTCCGAGGTGCCTCTTCTTGATGTGGCCGACGGGGTCGATCCGGTGAGGACTATTTGCAAGGAGGATGCGGTCATCGCGGCGAGCGAGGCTCGCCTGGACGGAGACGTTCAGGTCCAGCTTCTGTATTCGAATCAGTGTTCTGCAGCCTGGGGGCGGGTGACGCGCTACGACGGCAAGTCCTTCGGCAACACGCTGGAGATGACCGTGTACCCGGCGGTGGACATGGACAGCGCACGCAAGCAGACGAGACGCGTATACGACGTCCAGTCGTTGTACACCACCCTGATGATCGAGCCGGATGTCGAGGCCAGGGTATGCGCGATCGCAACGGTGAGCGTGGACGGGGACCCGATTGAGCTCGCCCCTCCCATCTGCATCTGAGACACGGCGGTTCACGCGATGAACAATGCACCCACCCGGGGGGATGCCACGGCGAGCTACGGCATTCCCACGGCGATCGGCATCCTGTTGCTGATTCTGTTCCTGTTCTCGAACTGCTCGGTGCGCGCCACTGACGACGGGAACGTTCCCTCCCAGACAGACTCCTCCCGGGCCCACTCGTCCGCGCGCCAGGTGGCGCAGGAGTCCTACTCACCCGACATGTGGACCCCGTTCGGGCCGTTCCTCAAGCCGGCCATGTTCGCGGACACACCCGAGCTCCCCGGTCCGGCGGACATCGTTGTTCCCGGTCATGGGGTGATCCGGCTCGATGCATCCGAACTCCTTCCCGGAGAGAAGATCGAGCGAGAGGTCTACAGCTTCACCTACGACGAGGGCGTTCCCGTTGTCGCGGGCATCGTCCAGGTCCACATCGATGATGAGGGCGAGAACACGGAGCAACTCATGACCTCCGTCATCGGGGTGGACGTGACCACGGCCACCGCGGACGGGCCCATGCTGATCTCACGAACGAACGTCTTCAAGGGTCCCGAGCACACGATGGCGGTTGGCGCCACCTCGGATCTCGGGGTGGTCGCCGTGCTGCTGAGCGGCCGGCTCCTGCCCGAAGGCGGCGAGATGCAGCGCTTGATCGGCGTTGACGTGGTCCGGGGCACCGAGGTCTGGTTCAAGGAAGGAGGCTCCCCGATCTTCGGAAGGGCGGAAGCCTTCTGGCAGCCCGAACCGCAGGGTAGTCCGCCCGGCGACTGCCCGGGCACAGTTCAGGGCTTCGCGGTGGCCAGTGGCAGGATCCTGTGGGAGGAAGCCTCCTCGGCTGGCACCGCCTTGCGGGAGTCCGGGAAGGATTGCCCGGAGTTCTCCCAGGTTCTCAACGGGTACGCGCTCATCACCCACACCTCCGGAAACGTCGGCATCGTTGACACTCGAAGTGGTGCACCCGTGGTCAAGGATCATCCGGGCACCATACGGCTTGATCCGAAGGCACCTTTCGCGCTCATGATCCCGGAACCGGGTGTCGGCGCTGTCCCCGTTGTGAAGGACCTGCGAACGGGTGCGGACATGTACCGGGTGGATGCCGCCGGAGGCTCCGCGGACGATCTGTCCGTGAAGAGTCTGTTCGCGGGGGATCTGTACCTGACCCTCGGTGGCAAGAATCTGATCATCGACGCGAGAACGGGCGAGAACGTGGGGACATGGAGCAGGTATCCGGTCGCGGATCTGGGAGACCACGCCTGGATGGACGATGGATCCCTGACCGCCGCCTCGCTCACTGGATGACGACGACCTCCACGCCGGCGTCGCGAATCCGCTCCACCTCCTGCGTGGGTGTGAGGGAATCGGTGATGACGGCGGTGAAGTCGCGAAGGTCCGCGAAGCGATGCAGCGCCGTGCGAGTGAACTTGGAGTGGTCCACCATGAGAATACGGCGCTGGGCCCACTCAATCATGGCGCGCTTGGTGTCCGCCACCGTGGAATCGGGGTGATAGCAGTGGGCTCCGCGCACCGCCGTCGTCGACATCAGGCACACATCGATCCCCAGGTTCTCGATGTTGGAGATCGTCATGGGCCCGAAGTAGGCGTCGGCCCAGTTGAGGTAGTCCCCGCCCAGGTGGATGACGCCCATGTGGGGCTCGTGGGTGAGCAGCTCCTCGATGAGGCGCGCGTTCGTGGCGACGGTCAGCGGAGTCATCTCGCGCAGTCCCGGAATGAGGTGGGCGCTGGTGGTCGAATCGTCCAGAAGGATGGAGTCACCGCGCCGCACGTACTTCAGCGCGGCCTTGGCAATCTTGTCCTTGAGCTCGCGATTCATGCCCAGTCGCAGCTTCGAGGAGGATTCGACCAGCGACGACGACGCCGTGGAGACCTCGCCGTAGGAGCGGGTGAGCAGCCCCTGGTCCACCAGTTCGGAGACGTCGCGGTAGACGGTCATGCTGGAGACGGAGAGATTTTCCGCAAGCCACTCGACCGTGGTCACTCCCTCCTGGACCACGAGCGAGACGATGGTGCGCAGGCGGTCCTTGCGGTTGCGGGGAGTGCGCTTGGCGCCATGATCGCGCGACGAGCCCGGGGTGATGGAGGACACGAGACTACCTTTCGAGGCGGGACGCCCCGAGACGGAAAGTGGGGGACCTCCCGTACGGAAAGTCCCCCACCCAGCTGTTCATCAGGGACGGGCCGGAAGAACTGCGGCTGAGAGAGCAGCCTTGACGTCTTCCACTTCCTCCTTGAGGATAGCGTCAATCGTGGCCAGAAGCGGCAACTGGTCCGCAAGATCGGACGCGCGCTGCGCCACGAGGGTCATGGCCAGTCCGGTGGCGGGCACGCCCTCCACCGTCTGCTCCAAGCGCTTCATCTCCGCAAGGGCCGCGCTGGGGGTCTCGCCGCGGCCCAGGCGAACGCCGTAGACCTTGTTGCGGCCGGACAGTCCGGTCACCTCCAGATCCCCGACTCCGGGCAGTCCGAAGGCGGTCTCCGGCTTGGCGCCGAGCTTCACTCCCAGGAGCGACATCTCGCGCACCGCCTGCGCGAAGGCCGCGGCCTTGAGATTGTGATGGGGAACCCCGGTGGCCTCTTCGAGACCGTCGGCGATGCCCAGGGCGATCGCGTAGACATTCTTCATCGGGGCGCAGATTTCCACGCCCACTTCGTCATCCGTGGCGGCGATCGCGTAGACGGCGGTGCGGGCGCCGCGGGCGGATTCCTTGGCAACCTCGTGGTTGAGAGAGCCATAGATGGTGGCGGTGGGCATTCCCGCCGCGCACTCGTTGGCCTTGACCGGTCCGGCGATGGCCACGATGGGCGGCAGTTCCACGCTGAGTTCCGCGGCGATGCGCCGCAGCGTGTCCGGCAGCAACTGGATGTTGCCCTCGGGATCCGGACTGAATCCCTTCGAGGTCATCCACAGAGCCTTGACGTCCTTCAGCAGGGGCAGGGCAAGGCGTGCCACGCCCGGAACGCCGTCCGAGGACACCGACATGACGACGACGTCGGTGCCGTCCAGGGCTTCTTCGAGACGGTCGGAGCGGTAGGTCCTCACCTTGTCCGAAATGACCACGTTGATGCGGGGGTGGGGCGTGCCCGCCTCGATGGCATCAATGAGGTGATCATCGAGCCAGGTTCCCCAGAGGCGAACGTCCCAGCCCGAATCGACGAGGGGGCGAGTGAGACCCGAGCCCATGGCTCCGGCACCGAGTACGGTAATTGACGGCATGTTTCCTACTCTCTGTTCTAGAGCTCGGCCTTGGGGGACTCGGGCTTGGTGGAGGGATACTTCTCGGCGATCGCGTGAAGATCCTCGAACACGTCCTTGAGCTGCGGGTACAGGCGCTGCTGCACTTCCGCAATTTCCCGGTAGCGTTCGTGCATCGCCATGTCCGGTTCAATCGTCTCACCGAAGTGGGCCATGGCGCGAGCCGATGCGGCGACGTCCGCGACGCCGTCCACGAGCGGTGCATGGACGGCGAGTGCGGCGAAGGCGAGTACGGCCGCGCCCAGGGCCGAGATTTCGTCCTCCACGCATACCGTGATCGGAACTCCGGTGGTGTCCGCCATGATCTGGCGCCACAGCATCGATCTGGTGCCGCCGCCCATGGCGCGAAGCGAGGTGAGCTTCACGCCCGTGCCGCGTTCGATGGCGTCGAGGTTGTTGCGCATCTCGAAGCCGATCGATTCCAGAATGGAACGGTACATGTGGGCGCGCGAGTGGGTTCCGCGCCATCCCACCACGGCGCCGCGGGCCACGGAATCCCAGTAGGGGGACTGCACGGCGTTCCAGTAGGGCAGGGTGATGAGACCTTCGGAGCCCGGGGGAATCTGTGCCGCGGCCTTGTCCAGCTCGGGGTCGGGTTCGCCCAGGAGCTTGGGATCGCCGAGCGACTGGCGGAACCAACCCGCGAGGTAGGAACCGGAGGACTGGAGCACCTCGAACACGTAGTGCCCGGGGATGCCCGAGTCCAGGGTGCGGAAGATCGGATCGTAGATGTAGTTGGCGGCGTCCACGCCGGCGTTGACAGCGGTTCCGAGGTTGAGGTAGGCAACGTTGGGGTCCACGGCCGCGGCCCCGATGCCTGCGGCCTGCCCGTCTCCCAGTCCGGCGACGACGACGACGTCCGGCGAGATCTCCCATTCGGAGGCCAGTTCGGGGCGAACGGTGGAGACGATCGTGGCCGGTGGCACGAGGTCGGCCATCTGGTCGCGGCGAACGCCGGCGATCTCCAGCAGCTCATCGGACCACTCGCGCTTCTCGATGTCGAACAGACCGAGGGAATCGGCGCACGCGGTGGAGGAGACCCACTTGCCGGTCAGGTTGAAGGTGATGGCGCAGGCGACGTCGACGATCTTGTCCGCCGTCTCGAAGTACTGGGGTTCGTTCTGGGCAACCCAGGCCATCTTGTAGATGGCGGGGGTCACGCCGGCGGGCTTGCCGGAGAGCTCGTGCACGTGGTCGTTGCCGTACTTGCGAATCTGCTCGGTGGCGCGCCCGTCCAGCCACAGAATTCCGGGGCCGATCGGGGTGCCGTCGGCGCGGAAGGGGGCGAAGGATTCGCGCTGGTGCGTGATGCCAACGGCCTCGACGCGGGCGCGATCCTGCGGGCTGAGCGAGGCGAGGGCCTCGGTGATTGTCTCGTGGGTGCTCTCCCACCAACGGGCCGGGTTGTGCTCGTAGAAGTCCATCGCCGGGGTGTGGAGCGGGATGTTGCGCTTGGCGGTGACAAGCACCGCGCCCGAGGCGTCAACAACGATTGCCTTGGTGGACGTGGTGGAGGAATCGATGGCCACCACCAGGGGGCCGGTGGCTGGATTTACGGTTTCATTGGTCATGGTGTCTCTCTTCGACTCTGAATCGACACTGCCCGGTGCCTCGCCGCACCGGGTGTGGTGCTGAACTGCACCCACACTAGAAGTATCAAATAGATTGTTGATTTCCACAATAAAACTGTGAAAGTTAACCGTGCAAGTATTCTCATCGTGCTCGTGAAAATTCTCCCAGGAGGCGAGTGGAATGCTCCGCCACTAAGCTGGGCACGTGGAGACAATGCAGGCGCCGCTACTGGCGGAGATTCCCCGTGGGCGGTGGTCGAGCACGGCGCGCTCCTGGTTCGACGCTCGCGGCATTGACCGGGTGGTGACGTTCCAGATCGGTCTGACCACGACGTTCCGCGGCGTGCGAGCGCGCCGGGGAGTGTTGCTGCGCGGGCCCGGAGGATGGGGAGAATGCGCGCCCTTCAAGGAATACGGCGCGGCAGAATCGGCGCTCTGGCTCAAGAGCGCCGCCGAGGCCGCCACGTGGGGGATTGGCGTTCCCGCAGCCCGCGGCTCGGTTCCCGTGAACGTGACGATTCCGGTGGTGAGCCCGCAGGATGCAGCTGGCCGAGCGCACGCCGCCCGCTGCTCCACCGCGAAAATCAAGGTGGCCGATCCACACTCCACCCTTCGAGAGGACTGGGACCGAGTCCGTGCGGTGGCCGTGGCGCTCGCGCAGGATTTCGGAAGCCGGGCCCGCGTGCGCATTGACGTCAACGGAAAGTGGGAGCCTGATCAGGCGGTGGACGCGATCGCCCACCTCTGCGAAGCGGCCGCTCCCGTCGGCGGCCTCGAGTACGTGGAGCAGCCCTGCATGAAAGTCGAGGACCTCGCCCGGGTGCGCCAACGCGTGGGCGTGCCGATAGCCGCGGACGAATCCATTCGACGCGCGAACGATCCCTTCCGGGTGGTCGAATGCGAGGCCGCCGATCTGGCGGTGATCAAGGTGGCACCTCTCGCCGGCGTGCGCCGCGCCCTCGATCTGGCGCTGCAGCTTCCCATTCCGGTGGTGGTCTCCTCTGCCATCGACACCTCGATCGGGTTGGCCGCGGGCGTTGCCATCGCGGCGGCGTTGCCGGACTTGCCGCATGCCTGCGGTCTGGACACCCAACGCCTGCTCGTTGGTGACGTCGCCGGGCCGCTGATCTCCCGCGACGGCCAGCTGAGCCTCTCGGATGCGCGAGCCGTGGCGAGCGGTGACCTGCTCGAACCCGAGCTCGGGGAGGGGGCGTCCGCCGCCTCCCTCGTGGATGAGTGGACGAGCCGGGCGGAAGCAATGATCGCGGCGTGTGCGAGCGAGGAGACGGCATGAGCCTCGATATGGACAACCCCGAGAATCCCTCGATTCTGCTGGCCCGGACCATCCTGGAATCCCTCATCGAACAGGGAGTCCGTCACGTGGCCTATGCCCCGGGCTCGCGGGACGCACCGTTCGGATACGCGCTCGCCGGCTTGGAGAGTCAAGGCCTTGTCAGTGCCGCCACCTTCAGTGACGAACGCGGCGCCGGGTTCTGGGCGGTTGGTGCGGCCAGAGCGCTGGGAGAGCCCGTGGCTGTCATCACCACCTCCGGCACCGCCGTGGTGGAGCTGCATCCCGCGCTGGAGGAGGCCTGGTTCCAGTCCCTGCCGGTCATTGCGGTGACAGCCGACCGCCCCCACGAGCTGCGCGGCGTTGGCGCCTCACAAACCACCCATCAGACGGGGATCTTCGGCGGCAGCGTCGTGGCCTCGTCCGAGCTTCCGGCCGAGATGGCGTACGACGCCGCCGCCCTCGCGCGAGTGCGCGGCCGGGTGCGGCGAACAGTGGCCTCCGCGCGCGGATTCCTCGGGCGATCCGGTCCGGTCCACCTCAATGTTGCATTCCGTGAACCGTTGGTTCCCCGGCAAGGCGGCGCACCCGCTCGGCACGAGGCGCCGCAGGAGCAGACCGCGGGCGTTCGCATTGCCTCCTCGGGCGCGCGCCACCTTGCGTGGGATGCCGTGGTGGACGGGCGCCTGCGCACCGTCGTCGTGGCTGGTGACGGCGCGAGTTGCGAGGTTGCGACCGCCGCCGCGCGCAGGGGAATTCCCATCGTTGCCGAACCCAGTTCGAACGTCACGGAGCTCGACACCTGGATTCCCTACCAGCAATGGCTGGTTCCGGAACTGCTGAGCCGGGTGGAGCAAGTGGTTGTCACCGGCCGCCCCACGCTGTCGCGTCCGATCACCACGCTGCTCGCCCAGCCCGGCGTCCGCACGATCGTGGTGGCCACGCATCCCGAATGGGTGGATGTGCACGAGAACGCGGACGTCGTCGTCGCAGGGCTGGCGGACGAGGTTTCATCCGGTGCGGCCGGAACGCCGACGAACGGCTGGTTGGAGGTGTGGCGAGACGCCGCGGGCGCCGTGGATCGCATGCTCGGCGAGAGTGCGCAAGCCGGGCCGGCGCCCGGCGTCCTGACACTGCTCTCTGCATGCCGCGCCATCTGGCGGGCAAGCGAGTCCGCACTGCTGTGGCTGGGCGCCTCGAACACCGTGCGCGGGTTCGACCTCGTGGCGAATCGTCCGGGCCGGGGCGGTGTCCATTCCAACCGCGGACTGGCGGGCATTGACGGGACCGTCGCCGCGGCGCTCGGCATGGCAATGGCTGCGGACCAGCCGGTGCGTGCGGTCATGGGGGACATGACCTTCGCCTACGATCTGTCCACGTTGGCCCAGCGCCCCGAGGCTCCCGGCGCGCGGCAGCCCGACCTGCAGGTGATCGTCCTCGATGACTGTGGCGGAGCCATCTTCGCTTCGTTGGAGCACGGCGGCGCGGCCCCGGATGTCTACGAACGCTTCTTCGCCGTCGCGCCGCAACTGGATCCGGTGGCCGCCGCCCGGGCCTGTGGTTGGGAGGCGCGTGCCGTGACGAATCTCGACGGCCTCCGAGAAGCGCTCGCCGCGCCCGTCGTGGGCCGTTCGCTCATCCACGTGCCGATCCCGCGCCCGAGCACACTCCTTGGCGCCGTCGGCGCGGCGGCCGCCGCAGCGATTGCCGGCGTCCACGAAGCCCCCCGCTAGAGTTCAACCCCTTCGAACGTGGTGTCCTTCGGGTCGTCGAGCCCCAGGGCGTCCAGGATCGGGCGCATCTTGGCGTGGGTTTCGGCAAGCTCCACGTCCGGCTTGGAATCCGGCATGATGCCGCCGCCGGCGAAGACCCGAATCTCGTGGTGATCCTGCGAGAGTTGCCCGCAGCGCAGCGCGATGCCGAACTCTCCGGCGCCGGTCCCGTCAATCCACCCGACCGGGCCCGAATAGCGCCCGCGTTCGGTCCCTTCAAGCTTGTCCAACAGGTCGACGGCGAACGTGGTAGGCGTGCCACACACCGCCGCGGTGGGGTGGAGTGCATCCACGATGTCCAGCACGTTGGACTGCGCAACGGTGGCGGTGACTTCGGTGGCCAGATGAATCACGTTGGGAAGTCGGAGCAGGAAGGGTTCGGCGGGGACCTGGAGGGTGTCGGCCAGGGGAGCCAGTGCCCGCGCCACGGATTCGACCGCGAAGTGGTGTTCGCTGCGATTCTTCATGGACGCGAGGAGCGCACTGCCCCCGGACGGCGCGGCCGTCCCGGCCAACACGCGGGAGGTGACCACGCCCGAATCGAGCGCGGCAAGCATCTCGGGCGTTGCCCCAATGAGGCCATTGACCGCGAAGACCCATGTGGAGGGATACAGCTGCGCGAGGCGCTTGGCGAGGTGACGTTCGTCCAGTTCCTCCTCGGAGTGGACGACGATGTCTCTGGTCAGGACAACCTTCGAGGCAACTCCCAGGCGCAAGGACTCGATGAGCTCGTTGACGGCGCGGCGCCATTGACTTTGGGTCATGCGGCCGGGCTCGGTGTGCATGAGCGCGGGGTTGCTGGCGCGCAGGGGAACCGCTTGCGCGCCGGTGCGCGGGAGGTCGCCGGGTCCGGGGGCCCTGCCGAGCGCCGCTGTGACCAGCACGCTCACACTGCCGCGGCGCACCAGAGCCGTGGCAGGAACGATGAGGTAGCCGGGGGTCTTGGCGGCAAAGCCGAAGGATGCCAGGGCGAAGGGTGCGCGATCCGCCCATTCGTGTGGGGTCTCGTTGACGACGTGGGCCGAGCTCGCGATGGTGGTCCATTGAGCGGAGGCCTCACGAATCGCGTGATCGCCTTCCACCTCCACGCGCAGTGCCTCCCCCCAGCCGACGATCTGCTGGTCGTTGCCGATCCACGTGAGCAGACCGGTGGCCTCGGGAGCCCGGTCGATGAGATCGGCGGGGGAACCCTCGAGTTCGCGAACGAGAACATGCAGTTCAGGGGGCGGGATAGCCAAGGCCGCTACTTTCTCCTCACGTGGGCGCATGCGGCCACGCTGGCCGTACTCGGTTATCTTAGCCGCAAGTGGCGGGGAGGCATATTCCGAAGGGTGAGCAGTATTCCGCAACATCTTGCGGAAAGTATCTTGACATCAAGTAATCTGGTCGCATGTGCAGTTCATATGGGCCCCGCGACGAAGTGGACGGTATCGTCGCGGCCTGGGGGCGCGAGCGGTTGGACTTCGATCCGGAACCGCTCGCCGTCTTCTCCCGCTTGCTGCGCCTGGAGCGCCACATTGATCGAATGCGGAGGCAGACGTTCTCCCGCCACAACATCGAGCCGTGGGAGTTCGAGATGCTCTCAGCGCTGCGCCGGCAGGGTGCTCCCTACCGGCTGACCGCCGGGCGCCTCATGCAGGAGACTCTGGTTTCCTCGGGGACCGTCACCAACCGCATCGACAGGATGGTGGTGCACGGCCTCGCCGAGAGGATCCCGGACGTCGACGACCGGCGGGTCGTGCACGTGCAGGCCACCGGGCGAGGACTCGCCGTGGTGGACAATGCGATGGCCGACCTGCTGGACGTCGAGCGTCACCAGTTGAGCAACATGGACCGAGTCACCCAGCGCGAACTCGCCAACCTGCTGCGCGAACTGCTCTCCCACTTCGAACGCGAAGCCTGAGCCTCAGGAGGCCTTGCCGAAGATGTTGGTGAGCTTGACGCGCTCACCGACGTGCAGAATCGAACGCTCGTAGATCTTGCCCGCGAGAATCCCGAGAAGTGGGATCGCCACCAGCGAGAGCCCGATCGCGAGGCCGTGCTCCCACGGAGCCACGTCTCCAACCGCCGCGCGCATCGGCATCAGGTACGGCGAGAAGATCGGGACGTAGGAAAGCACCTTGGTGACGGTGGCCTCGGGCAGGTACGGCACCAGGTACATCGCCACGTACATGGGGATCAGCTGCATGAAGATGATGGGGGTCTGCACGGCGCCGAGGTCCTCCTGGCGGGAGACCGTGGCCGCCAGGCCTCCGGTGATGGAGGCGAAGGTGAAGTAGCCGAGCAGAATCCACAGCACGACCATCGGGACGTAGCCCCAGACTCCCAGCGCGCCCAGCGCCTGGACGACGACGCCCGCGCCTTCCAGCAGCCCGGAGATCCACAGTCCGCCGAAGATCCCGGCAAGGTAGATGAGGAAGATGACGAGCATGGCGGAGCCGATGCCCAGAATCTTGCCCAGCAGCAGCGTCCGCGGGCGCACGGTGGTGAGCAGAATCTCCACCACGCGGCTCGACTTCTCCTCCACCACGCCCGCCGAGAGGGTCGAGACTCCCATGATGGTGATCATCATGAGGATGATGACGGAGGCCATGCCCACCGCGTATCCGATGGGATTGTTGGCGATGGCATCCTGCGAGACGTCGACGACGGATACTCGCGAGGCCGCCTGGAGTTGTTGCGACAGCTGCGGCGTCAGTGCGCCCGACTCATCGACCAGATACTCCGTGGTGGCGAGGATCGTCATTTCCCGCACCATGGTGTCCGAGTCGCTGGAGGAGACCACGGGGGAGGTGGGACTCCCGGAAACGATCGCCTCGAAGTCCGCTCCCTCGGCGTTGAACGCCGTTCGCGGGTCCTCGTTCCCGATGCTTTCCACCGTGACGTCCCCACCGGATTCGAGATAGGGCGTGAGGGGAGCCGCCTCGGTGGTGATACCGATGGTGAGCTGGTCCGGAACTGTCTGCTCGCCGTCGTCGTCATTCAACAGGAAGCGGCCGATCAGCCCGGCGGCCAGGAACAGGATCACCAGGACAGTCGTGGAGATCTTCATGGCCTTCGAGCCAAGAAGTGTGGTGAATTCGCGTTTGATGACAAGTCTGAGCATTACTTCGTTCCCTTCTTCGCGCGGGAGAACCAGCTCTTCTTGGCGGGTTTGTCCTCCGGCTCGTCGTGTGGGATGGTGACGACGTTGTTGAAGAGTTCTGACAGGTGTGGACGGCGCGGGGTGAACTCGTGGACCGAACCGGCGCTCATGCTTGCGCGGAGAATCTCCTGATCGGAGACGCCCTCGGGCTGGTCGAAGACCATCCGCGTGATTCCTTCGTGGCGGGGGGCCTCGGCCGTGCCCTCCAACGGGTCGGGCTGGAGTGCGATACCCAGGGGTGCGAGCTGGGCGCGCAGACTCTGCGCGGGCGAGCTGATCGCGATGGCGAACTGCTGGCGTTCGGTGGAACGCAACTCGTCCACCGTGCCCTCGGCAACCATGTGGCCCTGGGAGATGATGCCCACGCGGTCGCACAGCCGCTCGACCAGATCGAGCTGGTGGGAGGAGAAGACCACCGGCGCCGCGGTGTCCGCCTTCTCCCTCAACACGTTGCTCATGACCTCCACCGCGGTGGGGTCGAGCCCGGAGAAGGGCTCATCCAGCACGAGCATCTTGGGATCGTGGACGAGTGCGGCAGCCAACTGAACGCGCTGCTGGTTTCCCAGCGAGAGCTTCTGGACGTTGTCCGCCCGGCGCCACCCGAGTCCGAGCCTGTCCGTCCAGTACTCCATGCGCTCGTGCGCAACGGGCTTGTCCATTCCGTGCAGCCGCGCCAGATACTCCAGTTGGGAGCCGACTGGCATGCGCGGATACAGTCCGCGCTCCGAGGGCATGTATCCGATCTCGCGGCGTGTGGTGAAGCTCAACGGAGTCCCGTTCCACGAGACAGTGCCCGAATCGGCCGACATCACGCCCAACATGATGCGCATTGCCGTGGTCTTGCCGGCGCCATTGGATCCGACGAAGCCGAAGATCTCGCCGGGATTCACGTGGAAGCTCAGTTCGTCGAGAGCTTTGAGACTACCGAATGACTTGTTGAGTGCATCGATGCGGAGCATCGGGTCCTCCTTGTTCGGTGAAATTGTGATATCACAATATCAGACGGACGGGTCTCGTGCTGGGAGCCGTGGCGGGACAATGTGCTGGGCGCGCACATGGCGGCGGCACATTGTTCATCTTGGCTCTGTGATTCGCCTGCTCAGATATACTGTGCGGAGTGCCGGACGGGAGCCGCCGGGCCCAATGGGGTGCGTGGTTTCTGCTGCGGTGCAGTGTCAAGCAATCAAGGGATACGCGCGCGCCGGGCGGTGGAGTCTTGCCGGGTGAGTGTGGGGGAGTGTCAGCCTTACAGTAAAGGACCACTCATGTCTGTACTGACTCCTGAGCAACGCGCTGCCTCATTGAAGGCAATGCAAGAGACCACCTACGACGTCCTTGTGATTGGTGGAGGCGTGACCGGTGCCGGCATCGCATTGGATGCGGCCTCACGCGGGTTGTCCACGGCCGTCATCGAGGCGCAGGACTGGGCGTCCGGCACCTCCTCGCGCTCCTCGCGGCTGGTGCACGGCGGCCTGCGCTACCTGTACAACCTGGACTTCAAACTGGTGGCCGAGGCTCTCAAGGAGCGTGGGCGCCTGCTTACAACCATTGCCCCGCACCTCGTGGAGGCGCAGCCGTTCCTGTGGCCGTTGAAGACGCCGGTCATCGAGCGTTCCTACTCCGCCGTGGGCGTGGGAATGTATGACGCGCTCGCGGTCATCGGCGCGGGTGGGCACAAGACCGTGCCGATTCAGAAGCACCTGTCCAAGAAGGGTGCGATGCGCAGATTCCCGGAGGTCAAGCCTTCGGCTCTGCGTGGAGCCATCGAGTTCTACGACGCCCGGGTGGACGATGCTCGCCTCGTCATCACGCTGATTCGCACCGCGGTGAAGTACCGGGCGCAGGCGGCGAGCCGCGTCAGAATGGTCGAGATCCTCAAGGATGAGAAGGGGCGCGCCACTGGCGTGAAGGCCGAGGATCTGGAATCGGGTGAGAAACTGACGATCAACGCCAAGCGGATCATCAACGCCACCGGCATCTGGACGGAGGAGACCCAGGACATGGCAGGCGGCACGGGCGGCCTCAAGGTTCTGGCCAGCAAGGGCATCCACATCGTGATCCCGCGCGAACGCCTCAAGGCCACGACGGGCATGTTCCTGCGCACCGAGAAATCGGTGCTGTTCATCATTCCGTGGCAGCACTACTGGGTCATCGGGACCACCGACACCGCCTGGCACGAGCAGCTCAGGCATCCGGTGCCCACGGCAAAGGACGTCGATTACGTGCTGGAGCACGCCAACGAGGTGCTGGACAAGCCGCTGACCCGCGACGACATCATCGGCACCTACGCCGGCCTGCGGCCCCTGCTCCAGCCCAAGGTGCTCGACGAGTCCAAGTCCACCAAGGTGTCGCGCGAGCACACCGTCACCGAGGTCATCCCCGGAATGGTGGCGATCGCGGGCGGCAAGCTGACCACCTATCGCGTGATGGCCGAGGACGCCGTGGACTTCGCGTTGGGCAAGGAACTGGCAGCGAAGAAGCCCTCGATCACCGATCATCTCCCTCTCATGGGAGCTTCTGGTCTGGAGGCGATGCGCAATCAGGCGTCGCGGATCGGGGCGAAGTACGGTTTCGATGCGGATCGCATGCAGCACCTGTTCTCCCGCTACGGCTCCGAGGTCGCGGACATCCTGACCGCGATCGACTCCGACCCGAGCCTGGGCAAGCCCTTGCATGCCGCTCCGCAGTTCCTGCGCGCCGAGGTGCACCGGGCATGTGCCGTGGAGGGCGCGCTGCACCTGGAGGACATCTTCGTGGCGCGAGTGCGCCTGAACTCCGAGGCTCGCGATCGCGGCGGTGCCGCCGTGGACGAAGTGGCGGAGGTTGCCGCCGCAGTCCTGGGATGGGATGAGGAACGCGTGGCTGGTGAGAAGGCGAATTACCGGGCCCGCATCGCGGCGGAACTGGCCGCCGAGGAACAGGACACGGACAGCGCGGCTTCGCGCGAGCGCCTCAAGGCCCCGAACATCGTGGACTGACCGGCAGCTCGCTCATCACTGCGTGAGCGTTCGGCTGGTCCGCGGCGTGGGTGGGGAATGCTCGGCCTCCTCACCCGCGCCCGGCTCCCGGCTCCCGGCTCCGCGAGAGTGACCATCGGGACGCGAGAGTGACCCGTAGAAGCCCGATCTCGTGTTCTAATGGCGGTTGTCGGCGCGCCCGACCTCCCCACCGACCTCGCCAGAGGGCGCCGCTCCCTCCGCATTGCGCGAAAGCGAGATGAGGCGGGGGTCGCGCTCCATGCTCCGCAGGCCGAGCCACAACAGATTGATGACGTGGGCGGCAGTCTCCTCCTTGGCCGGCTCGCGCGCATCGACCCACCACTGACCGATGCGCCCGATGGCCCCCGCCAGAAGCTGCCCGTAGATCGGGGATGTCTGCGGATCGAGCCCCTGTTCCTGAAGGACCGGGGCGAGCAGGTCCGCGACCTGCTCGGCGACGTCGGCGATGATGGTGGTGAACGTCCCGCCCGAGAGCGCGGTGGGTGATTGATGCGACAAAAGTCGGAAGCCGTCCGCGTTGGCCTCGATGTAGTCCAACAGCGACATGACCACGCGTTCGAGCATGACACGGGGATTGAGGCCGGGCTTCATCTGGGAGGAGAGCATCTCCGACAGGACGGTGATCTCACGGTCCACGATCACTTGGTAGAGGCCCTCCTTCCCTCCAAAGTGCTCGTAGACCACAGGTTTTGAGACCTCGGCGGCAGAGGCGATCTCTTCGATGGACACGGCATCGTATCCCTTGGCGCTGAACAGTTCGCGCGAGATTCGGATGAGCTGCTCCCGCCGTTGGGCGCGCGTCATGCGCACCCGCTTGGGAGAGGTGACGACGGCGTCGGGTGCGTTTTCTTCCATGGACCCATTATGACAGCAGGCGAATGCCCGCTAGAATCTATCCCGTTCACCAATCCGCCTTGGTGTAATGGCAGCACAGAGGTCTTTGGAACCTTTAGTCCAGGTTCGAGCCCTGGAGGCGGAGCCGAGTCGTTCCTCCGTGCCCCGTGGCAGGGAGAGTTGGTCAGGCTTGTCTCAGCCAAGAGAGAGGGATCCGCCGTGGTGGTTGCTCGCCCTGCAGCAGTCGTAATTCTGGCAGCGGGCGCTGGTACCCGCATGAAGTCAGCAACTCCGAAGGTCTTGCACGAGATGTGCGGCCGTTCACTTCTGGGCCACGCCATTGCCGCCGCCCGAGGACTGAACCCCGAGCACCTCGTGGTGGTTGTTCGTCACGAACGCGATCGCGTTGCCGCGCACGCCCTTGAGTGTGACCCGAATCTCATTATTGCGGATCAGGATGAGACCAAGGGAACCGGCCGAGCAGTGTGGTGCGGACTGGAGGCACTCCCGGCGGGAGTCGACGGCGCCGTCGTCGTCACGGCTGGAGACGTCCCCCTGCTCGATACGAACTCGCTCTCGCAGATGGTCTCCCGTCACGGTGAGAACGCGGTGACGGTGCTGACCACGAACGTCCCCGACGCCACGGGCTACGGGCGCATCGTGCGCGATGGGAGCGGGCAGATCAACTCGGTGGTCGAGCACCGCGACGCCTCACCCATTCAGCGCGAGATCTCCGAGATCAACACGTCCACCTATGCGTTCGATGCAACCTTCCTGCGCGAGAGTCTGGCCAATCTTGGGACCTCGAACTCTCAGGGCGAGATGTACCTGACGGACGTGGTTGCCGCGGCGTACCGTGCCGGGCGCGGGGTCGGCGATCTGGTGCTGGAGGATTCGTGGCTCGTCGAGGGCTGCAACGATCTCGCGCAGCTGGCCGTGCTGCGTGCGGAGATGACACGCCGCATCAACGAGAAGTGGATGCGCGCGGGGGTCTCGATCATCGACCCGAACACCACCCACATCGATGTCAATGTCACCCTCGAGGCCGATGCGCAGGTGCTTCCCGGGACCTCGCTGCACGGGGACACGCGCGTCGAGACCGGCGCGATCGTCGGCCCGGGTGAGTTGACGAACACACTTGTGAGCTCCGGGGCCATTGCCAGCCACGTCGTGACCTACGGTGGTGTTGTACCGGCGGGAACAGAGCTTCCGCCATTTTCGGTTTTCCCAGTGGTTGACGTGATCGCTGGTGGTTCGGACGCAAGTGGCGAAGCATCCGCCGCGCGGCAAAACTGACAGGGAGCTTTCCATGACGGGAATGCAAGTATCCAACGACAAGCGCCTCAAGCTGGTCACGGGCCGTGCCCACCCCGAGCTTGCGCAAGCCGTGGCTGATGAGCTCGGAATCGAGCTGCTCCCCGTGACTGCGTACGATTTCGCGAACTCGGAGATCTACATTCGCTTCGACGAGTCGATCCGCGGTGCCGACCTGTTCATCCTGCAGTCCCATCCGGCTCCCATCAACACGTGGCTCATGGAGCAGCTCATCATGGTTGATGCTGCCAAGCGGGCTTCCGCCAAGCGCATCACCGCGGTGGTCCCGTACTATCCGTACGCCCGCCAGGACAAGAAGCACATGGGCCGCGAGCCCATCTCCGCCCGGTTGGTGGCCGATCTGTTCCGCACGGCTGGCGCCGATCGCATCATGAGCGTTGACCTGCACGCCGCCCAGTCCCAGGGCTTCTTCGACGGGC
>RRZT011395955.1_pt1 | contig 18494 bp, 13 predicted proteins | sample 2165551 | NCBI WGS metagenome assembly RRZT01 (sample SAMN10456910, study PRJNA506462) | wastewater metagenome | biome: wastewater; feature: sludge; material: wastewater sludge; isolation source: wastewater sludge with Escherichia coli K12::gfp cells carrying plasmid... | place: USA: Moscow, Idaho...
ATTGATTTGGGTTCTTCCACGGCATTAACTGTGCCTAGCAATACATCTCTAGCTAAAGAGCTTTTGAAGGGGAATAAATTCAAGGTCAACGAACGAGAAATTTTTACAATTGGAGGATTACAAAAGACAACCGAGAAATTGGTTGCTTTGCCTGTGGTTAAACTTGGTAAATTTAAGATTAAAGAGGTGGAGGTTTCCATACGCAAAAGTAGTCAACTCCGAATTGGAGCCGCTCTTTTTAAAAATAATGTTGTTTACATCGACAACATAAACGGGAGATACATGATTAAATAGCTGTTTAAGAGTTATTTAAAAAAACTATTTGCTCAGATTGTCAGGTTTATTACTAATGTTTCCCCCAAACGCTCAATTGTAACAAGCACTCTGATATGATTTATTCGTTTGCAGAGAGATATTTGTAAAACAAATAGATTTGAAGATGGTTATATCTAAAAAAATATAAAATGTCTATAACAACAGAAGAGGAGCTCATTGGAATGAAAAAGATAAGTGATGTGGTTGCTTATACTTTGAAAGAGATGAAAGATTATGCTCAAATAGGTATGACAACCAAACAACTTGACGACTTTGGGGCCAATATTTTAAAAAGTTTTGGAGCCAACTCAGCCCCCTTTACGGCATATAAATTTCCGGGATGCACCTGTATCAGTTTGAATAATGAATTTTGCCACGGTATCCCCTCAAAACACAGAATCCTGAAGGAGGGTGATTTAATAAACATAGATGTCTCGGCCGAACTTAATGGTTTTTGGTCCGACAATGGAAACTCGTTTGTGTTGGGTCAAGATATACACCAACATCAGCAGTTGGTCGATGCCTCTAAAGAGATACTTCGTAAGGCTATCAGCAATATAAAGGGGGGTGTGAAGATTGCCGATATTGGGCATATTATGGAAACCGAAGCTCGAAAGCGAGGTTATCGGGTTATTAAAAACTTATGCGGACACGGCATTGGACGGCGTCTTCACGAGCAACCCGATGAGCTTCTCAATTACAAAAAACCAACCGATCAACGTCGATTTAAAAAGAATGCAGTCGTGGCTATCGAAACTTTTATATCAACCATATCATCCTATGCAGTTGAACTTGAAGATGGTTGGACAATGGTTGGAAATAGAGGCGGTTTTATGGCTCAGCACGAACATACAATTGTAGTAACCGATGGCCAGCCGATCATCCTTACGGAGACGAATGGCGTTTGGAATTGATAAGGGGTTCCACTTTAGATCATTTTTCGGAATGTAGATGCAAATAGTTTGAAATATCAAGCATATTACACTCAGTATTCATCGCCTGCGTTTCAGAAGTTGCTATTTTTTAATTTTTTGCACCTTTTCACAAAATACTAACATCGTGTTTAAAAATAAACATTTTGTGAATTATTGAATATCATAATTGATTGGTTATCAGTATTAGTATGATGTTCTTGTTGTGCGACTGTTATTAAGATTTATTAAAAATAGGGGTTAAATCAGTCATTTTTAACTGCTTTCATTTTTGAGTGTCTTGCATTTGATAATTATAAACTCTATTTTTGTTTCCCCATTTTCCCTGACGAATATCATTGTTTTCACAACTATTAACATGTTGATAGTGTGAATAATAGTGCGCGAACTTTAAAAAGTGTTTTGCAATACTTTTGGGAGATATTTGATAGGAATTGACTTTTTAGTCAAAAAACATGGACAGTTTTGGTGTAGAAATATTGTAAACGTAATATGATGTATAAAGGATTGCCTAAAGCACAAGGACTCTATGATCCAGCCAATGAGCACGACAATTGTGGTATTGGTTTCGTGGCTCATATCAAAGGTCAGAAGTCGCACGATATTGTAAAACGTGGACTTGAGGTGTTGGTTAACATGACGCACCGCGGAGCCGAGGGCTCTGATAACAAATCGGGTGATGGCGCTGGTATTTTAATGCAAGTACCTCACGATTTTTGTAAATCTGTTGGTTTTAATCTGCCTGCCGAAGGTAAGTATGGAACAGGTCTGGTCTTTTTACCTCAAAATCAAAAAGATCTTGATGCTTGTATCGATATCCTTAACAAACAGATTGCAGCCGAAGGGTTACAGCTAATTGGATACCGCGATGTGCCTGTAGATACTAACGCTATTGGTGATTTAGCGCGTAGAAGCGAACCTAAAGTGAAGCAGATTTTTGTGACCGCTAACATGGAACAAGATGTGCTTGAGCGTAAACTGTATATCGTTCGTAAACTTGCTGAAAATGGCGTTCGCAACTCATCGGTAGAAGATAAAACAGGTTTTTACCAGCCATCTTTTTCAACCAAAACATTCATTTATAAAGGGATGCTTACCCCTGCTCAATTGGGCGAGTATTTCCTTGATCTTCAAAATCCGTTGGTTAAGAGCGCGATCTCTTTGGTTCACTCACGTTTTAGTACCAACACATTCCCTTCTTGGGATTTGGCTCAACCGTTCCGTAACCTTGCTCACAATGGTGAAATTAACACCATTAAGGGTAACCGTTTATGGATGCAAGCGCGTGAGTCATTACTAAAATCTGATCTTTTTGGTGACGATATTAAGAAGATTCTTCCTATCATCGAACCTAATAAGTCTGACTCAGCTTCGTTAGATAACGTGTTGGAATTCCTTTTCCAAACAGGTCGTTCATTGCCACAGGCTCTTTCAATGTTGATTCCAGAGTCGTGGAACGACAAAAACCCAATCCCAAATTCTCTTAAAGCTTACTACGAGTACCATTCGGCACTTATGGAGCCTTGGGATGGTCCTGCTTCTATCGTTTTCTCTGATGGTCGTTATATTGGTGGTACGTTAGATCGAAACGGTCTTCGCCCTTCTCGCTACGTGATCACTAAAAATGATATGATTGTGATGGGTTCTGAGGTGGGTTGTCAAGTATTCCCTGCTGAGGAGATCAAGGAAAAAGGTCGTCTTCGTCCTGGTAAACTTCTTTTGGTTGACACACGTTTAGGTATCATAATTCCTGATGAGGAGATTAAGTCTCAATTATCAAAAGAGTATCCTTATGAGAATTGGTTGAACGAAAACCGTATTCGTCTTAAGGAGATTGAACCTAAACACGTTTCGTCAAACCTAGGCGATAAATATGCAGCTTACTTAAAGACGTTTGGTTACACTCGCGAAGATTTCAAAGATATCATCCTTCCAATGGTTGAAACAGGTCAAGAGCCTGTTACATCAATGGGTAACGATACGCCAGTAGCAGCTATTTCAGATAAGCCACAGTTAATTTATAACTACTTCCGTCAGTTGTTTGCGCAGGTTACTAACCCGCCAATCGACTCGATTCGTGAAGGTTTGGTTATGGCGTTGACTAACTATATTGGTTCGGTTTCTAAAAACATTTTGGAGTATTCACCACTTCATGTTCGTAACATCAAGTTTGAGAGCCCAATTGTTACCAATACCGATTTAGGTAAAATTAAAGATTTCCGTCGCGAGGAGTTCTCACATGTAACAATTCCAATGCTCTATCCTATTGTCGAAGGTGGTAAAGGCCTAGAGAAGGTGGTAGATGCAATGTGTATCACAGCTGAAAAAGCGGTGGATGCAGGTAATCACTTCATCATCCTTTCTGATAGAGAGGTGAATGCAACAATGGCTCCAGTGCCTTCGTTGTTGGCTGTTTCGGCAGTACATCACCACTTAATCAAAACCAAAAAGCGTATGCAGGTTGGTTTGATCGTTGAAACGGGAGATGCGCGTGAAGTAATGCATTTCGCTCTACTATTAGGATATGGCGCAAGTGTCATCAATCCTTATGTGGCGTTTGCTGCAATCGAAGATTTAGTGAAAAAAGGTGAGATTAAAGAGTCGTATGTTGAGGCTCGTGATCACTATATTAAATCGATCGACAAGAGTATTCTTAAGATTATGTCAAAAATGGGTATCTCTACATTGCGTAGTTACCACGGAGCTCAACAGTTTGAGTGCGTGGGTATTAGCAAAGAGATTACCGATAAATATTTCACTGGAACTCCATCGCGTATTGGCGGTATTAGTTTTGATGAGATGTCTAAAGAGATTGAAATCTTCCACAATGCTGCCTTTAAAGAGGTTGTAGAGAAAGATTTCTATGATACTTTAGGAGCTCATACTTATCGTAAATATGGCGAGAAGCATGGTTGGAACCCTGAAACGATTGGTCTTCTTCAGTGGTCAACAGCTGAAGGTGATTACTCTAAATTCAAGGAGTTCTCGGCTCAGGTTAACAAAGATAACCAAACGCCACTTTTCCTACGTGGTTTCTTGAAATTGAAAGAGGGTCGCAAACCTATCGATATCAGCGAAGTTGAGCCTGTATCGGCTATTACACGTCGTTTTGTAACGGGTGCAATGTCTTATGGTTCTATCTCGGCTGAGGCTCACCAAGCAATGGCAATTGCTATGAACGAGGTGGGTGGACGTAGTAACACGGGTGAAGGTGGTGAAGATGCTGAACGTTTCAAAACAAACGCTCGTAGTGCTATCAAACAGGTTGCTTCGGGTCGTTTTGGTGTAACAAATAACTACCTTGTTAATGCCGATGAGCTTCAAATTAAAGTTGCTCAGGGTGCTAAGCCAGGTGAAGGTGGTCAGTTACCAGGTTTCAAAATTGATAAGATTATTGCTAAGTTGCGTAACTCTACGCCTGGTATCACGCTTATCTCACCTCCTCCTCATCACGATATTTACTCTATTGAGGATTTAGCTCAACTTATCTTCGACCTTAAGTGTACAAACCCTAAGGCTATGATTAGCGTTAAGTTAGTTTCTGAGGTGGGTGTTGGTACGGTTGCTGCGGGTGTGGCTAAGGCGCATGCCGACTTAATCGTTATTGCAGGTACTGAAGGTGGTACGGGTGCATCTCCATATAGCTCTATCAAACATGCTGGTTTACCAGTTGAGCTTGGATTGGCTGAGACTCAACAAACGTTGGTAATGAATAACTTACGTGGTCGTGTGGTTCTTCAAACAGATGGTCAGTTAAAAACTGGTTTAGATGTTGTGAAGATGGCAATCCTTGGTGCTGAAGAGTTTGGTTTTGCAACTTCTGCTTTGGTTACTTTAGGTTGTATCATGATGCGTAAATGTCACCTTAACACTTGTCCTGCTGGTATTGCCACTCAGGAGCCGGAGTTAAGAAAACGTTTCATTGGTAAATATAAAAACGTGGTGAACTATATGAATTTCATTGCTGAGGAGGTTCGTGAGGTGCTTGCATCTCTTGGATACAAATCTTTGGATGAAATTGTTGGTCGCACCGAATTATTGGAGCAAGATAAATCTGTTGGTAACTGGAAAACAAAGGGTATCGACATGAGTGGATTGCTTTACTTCCCTGAAGAGGGTAAGAAAAATGCGCTTCATAATGTTGCAAAACAACACCATGGCATCGACGATGTAATGGATGTTCAATTAATAAAAGAGGCTCAACCAGCTCTATTGAATCAATCTAAAGTATGGATTGCAAAAGAGATTAATAACGTTGACCGTACGGTAGGTGCTATGCTTTCGGGCGAGGTGTCAAAACGTTATGGTGAAGATGGTTTGCCTCGCAACACAATCAACTGTACTTTCCGCGGTTCTGCTGGTCAGAGCTTTGGAGCATTCCTTGCAAAAGGGGTTAGCTTACGTCTCGAAGGAGATGCAAACGACTACTTAGGTAAAGGTCTTTCGGGCGGTAAAATTGTGGTTGTTCCTCCTGCAGGATCTACCTTTAAACCAGAAGAGAACATCATTGTTGGTAACACACTTCTTTATGGTGCTACCGATGGTCATGCTTATATTCGTGGTGTAGCGGGCGAGCGTTTTGCAGTTCGTAACTCAGGAGCCCTAGCGGTTGTTGAAGGTGTTGGAGACCACTGTTGTGAGTACATGACTGGTGGACGCGTTGTGGTTATTGGTAAAACAGGTCGTAACTTTGCTGCTGGTATGAGTGGTGGTATTGCGTATGTGTTGGACGAAGAGGGTAATTTTGACTATTTCTGCAACAAGGGATTAGTTGAGTTAAGCGGAGTTCAGGATTACGATGATGTTCAAGAGCTACAGTTCTTACTTCAAAAACATCTGTTACACACTAATAGCGAGAAAGCGCAAGAGATTTTGGTTAACTGGACACAATATCTTCCTAAGTTTGTTAAGGTAATTCCTTTCGAATATAAGAAGGTGTTACAAGAGCAAAAACTTGCTGAGCTTAACCGCAAATTGGCCGAAACTGAAGATACGCCACACATTAGAGAGTAGTTGTTAGTTAATAATTAAAATAGGGTAGATGTGTCTAAAACCTCATCTACCATTAAAATATAAAAATCATTATGGGAAATCCTAAAGGTTTTATGTTAGTTCCCCGTCAGGATGGCGGGTACCGACCAGTAAGTGAGCGTATTGATGATTATGGAGAGGTAGAGCAAACGCTTAACGAAAAGGATCGCGTTTTACAGGCATCGCGTTGTATGGATTGCGGTATTCCATTTTGTCACTGGGCTTGCCCGGTAGGAAGTAAGATTCCTGAGTGGCAAGATGCTATCTATAAGCAAAATTGGAAATTGGCAAGTGATATCCTTCACTCAACCAACAGTTTTCCTGAGTTTACAGGTCGTGTATGTCCAGCTCCATGCGAAAAATCGTGTGTGTTAGCTATTCATCATGAGGCAGTTACTATACGTGAAAACGAGTGTTCAACTGTGGAGCGTGCATTTGATAATGGATACATTGTTCCTCGCATTCCAAAAGTTCGTACGGGTAAAAAAGTTGCTATCATTGGTTCGGGTCCTGCCGGCTTAAGTGCTGCAGATATGTTGAATCAAGCGGGTCACTCGGTTACGGTTTTCGAGAAAGATGAGGCTGTTGGCGGTTTGTTACGTTTTGGTATTCCTGATTTCAAATTGAATAAGAAGGTTATTGATCGTAGAGCTCAAATTTTTGAGAAAGAGGGTATCGTTTTCAAGACAAAAACATTTGTTGGCGTTGATGTAAAAGGTGCTGATATTCTTAAAGATTTTGATGCGGTGGTAGTAACCATTGGTGCTATGAAGCCACGTGATCTTCCTGTACCGGGACGTGAATTGAAAGGTGTTCATTTTGCAATGGATTTCTTAACTCAACAAAACCGTGTTGTTAGCGGCATCGATGTTACGGCTGAACGTATCTTGGCAAAAGGTAAAAAAGTATTAGTTATTGGTGGTGGTGATACTGGTTCTGACTGTGTAGGAACATCTAACCGTCAAAAGGCTACTGCGGTAACTCAAATTGAGATTTTACCAAAGCCATCAAAAGAGCGTGCTGCCGGAAACCCTTGGCCTTACTGGCCTCAGGTGCTTAAATCATCTTCATCTCACGAAGAGGGTTGCGAGCGTAAGTGGAGCCTAAATACAAAACGTTTCATTGGCGAAAACGGCGTACTAAAACAAGTTGAACTTGTTGAAGTAGCTTGGAACAAAGATGAAAAAGGTCAATGGCAAATGAGCGAAGTGGCAGGATCAAACTACATTATGGATGTTGATTTGGTATTCCTTTCAATGGGTTTTGTGTCGCCAATTCACGAAGGTTTAGTTAAAGAGCTTGGCTTAGAGTTAGATGGTCGCGGAAACGTGAAAATCGATAATAACTTCCAAACAAGCGTTAGCAAGGTGTTTGCTGCAGGTGATGCGGCAAACGGTGCAAGCTTAGTGGTTACGGCAATCTCTAAAGGTCGTCAGGCTGCCGAAAACGTTAATAACTTTCTTAAGAAGTAATTAATTATCAGATATTTAAAAGCTCCCTTTCTTTAATTAGGAAGGGAGCTTTTTTTATTGAGGGGGGGTGACTCAAAGTCACCCCCCCCTCAATATCTTAAAACTTTTTGGCAGACTCTCATATTCGTTAAACGTAAATTGGTACTTTTGTTGGGCGGTAACTTTTGTTCCTAAATTACAATTGTAGTTACGCTTTAATAGTTGATTCTATAATTTATACTATGTCTGCAGATCATCATCACCAACACACCCACGAACGTCAAACGCGCTGGGTTGTTTATATAACAGCCATTACCATGGTGGTTGAAATTGCTTATGGGTATATTACTAACTCCATGGCTTTGTTGGCCGATGGGTATCACATGGCATCGCACGTGTTGGCTTTAGGATTAACTTGGGTGGCTTATGTGGTTTCTCGCAAATATTCAAACACTCATCATTCATCGTTTAATAACGATAAACTAATGGCTCTTACGGGCTTCACAAGCGCTTGGATGTTATTAGGGGTTGCCATATTCATGGCGGTTCAGTCGGTTGAGCGATTTTTTCATCCTATGGATATCAATTTTCAGGATGCCTTAATAGTTGCAGTAGTTGGATTGTTGGTGAATGCTGTAAGTGCTCTCTTTTTGCATCAAAACCACGAACATCATGATCATAATATACGCTCGGCCTATTTGCATGTCTTAGCCGATGGATTAACAAGTGTAACAGCCATTGTTGCTCTTATTGGTGGGATGTATTTTAATATCATGGCTCTCGATAGTATTAGTGGAATCTTGAGCTCGGTCATCATCTTAAAATGGTCGTTTGGACTTATATTTGATACCAGTAAATCGCTTATTGATTTTAAAAAGGCATAATCTCACTGTTTTTTCTTGTTTTTACACTGTTTAGTATCAAATTAAGAGCTTATTAAGTGTTAATTAATGGTGCTGTTAATGCACCTAACATAGTTTTGTGCTATTAATTAATCGTTAAAATTTAATCTTTATGGTACAAAAACTAAAATTACTACGAAGCCGAATTCTTGCCCTAGTGGGTGCTTTTGTGGTCTGTTTTACGACGATGAGTGCTAATTTAGCTTCTGATCTGATTATTTCAGAGTATTGTGAGTACAACCAAACGGTTACATCTCCCAACTATTACAACCATTACATTGAGATTTACAATGGAACTGGAGCGGATGTTGATATGACTCAATATCAACTTTGGCGCTCTTTTAATGCCTTTGGATGGAATAACAATGCTGGAGTACTGGTAACTCCAATTACATTGCAGGGTATTTTGCCAACTGGAAAAACCTATGTTATAACACGTGAAAATTTAGTGGCAACGCCCAATTCGTTGGCGCCTGTTGCAGCCCAAACATGTAGCTACTTAAACATAAGTGGTGATGATGCTATTGGGTTGGCTAAAAACGATGGAGTGGGCAATTTCGTTTTAATTGATCTATTTGGAAGCTCTTCGGTTGATCCGGGTGAGGGATGGAGTGTTGCGGGTGTAACGTTGGCAACTCAAAACCACACGCTAGTTCGTAAACCCTCGGTTTGTAATCCAACTACCGATTGGGCACTTGCGGCTGGAACCGATGCGGCAAGCTCGCAATGGATTGTATTAGCACAAAACGACATCTCCGATGTTAACAGACATACAGGCGATTGTGGCGGACAAGTTATTATTGATAATGGAAATCATAAAAAATATTCGGCACTCTTTATCGGTAATAGTTACACCTACTATAACGATATGCCTAAGCTGGTAAATAGCATTGCAAACTCTGTTCAAGATACTTTGATTACCTCGCAAAGCACCATAGGCGGCTACTTTTTAGATCAGCACTTTACCAATGTTGACACACGAGCACTTCTCTCCTCAAAAGTTTACGATTTTGTTGTGTTGCAAGAGCAGAGTGTGCGTCCTGCCTTAGATTCAGCAACCACGGCTTACAAATTCTTTCAATACTCTCAAAAGCTCGATAGCGTAGCAAAAGTGTTTAGTCCAAATAGCCAAACGATCTATTACATGACCTGGGGACGCAAGTATGGTGATGCCACCAATTGTCCAACAAACCCTAATGTTTGTACTTATGAAAAGATGGATGGTATGCTGCGCGTTCGTTACCGTATGGCTCAGGCCGAAACAGGCTCTTTGATATCACCAGTTGGTGCTGTTCGCAACTATTTGATTAAAAACTTTCCTGAAATAGAATTGTATGATCCCGATAATAGTCACCCATCTACTGCGGGATCTTTTGTGTCGGCCATGACTTTCTATACAACTATCTTTCAAAAAGATCCTACAGCAACATCGTATGATTTTACCATTGGAAATGCCTATGCAACTACTATTCGAAATGCGGTAAAAGCTGTTGTTTTCGACTCATTGTCATACTGGAATAGCTATAAGGCCGAACAAGAGATCGATTTAAAAGTGAATGTTACAAAGCCTTTAAAAACAGATGTAATATACCAAAATAGCACCTTTACGGCGGAAGTTAGTGCAACATCATCGGCATTAACCATTTCAGCGGTCGATTTTTACCTCAATGGGGTATTGGTTGGAACCAAAAGTTCATCGCCTTATCAAATTGATCTTTCTGCGCAAAAAGCTGGTGCCAATGCTTTAGTGGTTGTAGCTACTGCATCTAGTGGCGATAAAGTATCAACTGCATTTAATTTTAATGTAATTGCAGCTCCAGTTGTAATTCCTGCAAAGATTGAAGCAGAGGATTATATTGATTTCTTTGGCATTCAAACAGAAGCCGCAAGCGAAGGGACATTAAATGTAGGATGGACAGAAACAGGTGATTGGCTCGATTACTCCATAACGGTTCCTGCAGAGGGCGATTATAATGTAAATTTCAGAGTGGGCTCGGCCGTAAGTGGTGCGCAGTTAGCACTTTCTAAAGATGGAGGTGCCACTGTTTTAGGAGGTGTAACCATTCCAAACACAGGTGCTTGGCAGAATTGGGTTACTGTTTCTACACAAATGAACTTAACCAGCGGAACGTACCCTATTCGATTGCATATCACCTCCTCGGGATTTAATATCAATTGGTTTTCATTCGAGGCTGCAGGATCGCCAACTTCTATCGCAAATGGAGATAAAAGCACGCTGACAATTTACCCAAATCCAGCTTCACAGTTTGTGAATATTCCTTTAGCTTCGGGTGATTCTCACATTAATATCTTTAATGTTTCGGGAACTCAAGTGTATGCTTCGGCTATTGGTAATGATGAAATCTTGAAGCAAATTTCTCTTGTTGGATGGATAAAAGGGATGTATGTGGTTAAGATATTGACTACAAATGGAGTACAACGCGAACAACTTTTGGCTGTGTTGTAGATAAAAGATTATTAATTATTGTTTGCCAAGGCTGTCAGTTTATTTAACTGATAGCCTTTGTCGTTTCATGATCATTTTTTTTTGAGAACACCTTAAGTTAACAAACGGTGCTAACTTGAGTGCTTGTTTCTAAGATAATAACAGAATTTAACCTCTTTTATTTAGAAACAATAAAAATAAGATCTATTTTTGTGTGGTATTGAATGAATTGCAAACAATGAAGTTAATCTTCTTGTTGAATATCGATTAACTTTACACATAACGATCTAACAAATTAATAGACATGATGAAAGTTCAACTTTTCTTGCTTTCTCTCTTTATAGTATTTATTGGCTGCTCCTCTCCTCAGAATAAAAGCGTGGAGATAACGGTATCAATTCCACCGCAAAAGTATTTTGTTCAGCAACTTATTGGACATGATATTCCTGTAAATGTTATGGTAACAAGCGGGAATAACCATGCCTCTTATGAGCCTACTCCTCAGCAACTTCGCGAGGTTTCTGATTCAAAGGTGTATGTAAAGATAGGAGCGCTAGGATTTGAAAATATTTGGTTGCCACAAATTCTTGAGTTTAATAAAGATATTAAGGTTATAAATCTGTCAAAGTCTGTTCATCCTATTGCCGGGCATGAGGGGTGTACGGGTGGAGACCATGATCATGAAGGAGTTGATCCACACATTTGGACTAGTCCAAGAACGATGAAGATATCTGTAGCGGAATTGGCTAAGGAGTTAAAGGATATCTTCCCAGAGCGAGCCGATTCAATAGATCTAAATTTAGTGAAGGTTAATAAGATGCTTGACGATTATGATCATCAACTGGTTCAACTCTCGGCTAAAGCGATTAAACGATCGATCTACATCTTTCATCCAGCCTTAACCTATTTGGCTCGCGACTATGTGTTTGAGCAAGTTGCTATTGAAAAGGATGGTAAGGAGCCCTCGGCTGGATATTTGGTGCAGTTAATAACGATGGCCAAACGAGAAGGTATCAAAACAGTTTTTATACAAGAGGAGTTTGATAAGCGAAATGGCGACATTATTGCCCAAGCTATTGGCGGCGAACTCTATGTAATTAATCCAATGGAGGAGAATTGGCCTAAACAAATGGAGTTAATCATCAATGGGTTAGATAAAGCACTTAATTAACTATTAATGAATAAAGCTTTAGTTGAACTAAAACATGTGGATGCCGGATACGGCAATAAAAGGGTTCTCACGGATGTTAATTTAAAGATAACTGAGGATGATTTTATTGGTGTAATTGGGCCTAATGGTGGTGGAAAAACAACGCTTCTTAAAACAATTTTAGGTCTAGTTGATCCTTTTGCTGGTTCGGTGTTGTTAGATGGACTACCACGTGGACGAAAGGATATTGGATATATGCCTCAAATCTCATCGTTTGATAGAGATTTTCCCATTACTGTGCGCGACGTGGTGTTGTCGGGATTGAGTGGAAGTACTTCGCTTATTAAAGGACATACAAAAGAACAAAAAGAGCACGTTCAATCGCTTTTAGAAGAGACTGGTCTTACGCTTTTGGCCGATAAATCTATTGGTGATCTATCCGGTGGACAGATGCAGCGGGCCTTTTTGTGCCGCGCTATTGTTCATCAGCCAAAATTATTGATCTTAGATGAGCCATCAACTTACGTGGATAAGAGTTTTGAAGGAGAGCTCTATCAGATGCTTCAGGAGCTAAATAAGAGTATGGCTATTATGTTGGTATCGCACGATATTGGAACCATCTCGTCGGTGGTAAAAACAATTGCATGTGTAAATGGAACCTGGCATAGGCATGCGTCAAACCTTATAACTCCTGCCGTATTAGAGAGTTACAATTGCCCTATTGAAATTATCACGCACGGTCAGGTTCCGCATCGTGTATTAAAGACGCATAAATAATGGATGAATTAATTGCTCTTTTTGAATTTGATTTTTTTAGAAACGCCTTTTTGTCGATCTTACTAACCAGTATTATTGCTGGCATGGCGGGTACTTATATTGTTGCGCGTAAAATTGTATTCATAAGCGGTGGAATTACGCACGGTTCGTTTGGGGGTATTGGGTTGGCTTACTACATGGGATTTAATCCGCTATTAGGAGCTGCGCTATTTGCCATTGCATCTGCCTTAGGCATTGAGTGGAGCAACCAAAAGGGGAGCGTGCGAGAAGACAGTGCCATTGCCATTTTATGGTCATTAGGTATGGCTATTGGAATTATTTTTGTCTTTTTAACGCCTGGATACTCTCCAAATTTGATGAGTTTCTTGTTTGGTAGTATTCTTACTGTAACCACATTCGACTTGTTAATGATGGCCTCCTTAGCGGTGCTTCTTTCAATAGGTTTTTATCTCTTTTATCGCCCCATTCTTTATACAGCTTTCGACTCGACACATGCTTTAGCCACGGGCTTGCCGGTGAAAACCATTCGTTATATCTTAATCTCCATCGTTGCTATCACCATCGTGGTCTCTATTCGAGTGGCGGGAGTTATTCTTGTTTTATCTCTTTTTACTATTCCTCAAGCAACAGCCAATATCTTCTCAAAAGATTTTAAGAAGATCATTTTCTGGAGTATCATTATTGGTTTTATTGGGGGTGTAACTGGGCTTTTCTTTAGCTATTACACCAATGTTCCCTCAGGAGCAGCCATCATTTTTGCATTAACCTTTTTGTGGTTTGTGGCCAAGGGATACCAGTTAGTTACAAATTGGAGACGATAATACAAAAAAAAGGGAGTGCCTCCGTCACCTTTAGCACCCCCCGCACGGTAGTTTTAAAATAATTATTACTCCCTAGCTACAAATTAAAACAAAACTAATGGTTTGATGGTGTTGTAGAGTGCCTAATCAAACACGACATGCAACCTACAAATCCTTTCGCAATGTGTGGATTATGGCGAAATTAGGGGGTTTTAATCATGAAATAATATTACCTTCGTTTTAGATAGGGTGAAGTTGGAGTGTGAACAGTTAGAGTTCTTTACTTAAATTGTTATAAGCCAACATGAAACTTAGACTAATAATTTTATTGCACATTGGGATAACGCTTTTATTCGTCACTTGCAAACCAACGGCTAAAACAGTGCTAACATCCTATGGGGATGGTCCTTATATCTTTGATTTGGGAGATACGACACTCGTTTTAACAAGAAATCACAATAGCTCATTTGATTCCACTTTTCTGTCCAAAGATGAGGCCTTACAAACTCAATTTGTTTGCGAATTTGATAGCATCTCATCTCCTTCATTAACCTTTGAATTAAACTCAGACTCCTTAATTGAAAATGATGCATTTCTTCTGCCGAAAAAACTACTTGCATTGTCTGATATTGAAGGGAACTTTGAAGCGTACTACAAGCTATTGCTCTCTAATGAAGTAATTGATTCATCTTATAATTGGACGTTTGGCAAGGGACATCTTGTTATTGTAGGAGATTTGGTTGATCGAGGCGACTATGTTACTCAATGTTTATGGCTAACCTATCATTTAGAAAACGAAGCAAAAAAGCATGGTGGCGAAGTGCATTATCTGTTAGGTAATCACGAACAGTTGGTTTTATTAGGCTATGACAATTATGTGTCAGAAAAGTATCTATCACTTTACAAAGATTTAAAAACAGATGTTTCCAAAATTTACTCTAACAAATCATATTTAACCCATTGGATTAGCAATAAGAATGCAATGTGCAAAATCGGAGAGAGACTCTTTGTTCACGGTGGAATTAATCCAAAGATATTGAAGTATAATGTTGATATATCTCAAGTTAACTCGGAAGTTAGACGAGATTTCTGTACAAATGAGTTTAAAACGGACGCCGCCAACTTCCTGTTAACAAATGATGGAATACTATGGTATCGTGGCTTAGTCGTAGATAATCAAAAGCATAAAAAAATTGAAGAGCCACAATTAGACTCCATCCTTACTCATTTTCAATGCAAATCAATTGTTGTTGGTCACTCAATGGTTGATCAAATATCAAAGGATTTTAATGGAAAAGTGATCCGAATAGATGTGGATCATTATGAAAACAGTTCTGCGTTATTAATTGAGAATGGAATTGATTATATTACAGATAACAAAGGCGATAAGAGGCAAATAAACCCTTAAATTATGAAAAAAGAGATTTTATACATTATTGGAATTATTATTTTGAGCTTTTTAACGGTTAAATGTCATGAAAATGATGATGTTAAATCAAAATACAAAGAGAGAGAAGGCCGAATAATTGGATTTGACCCATGCACTATAAGCCACCATTACCCAATAGGTTATGTCATAGTTACAAGTGATTTGAAAGATACTCTGATTTCGTACAACATCTCTGATAAGGATTTTAAAATGCCTGCCTCAGTTTTGTTAATGCCATCCGACACAATTTATACTGTTCCAGAGTCAAATTTTGAAAACTATGGAAGTACGTTTCTTTTTCCTCAAGATGAGCAAGAAAAGTTCAAAATAAAATTTGAATATGCTGATGCCGACGGTGCCGAGAAGGTTTATAATTTATGCATCACGGATGTTATGTTTTTAGATTTCAAACAAATAGTCGTAAAATCAATTTCTACGCGATAAATCAATTCTTTGTAAATAAGGTTTATTGAGGTTTACATAAGAATCTATTGAGCTGAATGATTTTTTGAAATAAATGGCTGAAGGGGCAGCTCTACAAGGCACTGTTTTGATAATTTAAGAGTTTCTCTTTAAGCTTACTATACTTTAAGAATGTTAATCACAATAAATTGCAAAATCACTCATCCATCTTCAAAAATATAGATTAACTTCGGTATTGATATATAAATTTTCCAAAATATGAAACCCATAAAATACTCCCAATTTGGCACTTTGCTAGTTGTACTTATTGCACCTTTGCTTGTGATGTTTACTATTCAATCGCTTTTTTTTCATCCCTCGGCTTCGGGCCTATCGCTCACATTTACCTCATTGGCATTGTTGATGGCGGTGTTGATTCTAAACTTTTATAAACTAGACATCATTATCGACGAAACTCATCTAATATTTAAAATGGGCATAGGGCTTATTCGCAAAAAATATCCATTAAGCACCATTGTCGGGTGTAGAGCTGTTACTAACATGTTTATTTCGGGGTGGGGAATTCGTTTTTTAACCAATGGAATGCTCTATAATGTTTCGGGGTTCAAAGCTATTGAACTCTCTTTTAATAATAGATCTTCCATCGTTCGCATTGGCACAGATCAGCCCGAAGCTGTAATTGCCGAACTCTCTAAACGGATTTCTATAGATCAAACCAATATTCAAGAAAGCACTAAACGTAAAGATAACTCCTTAAAATACAAGATTTTATTGATTGTTTCGATTGTAGTCATTATTCTTTCTTTTTCAATTTACAGCAGTCTCGATGCAAGGGTAACTTTCAATTCATCAACGCTTAAGATTGGTGAAATATATGGTTGCGAGCTTCCTTATACACAAATAGCTGAGATAGATACGGTTGCACATCTGCCAAATGTCGAATATAAAAGCAATGGCTACGGCCTATTTAATGTGCAAAAGGGATATTTTGTTTTAACTAACTTTGGCGAGGCGGTTCTTTATACGAATTCGAGTTCAACGCCTATTATTCAGATGAGGTTGAAAAATGGTCAATACTATTTCCTAAATCAGAGTGAAAAATCAAAAACTATTGAGATCTTTGAAACATTAAAAAGTAAGATTAAACCAAATATTTAGGTCGAATAGATGAAACAACTTCTTATTATCTGTGCATTATTTATTAGCACATTAAAATTATTGGCCGTTGAGCCACAAAAAAAGAGCACTCCACTTACCGAAACTCAAAAAATTGAGCAGTTATACAGCTATTTAGAGTCGCTTACGAATGTGCAGTTTTTTCGTAACGGCAGTTATTACAATGTTACGGATGCCATTGCTCATTTAAAGATGAAACAAGGTAATGTGGGCTCGGGGGCCAAAACGGTACGTCTTTTTATCGATAATGTAGCCACCAAATCGTCGATGTCGGGTAGCGCTTATAAAATCAAGTTTGCCGATGGGAAAGAGGTGCCTTTAAAAGATGTTTTAACGACTAAACTTCTTGAAATTGAAGGTGTGAGTAGCCAGTGATGTTCTAGATTAAACCTTTACGTCAATAATATCCGAAAGCACCGTCGTGTATCGTGGTGAGAGTCTCTCTTGATTCATCTTCCATTTACGGCCACCATCTTGGGCGGCTAAACGTACTTTTTGCGTACCAAAATCGCCATTAATCTTATCAACCACCTTCATTAATACCTTGTGTTTGGGGTTGCTATTTTCAAAAATCGTTTGTTGCACCTCATTTTCAGGTTTAATATCCATAACCACAACACCCGCTTTTTTGTATGAATACCCCTCTACAAATATCTTCTCTAGTGCATAGAGAGCAAATTTTGCCAGTTCAATATTGGAATTGGTGGCAAATGGCAGCTTAACCACGTAACTTCGATTATACTGCGGCTGATCGTCGCGATGTCTATTGGTATTTACAAAAACCATTAACGAGAGGCTGCAAGATTTTTGTTTTCTTAATTTCTCGGCACACGAAATTGCAAATGTTACAATACGCTCTTTTAGCTGTTCAAAGGTGGTGTAGTTTCGCTCAAAGGTGCGCGTGGTGGCGATACTCTTTTTAGCGCGTGGTTTTTCCATTTGGATAGACGGAATACCCATTAATTCCTGTTTTAAGCGCTCTTCTACAATGCTCATGTGGCGCTTAAAGTAGATCTCCGAAAGTTGCGTGAAGTCGTAAGCCGTTTTAACATTTATGGTTTGTAATCTTTTACTGTGTTGTCGCCCGATACCCCACACATCTTCCACCGCTAGCCACTTTAAGGCTTTTACTCGTAGGACTTCACTATTAATAACATGTGAACTTAGAGTCTCCTTGGGGTACTTCTTTGCAATGCGGTTTGCCACTTTAGACAATGTTTTAGTGGGAGCAAAACCTATGCTTACAGGTATTCCTGTGGATTTGTAAATCTTTTTTACGAGCATCTGCCCAAACTCTTGCAGGTTTGATTCTGGAAAATCGTTTAAGTCAACAAACGCTTCATCAATGCTATAGATCTCTATTTTAGGGCAATAACTAGCCAAGATCTTCATAACACGCATGCTCATATCGCCATATAGGGCAAAATTAGCTGAGAAAACGGCTACGTTATGCTGCTTAAAAAGCTCGTGATATTGAAAGGCGGGAGCTCCCATGGGCACACCAACTGCTTTGGCTTCGTTGCTGCGGGCAATCACGCACCCATCGTTGTTAGAGAGCACAACCACTGGCTTCCCGTTCAAGTCTGGACGAAAAACACGTTCGCACGAAGCATAAAAATTGTTGCAATCTAGCAATCCAAACATCACTCTAGCCTAAAAATA
>RRZT012104464.1_pt1 | contig 18487 bp, 21 predicted proteins | sample 2165551 | NCBI WGS metagenome assembly RRZT01 (sample SAMN10456910, study PRJNA506462) | wastewater metagenome | biome: wastewater; feature: sludge; material: wastewater sludge; isolation source: wastewater sludge with Escherichia coli K12::gfp cells carrying plasmid... | place: USA: Moscow, Idaho...
CGGGCGATGTCGCCGGCGCGCACCGTGCCGTCGCCCAGGTAGCGGGCCGCCATCGACGCCGCCACCGCGACGTTGACCGCCTCGGCGGTCGACATCACCGCATCGGGACGCTTGACCGGGGTGCCGGTGTCGGTGCGTCCGGTGCGCAGGTCGGCGAAGGCGGTGACCAGCACGTCGAGCACCGGCGGCGACAACTGCGGCCGCTGCGGGCCGAGTTCGGCGTCCAACGCCCGGCCGATCAACTCGGCCTCGAACGCGCGGTCGCTGATCGGCCGCACGGTCTCGAAGTTGAACCGGCGCTTCAGCGCGGCCGACATCTCGTGCACGCCGCGGTCGCGCAGGTTGGCGGTGGCGATCACGTTGAAGCCCGGACGGGCGGCCAACCGGGCCTCGTCGCCGAACTCGGGAATCATGATCTGCTTCTCGCTGAGAATCGACACCAGGGTGTCTTGAATCTCGGCCGGACAACGGGTGATCTCTTCGAACCGGGCGATCGCGCCCCTGGCCATCGCCTGGTACACCGGCGAGGGCACCAACGCCCGCTGGGTCGGGCCCTCGGCGATCAGCAGGGCGTAGTTCCACGAGTAGCGCACATGGTCTTCGGTGGTGCCGGCCGAGCCCTGAATGGTCAGGTTCGAGGTGCCCGAGATGGCCGCAGCCAACAACTCCGACAGCATCGACTTGGCGGTGCCCGGCTCGCCCACCAGCATCAGCCCCTGCCGACCCAGCAGCGACACGATGGCCCGGTCGACCAGCGGGTCGTCGCCGTAGAACTTGCGGGTGACGCCCAGCCCGGCATCACCCACCACGAACGCCCGGACGGCCCGGGCGCTCAGCTGCCAGCCCGGCGGCACCGGCGCACCCGACGCCTGATCGGCGCGCGCCAGCGCGTCCAGTTCGGCGGCGTAGCGCACCTCGGCCGGCGGCCGAAGTTCGCTCGTGGTGACCTCGGTCATGGCCCGGTCTTCCTTTCCCAGTCGGGATCGAACGGCCCCAGCGCCGCCAGCGCCGCGTAATCGGCGTAGCACTCGGCCAGCAGTACGTCGGGCACCTGGTTCAGCGCCACGCTACGACGTCGCACCCCCAGAAAACTCAGCCCGATGGTGGCGCAGGCGAAGTTCTCTTCAGGCACGTAGCTGCCGGTGAACTCCAGCACCGCGGTGACCCCCGAGGCGGTGAACGCCTTGGTGTACACGTCGAACCAGGCGCCGTCTTCGGCCGGGCCGCGCTGGTAGCCGCGCTTGGTGGCCACCCCGCGAAAGCTGAACGTGTCGGTGACGTGGCCCTTCAGGTCGGTGACCTGGGTGGCGTTGCGGTCGATCGCCGGCAGCGCGTTGCCGAACTGGTCGAACAGCGGCGTCACCTCGTAGTCGGCCAGGTGCGCCACCCAGGCCTCGGACGCCACGGCGCCCACGCTCACCCGGTGGGCCAGCCCGATCCGGGCGTCGTCTGCGAGTTCGATCGACTCTTCGTCGATGTCGATCAGGCCGCCGTCTTCGGTGGGCCGGAACAACCGCTCCTTCGGCCCCGGGTTCTCGACCCACACCAGCCGGCTGACGAGCTGGCCGACCAGCGGGTGCTCGAGCAGAAACTCGCGCCAGTCACGCGTCGTCCAGGTGCGGCCGGAGCACATCGCCTCGTACAGCCGGGCGGTCTGCTGAGCGAGCACCGCCTTGAGCTCTTTGCGCGAGGTGGTCAGCTGCTTCTTGGCCGCCTTGACCAGTTCGTCGTCGTCGGCCTCGCGGGCGGCGGGCAGCGCCTTGATCGGCTTGCCGTTGTCGGTGCTGAGCTCGATGGTGCCGCCGGGCGTGGCCCGTCCGATGAATTGGCGCGAGCCGAAGTCGAGCCGCAGCAGCGCTTCGGCGTCGAAGCCCGCGGTGGGAATGGTGCGGTCGGCGAGCTCGTCGGCCGTCCAACCGCGCCGGTCGGCCAGCCGCTCGACCAGCGCGGCCGCGGTGGCCTGCACGCTGGCCTGCTTGAACCGCCTCGAGATCGACAGCAGCAGCTGCACGGCGGCCGGCTGGCCGTTGGCGTACAGCGGGTACATCAGCGCGTCCACCTGGGCCCGGCGCGCACCGTGGCTGCGGATGTAGGCCTGCACGGCGCCCGCGAGTTCGATGCCCGGCACGCGGGTGGTCAGGGCGAGCAGGCCGCGGTGCGCGGCGGCCGAGCCCAGATAGGTGGCCTGGTGCTCGTTGTACGCGTCGCGCACGTGCTGCTCGACCGGACGGGCGGCGTTCTCGCGCACCCAGCCCAGGTACTGGGGGTCGGTCTGCGGCCGGGCCAGGATTCGCTTCAGCGTGTCTTGCGCCCACTGGTACCGCTTCGGGCCGAGCGCGGCGGCATGCGCCCGGCTCTGCTCCTGGTCTGGGTGCCGGGTGTCTTGCGCGATCCACGAGTCGAGCACGAACCGGCCCAGCGCCTCGCCCGACTCGGGTGCGAGCCGGCCGACGTACAGGTCGAGTAGGCCCGAGCCGTCGGGGTCTTTCAGCTTGTTGGCCAACACCACCCACCAGGTGCCGATGCGCGGGTCGACGGACGATCCGTCGGCCCAGCTGAGCGCGGGCAGCTGGTCGAAGCCGAACCAGTCCAGCGCCGGCGGGATCTTCGCCTTCAGCCCCTTCACCGCTTCTGCGAGCAGGGCATCGGGCCCGAGGTCGGCCGAGATGTCGTCGCCCAATTGCTGCAGCGCGGCCAGCATCGCGGCCCGCGGCACCTCACGCTTCTCGGCCGCCAAGGCCTTGCGTAGCACCGGCACCGCCGCCGGGTCGCCGATCGTGGCCAACCAGGCCGCGGACGCCGCCCGCAACTCGCCCTTGCCGTCGGCCAGACCCTGGGCGGCGAGCGTCGGGGCCGCGCCGTGCCGGGCCAGCAGAGCCTGTGCGATCGGCCGGTTGCGCCGCGAGGTGCCCAGCGCCACGGCCGAGACACTGGGCAGCACCACGGACGGAATGGTGGGGAAGCCGGCCAGCACGGCCAGCGCGTCCCCCACGTCGGTGGCGTCGCCGCTCAACCAGGCCTGCAAGACGTCCAGGTGCACCGCGAACCAGGGCCAGGTCACCTCGGGGTCGAGGGTGGTGCCCCAGCTCGACTCGCGGGCCAGCCACGGCACCATGTCGAACGCTTCGCGGGTATTGAACGTGCGCCGGACGGCGTCGTCCACCTGACGAAGATCGGTGAGCTGCTCGATGCGGTGGGGCACCAGCCACTGCACAGAGTTGCGCTTGGGGTTCGTCTCGAGCCGCATCAGGTGCACCAGGTTGAACGCGGGCACCGATTGGGCGAGCTGCACCGTGTTGAAGTGCTGCAGCACCTTGGGTTTCGGCCCGCCCTGGGCAGCGCGCACGATCTGCTGCAGGTCACCGTCGGTGAGCTGGCGCCAGAGCTGCGCCTGCCGCTTCTGCCATTCGAACTGGCCGCCCTGCGAACGGTTCAGCGCGGCGTCGACGTAGCTGCGCAGCTGATGGAAAGCCAGCGCCTCGTCGAGTGCGTCGGGCAATGGGACGAACGGGGGCACGATCAGCGGTTGCACCTCGGCCGAGGCGTGCAGGGCCTCACGTCGAGCGTTGGCCTTGTCGACCGCGCCGCCCAGCTTGGCCCCGTTGCCCACCGCCTCGTCGAGCAGCGCTCCGCCGGCCTGGGTGCGCGACAGGTACTCGATGAGTTCTGCGCTCTGTGCGACCGGAGCCGTCAGCAGCACCGGCCTCAACACGTTGGTCTGCAGGTCGCCGGGCAGCAACGCCAGCGCCGCAATCGCTGCGGCACGCACGCCCTTCGCCTTGTCAATGGCCAGCTGAGCGATGATCGGAGCCAGCACTGGGCCAACCGGCGGATTGGCCGTGACCCGTTCGGCGATGCCTTTGCGACCGTCGGCGCTGAGCCGCAGCACCGCTTGCGGAGGGATTTGGTGGCCGAAACCGAGCAGGTAGTTGTCGATGCCCGGCAGCTCATGCGGCTGCACCACCGAACTGCCGTAGATGTTCGCCTGTTCGCTCAACGCGAGCAGCACCGTGGCGGCGATGTCGCCCTCGGCCATGCCATCGTTCCTCAGCAAGTCGGCGAATCGTTCCGGCGGCCAGCGCAGGTGCGGCAAAGCGGCCCGGTCGAGCACCATGCACAAGTCGTTGGCCAACGCGGTCAGCCACTTCGGCACCCCCGGTACTTGGCGGTTGGGCCCTTGACCGATCGCAGCCAGCACATAGCCGAACCGCAGAAACTGCGGCTGGGTCAAGGTTGTGTTGCGGTACAGCTGCGAGCGCGAGTTCGGCACCGTCTTGTTGGGGTCGCCCGACACCCCCGCCTCGCGAAGGCGAACCTTCACGTCGTCAGGCAGCCACCGGCTCCACGACTGCAGCTGAGCGGGGTACTTGAGCAACGTCATCAGCTCGGGCTGGTGTGCGCCGTCCAACTCGAGCAGCACCTCGGGTGAACTGCCGTCGTGCACGAAGGCGACAGCGCGGTCGTACAGTGGGTTCGAGACGGCGTTGATCGGCATCAGGGCTTGGCGCAACGGCTCGCTGGGCCCGTCCACGCGGCCGCCCAGCATCGACTTCAACCGATCGAAAACCATCGTCACCCCTCGACTCACGTACTCTCGGCCATCCTGTCAGCCGAGGGGGCACGACGGGGCCCTCAGTAGGCCACGGTGAACCGTTCGCGCCGGTGTGCAGGCTGCTCGATCTCGTCCACCACAGCCTTGGCCAGATCCTCACCCGAGATCGCGGACGTGCCCTGCTCGTCGGTCAGCAGCACGTCGCCGCCCACCCGGTAGTGGCCGGTGCGCTCACCGGGGTTGTAGGCGCCGAAGTTGGCCGCCGGGCTGAGAAAGAACCAGTCCAGGCTGTCGTCGGACGCCCGCAGTTCGGTGAGCACCCGGGTCAACTCCAGCGCTTCGGCCTTGAACGCGTCGGGAAAGCCGTCGCCGTCGACCAGGCGCGGCCCGCCCGGTGCGACCTGCAGCGAGCCCGCGCCGCCGATCACGCCCAGCCGGGTGTCGGTGCCGGTCAGCCGGGTGATCAGCGCGTCGGCCACCTTCTCGACCTCACCGGCCATCGGGCCGCGCGGCGACAGCGCCAGAATCACCACGTCGGCGCCTTGGACGGCCTCGGCGAGGGTGACCTCGTCGGTCACCGAGCCGGTGCGGTAGGTGACGCCCTCGACCTGTCGCTCGGGCAGCGAGCGCGACCACGAGGTGACCCGGTGCCCACGGGCCGCGGCCTCGTCGACGATGTGGCCACCGGCGTACCCGGTGCCGCCCAGAACGGTGATGCTTGCCATTGTTTGTTTCTTCCTTCGATCGACTTCCCCCACCGGGGCTTCACTAGTTACCATAGGAGAGTAAGTTTCTTGAGGCAATAAGGCACCTGAGAGTAAGTAACTCCCTTCTTGGTCAGCATGGAGGCGCGATGAGTGCGGAATGGGATCCCTACCGCGGCGACTGCCCGAGCCGCATGCTGCTCGACCGCATCGGCGACCGCTGGACGGTGCTGGTGGTGGGCGTGCTGAGCGACGGTCCGCACCGGTTCAGCGAACTCGGCCGCCGGGTGGTCGGTATCTCGCAGAAGATGCTCACCCAGACGCTGCGCAGCCTCGAACGCGACGGCCTGATCACGCGAACGGTGTACGCCGAGGTACCGCCCCGCGTCGAGTATCGGCTCACCGAAGCCGGCCACACCCTGCAAGAGCCGCTGCGCGCGCTGCAGACCTGGGCCACCGAGCACATGGACGCCGTGGTCGACTCGCGGCGCGCATACGACCGCGTCGGGGGCAGACTGGACCGATGAACACGGATGTGATCACCGAACCGACCCCCACCACTCTCGAGGCGGCCCCCACCGCCGTGGTGCGCCACCCGGGCGTCACGGTGGCCGAGTTGCGTCCGCTCTTCGACGGCGGCTACCCAGCCATTCTCAAGACGGGTGTCGCGGTGACCGGCCCGCCCTTCGCGGTGTACCGGGGCGACCCGGGCCGCACCTTCGACCTCGAGCTCGGCTTTCCGCTGGCCGAACCCCTGCCGGCCACGATCGAGGGCCCGGTGCCGGTGCAACCGTCGCAACTGCCGGCCGGACGAGCCCTCACGATCAGCCACCTCGGGTCGTACGGGTCGCTGCCCCAGTCGTGGGGGCTGCTCGACGAGCACGCCCGCAGCCATGGGCTGACGCGCAGCGCCATGCTCGAGGTCTACGTCAGCGAACCGGGGCCCGACGTCGACCCGACCACCCTGCGCACCGACCTGTACCTACTCGTTGGTTGAGCTTGTCGAAACCCCTGATCACTCGTGGTCTCGGCAAGGCTTGACCGACGACTCACCAGCCGCCGCCACCGCCGCCGCCGAAGCCGCCACCACCGCTGAACCCCGAGCCGCCGCTGCTGGCCGAGGTGGCCGCCTGCATCGAACTCGACATCGTGTTGGCCAACTGGTCGAGCGATGAGGTGAAGCCGGCGTTGAACAGGGTGCCGTAGCCGTACCCGATGTACCAGGAGTTGTCGGCCACGTAGAGGCCCTGCGCGGCCAGTTGCTCGAAGATCTTGGCCCAGCGCTCGGCGACTCCGAACACGATCGCGTAGGGCAGGTAGCGGCTGAAGATGTCGACGCCCTCTTCGAACTTGATCTGGTCGGCCTCTGCCGTGGTCAGGTAGAGCTCGAAGCCCTTGGCCTGGGCCAGCACGGCCGACCCGTCGGCGGTGCGGCTGGGGAACCGGTTGTTCAGCGCCAGCATCAGCACACCGCAGATCACGAACGGCAGGGCCACCAGGCCGAATCCCACCAGTCCGAGCGCGAAGCCGAGTGCCGCCCCGGCGGCGATCAACGCGACGCCGCCCGCGATGGCCAGGCCACGGGAGGCGTTCGGGCTGCGCCGAAACCAGCCCAGTTCGCTGGTCACCCGTTGGTACAGCTTGCTGCGGGTGCCTTCGAGCACACCGGAGTAGTCGCGGTCGCGCAACTCATCGGTGGTGACCGTCGAGCCGTGCTGAAACAGCTTGCTCAGCAGGTTCTGCTCGTAACCGACCAGTTGGTCGCGGCCGCCCAACTGCACGAACGTCCAGTCCTTCTTGCCCTGCTGTTCGATGCGCAGGTGGCCGCGAACTGCCAGGTCGATCATGGTGGCGGTGATGTCGACGTTGTTGGCCGTCGAATCGACCAGCACCCCCACCTCACCCGGACGGGCACCGCGCGGAGGTGTGAACTGCACCGCCACGGGCGTCTTATCGGCTGCGTAGCCGACGCTGACCTGCTGACCCTCGGCCGGCACCACGCCCGGCGTCAGGCCCAGATACACCTCGTCACGGGCGCCGCGGCGGGTGCGGCGCAGCAGGGCGCCCAGCCCCACTGCGGTGAGTACTGCCGCGATGCCCCCGGTGACTGGCGTGACCGGGAACATGTTGCCGACGGTCAGCCGCTTCTCGAGCCGCGGCTCGGCACCCACGAAGGTGCCGGCGGGAAAGCCGGTCACCACCTGCAGGGGCTCGCCGGGGTCGACGGACGCCTGCTTGAACGTGGCGCTGGTGCCCGACTTGTCACTCGACTCGCACGACGAGGTCAGGTCGCCGCCGGCGAAGCAGGCCGCCTTGGTGACGTCCGCGGGGCCGGTCACCTTCACGGTGATGTTGCTGATCGGCACCTCCCAGCCGGTGCCGATCACGTTCCAGTTGAACTCGTCCAGCCCTGACTTCGCTTGCTTCGGGGCGATCAGGCCGCGAATCGTGTAGGTGATCCGGTAGCTCTGAGTGCCCGACCAGGTGCGAAACTCACTGCCCACCCGAATCAGCAGGTTGCCGTCTTTGGTCTGGGTCTGCACGTCGTCGCTGGCCCCGGACGGACTGGTCACCTGACCCACGGTGACGTCGAGCATGCGCCAGTGATCGGGATCGTTCGCGATCGCTTGCCGCAGCGGCAGGGTGATGTAGGGGCCGTGGCCCGAGTCACGCCCGAAGTCGAAGTCGAAGTCGAGCGTGACGGTGGTGGTGCCGTCTTTCGCCGCGTCGGCGGTGACCGCGTACCGCTTGATGCTGTCGTCGGCCGAATCGGCCAGGGCCCGGGGCGCGGGCAGCACGCTGAGCAGAAAGACTCCCAAACCGGCCAGTAGTACCAGCAAACGTCGCATGCCTCCACGCTAACAAGCCAGGGAAGCATTGCCGCCGGTAGTTCGAGTGGGACGCCCCGCACGACGATCGGTTCGTGGGCGCCGGGGCCGAGGCCGTCTGCGCTCAGGTGCGGTGCCCCGTGCTGGTCATCTCGGGATCGATGGACGCCTGCCAGGACCCTCGGCGCGGACCTCGGCTGGCCGAGCTGACCGGTGGACGGTCGGTCGTGATCGAGGGCGGCGGGCACCTGGTGCAGGCCGCGATCCGGTCAAGGTGAACCTGCTTATCCGCGAGTTTCTCGCGGGCCTCTGACGAGAACTCTCCGAGCGCCGAGATCACCGCTGGTCGAGCTTGTTGATACCACGGCGTTGAGGGGGCTCGACAGGCTCGACCAGCGAGAATCAGTTGTTACTAGAGCAGCTTTCTGATGTCGGCCTCGATGGCGGCCGGCTCGACGGTCGGGGCGTACCGGCGCACCGGACGTCCCTCGCGGTCGATCAGGAACTTGGTGAAGTTCCACTTGATCGCATCATTCAGCACGCCGCCCTTCTCGGAGCGCAGCCAGCCGAACAGCGGATGCGCGTCGGCACCGTTGACGTCCACCTTGGCGAACATCGGAAAGGTGACGCCGTAGTTGAGCTGGCAGAAGTCGGCGGTCTCGGCGTCGTCGGCGAACTCCTGGTTCGCGAACTGGTCGCAGGGAAAGCCGAGCACCACCAGCCCCTGCTCGCGCAGGTCGCTGTACAGCGACTCGAGACCCTGGAACTGCGGAGTCAGACCGCACTTGGACGCCGTGTTCACCACCAGCACCACCGAGCCGAGATAGTCGGCCAGGCGCTGGTCCTGGCCGGTGATGCGGCGGGCTTCGAAGTCGGCGAGGGTGGTGGGTTCCGGTGAAGTGGTCACACGTCGACAAGGCCGCACGTGACCGCGATATTCCCTGCGTGGAGATTTCATTCCGTGTGCGCTGCGGTTTCTTCGTTGGGCAACCGGACGCAGATCGTCACGGTTGTGGCCTACATTGCCGCTCATGACGGCGATCGGTTCGGATTGGCGAGTGGTCGAAGGCGTCGTGACAACCTGGTTCGACGCCCCTTCGTTGAGCGCGGCGGCCGCGCTCGCAACATACATCGCGGGCCTGGCGCCCAGCGCCGCGATCGACCTGCGGTCGGCCGGTGTGCGGGTGCGGCTCGACGCGGCCGAGCAGACCGGGGACGTCTCGGCGGCGGCACAGGAGCTCGGCCTGGTCGCCGATCCGGGCGTGCTGCAACAGCTGAGCGTGGTCGTCGAATCCGCCGACCCGGCCGCACTGAGCCGGTTCTGGCAGGACGCGCTCGGCTACGAAGCTGCGGCGACGGGCGACCTGGTCGATCCGTTGCGCAGAGATCCGGCCCTGTCGTTACGGCAGTCGGCGGACGCGCGGCCGCTGCGCAACCGCATACACCTCGACGTGGTGCGACCCGCCGCCGCCGTCGAGCAGGCGGGTCTGGGCGAGGCGTTCGGTGCCTACGGGGTTTGCCACGCCGACGCCGACAGCAACGAGGTCGACGTCGTGCCCGGCGACCCGCTCGGCGAGACGGACGCCACCAGCGACTGGCAGGCGGTGTTCGGCGCGGTGGCGAGCTATCGCACCACGTCACCGGCGGCCCAGGGTGCGCTGGCCGTCGCACTCGCCGGGTTGGCCGACGAGGCGGGCTTTCCGCTGCTGATCGACCTGCCCCCCGGCCTGGTCGTCCTGGACAGCGGAAAGGACCGCTGGGAGGCGGACGCCCACGGTCTCGACCTCGACTTCGTCGAGCTTGCGGCCAGGCTGCAGCGGGCGGCTCGTGAGGCCGGCGCCACGGCCGATTCGACCCTGCCCCGCTTCGTGCAGCTGTTCATGGACGCCGCGGACGTCGCCGCGGTGCGGGCGTTCTGGGCGGCGGCGCTGGGCTACGAGCCTGACCGGCGCGAGGGCGTCACCGACCTCAACGATCCGCGCCGGCTCAACCCGGTGCTGGTCTTTCAAGAGCTCGACCCTGCCGAGGTCGAGCGGCGCCGGCAGCGCAACCGCATGCACCTCGAGCTGGCCGTGCCGGCGGACGCGGCCCGAACGCGCGTCGAGACCGCCCTGACCGCCGGCGGACGCCTGCTGGGCGAAGCTGCCGACCGTTGGCTGATCGTCGACCCCGAAGACAACGAACTGGTCGTGAAGACCGCGCGGTGACCTAGTGTCCTGTCAGTTGATGCGCTCGCTATTTGTTGATCGCGCGGCAGTAGCGCCGCGTCGGCCGAGTCGTCGCGAACGGCACCTGCTCGGCGGTACCGAGCCCACGTCCACCCCCGGGTGGCGGGCCGCGCAGGCAGCCACGAAGGGTTCGGACGGGTCGCAGGCCAGCACGTTCTCGGCGCCGACCAACCGCACCAGTTCGCCGGTGAGCGCGCCCGGCCCACAGCCCACGTCGAGCACCTGGCTGGACGGCCCCACCTCGGCGAAGGCCGCGAACTGCACCGAGAGCGGCATCGAGTAGCGCCTGGGTAGTTGTGCGTACGAACCCGTGCCCGTCGAACCCGGGTATCGGTACCGGAACTGCCAGAATGGGGCGGGAGGCTTTGGTGAGCGAATCAGTGGCGCGCCGGCGAGTGGTCAACCCGGTCGACGTCATCGACGTGTTCGTCTACGTCGTGGTGCTGAACCTGGCCATCGAGTACGTACCCGTCGTGATCACCGAGACCTTCACCATGTCGCTGCTGACCGCGGTGCTGCTCAAGGTCGTGCTCGAGGTGGTCGTGTGGGCGAAAGACCATGTCAAGGGCCGATTCAAGGCGGCTACCACCACGCCGGGCAAGGTGGGTGCGGGGCTGCTGTTGTGGGGGTTGATGATCGGCAGCAAGTTCGTGGTGCTCGAACTGGTAGCTCTGTTGTTCGCCGATCAGGTGAAGCTGGGCGGTTTCTGGTCGGTGACCGGTCTGCTGTTGCTCCTGCTGGTCGCCCGAGCCGGTGTGCGGCGGCTGCTCGGTGCGCCCGACCCGCGACGTAGTCGCTCAGAAGTTCTTCAACTCCTGGCCGTTGGCCGTGCAGGCCGCCTTGATCTGTTTCTTGCTCTCGGCGGGCACCTTGGCCGGGTCTTTGAGGTAGGTGATGGCCAGGTCGAGAAACTGCCTCGACTCGCCGGTCACCTGACCCGAGTCACGCAGTTTCTCCAGACCCGTCAGCGCCACCTTGCCGGCCACCGAACCCGAGGCCGCGACGGCGTCCAGGGCGGGGCAGCCGATGGTGTAAAGGTCGGCGGCCGATACTGCCGCCTGGCTGCAGCCGGTCAGGGCGAGTGTGCCGGCGGCGACCGCGGCTGCCAGGCCGCGGGCGGGGGACGTCGGAAGCATGGGGCCAGTGTAGAAGCGCGATCGCGGGCCGGGCCGCACAGTATCGTGACCCTGACCAGGCCGAGAGAACGATGGGGTGAGATGCCGACCACACCGGGGCGACGCACCGCCCGCGTGCCGGGTCTGGACGAGTTGCGCCTGCTCACCAAGGCGGCTGTACCACGAGAAGGGCGTGCGGCAACCACAGATCGCCGAGACCCTCAAGCTGTCACAGGCCCGGGTGTCGCGCATGCTGAAGCAGGCCGAGAGCCTCGGCATCGTCACCACGGTGATCACCATGCCGCCGGGCGTGCACGGCGACCTCGAAGACCAACTGCAGGCCCACTACGGGCTTCGCGACGTGGTGGTGGTCGACGCAGAGCCCGCCGAGGTGCGCGCCGCCTTGGGTGCCGCCACCGCCGCCTATCTGGGCATCACCCTGACCCGCGGTCACGTGGTGGGCATCACGTCGTGGAGCGAATCGGTGCTGGCGGCTGGGGATGCCGCTTGCGCAGGTGGTAGAGCAACTCTGCAAGCACATCGTCGGTCCATTGAACGTGGAAGGGCGGCGCTTCGGGTGTGACGTACAGCATTCCCAGCCGTTCGCGAAGCGTGCGCGAATACCACACGTTTGAATCAACGAAGATGACCCAGCGGCCGGGGTTGAGCACCGACGAAGACTAGCCACCGGGTCGGCATTGTCGGCGGAGTCAGTCTTCGTCGCCTTCAAGTTCGAGAAGCTTGGCGAAAGCGGCCCGCTCGCGGGCACGGCGCGCACGGAGTGCATCGAAAACGTCGCATGCCCGCAGTCGATGATGCGTGCCCACCTTATGGGCCGCAATCGTTCCTTCTTCGATCATCTTCATAAGCGTGGGCCGCGAGACGCCCAGAATTCCCGCAGCAGTGGTGGTGGTCACAACGTCGGGCACCGAGCCGATCGTGACCGTACCCCCGCGCGCCATCACACTGAGCACCTGCTGCAACAGACGGCCGATCTCGGCAGGCACAGCGTCGGCGCGGTGGCCATCGCGTTCGACCGCGAGCACACCCTTCGGACCCTCCAGTTGCTCAAGAACATCTCGAGCCAGGCGCGCCTCATGACCCGTTACCAGGACGCGGCTGGACCCGGATTGCATGGTGGGCATGATGACAGGCTCCGTTCGTGACGCACTCATACACTCAAGTGGCTGCACCTACAACTGTAGGACATTGCAGTTACATCTACAATACTTCCTGCGATCTGCGACTCGGCGCCGCCGTCTGATAGTACGGCTGCCATGCGTGCCATCAGCTACCCCGACTACGGGGCGACCCCCGCCATGGTCGACCTGCCCGAGCCCGTCTGCCCGCCCGACGGTGCGGTGGTGGCCGTACGCGCCACCGGCGTCTGCCGCTCGGACTGGCATGCGTGGCGCGGGCACGATCCGGTGCCGCTGCCGATGGTGCCCGGGCACGAGTTCGCGGGCGTCGTGAGTGAGGTGGGCCGCCTGGTCAAGGGTTTCGCGGTCGGTGACCGGGTGACGGCGCCGTTCGTGAACGGTTGCGGCCGCTGCACCTGGTGCCGGGACGGGCACGCGCAGGTCTGCCCCGACCAGGAGCAGCCAGGCTTCACCCGGCTCGGGTCGTTCGCCGAGCGGGTGGTCGTGACGGCCGCCGACTTCAACCTGGTGCGACTGCCACAGGCCGTCGACTTCGTCACCGCTGCCGCACTTGGCTGCCGGTTCGCCACCGCTTACCACGCCCTGACCACTCAGGCCCAGCTCGCACGCGACGACTGGCTGCTGGTGATCGGTTGCGGCGGGGTGGGACTGTCGGCTGTGCTCATCGGGCACGCCCTGGGCGCTCGCGTGATCGCGGTCGATCCGTCGGCTACGGCTCGCGACCGCGCCGCTGAACTTGGGGCGTCCCGGGTGCTGGCCGAGGCCGACCCCGAGGTGATCCGCGACATCACACAGGGCGGGGCGCAGGTCAGCATCGACGCCGTGGGATCGGCGGCCACGGCGTCCGCCGGCGTGCTCGGCCTGAGTCGCCGCGGACGGCACGTGCAGGCCGGGCTGATGCTCGGCGCCAACGCGAACGCCCCGTTGCCGTGGGACCGGGTGATCGCCCACGAACTTACCGTGGTGGGCAGCCACGGCATGGCCGCGGCCGAATACCCCCAGTTGCTGGCACTGATCGAGACCGGCGCCCTCGACCCCGGCCAGCTGGTCGGGCGTGTGGTCGACCTGACTCAGGCGAGCGAGGAGTTGATGGCGTTGGATCGTCCGGTGTCTGCCGCCGCAGGCATCGTGGTCGCGACCGTGGGACGTGAGGCGACAGCACCACCGACCCCTGCTGGGCACAAAGTGGCAGGGAAGATGCAAACCTGCGACCTGCGGCAGAAGCGGGCATGACGCGTTGCGTTATAGTGAATGAGTGATCAGGTCGTTTCGCGACTCGGCAACCGAGCGGCTCTGGTCACGACAACCGGTCAAGACCATCGACCCACGCATCGAACGAGCCGCCCTGCGGATGCTGGTGATGCTGGATGCCGCTGAGACCCTGGACGACCTGCGCGTGCCACCGGGCAACCGGCTCGCAGCACTCCGGGGAGACCGGGCCGGCCAGCACAGCATCAGGATCAACCAGCAGTGGAGGATCTGCTTCACCTGGACCGACGCCGGACCGATCGACGTCGAGATCGTCGACTACCACTGAGGAGGTGCCATGACGACCCTTACACCCATCCACCCCGGCGAAATCATGATGGAGGAGTTCCTCAAGCCGCTCGCAGTCAGCCAGAACCGGCTCGCCGTCGCAATCGGCGTGCCGCCACGTCGCATCAACGAGATCGTCCACGGCAAGCGCCGCATCACGGCCGACACCGCACTACGGCTCGCCCGCTACTTCGGCACCACCGATCGGTTCTGGCTCAACCTCCAGATCCGCTACGACCTCGAAGTCGAAAAGGACCACCTCGGCAACAGCCTCGACCGAATCGAACCACTCGAAGCCGTCTGAACATCCAACTACCTGCGGCATAGGCGGATGTTCAGAGAACTCGTGGTCGTTCTCGGTAGTGCGACCATCGAGAATGGGTGGCATGAGCGTGAATCTGGTCGAAGTCCTGCCGCAGGGCGCGGTGGACGAGACGGTGGTGGACCGTCGCACGGACCTGTCCTGGACGGTACGTGTCGAGCCCTTCAGACTGTCAGCCACCGTGGTCACGTGCGGCCTGTGGAACGAGGTTCACCGCACCCCGAATGACCTGGCAGAGGCTGACCTTCCGAAGACGGACGTGAGCTGGCGTGACGCGGTCCTGTTCTGCAATGCGCTGTCCGTTCGGGAGGGACTCACGCCGGTCTACGAGGTCTCTCAGCGTGTCGTCCCCGAGCCGTCGCAGTGGCGGGCGCACAGCGAGCCGGAGATCGACGACTGGGTCGTCGTCTGGCGCCGCGCGGCTGATGGTTACCGTCTTCCCACCGATGCCGAGTGGCAGGTCGCCTGCCGTGCCGGTAGCAGTGGCGCCCGCTACGACGACCTGGACGACATCGCTTGGTACGCGGGCAACTCTGGCGGGAGCATCCACCGCGTGCGGATGAAGGAGCCGAATGCGTGGGGTTTGTTCGACATGCTGGGCGGGGTGTGGGAATGGTGCTGGGACTTGTACGACCCGGCGATCTACGGTTCATACCGCATCATCCGTGGTGGTGGATGGAGCGACCCAGAGTGGAGCTGCCGCGCTGGCGTACGCCGCAAGACCAACCCCACGGCCAAGTTCGATGACCTGGGCTTCCGCCTCGCTCGTGGCGCCATCCCCCCGAGCACCACAAGATCCCGACCACTCACGGAATGCGTCTCTGTCGGCGGCAGTTCAGTGCGTTCTGTGACGACTGGCGCCGGCCACAACCGTGAACTATAGTTGACACATGGTCGAGGTGGTGAGGTCCGCGACGTTCGACCGATGGCTCAACAAGCTCAAGGATCGCCGAGCGGCCGCCCGGGTGGTTATCCGCATCAATCGGCTCGCGGTCGGCAACGCTGGAGATGTCAAACCTGTCGGCCACGGTGTCTCCGAACTACGAATCGACTATGGGCCGGGCTACCGGCTCTACTACCTCCGCGAGGCGGACCGGCTGATTCTGCTGCTGACCGGAGGTGATAAGTCCAGTCAGGACGCCGACATCCGTACCGCCCACCATCTCGCCCGGGAATGGCGCACACAGGAAGGACCCCGTACATGAGCGAGCACAAGGAGACCTTCGGCCCGTTCGACGCGGCCGACTACCTCATCACCTTCGAAGACGTGGCCGCCTACCTGGAGGCCGTGATAGAGGAAGGTGACGACGACCCCACCCTGATCGCTCAGGCCTTGGGCGTGATCGCCCGATCCCGAAACCTCAGCGAGATCGCCCGCCAAGCCGGAATCAGCCGCGAAGGTCTCTACAAGGCACTCTCGGCAGGCGGCAACCCCAGCTTCGCCACGGTCCTCAAGGTCGCCCGAGCCCTCGGCCTACGCATCCACTTCGAAGCCGTCGCCTGACAGCGACGCACCCGGTGCGCGGCATGACAGGTCGTGCGCTCGGGTGGAACACCAGCCGAAGGCCACCCTCACGCACTCCGCGGCAGAAGAGGGCGGTCGTGCTCGGGGAGGCCGAAGCCGAAGGCTACCCTCACACACCGCGGCATGATCGCATCATATAGCCCTTGCTATAGTTGGAGCGTGACTGCGTCTCTGTCGGAGGTTGCGCGTCGTTGCGACGCGTCGATCAGTCGTGCTCGCGCGGAGTTGGTGCGCGCGGTACGCCGGGCGGCCGCGGATGGCATGACCCAGACCGAGATCGCCACGGCGATCGGGCGTAGCCAGCCGGAGGTGTCACGGCTGCTGCACTTCCATGGCACCACACCGCACGCCCGGCGGGTGCGTGCCCACGCCAGCGACATCCGACGGATTGTGGCCCAGGCCGGGGGTAGCCATGTGCGGGTGTTCGGCTCGGTCGCGACCGGTGAGGATCACGACGGTTCTGACGTCGACCTGATGTTCACTATGGAGACCCCGATGAGCCTTATGCGGCTCGGCGCCCTCGAGCAGCAGCTGAGCAAGCTGGTCGGGATCCCGGTGGACCTGGTCCCAGATGCCGCACTGCGACCCGAGTTCCGCGACCGAGTGCTGGCCGAGGCGGTGGCGCTGTGAGCCGAGACACCACGGAGATCCTGGGGGACGCGCTGGGCCACTTCGACCGTATGCGGGCCCACGCCAGCCACGACCTCGGGGACCAGCTCGTCATCGACGCGGTGTGCATGCGACTGTCCGCTGGGATCGAGACCCTCGCCACCGTGGATCCGGCAGTCCGGGCAGACCTGTTCGGTGATGACTGGCGCCTGATGTGGGGCATGCGCAACCGGATCGCTCACGGCTACCTGCTCGTGGACTCCTCGATCATCCGCCAGACCGTCAACCACGACATCCCGGGAATCGTCGTGCGGATCCGCCACTACCTCGACGCCCACGGCACAGGCTGACCGACCCGCGCGCTGGGACCGGGCTCAGGTGCCCGACGCCATGTAGGCAGCCAGGATGTAGTTGGGGTGTCGGTCGAGGTTCTTGCGGGCCCGGTCGTAGCGCATGGTCGTGCGCGGATCGGCGTGACGGGCGGCGATCTGGACATCGCGCAGGTCGACGCCGGCGTCCAACATCGTGGTGACGAACGTGTGCCGCAGCATGTGTGGATGCATCCGGGGCAGCCGCACGTTCGCCGCCACCGCGAGGCGGCGCAGGCGGCGGGTGGCGGCGTGGCGGTCCATCCTGACCCCGCGCCGGTTCAGCAGGATCGGACCGTCGGTCCGCTGTCCGACTGCGTGCTCGACCGCGCGGGCGACCGCCGGCGGCAGCGGGGTGAGCACCACCTTGCCGCCCTTGCCTCGGACCTTCAGTACCCGGTGACCGTGTTCCTCGCCCAGGTCGTCGATGTTCGCTCCGCAGGCTTCGAAGATCCGCAGCCCGAGCAGTCCAAGCATCGCCACCAGCGCGAAGTCGTTGGGGTTGGTCGAGTCGCGGGCGGCGGCGAGCATGGCTTCGAACTGCAGGTGCGACAGTCCGAGCGTCGGGGATTCGGGTGGCACATTCGGGCGCCGCACATAGTCCGCCGGGGAAGCCGGCAGCACCTGGTCGATCACACAGGTCCGGTAGAACCCGGCCACCACCGACATCCGCCGGGACACCGTCGACGGCTTGAACCACCGGACCTCCTGCATCCACCGCACATAGAGCTCGATATGAACCCGCTGCGCCGATAGCGGCGGCAGCCGCCGCTCGACACACCACGTCAGGAACGCGCGCAGGTCGGACTCGGTATGGACCCGGGTGGCGTCCTTGAACCGCGCTAGATAGGCAGCGACCGCCCGCACCAACGGGTCAGTGTCGGCGGCCAGCAACACCGGAAACAGAACAGGCTGAGTACTCATCCCCGGATCGTCCCGCCGCCCACGGATCGCAACCAGACCCTCAAACAACCCACGCGGACGGCGGCAGTCAGGGCGTTGGCTACCGGCGGTTGTAGATTTCTCGTCGGTGCCCGACGGCGATGAGCAGAACCACGAGCACGTTGTCATGGATCTCGTACACGATCCGGTAGTCGCCGGTGCGGACGCGCCACTCGCCATTTCCACCGACCAGCTTCTTGGCACCGCTGGGTCGGGGCTCGTCTGCCAATAACTCGATCGCCGCCTGCACGCGGCGTTGAGCGGAACGGTCCAGCTTTCGCAACTGACGTGCAGCCGCCGCGGCAACCTCGACGCGGTAGGTCATGCCAAGCCGAGGTCGGCCTTGACCTGCTCCCACGGTATTACCGGCTCGCCGTCGGCGATCTCGGCACGAGCGGCGCGAGCTGCCTCGATGTCGGCCAGATCTTCGGCGGCGGCGATCAAACGGTCCAGGTCCTCGGAGTCGATGACCGCAGCCACTCGCTGCCCACGCCGAGTCAGATAGACCGGATTGTGACCGACCCTGGCCGAGTCCACGACATCAGCCAGGCGCGCACGAGCATCGCTCACAGTCATTTCACTCATGACATGAGCATAC
>RRZT011900433.1_pt1 | contig 18483 bp, 17 predicted proteins | sample 2165551 | NCBI WGS metagenome assembly RRZT01 (sample SAMN10456910, study PRJNA506462) | wastewater metagenome | biome: wastewater; feature: sludge; material: wastewater sludge; isolation source: wastewater sludge with Escherichia coli K12::gfp cells carrying plasmid... | place: USA: Moscow, Idaho...
GCTCGCTTGTAATGCCAATATTGGCGGCCCAACCACAGCAGCAGCTTTGGCCATCAGTAAAGGCTGGACCAAATTGGTGGGCCCGATTATGGTCATCGGGACGGTGGGTTATGTGATTGGTAACTATGTGGGCACGATTGTCTACTTCATCGTCACTCAAATTGGCATGTAAGTTGGCTTAAAACCATAGAAAGCGGCCTGTAAACTTGAAATATGGTTTACAGGCCGCTTTCTATGAGCACAAATGAATTGGTAAGGTTAAGTAGTAACTAGCTTTAGTTTGGTGTGATTGGTATTTTGTTTTTGATATCTTAGGACTTAGAATTCAGCTGGTGGCTCAAGAGGAAACGTGGGTTGATACTTGCCCCATGGGTTTTACTACTGTACTAGATGTAAGCAATCAAAAAAGCAGCCTGTAAATTTACAGGCCGCATGGTCATAACATTGGTTCAAATCAAGATTTATTTGGTTTGGTGATATGGTTCTGCTTGCTGCTGGACTTGACGTTGCCAGATTAAGTCGCACAGTGGATCTGCAGGTTGGAATGCTGCTGGTGCTTCAAGTAACAATTCCCGCACCATTCTATAGTTACTGTCTTTACAAGCATCGTCTAAGCGAGTCAATAAAGCTTCCAACTCAGTCCAGGATAACATCACTTCATTGGCTGTCATGATACGGGCATGTGTCGTTTGTGTGACATTGTCACCGATGAGTAATTCTTCATACAGCTTTTCACCAGGGCGCAGTCCTGTAATTTTAATGGCAATATCACCTTTGGGGTGGTTTTCATCTTGGATTTCTAAACCTGTCAAGCGGATCATTTGCTTGGCTAAATCAATGATTTTTACGGATTCGCCCATGTCTAACACAAATACATCGCCCCCTTTCCCCATGGCACCTGCTTGTATCACCAGTTGGGCGGCTTCAGGGATGGTCATGAAGTAACGTGTAATGTCTTTGTGGGTAAGGGTGATAGGCCCACCATTGGCGATTTGTTTTTCAAATACAGGAACCACAGAGCCAGAAGAACCCAATACATTTCCAAACCGTACCATGCAAAAACGGGTTTGATGGTCAGTCCTAGCCGCTAAAGCCTGTAAAACCAGCTCAGCCAGTCGTTTGCTTGCTCCCATGGTGTTGGTAGGGCGCACGGCTTTATCTGTGGAAATCAATACAAAGGTTTCCACCTTGGCTTCAATGGCTGCCAAAGCACAACGCAGTGTTCCATATACATTGTTACGCACGCCTTCAATGGTATTGAACTCTACCATAGGAACGTGTTTATATGCCGCTGCGTGGTAGATGGTTTGTACGTGGTAGGTTTGCATGACTGTAAACAGCCGTTTTTGATGCTGGACAGATCCCAGCAATGGAATCAGTTGTAAATTCAAACCTGCATACAAGATGTGCTCACGTAGCTCTTTTTCAATGCTGTACAAAAGAAACTCTGATAGCTCAAACAGAATGAGTACGCTAGGGCGAAGCTCAATGATTTGTCGGCACAACTCTGAACCAATAGAACCCCCAGCACCAGTCACCATTACCACTTTGCCAGTGATATTGGCTTGCATCAATTCAGGTATTGGGGCAACAGGGTCTCGTCCTAATAAATCAATGACGAACACTTTTTTCAAGCCTTGGACAGTAATTTTACCCTCAACCAACTCACGCATGCCTGGGATAGACAGCACTTCTAAGTTAAGTGGTTCTAATGTGTTGAGTATGCGTTTACGGTCTTCACGACTGGCACTTGGGATGGCCAGTAGTATTTTTTCCACCTCATACTTTTCTACCAGCTTGGCCAATTTTTCGGGTGAATAAACCGTCAAATTGTTTACAATTGTACCTTGCTGCTTTTTGTCGTCATCAACAAAAGCCACTGCGTAAAAGTGCTCTACTTGGCGGATAGCCTCTAGTAATTGAGTTCCAGACTGTCCAGCGCCATAAATAATGACTGGGGTGTTTTTGCTGAGGAAGCTGCCTCGTATCCATTCTCGTATGGCAAGCCGTGAACTGATAGAACCAACTAATAACACGAAAAAATACAAGATTGGAATACTTCGTGGAAGATCAAAACGGGTAAAAAAAGCGACCAATACCAAAACCAGCACTGAAATGACGCTGCCTAATAGACAAGTTAGCATCATTTTGGTTCCTACATAGCGTATGACGGCGCGGTAAAGGCCGAGTTTTACAAATGCGGTGAGGGTGAATAAGATGGTTAAACCCAAAACCATCCAAGTTTCAGGTTGATATAAGGCGGTGCTGCTGAAAGTAAATCGTACCAAATAGGCAAACCAAAAAGCCAAACATATCATTACCGTATCATGAAAAATGAAAATGGCTTTTTTGGTTGAGCGAGGTAGAGCTAAAATTGCATCGTAGCGCATACTAGTCTGCACTGGCCTGTTGAAATACTGATTCAATGGCGGCTAAGTAGGCATTCATTTCTGTCGCAGTAATGGTAGGATGAGTTAAAAACATGAGGCTTGTTTCACCTAATTCCACCGCATGTGGCAAACGCACTTTGGGGCGCCATGGTGTATTGTCAAAGGCTTTTTCTAAATAGACTTCAGAACAGCTGCCTTGCATACATGGATAACCAGTAGCAGAAATTTCAGCAGCAATTCTGTCCCTGTCCCAACCTATGTTTAAAAATTCGGGCTTCACAAAAACATAGAATTTGTATTGAGCGTGGACAATGTGCTCAGGTATCCTAATCAAACGCACGCATTTAAACTGAGAAAGTAACTCAGACAAGTGTTGAGCATGGAGTTGGCGTGTGTGTATCCAATCTGGCATTCGTTGTAATTGAATACGGCCCAAGACTGCTTGCATTTCCATCATGCGCCAATTGGTCCCAAAGTGTTCATGTAACCATCTAAAGCCAGCAGGATGTTCGCGATTGTAAACAGCATCATAGCTTTTACCATGGTCTTTATACGACCACATTTTTTCCCACAAAGCCTTATCGTTAGTGGTGACCATGCCACCCTCTCCACCAGTGGTCATGATTTTATCTTGGCAGAATGACCAAGCACCAATGTGCCCAATAGAACCTACGGCCTGGCCTTTATATCGTGCGCCGTGCGCTTGAGCACAGTCCTCAATGACATACAGGTTATTCTCTCTAGCTAATTGCATAATGTCATCCATTTCTGCAGGCATACCAGCTAGATGGACAACAATAATGGCTTTTGTTTTTGGGGTAAGTACTGCTTTGATGCTTTCTGCTGTGATGTTTTGGCTATTTAAATCGATATCTGCAAAGACTGGATTGGCACCTGCAGTGATGATACAAGATACAGAGGCGAGGAAAGTACGTGAGGTTACAATAACATCATCATCAGTGGAAATGTTTAATGCTTTTAGAGCAACATCTAAAGCCAAGGTGCCATTACTCAATGCTACTGCGTGCTTGGTTCCAACAAATTGAGCAAATTCTTGTTCAAATAGACGGCATTCTTGACCTGTCCAATAATTGACTTTACTTGAGAGCAATACATTTTTAACGGCGTCTGCTTCTTCAGAGCTAAAGCTTGGCCACGGAGATAATTTGGTATTTAACATGAGATTAGCTTTTTAATCGGGCAGGAACACCCATAACAGTGGATTCATTATAAACATTTTGCACTACTGCTGCACCTGCTCCTATGATGCAGTCGTGGCCAATTTCAACTAATTGCTTGGTTACAGATCCGACACCCATCCAGCTTCGGGTGCCAATCTTGGTACCACCTGCTAAGTGGGAGCCAGGACTGATATGACAAAAATCGTTGAGTATACAATCATGATCGATACTCGCTGCTGTATTGATGATGCACGCTTTCCCTATTGATACATCCACATTAATAGCAACTTGTGCAAATATTACCGTGCCTATGCCGATAATAGCTGTTGGGCTGACATAGGCGGTTGGATGAACTAAATATGGAATATTGTAGTTATATTCTAATAATTGATTTACTAGCTTTTCTCGAGTGACATTATTACCAATCCCCACGAGTACCTGATCATTTACATTTAAAAGTAAGCTGTAGTCATGACTTTTACCTATAATTGACCATTGTGCAACTTTGCTGAGACCAGATACATATCGATCATCTAAAAATACAATTTCTGACCATTGATTAGTAGCATTCGCTGTATCTGCGATAACTTTCCCATGTCCGCCTGCACCAATGATAACTAACCTAGTCATGTTTGTCTTTGCTTCCAGTGAATTTAGAAATAGTGGCCTCGCCTGATGCTGAAATGCCCTCTTTGATAAAAACCTTTTTAATGGTTAACAGTAGAATTTTCATATCAAGTTTGAAAGATTGGTTGTCAACATACCAGACATCTAAAATGAATTTATCTTCCCAACTAATAGCATTGCGTCCATTCACTTGAGCCCATCCAGTAATTCCAGGTCGTAAGTTATGTCTGCGATATTGTTCTTGAGTGTATAAAGGAAGGTATTCCATCAATAATGGGCGGGGTCCAACTAAGCTCATGTCGCCTTTTAAAACATTCCATAATTCTGGAAGTTCATCTAAACTGCTAGAACGAAGCTTTTGGCCAAATGGTGTTAACCTAATTGAGTCAGGTAAAATATGTCCAGTTGAGTCCGTTGCGTTTTGCATGCTGCGAAATTTATACATTTTAAACGGCTTACCACCAAGACCCGGCCGAGTTTGTGTAAAAATTGTTGGGGAACCAAGGTTTTTTTTTATTTTTATAAATAGGAATAAATAAAGTGGTAAGCAAAAAATTAAACCTATGCTAGATACCATGATATCAACTAAACGTTTTACTATCATAATTATTAGTCACTTGTCCAAATCGAGAAAAGATAAAATTTGTTGATTAGTATTGTCACAATTATAGTTTTTTTGTGCATATAAATATGCATTTTGCCCCATTTTTACAGTCATATGAGGGTGTCTTATGAAGTAAAGAATTTTATCAACCAATTCTGATGCTGAGTATTTATTGATTATAAAACCATGTTCAAGGTTGATGATACTTTCCTTACAACCGGGGGCGTTTGTAGTAATTATTGCTCTCCCTATTGCCATAGCTTCCTGAGTACTTCTTGGCATACCTTCACGATAAGATGGAAGGATAAATACATCCGAATCAGATATAACGTTGGGAATGTTATTTACTTGGCCTAGGAATTCAATAATATTGAATTTTTTTAATTCATCTAGTTCTTTCTCTGATATTGAACCTGGATTGTTTAAATCAATACTGCCTGCTATTCTAAAAATGACTTCAGGGTATTGAGATTTAATATAACGAGCAGCTTCAATAAACTCATTAACTCCTTTTTCTTTAAGAAGGCGGCCAATAAATAAGAAACTTAGTGGATTTCGACATACTTTAATTGGACTATAGGGATAATCACTTAAATTAAGACCTATGCCTGGAATGATTAGTTTTTTATTTAAATGTATGTTGTATTTTTTTATAAGATCATTTTCATCATCATGATTAAGGAGTATTACCCCGCTTGCGAGCGGTAAACTTATTTTGTATAAAATAACCTGAATTAATTTAATAATTGTAAATTTAATATTACTTTTGTGAGGTTGTTCAGTAAAAAAAAACCTAGGCCCTCAATCATAGCAAAGCGGGATTTGATGCCTGCAAAGTATGCAGCAAGCGTTCCATATACGATAGGTTTGATAAAGTAAGCTAAAAGTATATCAGCTTTTAAGGATTTTATGATTTTGTAGAGTTTATAAGTATTGACAATATCTTGAATTGGATTAAATCCAGTGCGATTCACTGGATATCTTATTGGTGTAACGCCGAGCTTTTGTAATTGGGACATTTGATGAGGGGTGAAGTCGCCTGCTAGACAAATAACTTGGATATTTTTATATATTAATTCTTTTATTAATGGAAGTCTAAAACCCAGCATTGAACTAGCAGTTGTTCCTAGTATAATAATTTTTTTCATGCAAATTCGGCTTCTAAATTTTGGTATAAATTGGATAATAAATTGGTTTTACTTAAAAAGGGTATTGCTGAATTTCTAATCTCTTCTCTAGTTATTTTTTTCATAATCATTGCAAAGTTAATGATTTGGCTAATGTCAACGCTACTATTTTTATAGTATGGAAAGTCTTCAGGAAAGACATCTTTATGCCCAGTATATACTGCTAAACCTAAACTTAAATACTCTCTAACTTTAAGGGTGCATGCTTCTTGCATATTTTTTCTATTTAATGCAAACGAACCTAATCCTAAATCACACGTGGATGCTAAATGGAGTATTTGCTTTGAGTTAAGTTGCCCATGAATAATAAACCGATTGTCATTGCCAATTAAAAGTAAGTCCTCTTTAGAAATATTGCCCACTAAGTGCAATTTGAAGAGAAGTTGGGATTTTTTTATATTGTGAACTAGTAGATCTAATCCATGCCAAGGATCAAAATAGCTAGCAATGAAAATCAAATGAATTTCATTCAAATGGCGGTAATCTTCCAGGACTGACGTAATTGATGTGCTATATCCATTAGGGTAAACAAAATTTTTCTTAGTATGTACGGTTTCTTCAATTCTTTGAAGTTCATACTTAACAATTTCATCTGTTACCCCGATAATACCGCTTGCTGCTTTGATACTTTTTCTTCCAAGTTGATTTTCTAAGAATGCCCGTAGTTTAGCTGGATAGTTATTAGGTAATATAAGCTCAGGAATTTCAAAAGAGTGGTGTAGTAATAGTACTGGTTTATTCGATTGGGTGATAAATCTATATTGCCAATAATCATGTACATAATAACGTAAAATAAATAAATCACATTTTTGTTTTGAGAGCCAGTAGTGGTACTTTTTCCGTAATTGGTACCAATTATTAATCTTTTTCAACTTTGAAGTTGAAGAGAGATGCTCAATTGTAGTGTCGAAGAAGCAAATTTTTTGGAGTTCAGAAGAAATTTCTGTATTGTTTTTACCAGAAGGACAATACATTACAGTTTTCCAATCTAGTTTAATCTGTTTAGCTGCTTCTTGTTCCCATAACATTTGTTTTAACATTCCAGATGAAGGGGTTAATAATGCTGCGCTATGTATAACTTGTAGTTTGTTTGTCATTTTAGTAGAAATTTTTGGGTTAAATAAAGATACAAATTAAATTGTAATAATGAAGCGTAGTATATAATTAAATAAACTCATATTGGTGATGGATTTATATTTTAATCAGTTACTGTCTTAGTTTTTACATTTGGTTGAATTGGCATAGGGAGTACCAATCTTATATTGAAGGTATGTATGCGCAAATTTAGAAGCTGAGCATGTATCTTCTTCAAACGGGCATTCTCGGCTTCCAACTCTCACATTCTGGCCATCAAAGATGCTCCATACCTGCTTATTTGGAGCGCTATTTGTTGAAGGTGGCAGAGCTGATATCATGTTCTCTGCCTGCTTCAGGCACAGGTGCTCCAACTTCGGCCTGTTTCAAGATAACAATGATTTGGCTATCGGTAAGCTGTGATTGTTTCATGTAAAATCTTCTGTGTATAGATTACAAGAAAACTCTACTTTAGGGTTGCACCTATTTAAAGATGGGTTACCCACCGATACCTGAATATTTGAACATCCCCTCGTTGCCGAAGGAGTCGGAACTGATACAGTGTTCTCTTATGTGTTCCTGTGTCAGCTCGGTTAAAGGTAGCAATGATTTGGTCATTGGTAAATCATGATTTTTGCATGAAAAATTTGATTTCTGTCTATTTTCTATAAAGATAGCAATTATTTCATATACATACTTATGTTGGGCAGAATGGGTAATGTATTTGTTATAAATTAGTATGGTGTGTTAGATATTTAGGTAGGTAACTAATTTATTCATATTAATAATTTTATTGAAATGCTTTGACCAGTAATCTCTAGGATATAAATTTGTTAGTGTTTGTAATAGAAGTATCCTGTTGCAAATATATTCGGCTGAGGAATTCGAAGGTATAAGTAAACCAGTACCAAAATCTTGATTGATAATTTCGCCAACCCCACCAACATTTGTTGCTAAGGTAGGGATGTTGAAGGAAATTGCTTCCATAATACTAACTGGGATACCTTCTGTTTCACTTAAATTTATAAATAAGTCTACATGATTTTCTTGATAAAACTCAAGAACTTTCCCATGACTAACTTGCCCATGAAAAAATATTTGTAGGTTTATACTAACTGGAGTATTTTGAACCAAACTCCTTAAGTCAGGCATATCGCTACCATCTCCAAAATGGTGCCAAATAATTTGTGAAGATTGTGATGCTAGATAAATACTTTGGAAAATTAGCCCAACTCTTTTTAATTTTATGACACTAGAGCAACTGACAATCACAAAAGCTGCATCAGTTTTAATCGGTAGTGTGGGAATACCATAATCAACACTACCAAGGTAGTTTGTAAAAAGTTTGGTTTGAATATTGTATGCAGCGTAAGTAGTACTTAGGTAGTTTTCACCTTGCTTTGAAATAGGAACGATTACATCAACTGCAGAAAAGATGGCCTTTCTGTATGGAATGTACCCTTGTTGCCTATCTATATATAGGTCACCGCCATGCAATCTTATCCATGTTTTTCTTAAAAGATCATGATGTACCCATGGAATACTATAACCACTCCCTATCCCCCAAAAAGCATATAAATCATAACTCTGGTCAGATTTTTTGGTTAAGTTGTTGATTTTAGAGGAGAAATACCGGCCGCACAACGTGGCGAAAATAAGATTTTTTAGATGGGCTAGTTTTGTGAGAAGTTGATATTCCTGTCTAAGTAATTGAAAGGTTTTAATTAAAGATGTGGAGTTAAATATACCTTTAATTAGAATATGTGCTTTCCCATTTAGGCCAAGTTCAAATAAAACTACATTTTTGGGCATGGGGATGTCCATGAAGTTATCATTTTTGGCAAATCTAAAAATGTACACAGAGCTATAAAGTTGAGATAGTATAGCTACTTCAGTTTTTATAAAACTAGTATCTCCATAGTCAGAAGGATAGTTATTAGTGAGAAGTATTAATGATTTTTTCTTTTGCATATGTTTTAGTAAGATGGAGAGCAATAACTATAAAAACTAGTAACAGTAAGGACATGGCACTTGATACATATAGTAAAGTTTCAATAATATTTGTGTGAATATAAAAAATAATTCCTAATGGGATAAGCATATAGAAGATTGAGAAAATTAATAGTGTTTTTTCTTGTTTTAATACAACATATATTGATGAAATTGGTGATGTTATAAAGTTTAAAAAAAGCCAGGGTACTAACGTGCTGCATATTTGACCAGCTTGCTTCCATTCAATTCCAAAGAAAATAATAAACAACCATTCAGCTGTGAAGTACAGCAAGGTGAATGGAATAATGCCGATAATAAAAGATTTCTTAATGCAAGTGAACAAAAAAGAATACTGTTCCGTGAGAGCTAGTTGGGTAAATTGTTGATAATAGACTTGCGATAATGCACCATTTATCAGTGAAATAGGGCTTTGTAGAAGTCTCCAAGCTAATGCAAATTGCCCTAAGCTACTGACTGTAAAAAATGTTGATAACAGGACATTAATGCCATTTAGACGAAGCGCATCAATCAAAGCGGTGGGTGCATTGTAAAGGGGTAGGCTTTTATAATGAATTAAGAGCTTTTTTTCTATATTTAATACTTTCCTTTTACGTTGATGATAAGGAAGAATGTTCATCAAACTAGAAATCAGGGTAATTATCTGGCCTAGTAAGTTTCCAATAATTAATCCTGAAACGCCAAAATGAAATCCTAAACCTAATGTGATTTGTGCGGCGTTGGATGTGGCACTTTGTAACATTCTTTGGTTTGCCATTAATGAATATTGTTTATTACGATTAAACCAAAATGTGATTAATTGAGTTAAACCTAGAACCAGTATGTTAATACCGACTAACATTAGCCAAGGCGTTAAAGCTGGATTTTGTAAAATGGTCGAAATTTGAATAGAAAAGGTAATAATAATAAAACTTGCTAGCAACGAGATGAGCACCATAATTTTGGCTGACATTATTAGTAATTGCCATGCAATATTATCATTTCTTGGAAGAAGTATTCCATATTCATATCTTAAGCCTACTATGGATACTAAAGATAATACTAAAGAAGTGTATAAAGTAAAAATACCAAAGCTATCCGGAGAATAAAGTCGGGTGAGTATAGGTGTGCACAATATCGGCAAGCCTTGAGCAAGAACGCTTCCTTTTAATAGTGTTAATATGCTATTTTTTACACTATTAGAGGAGCTGAGGGAGTTAATTTTTTTTAGCACAATATTGATAATGTATGAACAATTTTTAACTGTGAGTAATGAGTGCAATATGGGTGCATTGGTAAACTCATCACTTCTTCTGCAACTTTATCACCTATAGGTAAAGCAATATCGCTGGCTACAGCAGGTTGTTTGTTTAATGGGATAGGGTAGTGTACCGCTGTAGGTATGCCCGCTTCTTTTAGTTTAGCTTGGACAGTGTCACGGTTAGGTACTCGCACTGTAAATTGTGCGTAGGCGCTGACATTGTGAGCTTCTATATATGGCGTTCCTGTAAATCCAACTGCGGCAAATTCTTTTTGATAGTTGGCCGCAACTTCTTGGCGTAAGCGCATTTCATCATCTAATATAGCCAATTTGGGCAATAAAATAGCGGCCTGTAAGGTATCTAAGCGGCTGTTTACACCCACGCGAATGTGGTGGTAGCGGCGGTCTTGGCCGTGACGTGCCACTTGGCGAATGATTTTGGCTAGCTCATCATCGCTGGTGAAAATGGCTCCACCATCTCCGTAACAACCCAAAGGTTTACTCGGGAAAAAGCTGGTGCAGCTGATGGAGGTCAAATTGCCTGATTTGCGCCCTTTATAAGTAGCCCCGAAACTTTGTGCACCATCTTCAATGACCGTGATATTGTGTTTGGCCGCGATGGCATTGATGGCATCATAATCGGCACATTGCCCATACAAAGACACTGGAATGATTGCTTTGGTTTTGTCTGTAATTGCAGCTTCCAACAGCTCTACATTCAAATTGTAGGTGTTTTCATAGATATCTACATAAACTGGCTTGGCGCCCAACAAAGCCACCGTTTCAGCAGTGGCAATATAGGTAAATCCAGGTGTGATGACTTCGTCACCAGGGCCTACACCCAAAGCCATCAAGGCAATTTGTAAAGCATCGGTACCATTGGCACAGGTGATGCAGTATTTTGCACCTGTATAAGCTGCCAATTTCTCTTCTAGCTCTGTGACTTCAGGGCCAAGAATGTATTTACCGTGAGTTAAAACTTTTTGTATGTTGGCATCAATTTCAGATTTGATGCGTTGTTGCTGTGCGGCTAAATCAATAAATTCCATCATCAAGCGTCCTGTAAATTAATCTAACTTGGTTAGTTTTTGGCCAGTGAGTTGGTAAGTGGCTCCTGAATGTGAGCAAGTGGTGCTTGCTTCGCCAGTCAAAGGTAGATTCAACTGTTCGCCATATTCACTCATCCAGCCAATTTGTTTGGCAGGTACGCCGACCATCAGTGCATAATCGGGTACATCTTTGTTCACTACGGCGCCTGCACCAATAAAGGCATAGCTTCCTACCGTACTGCCGCAAACAATGGTGCAGTTGGCACCTAGGGTTGCGCCTTTTTTAACCAAGGTATCACGGTATTCATTTTTACGTTCAATCAATGAGCGAGGGTTGTATACATTGGTAAAAACCATGCTCGGCCCACAAAAGACACCTTCTTCTAAGGTGACATTGTCATAGACTGAGACATTGTTTTGGATTTTACAATTGTCACCAATGCGTACTTTATTACCCACAAATACGTTTTGGCCAAAAGAACAACCTTTGCCTATCACAGCCCCACCACAAATATGGACAAAGTGCCAAATGCGGCTACCTGCGCCAATTTGAGCACCTTCATCAATGATGGCACTTGCGTGGACCGTATAATTTAATTCAGACATTTTAATAATTCCTCACAAGCTGCCTCACCTTGAATTTGGGCAGTTGTCCATTTCCCACCATACACATGCAACACATTGCCAACTGTTTCAAATGCCCATTCGCGCGTACTGTTACTTGGGTTGATGGCATCTTTCAATAAAGGTCGGACGCCTGCAAATGTATCACAAACATCACTGTGCGACAGTGGTGATTGATGGTAGTGGTTATAAGAGTTTAACAGATAATCAATTTCGGCCATTGATGCAGATTCAGTCTCAGGTTGGTTTTGGCGAATTTCAGTTGTTCCTATCATGGTTTTCCCTTGGTAGGGCAATACAAAGAAAATTCGCTTTTCATTGGGAATGGGGAGCATCAAGGCTTGCGCTAAGGTTTGATTCACAAGAATGTGGCTACCACGAATCCAATCAATCTCTATTGATGGAGGAGTGGGTTGCTGTGCACGCAGTTTCATTACCCATGGGCCTGTGGCATTAACTATGGCATCATAGTCGCTCAGTTCCTCTAAACTATTTACAGGCCGGCCTGTATACACTTGACCACCTAAGTTTTGAATTTGCTGTATGACCCACAAGCCCAATTGGTAGTCATCCATTTGCCCATCGAAAAACGAGTAGGCTCCCAAAAGGTCGTGGGCTTTTAAGTTGGGGCTGTGATGCAAAGTTTCATTTGCATTCAGCCATTTACTTTTAGGGAATCCGCTGCCTCTGGCCAAAGCATCATACAATTTTGTGCCCAAAGCAATCTGCCATTTGGGACGACCTTCACCTTTGTAAATGGGGAATAACAATTCTAATTGGTGGCACAGATGAGGCGCTTGTTGTAGCCAGAGTTGCCTAGCCTGCAAGGCTTTGTGTACCAATTTGAATTGGCCAGTTTCCAAGTAACGCAAACCGCCATGCAACAGTTTGGACGATGATTGACTGGTATGCGCCATGGGCGTATCTTTGTCGTATAAGTCGACTTGATAGTCGCGCTTGAGCAAAGACCAAGCGGTGCAAGAACCGATGATTCCTGCACCCACGACCGCAATTTTCTTCATCTATCAATAAATCAGTGGTAAAGACACGGTTTTATTGTCACGAGCAGCCAAGTAAATAGCAATCAACAGTTCCAAAGATTTCAGACCTTCACGGCCATCGGTAATGGGTTCTGCTTCGCCGCGCAATACATCGATGACATTTTTGTAATACAGCGGATGACCAAAACCATAAACCGAAGTGGTTTCATAATTGGCTTCTTTTACCTGTTCATCGTAGTCCTTGGCTTCATCGAATTCCCAAGTTTGAATGTCATTGACAGCGACACCGCCCACGCGAACTGTACCCTTGTCGCCCAGTATGGTAATGGAGCCTTCGTAGTTTTTAGGGTAGGTACACATGGTCACTGCCATAGAGCCTAAAGCACCATGGCGCCAGCGTATGTTTACCACACCAGTATCTTCGGTTTCGATGTCACGGTGAGTGGAAACCATGGCTTGTACGTCTTGGACAGGACCAATTAACCATTCCATCAGGTCAACATAATGACTTGCCTGATTCATGAACGCACCGCCATCAAATTCCCAAGTGCCACGCCAACCGCCTTGGTCATAATAGTCTTGTGGGCGTGTCCAAAAGACATTCAAGTGCACCATGTTGATGTTGCCGAAACGCTTTTCCGAAACCGCGCGTTTAAGCAATTGCATGGTGGCATTCAAACGGTTTTGCTTAACCACGAACAAGCGTTTACCCGCTTTGTCAGCAGCTTGAACCATACGCTCGCCATCGTGTAGACGGGTGGCCATGGGTTTCTCAGTTAAGACATTAAAGCCAGCTTCAAAACAATCAACCGCTTGTTGTGGGTGTTGACCAGATGGGGTGGTCAAGATAATCAAATCGGCATCTGTGTCTTGAAGCAAGTCTTGTAATTTTTGATAGGCTTTGGCGCCAGAGCGAGTGACTGCTGCTTGTAAAGCATCGGCATCGGTGTCACATACCCCTACCAATTCCAAGGCATCTTGGTGTTTTTCAATAGAGCCAAAGTGGTTGTTGGCAATGCGACCACAACCCACTATGGCCACTTTGATTTTACGGTCTTTAATAATGTCGTACATGTGAGTGTCCATTAAGCCTTGATGACTTTGCCAGATTGTATTGAAAATTTACCACGGGTATCCACGATGAGTTGAGCATGTTGTTCTAACATGGCATAGTCAAATTTATCGTGTTCAGTGGTTAAAATCACACAGTCATAACTTGCAATGTTTTCTGCGGTCAATGCAACACTGTCCAACTCAAAATTGTGCTCACGCATTTTGGGGAAGCTTGGGACATGTGGATCACTGTAATCCACTTTAACACCTAAATCGCGCAGTTTCTCCATCACAAATACGGATGGACTTTCACGCATGTCATCCACATTTTTCTTGTATGCAATACCAAGTATCAATACGCGGCTGCCTTTCAATGATTTTTCACGGTCATTCAAAGCCAAAGCGGTTTTGTTGACAACATAATCAGGCATGCCAGAATTAATTTCACCAGCCAACTCGATGAAGCGGGTATTTACACCGAATTCACGCGCTTTCCACGTCAAATAAAATGGGTCAATTGGAATACAATGACCACCAATACCTGGACCTGGATAGTACGCAACAAAACCGAAGGGCTTGGTTTTGGCTGCATCAATCACTTCATAAATGTCGACCCCCATTTTGTCAGCGACAATTTTCATTTCATTGGCCAAGCCAATGTTGACTGCACGGTGAATGTTTTCCAATAGCTTGGTCATTTCTGCTGCTTTGGTTGAGCTAACAGGTACCACTTGGTCGATGGCTGCACCATACAATGCAATGCCTACTTGTAAGCATTGATCTGTATGGCCTCCGACAACCTTAGGAATGGTGCGGGTTTCAAAGTTTGGATTACCTGGGTCTTCGCGCTCTGGGGAGTAGACCAAGAAGAAGTTTTCGCCTACTTTCAGGCCGCTTTCTTCAACACGTGGAAGCAATTCTTCTTCAGTTGTGCCTGGGTAAGTAGTACTTTCCAAAGACAATAGCTGACCAGCACGTAAATAGGGCTTCACCGCATCGGTGGTGTCGATAACGTAGCTGATGTCAGGTTCGCGGTATTGATTGAGTGGTGTAGGGACGCACAAAATAATGGCATCACATTCACCAATGCGACTAAAGTCAGTGGTGGCTTCAAATAAAGGTTGAACTGCTTGGATTTTATCGGCAGTGATGTGCTCAATGTAACTCTTACCCGCATTCAAGGAGTTAACTTTGAAGTCATCAATATCAAAACCAATGACTTTGAAACCTACTTGGGTATAACGTAACAGCAGTGGTAAGCCTACATAGCCTAGGCCAACAATGCCAATGATGGCTTCTTTGTTCTGGTAGCGTTTTATAGCCTGTTCAAACATGTTTGTTCCTGTAGTAAAACTGGGTTATTTGTGCATTATTAAGTTAACAACATCGAGAATATGTTGCTTTAAGTCAGCCAAGGCTTGCTCTGTATTTTTTTTGCTTTGGGTGGAAAGTAAAGCTGAATAGTCAGGTCTTACCACATGATCGGCATGAGCCAAAGTCACTGGTGCAGTGATTTCTATGTGGTAGTTATTTTTAGTTTGTGCTGATAATTGGTCAGCAATCAAATGGGCCAATTCCGCGCGACTCAAAACCACATCGCTGCAGTAATGAACAATTTTGGGCGTGTTTTGGGTTTCGATTAATTCAATGATGAAATCAGCCAAAGCGCCCGCATAGGTTGGGGTACCTATATTGTTCTCATAAATTTCGACGGTTTGATTATCCAGTAATTTATTGGTAATGGCAGGGACAAAGTTACGACCGTATTCACTGAATACCCATGAGGTGCGGACTATGGTGGTTTTGTCACACAGGCTCAAAGCCAAAGTCTCGCCAGCCAATTTGGATTTACCATACACATTGCTTGGGTTTGGTGCATCTAAATAGGTGTAAGGTTTGTCTGTATTGCCACTGAACACATAATCAGTGGAGATATGAATCAAGCGACTGTCTACTTTCTGAGCAGCTTGGGCCAAGTTGGCAGCGCCATGGGCATTGACTGCGAAAGCTTGTTGTGGCTCATCTTCTGCTTGATCCACGTTGGTATAGGCAGCTGTATTCACAATGACTTCAGGCTGAAAACCTTGAATCATGGCGTCTACGGTGGTGCTGTTGGTAATGTCCAAAGTTTTTGAGTCTGTAAAGATGACTTCCCAGTCTTCGGGAGCGCGCTCTCGCAAACTTTGACCTACTTGACCTCTCGCCCCTGTGATTAAGACGCGCATTTTATGTATTCCTTCAATGTCATTCCAGCCTGATCTTTGCTTGATAAAATAGGGCTGGCGCAACCAATTGGCCACTGAATATTGGTATCTGTATCGCTCCACAACAAGGTTATTTGGTCGTTGGGAACATAGTAATCGGTGCAATGGTACAACACTGTTGTGTCTTGCGCTAGTGTTAGAAACCCATGAGCAAAGCCAGCAGGAATCCACAATTGCTGACTTTTTTGAGCTGACAGTCGGACACCATGCCATTGACCAAATGACGCTTGCTTAGGACGCAAGTCCACAAACGCATCGTAGATTTCTCCTGATAAAACTTGGATGAGTTTGCCTTGTGGTCGAGTCAATTGGGCATGCATGCCGCGCAATACATGGGTATGAGAATGGGAAACATTGCTTTGCACAAATGCTGGTGTACTTAAACCAAGTAAATCAGCATATTGCTGTTGGTGCAGTGATTCGCTGAACCAGCCGCGTTCATCAGGAAAGCGTGGCACATCAATCAAGTGCACGACATCAAAAAATGTTTGATTGATTTGCATCACATTTGCTCCAAAATTTTTTGCACATACAAATCGTAAGCCGATTGGGATTGGTTGGCTTGGTGTTGCAAAATCGTGGCTTTGTCACACCAGCCTTGGCGCACCGCCAATTCTTCTAAACAGGCAATCTTCAAGCCTTGCATTTTTTCGATGGTGTGGATGCACGAGCCTGCTTCGAGCAAGCTTTCGGCTGTGCCCGCATCCAGCCATGCAAAGCCGCGGCCGAGGGTGGTGTGGCTCAAGCGCTGTTGCTGGCGGTATTGTTCCAACACATCCATGATTTCCAATTCACCACGGCCAGAAGGGCGGGTGTTGGCGGCAAATTTAGCCACTTGATTGTCAAACAGATACAGGCCGGTAATGGCGTGATTGGAAATGAATTCTTTGGGTTTTTCATGCAAAGAGGTGATGTTGTCATGCTCATCAAAACACGCCACGCCAAAACGCTGTGGGTTGTTCACTTGCTGGGTGAAGATGGTGGCACCGTTGAGCTCGTTAATGGCAGAAGTGAGTTTGTGGCCAAAGCTTTCACCAAAGAAAATATTGTCGCCCAAAATCAAGCACACATCATCGTCTTGTAACCAGTCTTGGGTAATCAAAAACGCATCGGGTATGCCTCGGGCTTCTTCTTGCACAAAATAGGTGATGTTTAGACCTAAACGACTGCCATCGCCAAACAAGCGCTGAAACAGGTGTTGGTCTTCGGGATTGCTGATTAAGGCGATGTCACGGATGCCGCCCAGCATCAGAATCGACATGGAGTAGTAAATCATCGGTTTGTCGTACACAGGCAATAAATGCTTGTTCACGGCAAACGTCATCGGATTCAAACGGCTGCCTTTGCCTCCTGCCAGTAAAATGCCTTTCATGACTTCCCTTTATTTGAATTTTGTTATTTTTCGGTGATTTAAAGCGGTGCGTTCAAGGCTTGGTGTACGGTGGCGGCCAAACCGTCTTGTAACAAGGTTTGTTCTTGCCAGCCTAGCTCACGTTTGATTTTGCTGGCATCAAGAGAATAGCAGCGGTCGTGGCCCAGACGGTCGGTCACGAATTGAATCGGCACTTCGTTTACAGGCCGCTGTAATTGTTTTTGGACTTCGAGGTATAAGGCTTGAAGCAATTGCAAGTTGGTGATGGGTTGGCCTGCTGCCACCACATAGCACTGGTTGGGTTCAGCTTTGGTGAGCATCAACCACAAGGCGCGCGCATGTTCCACCACATACAGCCAATCCCGTTTTTGCAAACCATCGCCATACACAGGAATGGTTTCGCCATTTTTGATGCGTTCAATAGACAGCGGAATCAGTTTTTCTGGGAATTGGCCTGGGCCATAATTGTTGCTGCAATAGCTGATTAAAGTGGGCAAGCCAAACGTGCGTTGGTAAGACTGCACCCAATGGTCGGCCGAGGCTTTGCTGGCAGAATAAGGGCTGCTTGGGCGATAAGGGCTGTCTTCGTGCGCGGCGTAGCCATTGTCTTCTGCATCGCCAAACACTTCATCGGTAGACACTTGCAAGTAGCGAAATGCGGCCTGTAAATCGTCAGGCAAGGCTTGCCAATAGCCCAATGCGGCCTGTAACAAGGATTGTGTGCCTTGGATATTGTTGTGTAAAAACACCGTGGGTGCATCGATAGAGCGGTCTACATGGCTTTCTGCTGCCAAATGCATGATAGCC
>RRZT011890558.1_pt1 | contig 18478 bp, 17 predicted proteins | sample 2165551 | NCBI WGS metagenome assembly RRZT01 (sample SAMN10456910, study PRJNA506462) | wastewater metagenome | biome: wastewater; feature: sludge; material: wastewater sludge; isolation source: wastewater sludge with Escherichia coli K12::gfp cells carrying plasmid... | place: USA: Moscow, Idaho...
CGCGCGGTAGAGCCGGTGTGGCGCAACGAGGACGGCGGCGTCACCTACCGGTTCGGGGCGGGGGTGGCGTACCCGAAGGCGCAGCGTCCGGACGTCGACTGGCAGCCGGACGCCGAACGACTGCGGCTGGGGTGGGTGGCACCGTTCGTGCCTGCCCCTCGTGTGCTGGCCCATGGCGTCCAGGGCGACGAGCACTGGCTACTCACCGCAGGGCTGCCCGGCCGGTCGGCGGTCGACCTGCCCTGGCGCGATCGTCCAGCGGTGACCGTGCCGCAACTCGGCCGGGCGCTGCGTCGCTTTCACGACACCGTGCCCGCCAACGGCTGCCCGTTCGACTGGTCGGTCATCTACCGGGTACGGCACTACAGCTTGAACGAGGCGTTCGCGCGGCTTGCTCCCCCGCTCGATGCCGTGGTCTGCCACGGGGACGCCTGCAACCCCAACTTTCTGCTCACCGACGATGGCGCCTTCAGCGGCTACGTCGATCTAGGCGGGCTGGGCGTCGCCGACCGGTGGGCCGACCTGGCACCGGCGCTGCTGAGCCTGGGTTGGAACTTCGGGCCGGGTTGGCAGCCGACCTTTCTCGACGCCTACGGCGTCACCCTGGACGACGCCAAGCTCGCGTTCTACACCGCACTGTGGAACGGGGTCGGCGACGAACTCGACCGCAGACCCCCGAGCTGAATCGGGGACGGTTCCCTTTTCAGCCCATTCTCAGCTTCAAATCTCGCTGACCAGGGCGGACGCAGGGTGAGCCAAAAGGAGAACCGTCCCCGATCTGGCTCAGTCGTCCGCGGAGAGCCGCACGAGGTTGCCCCAGGGGTCGTCCAGTTCGACCGATACGCCCGTGTCGCGCACCTGGACCCCGCCCGCGCGCAACCGGTCCGCAGCCTGGGCGACGTGGGAGTCGTCGGGCAGTGTGATGTCAACCCGACCGAGCCCAAGGGCCGGCGCCCGGAAGCCCGCCCCTGCGCTGCGCCACGTGTTCATCGCCATGTGGTGGTGGTACCCGCCGGCGGCGACGAACACCGCCCCGTGCCACTCGGCGGTCAACTCGAAACCCAGTAGGTCGACGTAGAACCGCTTGGCCAGATCGGCGTCCCCCACCTTGAGGTGCACGTGCCCAACAGTGCCGTCCAGCCCATCGAGCACGCCGCGCCGGTCGGGGGCGGTCGACAGGTGCTCGCGGGCGGCATCGGTGAGGTGCTCGCCGATGAAGGCGTTGGGGTCGATGTAGAGGGCGTCCATCACGACGCGGCCGTCTTGATAGCTCCACTCGCTGCGTGGCCGGTCCCAGTACAGCTCGATGCCGTTGCCCTCGGGGTCGTCGAGGTAGAACGCCTGGCTGACCAGGTGGTCGCCGGCACCGGTGTAGAGCTGTGGGGTGTTGACCGCCACGGACGCCAGAGTCGCCGCGAGGGACGCCTGGTCGGGGTGCAGAATCGCAGTGTGAAAGAGGCCTGCGCTGCGCCGCTCGCCCTTGGGCAGGTCAGGACGATGCCGCAGCTTCACCAGGGTCTGGCCGGCACGGCCGAGTTCGACCTCGGGGCCGTTCTCGGCCAGTACGTCGAGTAGCAGCACGTCGCGGTAGAAGGAGGTCTGGCCCGCCAGATCGCCAACGTCGAGGCTCACCCGTCCCATATGGGTCTGCGCCGGCAACAACTCGGTCACGATTCCTCCTTTTGCTGACTCATCAACAATCTAGTCTGTCGGGTTGTTCCCATACACTCCCCCGAGTGACCGACCACGCCCGCACAGCCCCGTCCGCACGGGGCGGGCACGCGCTGATCGTGGTCGGCATCGTGCTGCTCTCGTTCAACATGCGCCCCGCCGCCGTGACCATCGGGCCGGTGCTGGGTCGCATCGTGGACGATCTGCACCTCAGCGGCGTCGAGGCGGGGCTGCTCACGGCGCTGCCCGTGTTGTCGTTCGCCCTGTTCGGCGCGCTCACCCCGCGGCTGGCGGCCCGGGTGGGTCCGCACCGGCTCACCGTGCTCGCGTTGGTCGCCGCGCTGGTGGGCATGGTGGGGCGCAGCCTCGCCACCAACGCGTGGGCCTTTCTGGCCCTGACCCTGGTGGCCCTGTCGGGTATGGCGTCGGTGAACGTGCTGATGCCGTCGCTGGTGAAGCGTCACTTTCCCGATCGCATCGGGCTGATGACCGCTGTCTACACCACCGCCATGGCGGTCGCCCTCACCACCGCCGGCGTGCTGACCGTGCCCATTTCGGAAGCGACCGGAAGCTGGCGCATCGGCCTGGTGGTCTGGGCGGCGCTGGCGCTGCTGGCGATCGGCCCCTGGATCGGCCTGGCCGGCCACGACCACCCGGACGCCGCCCCTCGCGTCGGCCCCGCCGTGCGGTTCGCCGACGTGGCCCGCACCCGGCTCGGCTGGGCGATGGCGGTGTTCTTCGGCATGCAGTCGTTGCAGGCCTACGCCGTGTTCGGCTGGATCGCCGAGCTGTACGCCGACGCGGGCTTCTCGGCCACCGAGGCCGGGTTGTTGTTGGGCGTGATCACCGGCATCGGCATTCCCCTGTCTTTTGTGATCCCGACGTTCGGCATTCGCAGCGCGCTGCAGTGGCCGATGCTGGTGGCGCTGACGAGCTGCTACGTGGTCGGTTACCTCGGCCTGCTGATCGCCCCCGTCGCCGGGGCGTGGCTGTGGGCACTGCTGGTGGGCATCGGCACCTGCACGTTTCCGCTGATACTCACCCTGATCGGGTTGCGGGCCCGCACGGCCGAGGGCACCGCCGCGCTGTCGGGGTTCACCCAATCGGTGGGCTACCTGCTCAGCGCCGTCGGGCCGTTCAGCATCGGACTGCTGCATGACGCGACCAATGGCTGGACCGCGCCACTGCTGCTGCTGATCGCCCTACTCGTTCCGCTCACAGTGGCGGGCTGGACGGCGATCCGGTCGGGTCCGATCGAGGACCAGCTGCATCAGCGCTGATCGTCGATCGTCGTTGGTCGAGTCTGTCGAGACCGACGCCGGTCGGGGGTTTCGACAAGCCCAACCAGCAGTACGGCGGCGGCCCCAGGACTTCTCGAGCGGTGCGGCTACGCTGATTCGGTGCGGCGGCTCGTGGTGACCTTGGCGCTGGCCGGGCTGCTGTGCGGGTGCACCGCCGCACCGGCCGTCTCGCCGTCCGTAAGCACCCCCTCCCCGCAGTACGTCGTCACGCCGACTCCCAGCCCGAGCACCGCCACATCCGTGGCCGGCGCGACGCCCACACCGGCACCTTCGAGTGCGAAGCCGAGCGCCACGCCCACCGCCTCGGCGTAGACCAAGCCGCTGGCCGGACGCACCATCGTGGTCGACCCCGGTCACAACGCGGTCTGGACGAAGGCCCTGCTCAAGAAGGTGCCGGCCGGCAACGGACGCACCAAGCCATGCAACGCGTCCGGCACCGTCGGCGGCAACTACGCCGAGCACACCTTCACCTGGCAACTCGGCCAGGCCCTGGTCGCGCGCCTGCAGCGGTTGGGCGCCACAGTGGTGCTGACCAGGCCCAACGATCGCGGCAGCGGGCCGTGCGTCAACGCCAGGGCCGCGATCACCAACCGCGCCAAGGCCGACCTGCTGATCTCGCTGCACGCCGACGGCAACCTCGCCAAGGGCGCCCGCGGCTACCACATCATCGTCAGCTCGACCATGGTGGGCGGGGCCGCTGTCGAGCGCCGTTCGGCCGCCCTGGCCCGCGACCTGCGCACCGAGTTGGACGCCACCCGCACCATGCCGCGCTCCACCTACATCGGCGGCGGCACCGCGATTCACGCCCGCACCGACATCGCCGGGCTGAACCTGATCAACGTGCCTGGAGTGATGCTCGAACTGGGCAACATGCGCAACGCGTCCGATCTGGCGCTGCAGCGCTCGCCGCAGTGGCGGGCCACCGTTGCGAAGGCCCTGGCCGCCGGAGCGGTGGCGGCTCTCGCCTAGGGCGGTTCAGTTTCTCTTGGGCTCCATTGCCCCGAGCGTGTTCGACCCGCTGCTGGTCAGGGGTTTCGATGCGGTCCACCAGCGCGGCCGGCGCGTCGTCACAGACACTCGCCGCGGGGTTCGTGCATCCCGTGCTGCGCTGGGAGAGCGCTCCCACCGGGCTGCCGAGATCTGTTGACGAACGTGCGACGCAGCCCACTACCATGCGGACCATGGCGCGCCAGCACTCACGTCCACGCTGGCACTACTCGCCGCTGCAGACGTGGATGAACGACCCCAACGGGCTGATCCACTACGCCGGCACGTGGCACCTGTTCTACCAGTCGAACCCCTCGGACGACCGCTGGGGCAACATGTCGTGGGGGCACGCGACGTCGCCCGACCTGTTGACCTGGACCGAGCATCATGTCGCGCTGTGGCATACCGACAGCGAAGAGATCTTCTCGGGCAGTTGTGTGTTCGACGCCACCAACTCCAGCGCCCTGGGCACCGCCGACTGGCCGCCGCTGGTGGCGATCTACACCGCCAACTACCGCCCGGGCAGCGAGCGGCACGGCACCCAGGCCCAGTGCCTCGCCTACAGCCTCGATGGCGGATCGCACTGGACCAACTACTCCGGCAACCCGGTGCTCGACAGAGGCTCGGCCAACTTTCGCGACCCCAAGGTGTTCCGCCACGGTGAGGCGTGGGTGATGGTGGCCGTCGAGGCCGAGCACCAGCAGGTGGTGATCTACCGCTCGGCCAACCTGGTCGACTGGACGTACTGCTCGACGTTCGGCCCGGCGCATGCGGCCACGGGCGCCTGGGAGTGCCCCGACCTGTTCGAACTGCCGGTGGCCGGACATGACGAGACCCGCTGGGTGCTGCTGGTGAACGTCAACCCGGGCGGGGTGGCCGGTGGCAGCGGCTGCCAGTACTTCGTCGGTGATTTCGACGGCCACACGTTCACCCCAGACCGGGTGATCGCCACGTCGACCGATCGTGACCTCGGTCTCGACGACCCGCTGCTGCGGTCGTACGACTGGTTCGACTACGGCCGCGACTGCTATGCCGTGGTGTCGTTCGCGGACGCCCCGGCCGGCCGCCGGATCGTGTTGGGCTGGATGAACAACTGGGACTACGCCGCCGACGTGCCGCTGACCGGCGGTCGTAGCATCATGACCATCCCCCGTGAACTCGACCTGGTGCTTCTCGACGACGGCTACCGGGTGCGGCAGCGGCCCGTCCGAGAGCTGCCCGTGGACGCCCTGCAGCATCACGCACTGGCGGCCGGCGACCGGGTCGTCATCAACGGAGTCGCGCTGGAGTATCACAACGGGGTGCTCAGCCTCGATCGTCGCGGGGTGGGTATGAACGACTTTCACGAGGCGTTCGGCAGCCGGCAGTGGGCCGAGGTGCCCGGCGAGCCCGAAACCGTCCACGTGAACGTGCTGGTCGACACCTGTTCGATCGAGGTGTTCGCCGCCGGCGGCCTGGTGACCATCAGCGATCTGGTCTTCTTCTGAACCTCGCCCAGCGGGCTGAGCCAGAAGTGAGGACGGTTCTCTTTCTGTATCACCGGCAATCTGAGCCGGAATGAGAACCGTCCCTTGAGCCGGAATGAGAACCGTCCCCTGAGCCAGAAGTAGAACCGTCCCCTGAACCAGAATGAGAACCGTCCCATTCGGGCTCGGGCATACTTGCCGCCGTGTCCACGATCGTGTTCGTTCATGCCCACCCCGACGACGAAGGCACCCTTACCGCCGGGTCGATGATCCGGGCAGCCGAGGAGGGCCATCGCGTGGTGGTGGTGTTCGCCACGCACGGCGAGCACGGCGAGGCTGCCGTTGATCTCGCAGCCGGCGAAACCGTGGCGCAGCGCCGCATGAAAGAGGCGGCCAACGCCGCCGAGGTCGCCGGTATCGAGCGTGTGCACTGGTTGGGCTATGCCGACTCGGGCATGGCGGGGTGGACGCAGAACAACGACCCCGACGCGTTCCTGCAGGCCGATCTCGACCAGGCGGCCGGGCGGCTGGCAGCCGTGCTCGACCATGAACAGGCGGACGTGCTGGTGGGCTACGACTGGCACGGCAACTACGGCCATCCCGATCACGTCAGGGTGCACCAGGTCGTGCGCCGGGCGGCCGAACTGGCCGCCAAGCGTCCGCGATTGTTCGAGGCCACGATGAACCGCGACCTCATGCGACGCAACTTCGAGTTGGCGAAGAGCGCAGGCATCGAGGGCGCGGAAGACTTCGACCCCGACGCTCCGATGACCGACGGCAACCCGCTCGGCACCCCCGAGGCCGAACTCAACCTGCAGGTCGACGTCACCGGCCAACTGGCCAAGCGGCGCACGATGATGGCCTGCCACGTCAGCCAGGTCACCGACGTTGGGGGCATGCTGGCCATGCCGGTGGAAGCGTTCGAGGCGATGTTCAGCCGCGAGCACTACATCGAGGTGGGCAGCACCGACCCGATGCGCCTCGGCTGGCTGGTGTGAACCCGTGATGAGCGATTCTCACCCGGTGACCGACCAGTTCTGGCCCACCCTGCCGCAGCCCCTCGACCGATCCGACGACTCACGTGAGCCGTCGAACACCGAGTTCACGGTGATCGTCGAACAGACCGAGGGCAGCGGCAACAGCATGCGCTGGCTGGCCGTGCCGGTTACGCCGAGCACCTGGGACGACCGCGAAACCGCCCGCGCCGAGGCCCAGCGGTACGCCCGGACGTTTCAACCGCGGCACCCGATGAGCGAGCAGCGGCGGTCGGTCTACCGAGTCTCGCCCGATGAGTACCTGGTGATCATCGAGGGCGCCACCATGACGTTCTCACTGCGGGTCACCGTGGCCGAGCCGCTCGGCTACCACAGCTCAGATCGGTAGCCTGCGAAACACCGGACGGGGCACGTGCCGCAGCGCCATCATCACGAACCGGAACGCCGGCGGCACCCAGATCAGCGTCTTGCCGTCGGCGACGGCCTGCACGATCTGCTTGGCCGCTTCGTCCTTGTCGACGGTCAGCGGCGCCTCTTTCACGCCGGCCGACATACGGGTGCGCACCTGCCCGGGCCGCACCACCAGCACCTTGGGGCCCAGCCCGTCCAACGCCTCACCGAGGTTGAGGTAGAAGCCGTCGAGCCCGGCCTTGGTCGAGCCGTAGACGAAGTTCGAGCGCCGCACCCGCTCGCCGGCCACGGTGCTCATGGCCACGATCTGGCCGTGGCCCTGCGCCTTGAACCGCTCGCCGAGCAGCACGCCGACGCTGACCGCGCCGGTGTAGTTGACCTGGCAGATCTGCACGGCTTTGGCCTGGTTCTGCCACAGTTCTTCGGCGTCGCCGAGCAGGCCGAACGCCACGATGGCCAGGTCGATGTCGCCGCCGGCGAAGGCTGCCTCGACCACCGCGGGGTGGGTGTCGAACGCGGTGGCGTCGAAGTCGAGCACCTCAACCGCGGTGGCGCCCTGCACCTTCAGGGCGTCCACCGACGCCTCGGTCAGCGGGTCGCCCGGCTGGCAGGCCAGCACCACGCGCACGGGCTGGCGGCGCAGGTACTCGGTGATGATCGCCAGGCCGATCTCAGAGGTGCCACCCAGCAGCAGAATCGACTGCGGGTTGCCGACGGCGTCGAACATGGGGTCTCGCTTTCGTGCGTGATTCGCGGGGACGCGTGGGGTCAGATGAGTTCGAGCCGGCGGCCCAGGTCTGAGGCGAACACCCCGTCGGGGTCGATGGCGCGCCGGGTCGCGATCCACGCGTCGATGTCGGGGTACATGGCGTGGAAGGTGGCGGCTGTGGTGCGGCTGTCCTTGGCGGTGTAGAGCCGTCCGCCGAACTCGAGAATGCGGGCGTCCAGCCCGGTGAGAAACTCGTTCAGCCCGGCCTTGATCGGAAAGTCGACGCACACGTTCCAGCCCGCCATCGGGTAGCTGAGCGGGGCGCGGTTGCCCTCGCCGAACAGCTTGAACACGTTGAGGAACGAGTAGTGGCCCGAGCGTTGGATGTCGCCGATGATCGCCTTGAACTCATCGATCGCCGACGGCGGCACCACGAACTGGTACTGCAGAAAGCCGGCCGGCCCATAAGCGCGGTTCCACTCGCTGAACATGTCGAGCGGGTGATAGAAGCCGGTGAGGGTCTGGATCTTGTTGGTGTAGTTGCCCGACTTGGCGTACCACACCGTGCCCAGCGCGCTGAAGGTGAACTTGTTGGCCAGCCCGTTGGGAAAGACGTCGGGCAGTTCGAACAGCGGCTTGGCGCTGAAGTGCAGGGGGTCGGCGGCCAGTTTGGGCGCATACTCCTGCAGTTGCGCGAGCGTGGCCAGGCTGCCGCGTGACAGGGCGGCACGACCGAGTTTGGGGGGCGCCGAGATGGCGTCGAACCAGGCCGAGCTGTAGTCGTAGCGGGCCTCGGAGCCGTCGGAGTGCACGGCGATGGTCTCGTCGAGACTGTCGGTGACCACGCCGTCGGCCAAAAAGTACGCGGTCTCGGTGCGGGTCATCGCCAGCCGCACCCGCAGAATGATGCCGGTCATGCCCACACCGCCGATGGTGGCCCAGAACAGGCTGCCGTCGGGGTCGTCGGAACTGCCTTCGGGGGTGAGGGTGAGCACCCGTCCATCGGCCACCAGCAGGTCCATGGACGTGACGTGGTCGCCGAAGCTGCCCGCCGAATGGTGGTTCTTGCCGTGCACGTCGCAGCCGATGGCACCGCCGATGGTGACCTGGCGGGTGCCGGGCAGCACGGGCACCCACAGGCCGTAGGGCAGGGCGGCACGCATCAGGGCGTCGAGGCTGACCCCCGCGTCGAGGTCGATGATGCCGGTCTCGGTGTCGATCTCGTGGATGGTGTCGAGGCCGTTCATGTCGATCACCAGGCCGCCGGTGTTCTGGGCCACGTCGCCGTAGCTGCGCCCCAGCCCCCGCGCGACCACGCCGCGCTTGAGGTGTGAGGGCTTGCCGGCGTTGTGGTCGGCCACCGCGGCCACGGCCGCGATCACGCGGTCGGGGGTGGTGGGACGCAACACGTGCGACAGGCCGGACGCGGTGCGTCCCCAGCCCGAGAGCGGTTCGAGAGAGGTTGGCAGGTCGGTCGCTGTAGTGGACATCGGGGCTCAGTCTATCGCCGGGCGCCGGTGCGCACCGGCCGCGTGCAGGATCGTCCGACCGGGCTCACCTCAGGTGCTGAGCCGGGTCTGCACCATCGTTGGTCGAGCGTGTGGAAACCACGCATGGTCAGAGGTTTCGACGAGTTGGGCGTGCGATCGTCGGCGCGCAACTGCCGCGGGCAGTACGTTGACGCCAGCCCACCAGGTGCCGATCGGACGGCCCGGGGCGTGAGCGCGGCGGCAGGGGGCCACATGAAGCCCATCGTCACCGCGATCGGCTACGGCTTCGTGGGCGGAATCGTGACCGCCCTGGTGCTCAAGCTGATGCGCGGCGTCTCCGACTTCGTCTGGGGCTGGACCGGGGGCCAAGGCCCCATCGTGATCTTCGCGGTGGTGATGGTCGGCGGCTCCATCATCGCCCTGCTTCGCCACCGCGACCCCAACCAGAACTTCGACGACCAGCTTCGCGAGGGCCAGGGCGATCGTCCGGCACCGCTGAGCCGAACCGGCAACGCGGCCGCCCTGGGACGGGTTCGGCGGCGCCATCGGCCCTGAGGGCGGCGTGGTGGCGGTGATCGAGGCGCTGTCGAGCCAGGTGTCGACGCGGCTGTCGAGCGACGTGCAGCAACAGCGACTCATTCGTCAGGCCGGGCTGGCCGGATCGCTGGGCGGCCTGTACGGCTCACCCCCGGTGGGGCGAGCTACGCCGACACCGAGGCCAAGGCCCCGTGGTGGTTGCTGTTCGTGGCCGCCACGTTCGGGCTGATCGGGGTGTACGCGTTCTCGGCGGTGTTTCCGAGCCACGGCGAAGGGCTGAAGATTCCGGTGCCCGACCCGGCGCGCTCGATCGACCTGGGTCAGTCGGTGATGATGCTGCTGCCCGCGGAATGACGAACGGTCGTCCCGGGACCTCAGCACAGGGTGGCCCGAGCTTCGGCCGGGTCGACCGGAATGCGCAGCAGCGTCAGCTTCGGCGCCAGGGTGATGTTGGTGAAGAACCGCTGCACGGTCAGCGGCTCACTGATCGCGCTGATCAGGGTGGGCACGTCGCCGCAGGCCAGGGTGGCGCGGGCGTCGTTCAGCGCCTGGTCGTCGGGGTGCACGTCAGACGCTGTGTAGCGAGCCATCGCCCACACCACCGGCTTGTAGGCGTGGCCGACGCGATACTGCGCGTCGGGCGCCAGCACCAGTCGTGACCCGATCGGGTCACCGAGCGAGGGCGGGTCGACCATCACCACGTGCAGCCCCGCGCCCACGCCGGCGATGCCCAGGGAGTTGATCACCACGTAGACGCCCTCGCCGTTGTGCGTGGGCAGCAAATCGTCGGGTTTGGTGATGTCGACGAAGTACGAGCGTCCGTCGGCGAGGTCTTTGGCGGCGCGCTGGGTGAGCTGAAAGCCGACGTCGGCCGACCAGTTCTCGGCGATCACCATCGCCCCCGGCCGGTCGGGCACGAAGGCGGAGTAGTAGCTGCGCTCGTCCACGATCATGCCGTTCCACAGGGCCGGCCTCAGCACCAGCCCGGCCACCAGCGCCCACACCAGGGTGAGCACCGCGAGCACACGCGTCCAGGCGGCGCCGCCGATCACGGCGACCGGCGCGAACAGCAGCACCGTGGCGGGCAGCAAGAACCGGGCGTGCATGAAGTCGCCGCCCACCGAGATCACGAAGCCCACGTGAATGGCGACACCGACCAGCGGCCCCAGCCACAGCGCGGTCAGGCCGGGGTCGCGGTCTTTGAAGCCGCGCGCCAGACCCACCGCGTACAGGGCCAGCGCGAACGCGACCGGCAGGTACAGGTGGTAGGTGAACACGAAATCGCGCAGGTAGAGCAGGCCCTGGGCCACCGATCCGTTGGCCTTGGCCAGGGCGGTGTTGGGCACGAGCGAGGCGTAGTAGCCCATGCGAAAGACCTCGTAGGCCACGGGCAGCGCCAGGGCGAAGCCGGCGGCACTCAGCCAGCCGGTGACTCGACGCTCCGATTGGCAGAGCAGCATGATGCCGAACACCAGGCTGACCAGGGCCAGGTCGGGCCGAATCAGCACGCCCAGCCCGATCAGCACCGCCACCGGCCACGGACGCCACGCGGGCAGCGGCTTGCGCGGGCGGTTGGCCCAACGCCTGGCCAGCGCCCAGAAGCAGGCCGCGATCCAGCAGAAGGTCAGCGACGTTTCGAGGCCGGAGGTGCCGAAGTCCCAAAACGGCGCCAGGCCGGCCAGGGCCGCGGTGCCGAGTGGCAGCACGACGCTGCTACGAGCGGGCACCAGGTGCAGGGCGCCGAGACCGAGCAGCAGCATCGCCAGGGTGATGAAGCCGGTGCCCAGCCAGACCATCACCTCGCCCACCTCGGCCCACGGGGCCGCGAGCTTGCCCAGGGTGACGAAGAACAGCCACAGCGTCGAGGTGCCCACCTCGACCCGCTCGTTGAGGTTGTAGGTGGGTCCGTTGCCCGCCACGAGTTGCAGGATCACCCGCACGTTGATGAAGCCGTCGTCCGACACCCAGCGGCGCAACCAGGTGAGCACGCCCACGACCACCGCCGGCAGCACCACCGACAGCACAACCCAGACGCGCCGGTTGGACGCTGCAGCCACGGGGTCCCCTCTCTGATCCGGCGTCCATTCTGACAGTAGGTTGAAGGCGTGGACGTGCTACTGCTCGGTACCGGCGCTTCGGACGGCGTGCCCAACAGTTGGTGTGCCTGCCCCACCTGTGCCGAGGCGAGGTCGTCGGGGTACGTGCGCACCAACGCGTCGGTGCTGGTGGACGGCCGGCTGCTGATCGACTGCGGCCCCGAGGCGCCCCGGCAGGCGTCCCGTGCGGGAGTCGAGCTCACCGGAGTTCGTACCGTGTTGATCTCGCACGCGCACGACGACCATCTCGACCCGGCGTTTCTGATGCACCGCGGCTGGGTGAGCACCGAACCGTTGCAGGTGATCGGACCCGTACCGGCGATCGAGCTGTGCCGCGACTGGCTGGCGCCCGACCAGACCGCGGTCACCCTCACAGTGGTGACCGCCGGCGACACGTTCGAGGTGGACGGCTACCGGGTGCAGGTGTTGCCCGCCACGCATCACGCCTTGGGCGAGGCGGTGCTGTACGCGGTGCAACGCGACGGCCGCTCGCTGCTGTACGCGACCGACACCGGGCCCTGGCGCACGAGGCTGCTCGAGCTCGTCCGGGGCTGGACGTTCGACCTGGTGCTGCTGGAGGAGACGTTCGGCGACAAGACCCCGCCGAATGCCGTCCATCACAACTTCGTGAGCTTCGGCGCTGCCGTGCAGGCGCTGTGCGCCGTCGGTGCGGTCGACGACGCCACCCGCGTGGTGGCGATTCATCTGGGCCACGACAACCCGCGGTTGCCGGAACTGACAAGCCGGTTGGCTGCCTTGGGCGCCGAGGTTCACCCGGACCTGACCGTGCTGCACATCTGACGATCGGTGCACTGCGGTAGACCCTTACTCGCCAACATCGATGCCGGCATCGATCACAGGTGCCGAACGGCGTCTGTGCTGCCGCGCCCTAACACGGCACCAGAAATCCAACCGGGCAGCAGAGACAGATGCTGGCATCCGTCGCAGAGTTCCGAACGGTCATCGGCTGTTGTAATGCGATGGTGCCGTGCATCAAGCGGCGCCGATCATTGGGAGGGATGGGCGGTTTGAACACTTCTCGCCGCTCGTGCCCATGCTGAGGTCGTGATTCCGGATGAACTGCGTGACCATCGAATACTGAGCGTTGCGCAACTGACGCGGGCGGGCGTCACACCGGTCGACACTCGGCAGGCGTTGGCCGCTGGCGAGCTCACCCGCCTCAAGCGGGGCTGGTACACCCCACGAACCATGGAGTGGCCCACTGACCGGCACGCGCTAGTCGTGCAGGCAGAACTCAAAGACCACCCGGGCACAGTCCCCAGCCACCAATCGGGCGCGATTCTGCTTGGCTACCCCGTTCATCGACCTGACCTGAAACGAGTTCATCTGATGCGCGTCGACGACGGTCCGGCCCGCAGCCGCCCCACCGTCGTCATTCACCGTCGAGTCGACGACGCCGCAGTTCTGCTGCCTGCATTGGTGATCGCGCAGACTGCACTCACCTGCCCGGTATCTGGGCTGATGGCCATCGACCACGCCTTGCGGGCGGGTTCCGTCACGCTCGCCGACGTCGAGTCATGGTGCTCACGACTGAAAGATCACGTCGGACGGGCACATCTGGTTCCTGTCCTGGCGCTCGCCGACGGTCGGCGAGAATCACCCCTGGAATCACATTCGGCGCTGACGTTTCACCATTGGGGGTGGCGCTTACACCCGCAGTTCGAGGTGCCTGGCACGCAATACCGCGCGGACGCCCGGCTGGGCGCCAGCCGCGTGCTGGTCGAATGCGACGGGACCGGCAAGTACGACGAGCAGGGCAGCGAGATGCGTGAGAAGCTGCGCGAAGACGAGATCCGGTCGCTCGGCTGGGAGGTCGTGCGCATCACCACTGAGCTGTTAACCGAGCGCACCAAGCTGATTCGCCGCGTCAACGCGGCGCTTTCGAGGGCCCAGCGCCGCGCAGCTTGATCGCGGCGAACGAAGCAGGCGGTCTTCACCGATACCGACATCTGTCGGTAGTGCCGCCCACCGTCTCTGCTGCCGGTTAATAACACGGCACCAGACACCCGACCCGGCACCAGACACCGATGCCGCCATCAGATGCGAACGTGTCGTGGCTCGCCGCCCGGTCAGCTCAATCAAGGCCCCAGAAGACGTGGTCCATCACCTGACGCGCGTGCCGGGTTCGCCGGCGGTACTCGTCGAACAGAATGCTCGCCTCGCCCTTGTCGTAGCCCAGCAACTGCGCCACTGCACCCGCCTCGCGCGGGTCGGACGGAATCGTGTCGGACGCCCGTCCACGCAGCAGCAGAATCGCGTTGCGCAGGCGTCCGGCCAGCAGCCAGGCGTCGCGCAGGGCGTCCGCTTCGTCGGGGGTGACCAGGTCGGCCTGCTCGGCCGCAGCGAGTGCCGTCAGCGTCGACGTGGTGCGCAGCCCCGGCACCTCGTGGGCGTTGGCCAACTGCAGCAACTGCACCACCCACTCGACATCTGACAGCCCACCGGGCCCCAGCTTGGTGTTGCGCAGCGGGTCACTGCCGCGCGGAATGCGCTCCACCTCCATGCGCGCCTTCAGCTTGCGGATCTCGAGCACCTGCTGCCGGGTCAGCCCGTCGGCCGGATACCGCAACACGTCGATGCTCTCGAGCAGTTCGGCCGACAGTTCGGGGTCGCCCGCCCCGTGCGCCGCCCGCACCAGCGCCTGCGCCTCCCACGTCGACGACCAGCGCTCGTAGTAGGCCCGAAACGACGACAACGAGCGCACCATGGGCCCGTTCTTGCCCTCGGGCCGCAAATCGATGTCGATGTCGACGGACGGGTCGGGGCCGGCCTTGGCCAGCACCGAACGCAACTCGGTGGTGATCTGGGTGGCGATCTTCATCGCGTCCGGATGCTCGGAGTCTTCGACCACGAACATGGCGTCGGCGTCCGAGGCGTAGGCCAGTTCGCCCCCGCCCCAGCGGCCCAGCGCGATCACCGCCATGCGCGGCGACCACTCGAACCGCCGCCGCACCACCTCGAGCGTGGCGTCAATGGTGGCGCTGATCAGTTCAGAAAGCCCGACGCCCACCGTGGTGAGGTCGATCAGCCCCAGAATGTCGGCCATCGCCACCCGCAGCAGTTCGCGGCGTCGCACCGCCCGAATGTGCTCCACCGCGACGCTGACGTCGTCGTGCCGCTTGGCCGAAGCACGCATCTCGGCCAGGATCTCGCCGCGATCGCGCGGCTGCAGGTTGCTGGCGTCGCCCAGCATGCCCACCGACTGCGGTGCACGCATCATCAGGTCGACGGTGTAGCGGCTCGACGACAGAATGCGGGCCAGCCGCTCGGCCATCGCATCACCGTCACGCAACGCCCGCAGGTACCAATGCGTGCGCCCCATCGCCTCTGACACCTGCCGAAACGCCAGCAGCGCATGGTCGGGGTTGGGGCCGGCAGTGAACCACCCCAGCATCGCGGGCAGCAGTTGCCGCTGAATCTCGGCCTGCCGCGACAACCCCTGCGACAGCGCCTCGATGTGCCGCAGCGCCGCCTTCGGGTCGGCGTAGCCGAGCGCGCGCAGCCGCACCTCGGCCCCGTACGAGGTGAGCCGCACGGCCTCGGACGGAATGCGCGCCACCGCTTCGAGCAGCGGCGAGTAGAACAACCGCTGGTGCAGCTTGAGCACCCGCCTGGTGGCGTCGCGCCATCGGGTCAGCAGCTCGTCGACGTCGGCCATGCCCGTGCTGCGGGCGAGGCGGCGCAGGCTCAACTCGTCGTCGGGCATCAGGTGAGTGCGGCGCATCTTCTCCAGCTGAATGCGGTGCTCCAGCAGCCGCATCAGTCGGTACGCGGCGTCGAGGTCGCTGCCGTCGGAGCGTCCGACGTAGCCGTACTCGATCAGCTTGGCGAGGGCCGCCAGGGTGCCGGCCTGGCGCACCCGGTCGTCGGCCCGTCCGTGCACCAACTGAATCAACTGCACGCTGAACTCGACGTCGCGCAGACCACCGGCGCCCAGTTTGATCTCGCGGTCTGCCTCGCGGGCGGGCAGCAGCGAGATCACCCGGCGGCGCATGGCCTGGGTCTCTGACACGAACTGGTCGTTCTCGGCCACCCGCCACACCTTCGGCGCCACCATGGCCACGAACTCGGCGGCCAAAGCCCGGTCACCCGCCATGGCGCGGGCCTTGAGCATGGCCTGAAACTCCCAGTTCTTGGCCCACTTCTCGTAATAGGCCTGGTGCGACGCCAGCGACCGCACCAGGGGCCCCGCCTTGCCCTCGGGACGCAACGCCGCGTCGAGTTGCCAGATGGTGCCGGCCGCGGTGTGCGCTGAGCACTCGCGAGTGAGGGCGCCGACGAGCTTGGCGGCCACCGCGATCGCCTCGGCGGTGCTGCACACCGGCTCGCCCGACTCGTCGAGCGCCGGTTCGGCGACGTAGAGCACGTCGACGTCGCTGACGTAGTTGAGCTCTTGGCCACCGGTCTTGCCCAGGGCGACGATGCCCAGGCGTGCCTTCTGCCAGCCGGGCACCTGTTCGCGAGCCAGCGCCAGGGCCGCCTCGACGGTGGCGTCGGCCAGGTCGGCCAGTTCGCCGGCGACGCTGGGCAGTTCGGCCAGGGGGTCGGTGCTGGTCAGGTCGCGGGCGGCGATGCGTAGCACCTCGCGCCGGTAGGCCAGCCGCAGCTCGTCCGACCGCTGCGGCTGCGCCACAGGTTGCTCGTCTCCGGGGTCGGCGCCGATCGGGCAGAGCACGGCCGCCCGTACCCCGGTCACGGCGCGGCGCTCGATCGGGCCGCGTAACACATCCACGTCGGCAGGGTGTGCACCCAGGTGCTGGTTGAGCGCGACACTGGCCCCGAGCACCCGGCAGACCCGTTCACCCCACTCGGGTTCTGCCACCAGCGCGGCCAACAGGTCGGGGCGAGCGGCGTCCAACCGGGTCAGTCCGTTGAGCGTCAGATCGGGGTCGGCCGAGGCGATCACCTGGTCGACCAACGCGCCGCAGCCGTCACCATGCTCGGCGAACCATGCGTCGAGGGTTTCTGCGGCCCGGTGCGGATCGCCGAACCCGAGCCGGGCGAGCGTGCCTTCGGTCGTCGTCGTCCGGTCCATAGCCGTGATGCTAGCCGCGACGCCCGTTCCATGGTGCCTGCACGATCACCGGCCGAGTAGCGTCGGCGGTATGCCCCGCCCCGCCAAGCCCTTGGACGCCTCGGACCTTCGCCGAGCCGTCCAGCTCCTCGACGACGGCGAGGTACTCGATCGGGCCGAGACCGCCCGGCTGGTGCGTGCCGTTTGCACCGAGCTCGCCGGTCGGCACCCGGGCGGCAGCATCGAAGTGCGGGTGCCGCCGTTCGCGGCCGTTCAACTCGCCCTCGACGACGCCGGACGGCACCGCCGCGGCACCCCGCCCAACGTGGTCGAGTGCTCCCCCGAGGTGATGCTGCGGCTGGCGGCCGGCTCACTCACCTGGCTGGACGCCCTCGCCACCCATCAGGTGCGTGCGTCAGGCACCCGCAGCGATCTGGCCGGGGTGTTTCCGCTGATCGGCTGAGCGGGCGATTGGCCTCGGTGACGAAAGGTGAGCGCCAGTGAGCGCGACACGCCGCAAACAGGGCATCTCAGCCGCACTGGCGCTCAGTTTTCGTTCGGTGAGCCCAACGCTTCACAGTGCAGGCAGTGAGGTGCGCAACTCCCACGGGGTGACCTGCGACCGGTAGGCCTCGTACTCGACCCGCTTGTTGCGCAACACGAAGTCGAACACGTGCTCGCCAAGGGTTTCGGCCGCCAGTTCGGAGTTCTCCATCAGCGTGATCGCGGTGTCGAGCGAGCGCGGCAACGGCTTGATGCCCAGCGACTGACGCTGCCGCTCGGTGAGGGTCCAGACGTCGTCTTCAGCACCCTCGGGCAACTCGTACTCGTTCTCGATGCCCGCAAGCCCCGCGCTGAGCACCAGCGCGTAGGCGAGGTAGGGGTTGGCCGCCGAGTCGATGGACCGCAGCTCCACCCGCGCCGAGGCACCCTTGCTGGGCTTGAACATCGGCACGCGCACCAGGGCCGAGCGGTTGTTCTGGCCCCAGCAGATGTAGCGCGGTGCCTCCGAGCCCGCCGCCAGCCGCTTGTAGCTGTTCACGAACTGGTTGGTCACCGCCGAGATCTCGGCCGCGTGACGCAGCAGGCCGGCGATGAACTGGCGGCCGATCTTCGACAGGTTGTATTCGGCAGAGGCGTCGTAGAACGCGTTGCTGTCGCCCTCGAACAGCGACACGTGCGTGTGCATGCCCGACCCGGGGTGGTTCTCCAGCGGTTTGGGCATGAACGAAGCGAACATGTTCTTCATCGCCGCGACCTCTTTGATCACCACCCGGAAGGTCATGATGTTGTCGGCCGTCATCAGGGCGTCCGCGTAGCGCAGGTCGATCTCTTGCTGGCCGGGGCCGCCCTCGTGGTGGCTGAACTCGACCGAGATGCCCATCTGCTCCAGCAGCGTGATGGCGTGTCGCCGAAAGTCGGTGCCGGCGTTGGCGGTGGTGTGGTCGAAGTAGCCGCCCTGGTCGACCGGTGTGGGCGGCTCGCCCGGCACGATCGGCTCCTTGAAGAGATAGAACTCGACCTCGGGGTGGGTGTAGAAGGTGAACCCCATGTCGGCGGCCTTGCGCAACGCGCGCTTGAGCACGTAGCGCGGATCGGCGAAGGCCGGCGATCCGTCGGGCAGCCGAATGTCGCAGAACATGCGCGCCGTGCCCTGCGTGGTGCCGCGCCACGGCAGCAACTGGAACGTGGACGGATCGGGGTGCGCCACCATGTCTGCCTCGTAGACGCGCGTGAACCCCTGGATGGCCGACCCGTCGAAGCCGATGCCCTCCGCGAA
>RRZT010136896.1_pt1 | contig 18476 bp, 12 predicted proteins | sample 2165551 | NCBI WGS metagenome assembly RRZT01 (sample SAMN10456910, study PRJNA506462) | wastewater metagenome | biome: wastewater; feature: sludge; material: wastewater sludge; isolation source: wastewater sludge with Escherichia coli K12::gfp cells carrying plasmid... | place: USA: Moscow, Idaho...
AGTTATATCTTATTAAATAAAATGATTATCCGCAAAGCGACCTATAAAAAACAGGTTAAAATAGTGGTTGATTTTACGTGAAAATAGTTATACAAATATTTTGATAATTCACTGAAATTCACTATATTTACGGTATATTTAACGTTAATAATAATACCATGAATCTCTTGAATTTTATCCAGACCTTCCCCGATGAAGAGTCTTGTATTGCTCATTTTAAAGCGCAACGAGACCAAATCGGCGTAGTTTGTCCGCGATGTGGCAGCAAAGAACATATTTGGCTTAACGGCAAGTTGCGTTACGAATGCAAACATTGTCATTATCGCCAATCTATACGTACCGGTACAGCATTAGAATACACAAAACTGCCTTTCCGTTACTGGTATGTTGCAATGCATCTTTTGACCACTACAAAAAAGTCTTTCTCGGCCTCAGAACTGCAACGGCAGCTTGGACATAAACGCTATCAACCCATTTGGGAAATGCACAAGAAATTGGGCGACATAATGGGAAAACGCGACAATGAATATCAACTTTCAGGTCAGATAGAACTTGACAATGCATTCATTACTACCTTGATAAGTGATGACAGCAAAAATGAAGAACTAAAACGAGGCGCAGGCAGCCAGAACAAGTCAAAAGTACTTGTAATGACAGAGAGCATCGTGGTTGAAAATCCTAAACCGGGCAAAAAGCCTAAAAAGATAAACCACATTAAAATGCAGGTTGTCCCTGATTTGAAAGCAGATACTGCCGTAGAAATTGTCAAAGAACAAATTGATTCAACGGCAGAGTTGACCACCGATGATTCAAAGACATTTTATAAGTTAAAACAAGCTGTGGAATCTCATAAAGCACAGGTAATTAAACCAGAAGACCTTCAAAAGATTCTTCCATGGGTACATATCAGTATAGCAAACGTAAAACGCTTACTGCTCGATATGCACCACCAACTCAAAAAAGAGTATTTACAGTATTATCTAAACGAATACTGTTTCAAATTCAACCGAAGATATTTCGGGGAGAGAATGTTCGATAGATTGGTATTTGCCGCTGCAAATTACAATACCGATTTCAAATCCAGAATTTATAACAGGTCGCTTTGCGGATAATCATATTGATTTTCAAATAAATTAATCGCCTACTCTTTTTCTCTTTATTTCAAAAATTGATTCTTGAAAAAATCTGTAATTGCTTGAAAAACAGCTATTATGAGAGCGAATAGAGTAATTGAAGTTTGTCCGACTATAATAATTACTTGCCATATAAAATAGCCTGCAAAAATAATTATCATTACAATTCCTACCGCAGAGAAGACATTTCCCAAAAATCCGCACATAATTTTAGTATTTAAAAATTTTCACTCCTTTCTCTTTATATACACAATAATTCCCACCTGATTTTCAGGATGTTCCTCTTTGGACTTGCGGTTAACACGCACTTCAAAGAGGTCTGTGTGACCCATTTCAAGGAATTTGCTGATGTCTTCGTTTTGGTTACGGGGAAGGAAGCCGAGTTTGTATTTGCCAAAATAAACGGCTACGGCGTAAGGGTCAAATTTGTTGTTGGATTCTCTTTTCAGAGTAAGCTCGGTACCTATTCTAAGATGATTAAACGCGATACAGCCTTCCCAATAAGAGAATCCGGCGATTTGGGTAGTCAGATAATGACGATGTTGTTCCATTGTTTTTTGCTTTTAAAGGATGAATGATGATGCAAAAATACAACGGCGTTTTGTCAATTTTTGACACAAATAAAATTAGAAATTAGAAATTAGAAATTAGAAATTAGAAATTAGAAATTAGAAATTTGATGTTTAAGAGCCTATTTTCCGGTGAAGCAGGTTAGATTGTTTAGAATTTTTTTGTTCTCTGTAATATTGGGGATTAAGAATTTAGGGGTTTGTTTTCAGTCGCGTCTTCTATTTTCTCTGCCACTTTTTCTTTTATCTCAGTTTTCAGGTTTTTCGCATTCTCATCCACCGCCTCGTCCACGGCTTCTTCCACAATTTCTTCTATGGTATGAGAACGTTCACTTACGGGATCATATTTGGTAGGCATTTTGGTTCCGAGAAGTTTTCCCCACGGATTGAGCTCGTCTATTTGGTCAAAAATAATTTTTAAAACCCCAATAAAGGGAATGCTCAAAAACATCCCGCTTACACCCCATAACGCGTTGCCTAACAGTACAATAACGATGGATACTAACGCGTTTACGGAGACTTTAGACGATACCACTTTCGGTACAATTAAGTTATTATCAATAAACTGAATGACAGAATATGCGCCAACGATAAGCAGCGGTGTGGTATAGCCATCTTTGGTAATCAGAGCCATTAAAACGGGCAGCGCGATGGCGATAATACCGCCGATGTAGGGCACCAAATTAAGAAGCGCGCCGATAGCGCCGAGCATAATGGCGTAATCTACGCCAAGAATTAACAGCGCTACGGAGTTTAACACAGCCACCAAAAGAGTTTCTATCAGTAAACCGGAAACATAACTTTGTACGGCGCCTTTGGTTTTTGCCAATACTTGTTCAACTTTGTCGCCGTTTTCATCATCAAAACTTTCATATACAAAGTTGAGCAAGAGTCTCTTATAATAAAGAATAAGATAAATATAAATAGGAATAAGCACTACCATACTCACTATCCCCACAATGGAAGTAAGCGTAGAACCAACTAATCCTTCGCTGTTGTCCAACACTTTTTTTACCATCAAATCTTGCTTGTAGATAGAATATCCCAAGTTTCGGGAAATCCAGTGCTGAGTATCTTGATAAATTACGTCAAACTTTTGCCTTAATGTGGGCAACATTTCAGTGAATTCCGCCAATTGAAGAGAGACGAAAACAAATACCCCCGCCAAAATAGTAAAAGCTACCAATAATGAAAGAATAATAGCTATTTCTTTTCGTATTCTTTTAGAAATAAACCAGTTAGTCATCGGGTTGAGCAAAATAGACAAAAGCAAAGCGAACGCCAGCGGTATAAAAATATCCTGTAGCAAACTAAGAATATAAAAAAGAACCACCAAACCTACCATAATAACCGTAGCCTGTAGGTAGAAAGGTTGTTCTTTCACTTCTACTTCCGCTTCATTGCGGATATTTCGTCTGGTCCAATTGCTGAATATACTCATAAAATTTGGAAGTTATGGAATGAAAATTAGGAGAAAAGTTGAATTTTAAACAAAAATTTAGAGAAATAGTTTATTAGTGTTTCACGTTCCAAGTTTCCGGTTTCAGTTTTCTGACTGCCGGCAAGGCAGGGTTTCAGTTTTCTCTGTTCTGTAAAATTTTTACTTCCCCCATCCACACCCCCATTCATAAATTAAATATGTTTCCTGATTTTCTCTTCAATAAATTGTTTTAATTCCGGAGATTCCAGAACTTCCACGTCGTCCGGCAGTCCCATTATAAATCTGCCCACACCCTCAAAGCTGCACACTTCGGTAGTTAAAATCCACTCGATATCCGATACTTTTTCCACGTAGCGCGCCGAAAGTGGATATTCTTCCGTTAACAAACTCACGGCGCGCAGGCTGAGTTTGAGTTTTACAGGAAACTTTTCGGGACTGTGAATGCGGAAAATATCGATAAAGCCCGTTTGGTGCTTTGAGGCAAACTTCCAAGCTTGTGAAAGCACTTCTACTGCTGATATGCGGGATACTTTAAAGAGTTTTACTTCGTTTTCTTCCAAGTCATAGCACCATATTTGCACATAGTTGGTGGTAAAAGCGAACGGTTCCACACGCCGGTCTCGGATATCCTGCCCGTGCGCGGAAGAGTAGTTTTTTAATGTTGCTTGATTTTGATTTTCAATGGCTTGAGCCAAAAGTTGCACATTTTTGGCGTTTTTACCGCTTACCACCGTTTCGGCGAGGATGTTATAATCATAAACCGTATAAAGTTTCTTTTTGAGGTTTTGTTTCAGCAGGTTGTTCTCATCGATGCTTTCGATAGCGGATTTGAGGATATACGCCTCTTCTTCGGTAAAATGCACCAACTCGCTGATATCCTTGAAGTAAGGCGAAGATTTGTCTAATCGGATAAAATCGGCGTTTTTCTTTATCACAAAACCGGCTTCTCGAAACGTGTCCACGTACCTGTACACTGTTCGCACAGACATTTCCAAGCGTTTGGCAATGTCTTGAATGGTGTAAGAGTGATTGGCTGTAAGCAGCTGCATCAGGCGAAGCATCCGTTCTATTTTGGGTTGATCCATCGCTTTCCAGTGGGGGATTGAATTTTTACAAAGATAATATTTTTGCTCGAAATTCATTTAATCGTTAATTCTCAAAAAAAATATCAGAATGAATTTATATTGCGATTTATTTGTTATTTTTGTAATGTTTTTATGCGATTTTTCAATAATATTCAGTTAAACAGATAGTTAAGTATGAAAAAAATAAGTTACGCATATTTTTTTATTCTTTTGGCGTTTTTTCTTACCCAAAGCCCTTGTATTCACGCTCAAAAACGCTACTTGTTTCACACTTATACTGTGAAAGACGGGCTGCCCGAAAACGCTATTTTCTGCATTAACCAAGACCGGAAAGGGTACTTGTGGATTAGCACGGATGGCGGCATATCCCGTTTTGACGGACGGCAGTTTGACAATACCGTGATTCCGGAAGTGAACCGCGAGAAGTTGTTTTCTCAATACATTGATAAAAGCCCGTCCGGCAGACTGGCTTTTGCCACTTTTATGCAAGGTGTAATGGCGGAGCAGGAAAACGGAAGTTTCAGGCAATACCTTCGGCGTAAAAAGCAACTCGGAAAAAATGTGGTTAGAACATTAAAATGGATTTCCGATACGAAAATTATTACGTCTGAAAGTCGAAACATAAATCTGATTGACGGAGATTCTGTCCGGCAAATTTACGATTGCGGTGTGAATAAAAATATGTTCCAAACCTTGGAATACGATGGGAATGGCAATATCTGGTTTGGCGGAATTGACGGATTAGGAGTTATTTTTGCCGATGACAAGACAAAAACCCCATTTATTTTACCTGAATTGAAAGGTGTTTTCACTGTGAAAATTTTGTTTTTTGACAAACATCGCTTGCTTGCAGGAACAGACAACGGCTATTATGAATTGAGCATTTTATCGGCAAAGAAAAATGATTTTCGTTACACGATAAAGCAGCCGTTTGACGAAATGAAAAACAAGCCCATCAACCATATTTATAAAGACAGGCAGAAATGTATTTGGGTATCATTCATCCGCGATGGCGTCTGCCAAATCCGCGACAATCAAATCGTCCGATGGATTAAGCTTGAAAACGGATTGCCTTCGGACGGCGTGATGTGCGTTTTTCAGGACAATGAAAACAATTATTGGTTCGGGACTTCGGATGGGGTTTTGCGGCTTTATTCCACCACAGATTTCTCTTACGCCTACAATGGCAAAACCATAACAGGCGTTGGCGTGTTCGCTATGGACACTTATAAGCAGCTTATTTTAGTGGATGAATCAATGTTTTATCAGATAAAGGATAATACCATTCAACCTACCCCGATTGCTCAAACGATGCTTTCCAAGAGCGGAGTATTGGCGTTTGATTTTCAGAAAGATAAATCATACTTTTTTACCGAGTCAGGAATATACCGCACGGAAAATAGCATCCACCCGAATTGGAAAAAAATGACCATGCTCGTTGATTTTAAAAAAAACAACCTGCAAGATATGAAAAGTTATTATTTTGACAATAATGAGGTGTTGCTGCTCGGTTTTACGGATGGGTTATATGCTTATAAAAATAGTAAAGTGAAGAAACTCGATGTGCTTTCCGATAAAGAGTTAAAAATGCGCCCCAAAGAGATAGTAAAAGACAAGTATGGTTATTATTGGGTAGGCGATTATACTTACGGGCTGCACCGCTTAAAAGCGAATGGAACAGACGCCGATGGAATGCCGAAGTTGCGGCACATTCAATCATACGAGTCCCTGAAACCGGATTCGGCTTTTGCTACGGCGTGGATACAGGCTTTGATGTTGGATAGCAAAGAAAATCTTTGGGTCTCATCGTTATATACTGGGGTTTATAAGCTTAAAATTGACGCTTCGGGCGTAAAGAAAGCCACGCTTTATTCCACTAAAAACGGGCTGTCTATCAACGATGTTTCACAAATTGTGGAAGGAAAAGACAAAAGCATTTGGTTTGCCACCCGAAACGGTGCCGACAGGCTTTATACCGATAAAAAAGGAAACGAAAAAATAATTCACTATAACAATAAAAACGGCTTCGGCAGTTTGGTGTATCAAATTCTTCCGGACGACAGCGTAACGTACATTAGCTTCCAAGAGGGCGTGTATGTAATAAATAATTCCCTTAACAACTCTGAGGACAACCGTCCGCTATCCGTGCTTATTTCAAATGTCTCAGTAATGGGCAAACCCGATACTACGGCGCTGATGAGCGGCGATAAACCTTACGCGCTTCCTTACAACCGGAATTATATTTCGTTCGAATACGGTGTAGTTCGGCTAAAAGACAGTGAAGGAATTGATTATCAATATAAATTAGACGGCATTGATAAAGAGTGGTCGGAATATTCTACCTACCGTTATGCAAGCTACAACTCACTTCCGCCGGGCAAGTACACGTTCAGAGTAAGGGCAAAGACGATTAATAACGATGAAAGTGGCGCCGTTACTTCATACTCATTCCGTATTAATCCACCGTTTTACCGCACGTGGTGGTTTTTTATATTGCTCTTAGCTGTTTTTACAAGTATAGGATATGTTATTTATAATCAAAGGATTATGCAGCTGATTAAAATCCAAAAACTGAGAAATAAAATTGCCTCGGACCTTCACGATGATGTAGGTTCCACGCTCAGCAGCATATCCATTATGAGTGATTTGCTGCAATCGCAGTTGGATAATTCTTCCCGCTCGGAACAAATGATACGTACGATAGGGGCTAATGCTCACACCATGCTCGATTCAATGGATGATATTATTTGGTCGGTCAATCCGGCAAACGATAAATTTCAAAACTTGGCGCTGCGTGTCCGTGAGTATGCTATACCGCTGTTTGAAATGAAAAATATCCGCTTTTCCATCGATGCGCCGGAAGAAATGAACGCCCTTCAAATGCCGATGGATGTTAGGCGAAACCTTTACCTAATTGCCAAAGAAGCAGTCAATAATTTAGTAAAATACTCCCATGCTTCACAAGCCGACATCTCTTTTGGTTATGCGTATAATGCGCTGACAATGAGTGTTAAAGACAACGGGCAGGGTTTTGATTTAGAGAACGCGAAACGCAATAGGAACGGATTGGTAAATATGCGGCAGCGCGCCGAGCAAATCCACGGAACTTTGACCATTAATTCCGAAATAGGCAAAGGAACTTGCGTAACATTGCAGGTAAAAATCATATAAAAATATGATTGACAAATAAAAAATGAATTTGTAATATTGTGTCGTAACAAATAAAGAGTATCAGCATAGCATTTTTATGGATATTAGAGTTGCCATATTTGAGGACAATGACGCGCTGCGCGAAACCCTATCGCACTTGATACAAGGCTCAGGGCTGCTTACTTTCGCGGGGGCTTATCCGGACTGCCGAGAAGTGGTGGAAAATTGCGCCAAGGATAAGCCGGATATTATCGTGATGGATATTGATATGCCCGGATGTACGGGGATTGAAGCTACACGGATGGTTAAAAGCAAATTTCCCGAAGTCAATGTGATGATGCTTACCGTGTTTGAAGACCGCGACAAAATTTTTGATGCCCTGCGCGCCGGCGCTACCGGTTATTTGCTCAAAAAATCATCTGCCATTCAAATCATAGAAGCCATTACGGAACTGGCAAACGGCGGCTCGCCCATGAGCGGCGAAATTGCCAGAAAAGTCCTTGAATTTTTTACCCGTCCCGAATTTGAAAAAAACAATCAATACGCCCTTTCCGAACGTGAAATGGACATTATTCAATGCTTGGTTAAAGGAGACAGCTATAAAATGATTGCCGATCATTGCTGTATTACCATTGGCACGGTAAGAACACATATCAACCACATTTACCGCAAACTTGCCGTCAATTCCAAATCGGAAGTAGTGATAAAAGCTGTGAAAGAACGGTTAGTGTAAAGAGAATATGCCAATGTGCCAATATGCCAATCTGCTAATGTGATAATTATCCAATCATTCAATAAACTTGATAATGAGGTAGATATAAAATAAAAATGATTATCCCCCCAAAAAGCCCTATAATAATCCCTAAGAGATTAAATTCCTGACTATTCTGATCGGGATTCAACACCCATGGCGTTTTTTGGTTAGTGCAAGTTGCGGATAATATAACATATAATGAAGTCATCTTGATTTTTAATATTTAGGGAATAAACGCACAAAATTTCAATAAATTTCCCGCTTCCGACGGTTCGGAAGCGCAGAAATTCGCAGAATTTTGTCTTTTTTTCGCGGAAATCTGCGTATTCTGCGGGAAAAAATCATAAAAAATAAAAAATCAAGACAAGTTCAATGATTATTAGTGAATTGCCGCATTTTCACATTGGCAAATTGTCTTATTTTCACATTAGTTTTTCATCCTTTTTTCTTTTTTTTTATTTGAAGTAAACAGAGCGTTGTTGTAAAACGGCGCTCTGTTCTTTGGTTTTAAAAGTCATACTTTTATATGATTGACACGTGTTTTCTAACGTATTAACTTTGGCAGAAAATAATCTCTTAATTCAGCTCTTATGAAAACAAAATCTTACAAACTATGTATGTTGAGCAGCATAGCCGCTCTGTTTATTGGCTTTTTATCTTCTTGTAGTGACGACAAAACCGTTACGGATAAAAAATGGGTTACCTCTTACCAAAACATCACGCTCGGCAACCAAAAAAATTACACCGACGGACATTTCCTGAAACTGAAAACGGGAGAGAGCGTAAAATTAGAAAATGTGAGCGGTCAGGAAGAATCCTTGGCATTTATGATTTTTACAGATTACGGAGTAAATAATACGTACCTCACATTTCCCGCCAATGCCGCCGACGCCGCCACATTCAAAACCGAACTGGCTGCAAATCGCTTGTTTGTACAGCCCAACGTGGGACTAAACAATTGGAATAGCGCTAAAATGGTAAACGGCATGATATACAAAGTGTCCGCCATAAGCGCCGCCGAGTTTAACAACCTGTCTGCATCCAAGGATTGGAACGCCTTTGATGCCTATTTTAAAAAAGCCAACGGAGGCGAAGAGTTTCTCTCTTACCGTCTGCATTACGATTTGGAACCTACCGCCGGAAATATTTACCTGTTGCAATTCAATGGCTTGGTTAGAGCCATACTTTACGCCAAAAGTTACGTGAAAAAAGCCGATGCCTCTACCGCTTTTACGTTCGACATGGTAGTGGAGAGCCGCGAAGCGAACGCCAAACTGGATTTGGCAAAAAACCTGCAACCGTGAGAAATAAAATTTAGCACAAAGTGAAATGGCAACACTTAGAAAAATATTTTCAGGAATAATTCCGGCGCTTATTTCTGTTGCCGCTTTACAGGCGCAGGATTTATCCAACTTAAAAGACGTTAAGCCCTTGGCTGTCAGCGGAACCATCGGCTTAAACACGTCTTTTTATAACGCTTCCGGCATTCCTGAGCGGCAGTCGCCCTTCTCGTACGGCATCAACGCCAACGCTACGCTTACCTTATACGGCATCAGCATGCCGTTTTCGTTTACGTGGTATAGCAATCAGAAAGCCGGATTCCGCCAGCCTTTTAACCAATTCGGCATAAGCCCCACATATAAATGGCTCACGGTGCATTTGGGTTACCGGAACGTGTCTTTTTCAGAATTTACGCTCAACGGATATACTTTTCTGGGAGCAGGAATCGAAGCGCATCCCGGAAAATTCCGTCTGGGAGCCGTTTACGGCAAATTCAACCAAATTTCTCAGTACGACCTGGCCATGACGGACAGCATCCCGAAACTTACCCGAACCGGCTGGGCTACCAAAGTTGGTTACGGAACCAACGACCGTTTTGTGGATATTTCCATGCTCCGTATCGGCGATAATCCGAAAAACTTTGTGGACAGTCTGGGAAAATTAGGGCAACCTACTCCGGCACAAAATCTGGCCATCGGTCTGACTTCCAAATTCAGAATTACCAAAAGCCTTTTCTTTAATTTTGATGGTTCGATGAGTTTTTTTACTCAAAATCGAAAAATAACTGCTTCGGATTCTATCACCGACGGACTGTTGAAATTCGCCGGAAACTTCATCACTATAAACAACACAAGCGAATACCACAAAGCCATTCGGACAGGACTTAGCTACCGGTTTACACCTACCATAATTTCCGGAATCGAGTACCGCCGGATTGATCCGGGTTTCCAATCGATGGGAAGCTATTTTTTTAATAACGACCTGGAGCTTATCACTTTCAATCAATCGGCTTCATTTCTGAAAAATAAACTGAATGCACGCGGTTCGCTCGGATTACAGCGCGATAACTTAGACAGTGCAAAAACAAGCACTTCAAAACGGGTAATCGGCTCATTTTCCATGAATTACAATATCAATCAAAACTGGGGTGTGGATGCATCGTACAGTAATTTTTCCACGAATCAGAAAGCCATTAAAAACGTGGCAAACAACACGCTGATGATTTATCAAGTGAATCACAACCTGATGCTGATGCCACGATTTGTAAAAGCTACCGAAAAGCTGTCGCACATGGTGATGCTGAATCTGAACTGGATGATTCTCGACGATAAAAACGCGCAGACTTCAAGCGCTACCGACACCGATACCAAAGTGGCGATGCTGATGTATGCGCTCGGTTTATTGAAGCAGAAAATCAATATCAACGTGGGTGCGAATTACACCAATATGTCCAATCAAAGCCTTTCCAATCAACTGATGGGAGGCACGCTGGGAGTTTCTTCCTCATTGCTGAAAGACAAACTTTCGCTCAACTGGAACAATTCCTTTATGCTCAATAAGATAAACAGCGACAACGGAACGGTTTTCAATACCGGCCTGAATGCCAATTACCGTTTTCTGCCCAAACACACGGTAACACTCAATTTTAATTTGATTAACAACAGTTTTTCAAATTCCGCCACAGTACCATCATTTAACGAAATAAGAGGAGATATAGGCTATGCTTTTACATTTTAACCACATAAATATCAAAAGATTACTAATCGTTTTGATAAGTTTGGCGGCGCTTTCTAATGCGCAAGCCCAAGGCATAACGCAAGTGGTAAGCGTAATGCCGCCTTATACCAACAAGCTATCGGATTACATAGCTTCCCCCGGGAAAATAAATTCCATAATCAATGCGCCTTACGGGTGGGATGGTATGGACTTGAATTATTATATGCTGGGCAGCATTATAAGCGCTGATGAAAGTGTTATTATCCGTACACGCCGGAATTATAAACCTTCGCAACCGATGGTAATAAAGGTGCTAAAATCGCCGACAGGTGTTGCGATAACACCGCCTTATACACTTACTTACAGTGATATACTTCAGATTTTTGATGAAAAAAATCTTGAATTTATCGGAATTACCCGTCAGGAAGTAATGCAAAACGGTTTACCTGAAGGGATATACACCATTTGTTTTGATATGATTCATTATCCTACAAATAGTTCTATCATATCTTCTTGTAGCGCACCTTTTTCGGTGTCCTCCGTAGAAGCGCCTATGATTATCAGCCCCTTAAATAACTATTCGTTGCGCGAAGCGGAAGCTAAAAACGTAGTTTTCACGTGGACACGCCCTGCAGGTGCGCCCATCAGCACACAATACAAGCTAAGAATCATTGAATTAAATAGTTCGAATGATAATTATCAGGACAAAATCCGTTCGGCGGCATATCCGGCTTTTTTTGAAACTATTGTAACGGGCAATACCTACCTCTATTCTTACGCCAATCCTTCGCTAAAACCCGGCAAAACTTACGCTTTCTCAGTTTCTGCCATTGACCCGATGGGAAAAACTGCTTTTCGGAACAAAGGATTTAGCGAAGTAAACGTTTTTACTTACCAACCCGGCGAACAAAAACCAATGAGCGGTACTCCACCACCGCCACCCACCGCCACGCCACCGGTAAACAATATCACGCCCCCGATGATGTCAAGCACCACGCTAAAAGGCACATTGATGTATCAATATAAAAACGATAGCAAAAAATATCCACTATCAAAAGCCAAAATAAAATTGGTAGAGAAATACATCGTGAAAACATCAAATGGAAGTATCAATGAGGAAATGACAAGAAAAACGAGTTGGAAAAATAATACGTTCAACGATGGTAAGGAAATAGCCGTAGCCACCACGAGCGATAAAGGCGATTTTTCGTTTACTTTTTTATCCAATGAGAAGAATGAACCCTTGTGCGATGTGGATTGCGCTGTTAAAATTGCTGATTGGCATCATTCGGAAGAAAATTCACAGAATTACCTACTTGCCGATGCTTCTTTTCATACGCAGCGCGGAGGTCCTAATCCAAGCGAAGTAGCACTCTTTTCTGCTTCGGGAAGTGATAATTCCTGCAAACTCTACCGTGCTTACGCTATCGTGATAGAAGGCGAACACGCCCGATATTACCTGAAGCCTGACCAAGATACAAAATACTTCTTTGAAGCCAAAGGTGGCGAGACTAAAGAAGTAGGCGAAGTCATTACGCTTGTGAAAACAGTGGATATCAATGTGCTGGTAACTTCTATGGAAGATGCCAATGCCAAATTTACTATCAACGATAAAAAAGAATTAGCCAATATGAATGTCTTTTTGTTTAGGAAAGTAAGTTTTAACTATCCTGAGGTTTTTCCCGAAGAAGATGTTACCCCCGATAAAACGGATAAATTCGCCGCACCTGTTAGTGGTATGAAATGCGTGGGACAAGCCTTGACCGATAAAAACGGCGTGGCCAAAATCAAGTCGTTGGTAATCAGCGATAACCCAACATATCAATACTATGTCTATGTGAATAATACACAAGATTATAACTATGAAAGCAAGGCGCCTGTACAAATAGATTTCAGCAAATTGGTAGAGGCAAAAAGCGTCTTAAATCCCAATGGCACGATAGATAACTCTACACCCGGTTACCACTCAATGATTGACCAACATTCCGCAGAAAGTTATTTCAATAATCAGTATAGCAGTATAAAGGATGGATTTGGTTATAAAGTGGAATTATCACTGCGTTATCCTACATTGATGATAGAACTTCACGAAACCGATGGCTACAAGCAATTAAACCAACCGGCACAAGTTACTGTTGTGGAAAAATACCACAAAGGAAATCAAAAGTTTGATTTAACCTGTGATTATTCGCCGCTTAAACAAGACCTTACCCTAACTACGCCGATGGCGCGTTGTGATTCGGGGACTTATAAGTTGGACGATTTGGGCGGTGAAGTTACCGTTTATCCGCAAAAATTGGTAGGACCTAAACGCATCGTTACCGTTAAGTCAGCCGGTTTTGCCGATACAACTTTTGTAGTAAAAAACGGCGACGCGCTGAAATGGGGCGAGCGATATAAAATGACTATCCGTATGCGCTACGGTGCAGTGTTTACCGGGATGGTAACCGATGCCGAAACGCAAGACCGGGTCCCCAATGCTTTCATCAAGATTTTGGGCGAAACATCCAAGGCTTCTACCACCGACAACAACGGTAATTTTTACCTCGAAGCCCGTAAATTAGGCGAAACGCGTGCTGTGGAAATTTCGCGCGAGGGCTATATGACTGATACCGTCAATATCAAGTTAGATAAAGCTAAAAATCACTATTTTTTCGAGTTATACCGAAAAGCCCGCCGTTTGCGGGTGGTAGTTTGGGGTAAAAACGATTATGCCAAAGGAGTGGAAGTTTCTCTGCCCGATGTGCCTAAAACGTGGCAAACCGATTACAGCAAACTTCCTTCCGAGCAAATCGGCACAGAAACGCCTCTCAATAAAAATACCAACAACATTACCAAAGGCGTGGTAGCTAAAAAAATAGAGGCGGTCAAAGCAAGGCGGCAATCCTCAACTGCTCAAAAAAGTTCACAGGTAAAAGATAAAAACAATATTTATTCTAATTCTTCCAAGCCAAATATTCTGGAAAAAGCAGGGGGGTATGCAAATATTGATGTGCCGAAAAATCCGCAGTATTACAGCGTGATAACAGATAACGATGGCGTAGCGGACTTCGCTTTTTCGGGCGGACAAAGCGATCGGTTTAAGTTAGTCATATCTAATCCGAACGGTACTACTGAAAATTTCGCTAAATCCATTCAGGAAATTGATATACCATATTCCAAAACTCTAATGGGCAGTGTTTTACAAGTGGATTTGGACGAAGCCGGTTGTTTAACGGGAACAGTATATTTAGGCGAAAGTGACAGCAAACCCATTGAGGGCGTGGATGTTACGGCAACCATTTCGGGGCAGGCAGAAGAATACAAAATTACGGCTAAAACAGATGCTAATGGTAAATATACATTGCGAAATATCCCTGTAAATCAATCATTTAAGTTGCAGGTAAGTACAAACAAAGCAGGCGAAAATTACGTAGGCTTTAATGCCGATCAGTACCTGCTTTCGCAAGCAGGAAACAATTGTCACACGGAAGATTTTCACCTGAAAACCATTGGCGGCGTGGACGTTACCACCTTTCTGGGATTCCCGTTTGCCGCTACCGATTTCAAAGAACTTCCGGGCGGCAAAATATCACTCACAGGCACCGTTACACTGCCTGCAAATAAATATTTTGCAAAACAAACTATTGATCTTTCAGATGTAAAAATGATAAAAAGCGCTGCGAAAAATTCAAACGGCGATGCCTTACTCGTACCCGAAACCTTGCCTTTTGTAACCGATAAAAACAATATGGTGGTAACAATGCCGGGCGATTATAAGGCAAAAATAACTAATGCTTCGGGTTTAAAAATCGATTTGTATGATAAAAACCAAATACAGGGGGAAATAAAAGCCGATGTACAAATAAATGAGGTAAACGGTAGCAGCCTCAGCGGAAACTTTGGCGGATATGGCTACCAATTACCAGATTTATATTTGTCGGCGGTACCAAACACCAAAAATGCAGCAATGTCGGTATTTAGAAGTTCCGGCGAGATAAGCGCTGCGAACATAGGCAACAATGGTTTTTATCTTACCGATGGCAAAAACGAAACACTGACGTACAGTATTGATGGGTTTGATAACAAAGCCTTTGTGGAATCTGAAAAATCGTTCTTCGATAAAAACGGTTTAACCCTTCAAACAAAACTGAAAGCAGCTATTGCCAATCTCAACCCATCCAATATTGAATTGGACGCAGGAACGATAAATATCAATAAACAAGGATTAAAAACCGTCAATCAAAAACCGTTTACCGTGGGAATGGGCAAATGGACGTTGAAATGTAACACGTGGGCAGTTACAAACGAAGGATTAAAAGTAACAGATGCTACTCTTTCCAGTGGGGTGGACGTGAAAATTGAGAATCTGAAATTTACGTCGCAAGCATTGCTTACCGATAAGGCTACTGTCCATTTGGATAAAGTAAAATTACTCGGTGTAAAAGACGTAAATATTAATACTAACAATAAGGGATTGATTTATAAATATTTGCACGATGGAGTTTCAGGGTGGAGTTTATATGCCGTGCCCGAACCCGGACAAACTACCGTTGCCACGCTGCAGGGAATGCCGGGCGTAGCCCCGAACGATAAAATTGAATTTGTCGCCGTGGACTTCAACAGCGAAGGCGAAAGCCTGCTGGCGCTCAACAGCCGCAAATTCAGGCTGTATAACGTGGTGGATTTTACCCCTTATCCTTCCACACAGATGTACGTAACGCCTACTTCACTCAAGTTGAAAGGAACGTATGATTTTGGTATCCCCGAATATATGAAACCTTCCGGTGCAATGGGATTTTTCAAGGAAGGCGGCAACATTGCCTTTGCATTGATGGATATGGACGCTTTCAATTTTACGCATCACAATGTGCAATATGACCTGACTAAAAACTACACGCTTTCTGATGGGTTATTCATTGCAAAAGGCACAGTAGAAGAGCCCGGCAATTTGCCTTCCATCAGAGTTACGATGCGCCATACCGCAGCCGAAACCAAAATAGACATTGATAAAGGTGAAAAACTACCGATGGGTGCCGGAAAAGAATTAGCAAATTTGACAGGTGGTATAAAAGTGGTAAACAAAGCGTGGGACGTACTGCGTTTTGAAGGCGATGTAAAAGGACTTAATAACGTAGCGCCCGGACAAAAAATGAATTTCGAAGTAAAAGGCGCCGTACAAGCCACCGGACAACAGATAGGGGTGAGTGATATTCCTTCGTTCTCCGGTTTGAGTATCACGTATGATATGCCTAATTCCCGCTTTATCGGAAGTGCGGCGTTGGATATGAATTTGGGCGGAATGAAACTGCAAGGCAACGTTACTACTCTGATGGATAGTAAAGGTTGGTTGTTTAACGCGAGCGGACTGCTGGAAATTCAAGGCATTGGTTCTGCCAATTTATACGGTTTATTCGGCAATTATATGAATATGCCGCCTGAAGTTTCCGGTAAAATAGGCAATGCCGTATGCTTGCCCAATGAGTTTAAAACCAATTTGCGTGGTTTCTTCCTGTCAGCAGGCTTAACAAGGCAGATTTTACCGAAAATTGATTACAATTACGGTATTGTATCCGTAACTGCCGGCGTGGATGTGAGCGTAAATGCCCGCACGTATATGATGTTTGGACAAGGAACCACCTTTGGATTAGGTGTTTTGGCGGAAGGTCACGCTTATTTGGGCGGTTCGTGTTCAGCCACTTGTACTTCGGCAAATGCCGATGCCAAGTTACAGTTAGGCATAAGCGGCGATTATAACACTAAAACCAAGTTTTATAACATAGACGGCTGTTCCAGCTTAAGCCTGAAAATTTCGGCAAGCCAATGCGTTCCCGTATTGGTAGGTTGCGGACCATGTGCTTCCATTACGCTCGCTAATTTTACCATTGGCGCCAAAGTTCATTTGGATAACAGCAGCGGTTTTTCAATGGGGCTTACCACTACCAGCTGCGACCAGCAATGCAAATAAAAGGAATGTCAAACAGTGAAAAAGAATAATAATATGAAGGCTTTAATATTAAATACAAAAATAAGTATTGTTCTCATTCTGAGTTTTTTATCCAGTGTTTCTGTTTTGGGGCAACGTGAAATAGAAATGGCTGTTCCCGCACCGAAAGGGATAGTGGTTTTTGCGGGAATGGAATTAGCCGATGGAAATAAGGTGGAAAAATACACGGTGGAACGTTCATACGATAAACGCCAATGGGAAAACCTGACAGAATTAAAATCGCCGACAAATTGGAACGCATTTCAATCCAATGTTACTCAATGGAAACCCGATTTTGGATTTCAAGGACTTCCTAACAACGAAGAGCTAAAAAAAGGGTGGCAAAAGAGTGAAACTTCGGGGGTGATTGACAGCCTGCGTTATTGGGCGGCATCCACCACCATTCGATTGGCGGCAGGTATTGCATTTTATGACCAAACGGTGACAAAAGATAAAAAAGTGTGGTATCGGGTCAAAGCGCTCAAGAATGGAAAAATCCTCTCTGAAAATGTTTCTTTGCCTGTTCAATACCCTTTCATTCCGCAATATGATGCCATTACGCTGAACGATAAGAATGTAGATAAGACGGTTTTTTATCTCAAATGGCAATCCGATGGTAGCAATCCTGCGCCCTATTTCGGCATCCGCTATTACGAAGAGGGGAAACTGAAAACGGCAAACGGAATCGTTGCTAAATATAATATCGGCAATGTTCGCTATTATATTTTTCAGGATTCCACCCGATATTTGAAATCAGACCGTCAGTATTTTCTCAATCCGTTAGATATTTACGGAAATCCCGGTACCGCAACGAGTATTGTAATGGTTTCCGGTTTGTCTGTCAATAAAACGTTTTTCCAAAGAACAAAAGCTACAACCGATACTAAAGGAATGGGCGTAGTGCTTAGTTGGCGGCTTCAAAACGCGAAAACGTTGAACGGATTGAAAATTTATAAAAGCGATTCGTTTGACGGTAAAGAGTATGCCTTGGTAGCAACCATTCCTGCCACAGATACCACGTACACTGACCGTAAAATTGTTCCCGATAAAATGTATTACTACTATTTGGAAACAGTGAACAATCAAAATGATCTACCTCAAAAAAGCAATATATTTTTCAATGCGGGTTATGACAAGTTACAGCCGATATATCCCATCATCAGTCGCGGAAAAGAGGTGAAAAACGGGGTGATGATCCAGGTGAAAGCCACTGAAATGAACTTGGCTGGAGTAAAGATTTACCGTAACGATGGATTTTCCACTCAACTTTATCCCATTACCGATATTTTGAAATTAACCAGTAACGAAGTGTCTTTTACCGATACGAGCAAAGTGCTTTCGGGTGAAAGAAGTTATTTGTATGCTGCCAAGGCGGTGAATAA
>RRZT012568245.1_pt1 | contig 18476 bp, 20 predicted proteins | sample 2165551 | NCBI WGS metagenome assembly RRZT01 (sample SAMN10456910, study PRJNA506462) | wastewater metagenome | biome: wastewater; feature: sludge; material: wastewater sludge; isolation source: wastewater sludge with Escherichia coli K12::gfp cells carrying plasmid... | place: USA: Moscow, Idaho...
AAAAAAATAGGAGGTTTACAATATGAAGAAATTATTATTATTAATAAGTACATTGGTTTTATTTTTAGCAGCATGTGGACAAAAAGCAGCAGATGAATCAGTTGTTAAAATTGGAGTTATTGCACCATTAACTGGAGATTTAGCTCAATATGGAGTTGCAGCAAAAGATGGTCTTCAACTTAAAGTTGATGAAATCAACGCAGCTGGTGGAGTAAATGGAAAACAAATTCAACTTATCATTGAAGATAACAGAGGAGATATAAACGAGTCTGTAAGTATTTTCAAAAAACTTAAAGGAAAAGATAATGTTCATTTAATAGTTGGACCAGTAATATCTTCTACATCAAATGCAGTAGCACCTCTTGCAGAACAAGGGAAAGTTGTTATGATTACACCTACTGGAACAAATATCGATATAACAAAAGGTAGAAGTTATGTATTTAGAACTACTTTTACAGACCCATACCAAGGAACTGCAGCAGCTAAATATGCAGCTAAAAATGGAATGAAAAAAGTGGCAATATTAACAAATACTTCAAGTGATTATTCTGTAGGACTTGCAGCATCTTTCAAAGAAGAAGCAGCTAAAAGCGGAATTGAATTTGTAGAAGAAAAATATACTAAAGATGATAAAGATTTCAAATCTATATTAACTAACATAAAAAACAAAGCTCCAGAAGCAATATTTATACCTGATTACTACAATACTATAGGTCTTATTGCTACTCAAGCTAAAGAAATCGGAATTTCTGCTAAATATCTTGGTGGAGACGGATGGGACGGAGTTCAAAAAGATTTTGCTGATGTTGCTGAAGGTGCAGTATTTGCTAGCCAATTTGCTTCAGATGATACATCAAGTTTAGTTCAAAACTTTATTTCTGCTTACAAAGCAAAAACAAATGCAGAACCTAACGTATTTGCAGCTTTAGGATATGATACAGGTGTAATAGTTGAAGCAGCAATAAAAGCAGCTCCAGACTTAAAAACTGAATCATTACAAGCAGCAATGAAAGCTGTAACTCTAGACTTAGTAACAGGAAAATTATCATTTGATGCAGATAACAATCCTAGAAAAGCAGTTACTTTCGTAGAAGTTAAAGGTGGAAAAATAGTTCTTAAAGAAAAAGTTGAGTAATTTTTATAAGGTGGAAGTTGTAAAAATTTTTGAGGTAGAGGATAGCTATAGCTATCTTCTATCTACTTTTTTTTAAGGGATTAATTAGGGTTTAATGAAAAATATTAGGATTTACTAAATTCTAATTAATTTTTTAATTGTATCTACTTAGGGATGTCCAAGGGTCAACGCCGTAGGCGTTGAACCTTGGACGGTAAATTATGGGGCGTTGCCCCCAAACCCCATAAAACAAAGAAATCTAATTTGTTGATAAACAAGTTAGTAAATCTTATCGATTTTAAAGGATTGAGCAGGAAGCCTTGTGGGGATCGGGGCTACGCCCCGAATAACCTCTCCCTCATCCATAGGCCTTTGGCCTATGGATGAGGGAGGCATAGTTTTATTTTTTATTTTATTATTTTTGAAGAGGTGGATTAATGTTAACAAATCTTATTGAACAAACAATTAACGGGCTTCAGGTTGGGAGTATATATGCTCTTATAGCCCTTGGTTATACCATGGTTTATGGTATAGTAAAACTTATAAATTTTGCTCATGGAGACATACTTATGGTAGGAGCATATACAGCATTTATTGCTGTAAATAGAGGCATTCCTCTACCAATAGCTATATTTATCTCTATGATTACTTGTGTAATTTTAGGTGTAACTATTGATTATCTTGCTTACAGACCTTTAAGAAATTCTCCTAGAATATCAGCTCTTATAACAGCTATAGGTGTAAGCTTCTTATTAGAAAGCTTAGCACTTTTAATATTCAAAGCTGACCCAAAACTTATAAGACAAGAGCAAATTCCGTCATATCTATCTAGTCAACCAGTAGATTTAGGTATAGTTAGTGTTAGTAAACTTACACTTTTTGTTATAATAGTGAGTTTAGTTTGTATGGTTGCACTTAATTTTTTCGTTAAAAAAACAAAACTTGGAAAAGCTACAAGAGCTGTTTCTCAAGATACTAATGCAGCAAAATTAATGGGAATAAATGTAAATCTTACAATAGCTGTAACTTTTGCCATAGGTTCTGCCTTAGGTTCTTTAGGAGGAGTTTTGTATGCACTTATGTATCCTAGAATAGAGCCATACATGGGTATATTACCAGGATTAAAGGCTTTTATTGCAGCAGTATTTGGTGGAATAGGAAGCATACCAGGAGCTATGGTTGGTGGGTACTTTATGGGTATAATCGAATCATATACAAAGGGTTACATTTCTTCAACTTGGGCAAACCCAATAGTTTTTGGAATACTTATAATAATACTTCTATTTAAACCTAGCGGTTTATTTGGAAAAAATATAAAAGAGAAAGTTTAGTAAGGTGGTATAATGGAAAAAAGTAAATGGCCAAGTATTAATAAATTTGGTAAATTTAATACAAAGAATTATTTAGGAACTTTAGCGCTTATAGCAATACTTTATTTAGTTTTATATTTACCAATAGCTTCAGAGGGAATTTTTAGTTATACAGGTGGAGTATATATAAATGTTCTTATAGCAATTTTGTTTGCTGTAAGTCTTAATATAGTTGTTGGACTTATGGGGCAACTTAGTCTTGGACATGCAGGATTTATAGCAGCAGGAGCTTATGCAGCTTCTGTAAGTTCTCATATTATTGATGCTATTGCACCAAATATGGTGGATAGCTTACAACTTATTATAGCTAGTCTTATAGGTGGAGTAATTGCTTCTATATTTGGAATCTTAGTTGCTATTCCAATACTTAGATTAAGAGGTGACTATCTTGCAATAATTACTCTTGCTTTTGGGGAAATAATAAAGTACATAATACAAAATATCGATTTTAAATTTAATATTGTAGGGAAAGAAATAAATGTTTTAGGTGGTGCTGCCGGTCTAAAAAATATACCTCAGTTATCAAGTTTCTCTCTTGTATTTTTTATAGTTGTAATATCAATAATAATAATGGTTATGGTTATGACTGGAAGACAAGGAAGATTAATTTTATCTGTTAGAGAAAACGAAATTGCAGCAGAAAATATAGGAATTAATATCAATAAAGTAAAAGTCTATGGTTTTGTTCTTGCAGCTTTTTTTGCAGGTGTAGGAGGTTCTCTATTTGCTCACAACGCAGGGATAATCACCCCAGATAAATTTGGTTTTATTTTTTCTATTGAAATATTAGTTATGGTAGTTCTTGGAGGACTTGGGAGTATTACAGGTTCTGTGTTAGCTGCAATATTTCTAACTTATTTAAATGAAATTTTAAGACAATTTTCAGAATATAGATATCTAGTATATGCAGTAATACTTATACTTCTTATGATATTTAGACCTACTGGAATATTTGGTACTAGTGAATTTACTTATGGGAAATTCAAAAAGTTTTTGCAAAAGAAAAAAAGGATTAAGTAGGTGGGAAAATGTCATTATTAAAAACGGAAAATTTATGTATAGCTTTTGGAGAACTAAGAGCTGTTGATGGTGTAAATATAGAAATAAAAGAAAAAGAACTTATAGGTCTTATAGGGCCAAATGGTGCAGGGAAAACTACAATATTTAACCTTCTTACAGGAGTGTATAAAGCCACTGAAGGAGACATTTTAGTAAACTCTGTAAATATTAACAAAAAAACTACTCCCGAAATTGTAGATTTGGGACTAGCTAGAACTTTCCAAAATATTAGACTTTTTAAAAATCTTAGTGTACTAGACAATGTTAAATTAGCTCTTAATAAAACTATGAGTTATAAAACTGTAACTGCTATGTTTAGACTTCCAAAGTTTAGAAAAGAAGAAGAAGAGGTAACAGAAAAAGCTCTTGAACTTCTTGAAATCTTTGATATGGCTGAACTTGCTGAAATAGAAGCTGGAAATCTTTCTTATGGGCAACAAAGAAAACTTGAAATAGCTAGAGCTCTAGCTACAAGTCCAAAGCTACTTCTTTTGGATGAGCCTGCTGCAGGGATGAACCCTCAGGAGACAAAAGAACTTATGGAAACTATAAGTTTTATAAAAGAAAAATTTGATATTAGTATTTTACTAATAGAACATGATATGGGTCTTGTAATGGGTATTTGTCAAAGACTTTATGTTTTAAACTTTGGAAAACTTATAGCTACAGGAACTCCAAAGGAGATTCAAAATAATCCTGAAGTTATTACAGCTTATCTGGGAGAATAGGAGAAATTATGTATATATTAGAAGTAAATGATTTAAATGTATATTATGGAGCAATTCATGCTATTAAAAATATATCTTTTGAAATAAAAAAAGGGGAAATAGTAACTCTTATAGGAGCAAATGGAGCGGGGAAAACATCTACTCTCCATGCTGTATCAGGGCTTTTGCCTATAAAAAGTGGAGAAATATCTCTAAAGGGAATAAATGTAACAGGTATAGAAGCTCATAAACTTGTATATCAAGGTATGGCTCATGTTCCTGAGGGTAGAAGAGTTTTTACAGAACTTACAGTTCTTGAAAATTTAGAAATGGGAGCTTATACTAGAAGTGACAAAGAAGGTATAAGAAAAGATTTGGATAAAATGTTTGAACTTTTCCCTAGACTTGCTGAAAGAAAAAAACAGCTTGCTGGAACTATGAGTGGAGGAGAGCAACAAATGCTTGCTATAGCAAGAGCTTTAATGTCTAAACCTGATTTACTACTTATGGACGAACCATCAATGGGGCTTGCTCCATTAATCGTTCAAGAGATTTTTAGAATCATTAAACAAATTAACGAAAAAGAAGGAACTACAATACTTCTTGTTGAGCAAAATGCACATATGGCTTTATCTGTTGCAAACAGAGCCTATGTACTAGAAACTGGAGAAATCATTAAAGAAGGTAGTGGACACGAACTTCTAAATGACCCAGATATTAAAAAAGCATATCTTGGAGCGTAGATAAAAATAAGGAGTTCAATTCTGAACTCCTTATTTTAATATCTCTTGCACTCTTCCCACAACACCATCTTCAAGCATAACTTTTATTCCATGAGGGTGATTAGCTGAATTTGTTAGAAGTTTTGCAACAATTCCTTCAGTTAGTTTTCCAGTTCTTTGGTCTTCTTTTTTTACAACTTTTACTTTACTTCCAATTACAATATTTTTTCTAATTTTATTATCCATTTTTCTCCTTATGTCTATTGCTAATAATCTTATTTATTCAAAGTCTCTATATTATACCACAAAAGAAAAATTACATTGCCATATATCTGATTTTTTAATATAATGTTTTGAAGGAAATGTAACAAACAAGGAGGATAACTAATGAATAAATTTGCAAAAGATTTTTTAAACTTTTCATATAAAAGCCCAGTTTCTTTTTACGGAGTGAAAAACTCTGTAGAAATTTTGGAACAAAAGGGCTATAAAAAATTAGAAGAAAAAGATAAATGGGAACTTAAAAATAAAGAAAGATACTATGTAACTATAAATGACAGTAGTCTATTTGCCTTTGAAATAGGAGATAAAAACCCCTCTGAAACTAGTTTTAGAATAGTAGGAAGCCACACAGATAGTCCGGGGATTAGAATCAAGCCCAATCCAGAAATATGCGAAAATGGCTTTCTAAAGCTTAATATAGAAGTTTATGGAGGACCTATTTTAAATACTTGGTTAGACAGACCTCTTGCTCTCGCTGGAAGAGTTTTTACTAAGGGAGAAAATTCATTTAGTCCAAAGCTTCACCTTGTTAATATAAATAAAGCTTTAATGATAATTCCAAATCTTGCTATACATCAAAATAGAGAAGTAAATAAAGGAATTGAGCTTAACAAACAAACAGATATGCTTCCAACTTTAGCTGTTATTAAAGAAGGCTTTGAGAAGGAAAATTATCTTTTAAAACTTTTGGCTAAAGAAGCAAAAATTAAAGAAGAAATACTAGATTTTGAACTATATCTTTATGAATATGAAAAAGGGAATTTTGTAGGAGCAAATCAAGAGCTTTTATCTGCTTCTAGAATTGATAACTTGGCTTCTATGTTCGGGTCTTTAGTGGGTCTTACTGAATCAAAAGATTTTTCGGGAATAAAAGTACTTGCTGCCTTTGACAATGAAGAAATAGGCAGTGAAACTCGTCAAGGAGCTGATAGCAATACTCTGGCTTATCTTCTAGAAAGACTTGTTTATGGTCTTGGAGGAACTAGAGAAGACTATTTGAGAGCTTTAGCCAGTAGCTTTATGTTTTCAGCAGATGGAGCACATGCAATACATCCCAATAAAGGAAGCACTACAGACCCAACTAATATTCCAAGAGTAAATGGTGGAGTAACTATAAAACATAGCGCAAACTTTAGATATACGACGGATGCTTTAAGCTCTAGTATAATTAAAGATTTAGCAAATAAAAACAAAATTAAATATCAAATATTTGTAAATAGGGCTGATATGCTTGGAGGGTCTACAATAGGACCAGCTTCTTCAAAATATCTTCCTATTCCTTCTATAGACTTAGGTATTCCAATGCTTTCAATGCACTCAATAAGAGAGCTTTGTGGAGTAGAAGACCTAGTATCTATAAAAGAACTTATCAGAGTATTTTATGAGGCTTAAGAGGAGAAAAAATGGATTTTTATAAAAGAATAATAATTAAAATATTGGAAAATTCAGAGTCAGGAAGAGACTCAAGAATTTTGAAATTAATGAAACAAGGTTATGATTTGACTCAAGAAGAAAGAAGAGAACTGGAAGAATTAATAGAAAGTTTAATTTAGTTTGAGGCAGGCTGAAAGGTCTGCCTTAAATTTTGGAGGTAAAATGATTAGACTTATTTCTTTGGAACATAAGGATTTGGATAGAGTAATGGAAATAGAAAGAAAATCTTTTTCTTCTAATACATGGGAAGAAAAGGACGTGTATGAAAAAAGAATTAATACTTTTTCCCAAGGAAATTTGGGTATTTGGCAAGAAGATAGACTCATTGGTTTTATTTGCTCTGAGCTTTGGAAATTTGAAGAAATATATGAAGCAGAAAGGTTTATGCTTTCACATAATATTGAAGATTATCATAGTGATTACGGTGATGAGCTTTACATATCAAGTTTTGCAATAGATAAAAATTTCTCGTCTAAAGGACTTGGAAAACTTAGTTTTGATAAATTTTTAATGGAAATGCAAGAAAAATTTGAAATAAAAAGCTCTATTTTACTTGTATCTGATGAATGGATAGGGGCTAAAAATATATATTTAAAAAATGGTTATTCTAAAATAGGACTCATTAATGAGTTTTTTATAAATGACATAGGACATAAGTTTGACGGAATAATAATGAGAAAATCTGACATGCTTTATTGACAAAGAGCTTGGTAAAATTTATAATATAAGCTGTAACTTTATAATTGAAGTTACGCAAAAGAAATTTTTTATGAGGATTAGCAAGAAATCTCTCTTGTTTTTTGGGGTAAGGGGCAAAGCTCCATACTTTAACCACTCAACTACAGTTGAGTGTGTGATTTGAATTATATTGGAGGATAAATGGAAAAAGCAATAGTTAGTCTTGCTCCTATGGTTGATAAAACAGACAGGCATTTTAGATATTTTTTGAGAGGAATAACTAAAAAGACTTTATTATATACAGAAATGGTGAGCGCTCAAAGTATTATAAGGGGTGATAGGAACTTTATATTGGATTTTGACCCAATAGAAAAGCCCATAGCCTTACAACTAGCTGCTAGTAATGTAGAAGAGTTACGAGAAGCTGTAAAGATTGCAGAAGCTTGGGACTATGATGAAATTAACCTAAATATAGGTTGCCCATCCGACAAGGTATCAGGTCACCATATGGGAGCTGTGCTTATGGCTTATCCATGCTTGGTTAGGGATATGATAAAGGCAATAAAAGAAGAAACAAATAAAAAAGTAACAGTAAAACACAGAATAGGAATAGATGGAAAGGGAATTTTAGACGAAAGTTTTGAAAAAACACTTTTTGAATCCTATGAAGATTTGAAAAATTTTGTTGATATAATAATGGAGGCTAAGCCCCATAGAGTGGTTGTCCATGCAAGAATCGCAATACTTGCTGGACTTAGTCCCAAGGAAAATCGTGAGATTCCTCCTATAAGATATGAAGAAGTTTATAGACTAAAAAGAGAATATCCAGATATCGAGATTGAAATAAACGGTGGAATAAAAACTGAGGAACAAATAAAAGAACATCTTAGTTTAGTAGATGCTGTTATGATTGGAAGAGAAGCTTATGATAATCCATTTTTTATGAAATGTATTGATAAATTTTATGGTTTAGAAGAAAATTCCCTTAATCGTGAAGAACTAGCTCTGAGAATGATACCTTATATTGAAGCTTATGAAAAAGAAGGCTATAACGCAAATGCTATAATTAGACATATGTTAGGACTTTATCATGGAGTGAAAGGGGCTAAAGTATGGAAAAATGCCCTAAGCTCTCCTATAATAAAAAAATTAGGTGGTAAACAAGCCATCATTGAAGCTATTAAAAAAGTAAAATAAAAAATGTAACTACTCAGGTACATCAAAGCGTCCAAGCCGAAGGCATAGACGCTTTGATGATAGATTCGGGGCTTTGTCCCGAACCTCCAAAATAGAGGAATTAGATTTATTTATCTAGTTATGCTTGAGCAGTTACTAAAAAATTATGAAAAGGAAACTAACAATATGCTTAATGTAAATACTAAAAAATGGATAAATTTCTTATTTTTATTGGGATGCTTTTTATGCGTCGCAGCAGAGACTTTATCTGAAGAATTAAATAGTTCTTCAATTATGTCGAGGTCGGCAGTTCTTATGGATGCAAAAACAGGCCAAATTTTATTTGAGAAAAATATGAATGATAAAGCCTATCCAGCTTCAACTACTAAAATTATGACAGGACTTCTTGCTCTTGAAAAGGGCAGCTTAGATGATGTAGTTACTATGTCAAGAGATGCTGTTTTTAGAATTGAAAGAGGTTCTTCTAGCATCTCTCTTGATACTAATGAGCAGATGTTATTAAGAGATTTACTCTATGCTCTTGCTATTAGGTCTGCAAATGATGCAGCAAATGGTATAGCTGAGCATATTGCAGGGACTTATGAGGGTTTTATAGATTTGATGAACAAAAGAGCCAAAGAGCTTGGAGCTAATAATACCCACTTTGTTAACCCAAATGGTTTATATAGCGATGATCATTATTCTACAGCCTATGATATGGCACTTATATTAAGACAAGGAATTCAAACTCCAGGTTTCTTAGAATTTTTTAATAAAAGAAACTATACTATTCCACCTACAAATTTAAAAGACGAAGAAAGAGTGCTTTATAATGCAAACTCTCTTCTTATGGGAAGATATGGGGATGTAGGTCTAATAGCTAGTAAAACAGGATATACAGTAAAAACTAAGCATACTTTGGTAACAGCTGCTCAAAAGGGCAATAGAGTGCTTATTGCTGTAGCATTAAACAGTGATCATCCTAAAGATAAATATTACGACACGAAAAAACTTCTTGAATATGGGTTTAGTGAATTTAATGAGGTCAAAATAGATAATAATTTTTTAAGTAAGAGTTTAGAGTTTTCTAACAATAAAGAAGATATTGAAAGGGCACTAAAAAATAATCCTCTAGATAAGATTTTTTTATTGCATAATAGCTTTACTTCCAATGATATTGAAGTTCAGTATGAAAGTTTAGAAAATAATAAATTTAATATATCACTTTTTTTGAATAATCATAGTAATTTAATGTATAAGGATATTGGAAAAATTATCTTAGATGTGCCAAATAAAAACTCCAAAGGGTTTGAAGCCTTCAAAGTGTATTCAGGAGAAAAAAGTTTTTCATCAAAGTTAGAAATAGTTCTTAAAATTACTATTGCTTTATTTATGTTTATTTTTCTTATACTAGCTTTAAGAATAGTTTATAAAATAGTAAATGATGAAGTTTAAATTGGGTTTAATATCACGGGGTTAAGCGTCCTAGGCTTAGGTCTTAGGTTTTGTACTAAAAAGTCGAAGAGTGCAAAGGTCTTTATAAAGAGAAAAAAGGATTCTAAATTTTAGTTAGAATCCTTTTTATATACTTTCTTGAAAAAATTCTATAAAGAAAGTATAATTAATAAAGAAGAAATATACAGGAGGCGATTATGAAAAAGACATTACATGACTTACAAGATATAGAAAACTTTTTTCTTCAGCAAGAAGTAAAAGAAGATAAAAAAACTCTAGGGAAAAGCCCTAGAATATTAGAAAATAAAGTTGAAGTTCTAGAGAAAGAGATTAAAGATTTGAAAAAACAAATTAGCATACTTGAAAGTGGTTTGGATAAAAAAAGTTCCAATAAAGGTGGGAATCTTAAAACAAAAGATACAGAAGATATTGCTAGAATGTTTATGGATTTTAGTGTAGATGACTTTCAAAATAAAGAAGTTAATAAAGAAATGACTCTTTTGAAAGATGAAAATGATAGACTTAAAAAAGAAAATAAAAACCTTCAAAAACATATGAAAATTGTAGAAGTACAGAAAAAGGAAAAAGCCTATAAGAATATTTCTTATAATGATATTATAGAAAATATAAAAAGAAAATATGGATTTTTAGCAGAGAATAGTAAAATTTCTTTAGCTAGTGCTGAATATCTTTTTTTAAATGAAACTTTGAGTGCCATTGATTATACAGGTTCATATATAAACTATGTAAAAGCTCTTGAAATTGAGCTTAGAAGAGTCTTTGGAAGGAGTAATGAAAAACTAACCTTTGGGAACTTAATGGAGCAATTAAAAAATAATCCAACTTTTAAATCCTTTGTAGAAAGAATAGATAATGAAAGAGTGGGAGAAGTTAGAAATAATGCAGTTCACAATAAAGCTGTATCAAAAAATGAATGTGGTAAAATAAGAAAACTTCTTATGGAAGATGGGTGGATGGATAGAATTTCTTTTCTTGTAGAAGAAAGTCTAAAAGAAAAGAAAGATACGCTCATAGACTATGATACTTTTATTATAAATAAAATAGGTAAACAATTTATAAAAGGTAAAAATTATAATCACTACCATACTGATGGGGAAATGGATATATTATCTTTAAATCCCAATTTAAAAGATTTTGTCAAAGGAAAAGGAAAAATCCTAAAAACAGGAGCTCAATATTTTATAGTAATAGACTAAAAATTAGAAAAGCTAAGGCAGATGCCTTAGCTTTTGTCTTAGGGTGTTTAAATTTTTGGAAAGAAATATCTTCTTTCCGTGTGTAAGTTATATAGGAAGAATTAATTATTAAGCTGTTACTGTTTTGTTTTCTTCTTCAGCAGCAAGTTTGTCTTGATATTTGAAGAATGGGAAATAAACTGCTACAGTCATTGCAAATACAGCGATTTGTAAGATTGCAGCTTTAATACCACCAACAAGGAATCCACTAATTACTATTGGAGTAGTCCAAGGAACTGAAATTGCTCTAAATGGATCTACTATTCCTGTTGCTATAGAAACATATACCATAACTGCTGATATTACTGGTGCTAATATAAATGGAATTGCCATAATTGGGTTGAAAACCATTGGGAATCCAAATATAATAGGTTCGTTTATATTAAATAATCCTGGAACTATAGATAATTTTCCTAGTTCTTTATATTGTTGAGATTTTGAGAATATAAGCATAGTAACTACAAGTCCTAATGTTAATCCAGATCCACCTACAGTGATAAACTGATCAATAAATTGGTTTGTAACTATTGCTGCATTTTCTCCAGCAACTAATTTTGCCCCTGATGCAAAGACTTCTTGGTTTGCAAGTCCATTTGCTTGCAGTATAGGTCCCATGATCCCACCGATAATTGTAGCTCCATGGATTCCACACCACCAGAAACCAGAGATTAGTAGAGGTATTAATAATGCTCCAGCAAATGAATCACTCATACCTTGTAATGGACTTTGTAATACTTACTAAAGGCTTAAAAAATTAAACAAGTAGAAATATTTTTCGTTCAAAAGTCGTTAAGTCTTTGAAAGAAATTCTTTTTTTATACATTTGATTTTTTTTCATAAATATAAAAGTATTGATTTTATTAAGTTTTTATAAAATAAATTTTATTTAGGAGAGAGCAATGTATTATTTCTTAAAAAATAAAGACTTCAACTTGGGAGAATATGACTTTGATATAGTTTGCACCCCAAGATTTACAAAAAAAGAGCAAATGGTCTTTGATTGTTTTGTTAATAGCTTTGATGTAAACAAGGAATTTTGTGAGTTTAATGAGGATAAGCTTAAAATGACTGAGGCTGAAATACAAAAAGAGATACACAATTTGACAAAAAAAACTATTTATTGCAGAATTTTTAAAGAAAACATTGAAATTAGTAAGTTTTATTTCAATATTTTTGATATAGTTGTTATTGAATCGGGAAAAGTTATATATAAGTTTTCCAATGAACTTAGGCTAGCGAAGAAAAAAGGAAGTTTTTACAGCAGAATAAATGTTCTCGCTTTTTTACAGTTTAAGTACAGCTATACCAAAGAAATCTTCAAAATGATTTTGAGAGAAAATAAGAGAAAAAGCTATATTGAATTTAGTTTAAAAGATATCAAAAAGATATTGAATATTGATGAAAATACTTATAACAGATATTATGATTTAGAAAATAAAGTTTTTAATCCTACAATTAAAGATATTGAGTATGGAGAAATAGGGTTGTGGTATGAAAAAGTTAAGAAAAATGATAGTAAAACAGCAAGAGTAACAGGAGTAAGAATACATTATTCAAACCTTTATCATATTGAAGTCCACAGAGATACAAATGAAATTCTTAAAGAATTCGCTTCTTATATAGATGATTTTACAGAGGCTTATGAGGTTATTTGTGACTATAGAAAAATTTATACCTTTGAGGAAACTCGTCAATATGTAAAAGAAAATTTAAATACTCTTTTCAAATCAAAAAAATAGAAAAATACAGGTAAAAGTCTAAAAAAGAGTATTTTTAGCTTACCTGTACTTTTATTATTTGGATAATCTAATTATTAATAAGGTTTTTAATAACTTGATAATGTGACTCTAATTATTATTAATCGTGGTGATGCCCATGAGAGTGAACATGTCCATGCTCTATTTCAACTTTTGTTGCTTCTCTGATATCAAGAATTTTTGCAACAAATTTGATTCTTTGACCAGCAAATTCATGGTTATAATCGCAAGTTACTAAATCATCAACTATTCCAGTAACTCTGAATAATTCGATATCTCCTGTTTCGTGGTTTTCTGCTTCAAAAAACATTCCGATTTCTAATTCTGGTGGGAAAGAAGCAAGGTCTTCTTGCTCAACTAATTCTTCATCATATTCTCCGAAAGCGTCTATTGGTTCCATAACAACTTCTACTTGATCTCCAATATTTTTTCCTTCTAAAGCTTCTTCTACTTTTGGAAGTAAATTGTTATAATTCCCATGTAAGTAATCTATAGCTCCGTCTTCTGTACTATCTAATAATTCATTATTCCCATTGTACATTTGGAATTCAAGCGTTACTACTTTATTTTTTTCAACTATCATTAATTTCCTCCTATATTTTTAAAGATAATACATTATAGCTTGGAGAGATGAAAATATCAATGAAAAAAATAATTATTTTGAAGTTCAAAGTTTAAATAATTTACAAATTACAACTACTTAGCCAGTTCGATTAAATATTCAATAACCCTAGCCCCATAAAAACAATAAAATTAAATTTACCTATTATTATACATAAGGACTTACTACAAATTTAAATTACTCGAAAAATTTAATTGATATAAAAAATCCAAATTATTTTTTCTCAAAAAGTTATCAAATCTAATATCATGTTCTTTAAAATGTGCCATTAACCAGTTAAATAAAAATTCCAAAAGTTCTTTTTTATTAACCTGTAAAGTAAGAAATTTATTTCTAAATTCTTCTATTTTTTCAATCAAAAGTTGATTTTTAATATATCTCAACTCAATATTTGCTAAATGAAATTTTCTGTAATAAATCTCCTCAGTTTGAAAATGTGCTATGGCATAGGATTCTAAATCGTCCAATAAATCTAGAAAAAAATCATGATTTTCATTGTTATTATAGGCAATATAAAAGTTATTTATCATATAAACAAACCTTAAATGTTCTTCGTCCAGTATTTCTGATGAAACTTCCAAGCTTTCTAAATCAAAATTCATATGACCACCTCACATTTTTTAAACTTCCTCATTTTATTATATTATATAAAAAATAAAAATCCTTGTTTTTGTTGTATTTAAAACAAGAAAATAATTCTTTACAAATTTAATAAATATTTATTGACAAAGACTTTAACATAGGATATAATCACACTAAGCTTATGGGAAAAGTGGTTTATAATTAGTTTGACAAAAGAACTTTTTCTAGTTATAATTATTAAAAAAATATAACTCTTATCCAGAGAAACTGAGGGAAAGACCCGATGACGTTTCAGCAACCTGCAGTTTATGTGTGGTGCTAAACTAAACCTTTTAAGTAAGGAATGATGAGAGAGGAAATGATACATAAAACCCTCTTATCTAAAAAGTAAGAGGGTTATTTTATTATTAGCTGTAACTATTTAGGTATAATAAATAAAATTGGTTTGTTTTTATGGGGTTCGGGGCAAAGCCCGTAATTTCATACCTGACCGTACACGCCACTAGCGTGGACGGTCGGGTGTATGCTGAGTAGTGACAATTAGCTTTTTTTAGAAGGAGGAAAAGTTTGATAGAACTAAAGGACATTAACAAGATTTATGAAAGCAATGGCAATACCGTTCATGCTTGTAAAAACATAAATCTAAAAATTGAAAAAAATGATATCTATGGAATTATGGGTTTAAGTGGTGCAGGAAAATCTACTCTGCTTAGAACTATTAATTTATTAGAAAGCCCTACAAGTGGTAAAGTTATTGTAGATGGAAAGGACATTACTAATTTTACTGAAAAATCTTTAAGAGAATATAGAAAAAAAACAGGAATGATTTTCCAACACTTTAACCTATTAGAATCAAGGACTGTTAGAGGGAATATCGCCTTTGCATTGGAAGTAGCAGGGTGGAAAGATAAAAATGCTATAAAAAATAGAGTTAATGAGCTACTTAATCTAGTAGAGCTTGAAGATAAGGGAGATTTCTATCCTGTACAACTTTCAGGAGGACAAAAACAAAGAGTAGGAATAGCAAGAGCTTTAGCTAATTCTCCTAATATACTTTTATCCGATGAGGCTACTTCAGCTCTAGACCCTAAAACAACTAAATCAATACTTGAACTTTTGAAAAATATTCAAAAAAAATTAGGGCTTACTATAATTCTTATCACTCACCAAATGGAAGTTATAAGAGCTATTTGCAATAAAGCAGCTATCCTAGAAAAAGGGGAAGTAATTGAAGAAGGAAGCGTAGAAGAAATATTTACAAATCCTAAATCTCATATTGCCAAAGAATTTTTATCTCATTTGACTCACGAAGAAGAGGAAGAGGTGGAATTTATAAAAAATTCTGGGAAAAAAATAATAAAACTTTCATATTTAGGAGAAAAAGTAAAAAAACCTATAATTTCATCTCTAATAAAAGCTTTTAATGTTGATTTAAGTATTATTTCGGGAAGTATAGACAAACTTACTACAACTAATGTAGGTCACCTTATATTAGAACTTGAAGGACCGATGACTAATCAAGAAGAAAGTATACAGTGGCTTTTGTCTCAAGGCTTAGGAGTAGAGGTGATATACAATGGATAGATTATTAGATTTATTTATTCCAGCAATTTTGGATACTATATATATGGTATTTTTCTCAAGTTTATTTGCAACTATCTTAGGGCTACCCTTAGGAATCTTAGCTGTAATAACATCTAAAAACCACATATTACCTATGCCAAAACTTAACAAATTATTAGATTTACTTATTAATGTATTTAGAAGTTTTCCATTTATAATACTGATGATTCTGGTTTTTCCTCTGTCAAGACTTATAGTAGGGACTACCATTGGGTCTACTGCTACTATTGTTCCGCTTTCAATCGCTGCAGCTCCATTTGTTGCCAGACTAATTGAGGGAGCTATAAAAGAAGTAGACGGAGGATTAATCGAATTGTCCAAATCCTTAGGTGCAAACAACTGGGAAGTAATATTCAAAGTTCTTTTACCAGAAGCTTTGCCTGCACTTATTCATAGTTTTACAATAACAATTATATCTCTAATAGGATATTCAGCTATGGCTGGGGCTATCGGAGGTGGAGGACTTGGAGACCTTGCAATAAGATATGGGTACCAAAGATTCCAAACAGACATTATGATTATATCGGTTGTAGTTATTATCATAATAGTTCAGATAATACAAGCTTTAGGAGATTTATTAGTTAAAAATATTAAAAAAAATAGAAAATAAGAAGGAGAAAATTATGAAAAAATTATTATTATTAGTTTCCCTTGCAAGTCTTGTACTTTTGGCTGCTTGTGGGAAAAAAACTGAAAACACAGCTGAAACAACTGAAGCAAGCAAAGAACCAGTTGTAATAAAAGTTGGAGCAACACCTGTTCCTCATTCAGAACTTTTAAATGCTGTAAAAGAAGATTTAGCTGCAAAAGGATATACTTTAGAAATTGTTGAATTTACTGATTACGTTACACCTAACTTAGCATTAAATGATGGAACTATAGATGCGAACTTCTTCCAACACGTGCCATATATGGAATCTTTTGCCAAAGATAAAGGTTTAAATCTAGTATCTGCTGGTAAAATTCATGTTGAGCCTCTTGGATTATACTCAAAAAAATTCACATCAGTTAATGATTTACCTGAAGGAGCAAAAATTGCTATACCTAATGACCCTTCAAATGGTGGGAGAGCTCTTATTTTATTGCAAGCTAATGGTTTAATTAAATTAGACCCTAATGCAGGATTAGAAGCTACAGAAAAAGATATAGTTGAAAATCCTAAAAACTTCAAATTTACAGCTCTTGAGGCTGCTCAATTACCAAGAACATTGGCTGATGTAGATGCTTCTATTATAAATGGAAATTACGCTCTTGAAAGTGGATTAAATCCAGTAAAAGATTCTATACTTCTTGAAGGAGAAGATTCTCCATATGCAAATATAGTAACTGTTGTAGCTGGAAAAGAAAATGATGAAAAGATTGTAGCTTTAGTAGAAGCTTTACAATCTGATAAAATTAAAAACTTCATTGCAGAAAAATATAACGGTGGGGTTGTTCCTGCATTCTAAATCTTAAAAAGGAGCTTTGTCTCCTTTTTTTTTGACAAAAACCCTCTAGGCAGATTTTTTGTTATATGTTAAAATAACTAGCAGGTTTTTCTTTTTGAGAAATTTACTGTAATAAAAAAATAAGAATTAACAAGCAACAAAATATTAGATACTTAATAACTGAAGTTACGCATAATATAAAAAATCTTTTTTATGAGGATTAACAAGGAGTCTTCCTTGTTTTTAGGGGTTCGGGGCAAAGCCCCGTAATCTCACCACCCAAAGGTCCACGCCTTTGGCGCGGACCTTTGGGTGCATAACTTCAGTTAGCAATACCTTGTTTTAGTTCTAAAGGAATGGCAATATGAAACAAAAAAAATCAGTAATTATTTTAACAAGTTTATTTTTATTAACTAGTGGATGTATAAAAGTAAATCATGAAAGAAATCTAAAAAAAACTATTTATTCTACCCCTATTAATAAAGATATCTCCAGTCCTATTTCTACAGGAAGCAGTATTATTCCAGTAGAGGCAAAAAAAAATACCGATAAAACTAGAGAATTGTACGAAAAATTAAAATTAGAAAAAAAGCTAGATTATAAAATATTCAAACTAGCTATGAATGGTTTAGAAATTATTAACCCTCCCCTTAAGAATTATCTTGCTATTGTAGATTTTACAAAGGATTCTACAAAAAAAAGATTTTTCTTAATTGATTTGGTTAATGAGAATCTAGTATATTATGAGTTAGTTGCTCATGGGAAAAATACAGGAGGAGTAAGTTCTCGAAATTTCTCCAATGAAGTTAATTCACTTAAATCTTCATTAGGCTTTTATCTAACAGCAGAATCCTATTTTGGCTCAAATGGGTATTCTCTTCGGCTTGATGGCCTTGACAAAGGTCTAAACGATAGAGCGAGAGAAAGAGCTATTGTTTTACATGGAGCTCCTTATGTAAGTGAGTTTCATATTGCTCAAACTGGTCGTTTAGGGCGTTCATGGGGTTGCCCAGCAGTAAAAGATGAAATAGCTAAAGACATAATTAATAAACTCAAAGGGGGAAATCTTCTTTTTCAATATGCAAAAGGCTATGAAGAGAGAAGTTCTGTGCTAAATCAATCTTAGTTATTGAAAATTTAAATTACCCAATGTCATCAACTTAAGAAATGTTATTTTTATCAAATTGATTTCCTAAAAAATGCGTTAATTAA
>RRZT011436034.1_pt1 | contig 18473 bp, 15 predicted proteins | sample 2165551 | NCBI WGS metagenome assembly RRZT01 (sample SAMN10456910, study PRJNA506462) | wastewater metagenome | biome: wastewater; feature: sludge; material: wastewater sludge; isolation source: wastewater sludge with Escherichia coli K12::gfp cells carrying plasmid... | place: USA: Moscow, Idaho...
AAGCCTTGAAGGGCGCGACTTCGACGACGGTGACCTCGATGATCTTGCCGTTGGGGGCTGTGTAGGTGACAGTGTCGCCCTTGGCGGCGCCGAGCACGGCGGAGCCGAGAGGCGACTGAGGGCTGAAGACGTGGGTGTCGATGTCGGTGTCCAGGCCGAGCATCTCGCGGGAGCCGAGCAGGAATTCCTCGGTGTCGTCCTCGTCGCCGAAGTACGCCACGGTCACCAGGGTTCCCACGCCCACTTGGTCGGGATTGTCGGGCGCCTCGCCGACCTTCGCGGTGCGCAGTATCGCGGCCAATTGCGCGATGCGGCCCTCCATCTGTCCTTGTTCCTCGCGGGCGGCGTGATAGCCGCCGTTCTCGGACAGGTCGCCCTCTTCGCGGGCAGCGGCGATCTTGGCGGACACTTTCGGCCGGCCGACAGTCTTGAGGTCGTCCAGTTCGGCGGAAAGCAGATCGTACGCGTCCCGGGTCAACCACACCGTCTCTTGTTCAACCATCGCACCATTCTAGCCTCCGTGGAGCAGACCCCCCACTCCGACCCGTAGTTGCGACCACTTTGTCGGTGCTGGGCAAAATGGTGACCATGTCCGTTCCCTTCTCTGCGCAGGCGGCCGACGGCGAGCAGCTACGGCTCCTCCACGTGCACGCCCATCCCGATGACGAGTCCTCCAAGGGCGCGGCCACGACCGCCAAGTACGTGACCGAAGGGGTTCGGGTGGCGGTGGCCACCTGTACCGGTGGGGAACGTGGCTCGGTCTTGAACCCGAAGATGGATCGTCCCGAAGTGTGGGAGAACATGGCCGAGATCCGGCAGGCCGAGATGGCGCGGGCCCGAGAGATCTTGGGTGTCGAGCATTACGCGCTGGGGTTCGTCGATTCGGGGCTGCCCGAGGGTGACCCGCTGCCTGACCTGCCGAGCGGCTGCTTCGCGCTGATGGCTCCGGTGCAGGCCGCCGAACCGCTGGTCGCGGTGATTCGCAGGGTGCGTCCACACGTGTTGACGACCTATGACGAGCAGGGTGGGTATCCCCACCCCGACCACGTCCAATGCCACCGCGTCAGCGTGCAGGCGCTGCGATTGGCCGCGGATGCGTCCTACCGCCCCGACCTGGGATCGGCGTGGAGTGTGCCGAAGGTCTACTACCAGATGGGTTTCCACCGGCTGCGCTACGCAGCGCTCGATTTGGCGCTGCACGAGCAGGGCATGGACTCGCCCTACACCGAAAGGCTGGCCGCTTGGGAGGACCGGCACTACGAGCATCGCATCACCACCCGTGTCCGGTGCTCGGACTACTTCGAGATCAGGGACGCTGCGCTGCGTGCGCACGCGTCCCAGATCGACCCCGACGGCCGCTGGTTCTCGGTGCCGCTGGAGATCCAGGCGAAGGCCTGGCCGACGGAGGACTGGCAACTGGTGTTCAGCGTGGTCCCGACCGTGATCCCGGAGTCCGACCTGTTCGCCGGGCTGCGGGTTGTCGCGCCCGGGCAGCCGGATCCGTCTGATCTGTGGGTCATCTGATTCCGGTCGGACGCGGCGGGTCGGCTTGGCGTCTGGCTGGTCGGTGGCGACGATGCTGGTAGGGCCCGCTGGGGGGTTGCGCGCGGCCCACCATTGACCACGCGAGGAGCCCGGATGAACCAGGCGTCAGCCCAAGACACGCGCCACCGAACGCCCAGGGCGCCGTCGCGGCGCGTCAGCGCTCGCATCCGCCGGCGCCGAGCGGGGCTCGTCCTCGTGCTGGGTGGGGTGGTGGCGGGTGTCGTCTGGGGCCCCGGCGTCGTCCGAGACCTGGCAACCAGGGTCAGTGACGAGGATGCACTCGTCGAGCTTCGTCTTGATGGAGCGGCCGCCACCTTGGTCGCGCCCGCCGGGTGGGCCGTCACGCAGTACCCGGTCAGCCGCGACACCGGCGAACTGCGATCACCGGATGGGGCGCTGCATGTGGTGCTCACGCTCCATGAGCCGGGCGTGCCCCCCGAATCGGCCGCACAGCAGCTGCTGGAGAGCACTGGCGCCAAGGCCACGACCAGCACCGGAGGGTGGAACGTGGAACAGCCGCGGCCCGACCTGGTCGTGCGGCATGTCGACGCGGCTGCGGTCGCTGACAAACGGCCCCGGTGGGCCGCGAACAAGCCCGAAGTCGGCTTCCTCGCCGTGGCGTCCGAAACTGAGACGCCCGGGGCTTCGGGGCAACCTCGGGTGGTCGACGTGGTGGCCGCATTCGAGCCGGGCATCGACGCTGCCGGCTACCGTGCAACGATCGCCCAGCTCATCGGGAGTCTGGGGATGCCGTCGTGACCACCCACCCTCGCGTATACCGCCGACGCCGAGCGTCGGTGGTGCTGGGGCTCGTCGTCGCGGTGGTGCTGGCCACGAAGGTGGCCGCAGCCCCCTCCTTGGAACCGGGCTGGATACCTGTGCAGCGCGCTGCCTCCGCGGTTCAGGTGGGGCGGACGGATCCTTCGGACACCGTCTTGCCGTCCGGCATAATCGACCAGTCGTCGGTCGCAGGCCTGGTCCCCCAGCGCCTCGAATCGGCGACGGCCAGGGCGGCGGCGCGCTGGACCTACCTGCCGGGGGAGTCTGCTTTCAACGATCGCCTCGACGATGTCGTCGTCAAGGCGATCGCCGCGCATGGTGCCGCGCAGGGCCTGCCCGCCTACCAGCCCGCGCCCAGTCCATCCGATGCCGGACTTGGCGATCGAGGCTGTCTGGCCGGGTCGTCGCTGCGACCGGCGGCCGAGATCCTGGCCGATCCTGCGCTGGCGCCCCAGGGGACTGGTGGTGCGGTGGTCGCGCTGGTTTGCGACGTCGTCCACGCGTCCGGCCATTACTTCGGCGAACGCGTCCGCGTGGTCTCCGGCACGCCCGAGGCGGTCATCGGCGACACGACTACCGTCCTGTACACCGACACCTCCACCGGCGAGATCGTCGACGGCGCGGACATCGTCCTCGCCGGTGCGGTCGACGAGGTGTGGGGCCCGGTGGTGGGCGCGCTGCGCCTGGCGGCCGGCGCACTTTGGGACGTCGAGATCTTGCCCCCCTCCGACTCGGCGCGGGGCGCCGTCGAGACCGCGCTCTTGCGCGCTTGGGTCGGCGCCGACGGCTCTGTCAAGTTGCCGTTCGATGTACCCCTTGAGGGGCGTGAATTCGATTCGCTGGCCGGGTTCGACGCGCTGTTTCCGGCCTTGGTGACGCTGCCCGCAGAACAGGGACGTCGGCTCTTCTCGCCGTTCGGCCAGACGTTGCTCGATACCGCGGCCGCGGGCCAGCCCTATGCGGGGCCGCCCGATCTGCCGGCCGCCGCAGACCGGACCAACTGCGGTCTTGTGCCATGCGTAGCCGTGACCTTCGACGATGGACCCGGTCCCAACACGCCGGCGGTGCTTGACGCGCTCGCGCAGGCCGATTCGTCCGCCACCTTCTTCGTGCTCGGCCCGGCGGCCGAACGCTCACCCGAGACCCTGAAACGCGCGTACGCCGAGGGCCATACCATCGGCACCCACACTTGGAGCCACGCCGAACTCACCGGCTTGACCGACGAGAAGATCGTCGAAGAGGTCGAGCGAACTCAGCGGGCGGTCGCGGCGATCACCGGCCAGACGCCCGCCTACTTCCGTCCGCCGTACGGCGCTTTGAGTGAACGCGTTACCGGCAAGCTCGCCGAGCTGGGCCTTCCGGCGGTGTTGTGGGACGTGGACTCGGCCGACTGGCAAGGTCCACCGGCCGCGGTGCTCGTCGACAACGCGGTCAGCCCGGCCAACCAGGGCTCCATCATCTTGTTGCACGACATCAAGGCGCACACCGTCGAGCAGGTCCCTGCGGTGCTCGAAGGCCTGCGCGACCGTGGGTTCTCGCTCGTGACGCTCGACCACCTGCTGGGTGGAACAGCGCCCCGACCGGGTTCAACGGTGAAGTCAGCCCGCTGAGCCGCATCGACCTGCGGGTGGGATCACCCCCGCTAACGTTGGACAATGAGTTTCGTCCCCGGGCTGGGCGTGCTGCGGCACTACGACCGCAGCTGGCTGCGCGGGGACGTGCTCGCTGGCGTCACGGTGGCGGCCTACATGGTCCCCCAGTCGATGGCCTACGCCGAGGTCGCCGGGCTGCCCGCCGTGGTGGGGCTGTGGGCACTGGTCGCCCCGCTGCTGGTCTACGCCGTCTTCGGCTCCAGCCGTCAGCTGTCGGTCGGCCCCGAGTCGACCTCCGCGCTGATGACCGCACTGGCGATCAGCTCCCTGGCCGGAGTCGCCTCCGTCCACGACGCAAGCCTGGCGACCCGAGCCGCCCTGGGTGCAATTCTGGCGCTGACCACCGGGGCCGTCTGTCTGGTCGCCTACGTGGCGCGGCTGGGCTTCGTGGCCGGGCTGCTGTCGCGTCCCGTGCTGATCGGTTACCTGGCGGGGGTGGCGGTGTTGATGATCGTCAGCCAGCTCGGCAAGGTCACCGGATTGCAAATCAGTGGCGAACGACTCTGGGATGAGTTGGGATCGTTGCTCGCCCAACTCGACGAGGTGAACCTGCCCACCTTCCTGCTGGCCACCGCCTCGGTGCTGGCCTTGTTCATCGCCAAACGATTCGCACCCAAGTTGCCCGGCCCGTTGCTGGTGATGCTGGCCGCGGCGGCGCTGGCCCATTTCGCCGGGTTGAGGGCGCTAGGGGTCCGAGTGGTCGGCGAAGTGCCCTCGGGATTGCCCGGCGTGGTCATCCCCGACTTCACCGGCGTCGACTGGACGAAGCTGCTGCCCGCCGCGCTGGGTATCGCCGTCGTCGGGTTCAGCGACAATGCGTTGATTGGACGGGCGTTCGCCGCCCGGCGCCGGGAACAGGTCGACATGAATCAGGAACTGCTCGCACTCGGCCTGTGCAACATCTCGGCCGGGCTCACCCAAGGTTTCCCGGTCTCGTCCAGCGGGTCACGCGCCGCGCTGGGAGACTCGATGGGGTCACGCACGCAGCTCTATTCGCTGGTGGCGCTGGGCTGCCTGCTGGCGACCATGTTCGTGCTGGGCCCGGTGCTCGCCGCGTTTCCGGAGGCCACCTTGGCTGCCGTGGTGATCTACGCTGCGATCCAGTTGGTTGATGTCCCTGAGTTCCGCCGGCTGGCTCGCTTCCGGCTCGCGGAGTTGGTGCTCTCGTTGGCCACCGCGCTCGCCGTGGTGCTGTTCAACGTTCTTATCGGGATCGCAATCGCAGTTGTGCTGTCGCTGCTCGACCTGGTGCGGCGCATCGCGAACCCGGAGGCCGCCGTGCTCGGCTACGTGCCGGGACTGGCGGGAATGCACGACATCACCGATTTTCCTCAAGGGGAGCAGGTGCCGGGGCTGGTCGTCTTCCGCTACGACTCGCCGCTCTTCTTCGCCAACGCCGAGAACTTCCGGCGCCGAGCATTGGCTGCCGTCGACGAGGCCCCTGGCGAGATCCACTGGTTCCTGCTCAATGTCGAGGCCAACACCCAGTTGGACCTGACCGCCATCGACGCGTTGGAGGAGGTGCGCCGCGCGTTAGAGGCTCGCGGCGTCGTCGTCGCCCTGGCCAGGGTGAAACAAGACACCCGTGACGAGTTGGCGCGCGCCGGTTTCCTCGAACGCCTCAATGGACGGGCCTACCCCACCCTGCCCACCGCAGTCGAGGCGTATGTGAACTGGGTGACGCAGACAACAGGTGAGTATCCGGCGTGGGCCGAACATCTGCCACTGCCCCGCAACGACTCCCGGTAAGCCATGATCCGAGCTTTGCCGGGTCGATAGGCTTCGGTCATGACTCTGAACTGGCCTGAAGACCAGCCGATTCTGGATGGCGAAACGATCATCTTGCGACCGTGGCGTCCGGAAGATGCGCAGGCGGTCTTCGAGGCGTGCCAGGACGAGATGGTGCAGGCATTCACCAGCGTGCCTTCGCCCTACCGGTTGACTGACGCCGAGGCATTCGTCGCGCTGGGGCCCCAGATCTGGCGAAAGCGTACCGACGTCAACTGCGCGATCACCGACGACGAAGACGCGGTGATCGGCGCCATCTCGTTGATGCATATCGATGAACAGGGTGCGCAGGGCGAGATCGGCTACTGGGTGGCCGACTGGGCGCGGGGCAACCGGGTCGCGCGCCGCGCCGTGGAACTGCTGAGCGACTGGGCGTTGAACGAACTCGGGTTGTCGCGCCTGCTACTCAGAATCGAACGCGAAAACGTGGCGTCGATCGCGGCCGCACTGGCCGCCGGAGCGCAACCAACCGGTATCACAGTGGACGAGGAGGTCCGCGACCGGGCGCGCAACTACGGCATCTACGAGTTGCTGTCTTCGGCCACGTAGCCTAGCCCCCATGCCGAACCGACTCGCGTCCGCGACCAGCCAGTACCTACGCCAGCACGCCCACAACCCGGTTGATTGGTGGAACTGGGGGCCGGAGGCCTTCGCCGAGGCGGCCCGACGTGACGTGCTGGTCTTGGTGAGCATCGGCTACTCGTCGTGTCACTGGTGTCACGTGATGGCCCGCGAAACCTTCGCCGACGCCGAGGTCGGCGCCTTCGTCAACGAGCACTTCGTCGCCATCAAGGTCGACCGTGAGGAACACCCCGACGTCGACCAGGCGTTCATGCGCACGACCCAGGCCCTCACCGGCCAGGGCGGCTGGCCGATGACGGTCTTCTGCACGCCAGCGGGTGAACCGTTCTTCGCCGGCACCTACTTCCCGCCCGAACCGCGGGGTGGCCTGCCGTCCTTCAGTGAACTGGTCGAAGTGCTCGCCCAGGCTTGGGCGGAACGTCGGGACGAGGTGACCAACTCGGCGGCCACCATCGTCAAGCGCGTGGCCGAACTGGACCGGCCGCCGCTGCTGTCCATCCCCGAGGCCAACCTCGCCCCGCATCGGCTGCTCACCAAGGTGCACACCGAGTTCGACCCCGGCCACGGCGGCTTCGGTGGTGCACCCAAGTTCCCGCAGGCGCCGGTGCTGGACGCCTTGCTCGTGCGCACCGATCCGCTGGGCAACGATCGGGTGCTGTTCACCCTCGAGTCGATGGCTCGCGGTGGCCTCCACGACCAGGTCGGCGGCGGCTTCCACCGCTACTGCGTCGACGCCGACTGGGAGGTGCCGCACTTCGAGAAGATGCTCTACGACAATGCGCTGCTGCTCGGCACCTACACCCGTGGCTGGCTGCGGGCGACACCAGACGATGGCACAGAGCAGCGGGAATTGTTCGAGCGGGTGGTGCGCGGCATCGTCAGCTGGCTGACCAACGAGATGGCGCTGCCCGGTGGCGGTTTCGCGGCGAGCCTGGACGCCGACTCGCTGGACGAGGCCGGTGAGCATGCCGAGGGTGCCCACTACCTGTGGAGTCCGCAACTGTTCGACGAGTACCTGGGCAAGGATTCGAAGTTCGCCCAAGGCGTCTTCCACGTCACCTACGGCGGGAACCTGCCGCTGGGGGCGCACGCCCCGACCGACGGCAGCGGACTGTCCACCCTGCAGCTGCACGGCAACCCGCATCCCGGACGCCTCGCCAACGTCATCGCGGTACTGAAGGCGATCCGCGATCGGCGACCGCGTCCCGATCGTGACGACAAGGTAGTGACGGCGTGGAACGGTCTCGTGGTTGATTCGCTGACCAAAGCGGCCATGGTCTTCGGCGAGCGCGAGTGGCTCGACCTGGCCGCCGGCGCGGCCGGCTACCTGTGGGAACAGCACTGGGACGCCGAGCGTCGCGTGCTTTGCCGGGTCACGACTGGGCCCGACGGTGTGACGTCCGACTACGCGGCCGCCGCGCTCGGCTTCGTGTCACTGGCCGGGGCGTTGGGCGACGCCGACTGGCTTGCCAGGGCGATCGTCCTGCTCGAGCGGGCAATCGAGCTGTTCGGTGCCGCGGACGGCGGTTTCTTCGACGCGACCGCGTCAACGGAGTTGTTCGAGCGTCCCCGGCGCAAGGACGACGAGGCGCTACCCAGCAGCACTTCGCTGATGGTGATCGCGCTACGGGCCGCGGCGCGGCTCGCCGAGCGTCCCGACCTGGCGGCACGGGCGGACACCGCACAGGCCACCCTGCACTCGGTCCTGGTGGTCTCGCCCAGACACTCCGGCTGGGGGTTCGCCGAACTCCTCTCGGACGACGAAGCCCGGTGCGGCTGGGGACCTGCCGAGGTGGTGGTGGTCGACGACTCCGGCGACCCGATGTCCGAGCAAGCTCGGGCGGCCTGGCGGCTGGCGCCGTGGGGCAGTGTCGTGGTCTCGGCGCCCGCCGGCACGCTGGGCTTCGGTGACCTGTTCACCGGACGCAGCATGCGCAACGACCAGCCCACCGTCTACGTCTGCCGTGGTGTGACCTGCCAGGAGCCGACCGCTGACTGGGCCGACCTGCGCGGCCTGCTCTGGGCCCAAACCCACTGACCCGGCTCACTTGCCGAATCGGCGCTCCCGGTCGGAGTACGAACGCAACGCCCGGTAGAAATCGACTTTGCGGAAGTCGGGCCACAACGCTTCACAGAAGTAGAACTCACTGTGCGCCGACTGCCACATCAGGAAGCCGCTGAGTCGTTGCTCGCCAGAGGTCCTGATGATCAGGTCGGGGTCGGGCTGCCCCTTGGTATAGAGGTGCTCGGAGATCTGGTCGATCTCAAGGCTTTCCGCCAAGGACTCCAAGGTGTTGCCCGCCGCCGCCTCCTTTGCGAGCAGCGAGCGTACCGCGTCGCGCAGTTCGTGGCGTCCACCGTAGCTGACCGCCACATTGACGTGCATGCCGCGAACGGGCTGGGTGGCGGTGGCGGCCCGCGTCAACTCGGCTGCGCAGTCGGGCGGCAGCAACCCCAGGTCGCCCACCACCATCACCTGGTACTTGCGGGTGGCAGCCAGTTCGTCCACCAGGTTCACGATGACCCTAAGCAGCGGCAACAGTTCCTCGTCCTGGGAGCGCCGCAGGTTGTCGGTGGACAGCACCCACAAGGTGACCACCTGGATCTTCACCCCGTCGCACCATTGGACGAACTGCTTCAGCTTGTCGGCGCCGGCCTGGTAGCCGACCTCGACTGGCTGCCCGGGCGCGTTCAGGCGGGCCCAACGCCGGTTCCCGTCGGCCAGCACGGCGACGTGACGGGGCAGCGCTGAAGGGTCGAATTGGCTCCGCAGCCGGTTCTCGTAGAAGCGGTACATGGCCTGGGCCAACCCCCGGGGGGCCCGGTCAAGCAGTGTGGTCACGGTGTCTTCAACCGCGTTCACCACTTTGTTGGCCATGCGTCAAGCGTAGCGAGGGCGATGCCCGCTGGGATCAAGTTTCTCGGCGCCAGTCGGCGGGGGTACGGTGGATTCCATGAATCAAGACCTGCGCGAGGCTGGGCCACTGGCCCCCGGACGCGATGATTCGGTCAGTGGTCCCAAGGACGACGCCAGCTTGGCCGCCCCGCCGGGCCTGAGCGTGGCTGCGGCCGCGTCCCTCATCAAGCCCAAGCTGCGCGGCGTTTTGCACATGATCAACACGCCCCTTGCGCTGATCGGCGGGCTGCTGCTGCTGATCCTCGCCGACGACCCGCTGGTTCGTGTCGGTTGCGCAGTCTGGACCCTCACCGCGGTACTGCTGTTCGGGCATTCGGCCGTCTACCACCGTGGGCGGTGGACCGAGAAGGTGGAGGCGGTGCTGAGGCGAGTAGACCACTCCAACATCGCGGTCTTCATCGCCGGCACCTACACGCCGTTGGCGTTGGCCCTGTTGGAAGGCACCTCCCGGGTGGTCCTGCTGAGCGTGATCTGGGGTTGCGCGCTGGCCGAGGTGCTGTTCCGAACGTTCTGGCTGGGCGCACCGCGCTGGCTGTACGTCGCCCTGTACATCGCGATGGGCTGGGTGGCGCTGTTCTGGCTGCCCAGCTTCTGGGCCAGCGGCGGGCCAGCGGTGGTCATCCTGCTGCTCGCGGGTGGGGTCTGTTACACGCTGGGGGCGGTGGTCTACGCGCGAAAGCGTCCCAACCCGAGCCCGAAATGGTTCGGCTTCCACGAGATCTTCCACGCCGGGACGATCCTGGGCGCGATGTGTCACTGGGTGGCCATTCTGCTGGCCGTCGCCTGACCGGGCGCCGATCGGGGTGCTCACCCGCGACGTCGCCCAACGCGACAACCTGCGGGTCGGACGCCACGACGGTGTCGCCGCTGTGGTGGAGAGGCTGAAGGGCAACCCGTTGTTCGGGCACGTCACGCTGAACCGTTCAGAGCGTTGGCCGATGCCATAGCATGGGCGGCCATGGAGCGTGATTCATTGGCCACCCGCACCGGGTTCGAGGGCACCATCGAGCAGTACGTCGACCTGATGATCGACCAGGTTCGTCGACAGGTGGGCGACCGGCAGGTGCTCTGTGCCCTGTCCGGCGGGGTGGACAGCTCCGTGTGCGCCGCGATCGTGCACGCCGCGGTCGGCGACCAGTTGACGTGCATCTTCGTCGACCACGGCCTGATGCGGGCCGGCGAACCCGAGATGGTCCGCGAACTGTTCGGCAACCACTTCGGCATGCACCTGATCATGGTGGACGCCCAAGACCGCTTCTTCGGCAAGCTCGACGGCGTTGACGAGCCTGAGACGAAGCGCAAGATCATCGGCGAGGAATTCATCCGAGTCTTCGAGGACGAGGCGGCCAAGCTCGGCCGGATCGACTACCTGGTGCAGGGCACCATCTACCCGGACATCCTCGAATCCCAGTCCGACACCGGCGTCGTCAAGTCGCACCACAATGTCGGCGGATTGCCCGACGACTTCGACTTCGAGCTGGTCGAGCCGGTCAAGTACCTGTTCAAGGACGAGGTGCGCGTCGCCGGCGAACTGCTCGGCCTGCCGCACGAGATGGTCTGGCGCCAGCCGTTCCCCGGCCCCGGTCTGGGGGTGCGGGTCGTCGGCGCGCTGACCCGAGAGACCGTCCGGATGGTTCGCGAATCCGACGCCATCCTGCGCGACGAGATCGCCCGCGCGGGGTTGGCGCACGAGATCTGGCAGTACTTCACCGTCTGCCCGGGTGGTCGCGCGGTCGGTGTCGTCGACGGTGCACGCACCTACGGCCACGCCATCGTGCTGCGCGCGGTCAACAGCGTCGACGCAATGACCGCCGAGGTCGCCGAACTGCCATATGCCCTGCTCAAGCGGATCACGTTGCGGATAATCGCCGAGGTTGACGGCGTCACCAGGGTGATGTACGACACCACGCCGAAGCCACCCGGCACCATCGAGTGGGAATAGGTTCCGCAGCGGCTGCTACTGCGGCCGGGCAGACTGGCGGGCCGCCTCGACCTTGGCTTTGGCGCCGTCCAGCCACTGTTGGCAGATGGCGGCCAACTGCTCGCCCCGCTCCCACAGTTGCATCGACTCCGCCAGCGGGACGCCGCCCGATTCCAGCTTGGTGACCACTTCCTGCAGTTGCTGGCGGGCCTGTTCATAGCCGATCTGCGGCTCGGGTGAGCTCATTTCTCCTCCTGGTAGTCGACTTCGACGACGACCTGCCCGTCCGACAGGTACAACAGCAGCTGGTCGCCGGCGTCCACCTGGGACGCTGACGTCACCGAGTTGCCCTCAGCGTCGGCTACCACCGCATAGCCGCGCTCCAGCGTGGCCTTCGGTGACATCGTCCGCACTGAACGCAGCGCATGGTCAACCGCGGTCTGCTCGTCGACCAGCCTGCGGTCGATCGCCCGGTCCAGGCGTCCACGGGTCGCGTCCAGCCACTCCTGGTGGGCGACGAAACCGCCGGTGGGGTCGCGCAGCACCGGCCGGGAACGCAGCAGGTCTAGGGACTGCTGCTCGCCCACCAGTCGTCCGACGATCGCCTGGCGCAACCGGGCCAGACTCACCCGCACCTGTTCGGCTTGCTCCCGGGCGTCGGGGACGACCAGCTTGGCGGCATCGGTCGGAGTGGAGGCGCGGACGTCGGCAACCAGGTCGATGATGGGGTTGTCAGGTTCGTGGCCGATCGCGCTGACCACCGGGGTGCGGGCGGCCGCCACCGCGCGGACCAGGCCCTCATCACTGAACGGCAACAGGTCTTCGAGCGAGCCGCCACCACGGGCGACGATGATGACTTCCACGGCGGGTTCGGCGTCCAGTTCGGCCAGCGAGCGCATGACGTCGGCGGCCGCGTCCGGGCCCTGCATGAGCGCATGCCGGACGCGTACCCGGGCGCCCGGCCAGCGGCGCCGGATGTGTTCGCAGACATCGCGTTCGGCGGCGCTGTCCGCCCCGGTGACCAGCCCGATCACCCCGGGCAGGAACGGCAGCCGCTTCTTGCGGACCGGATCGAACAGTCCTTCGGCCTGCAGCTTGCGTTTGAGTTGCTCGAGCTGGACGAGCAGCCGCCCCTCGCCGGCTATCCGCAGCTCGGCGCATTCGAACGACAGGCTGGCGTCCTTCGACCAGACCCGCGGGGTGAGGCAGGCCAGCACGGTCATGCCTTCGGTCAGGGGGCCGGCCGCGTCCAGGACCGTCGAACTGCAGGTGAGCTTCGCGGAGTGGTCGCTGCGGGAGTCGCGCAGGGTGAGGAACTGGGTGGGCGCGGCGCGCCGACGCAATTCGATCACCTGGCCCTGCACCCAGATCCAGCCGCAGCGTTCCACCCAACCCTTGACCTGGTCGACGACGGCGCTGAGCGGCTGCGGGTTCTCGGGGGAGTTGCGTGCCGTGCTTGGGGGACCGGCCGGCATCAGCGCCGCCGGCCCCGGCTGTCATGCGGACGCAGCTGCGGCGGCAACGAGAAGGTCAGCGATTCCTCAACCAGCCTCTCCTCGGCGGCCGGGGGATAGCCCAACTCGACCAGACGCCTCAGGACGCCTTCGACCAGGGACTCCGGCACCGAGGCACCCGAGGTGACGCCGATCTGCGAGACACCGGCGAACCAGGCGGTGTCAAGCTCGGACGCGTCGTCCACGCGGTAGGCGGCCTGCGCCCCGGCGTCCAGCGCGACTTCCACCAGCCGCACCGAGTTGGACGAGTTGCTGGAGCCGACGACGATCATCAGGTCGGAGTGCCCGGCGATCTGCCGCACCGCGTCCTGCCGATTCTGGGTCGCGTAGCAGATGTCGTCGGACGGCGGGTCGACCAGGTTTGGGAAGCGGTCACGTAGCCTGTCGACGGTCTGGGCGGTCTCGTCGACGCTGAGCGTGGTCTGGGACAGCCACGCCACCGGCCGATCGGTGGGCAGATCGATACCGTCGACGTCTTCGGGATGCTGGATGAGCGTGATGTGCTCGGGGGCCTCGCCGGTGGTGCCTTCGACCTCTTCGTGGCCGTCGTGGCCGATCAGCAGGATCGGCAGCCCCTGCTCGGCGAACCGTTTGGCCTCGTGGTGCACCTTGGTGACCAGCGGGCAGGTGGCGTCGATGGTATTCAGGCCACGCTGCGTCGCCTCCGCCCGCACCGCCGGTGAGATGCCGTGGGCTGAGAAGATGACCAGGGCGCCGTCCGGCACCTCGTCCAGCTCTTCGACGAAGATGGCGCCCTTGGCTTCGAGCCCTTCGACGACATGCTTGTTGTGGACGATCTGCTTGCGCACATAGACCGGCGCGCCGAAGCGTTCCAGCGCTTTCTCGACGGTCACCACTGCCCGGTCGACACCCGCGCAGTAGCCGCGCGGGGCGGCGACCACTACGCGCTTGCCGGTGGATGCGTGCAGGTCTGCTGGCGTCATGGCTGCCAGTCTAGGTGGCTCGGATGTCAGCACCGATCAGCTCATCCGCCGCAGGACGCCCGGACTCGCCGGCTGCGGCGACCCGGCGACCAGTTCGGCGGCGGCGTCGGCCAACAACTCGGGGGCGCTCATCAGCTTCGGCGATTCGTCCACGCCCCTCATGGCGGCGAGCTCATTGTCGGTGACCCGCAGGTCGCGCATCCTGCGGGCGCTGACCAGTACCCGGCCCTCCAACGAACCGAGCGTGGAATTGTAGGCAGTCACCGACGACGCCAATGCGCGTCCGAGCTTGTTGAAGTGGCCGCCCATGGTGCTCAACCGGTCGTGCAGCTCACGTCCCAGTGCGAAGACCTCCGCAGCCGATTCCGCCAGCGCGGCCTGCTTCCAGCCGTACGCGACCGCCCGCAGCAACCCGATCAAGGTCGTCGGAGTAGCCAGGACGATGTTCTTGGTGGCCGCGTACTCGTGCAGGTCGGGACGCTGCGTCAGCGCCTCGGCGCCCAACGCCTCGCTCGGGATGAACAGCACCACGAACTCGGGCGAATTGGTGTCGGCAGTCCAGTACTGCTTGGCCGACAGCTTGTCGACGTGACCCTTCACGTGCTCGCCGAACTGTTGCAGCCTGGCCGTTCGCTGCTCGGCCACGTCGGTCTCCATCGCGTCCAGGTAGGCCGCCAAAGGCACCTTCGAGTCGACGAAGACGAACTTGTCGTCGCCGAGCATCACCTTCATGTCGGGCCGGATCTTGGCGTCGCCGGCGGTGGTCTGGCTGGTCTGCTCGTAGAAGTCGCAGTGGTCGAGCATGCCGGCGATCTCGACGACACGCTTGAGCTGCAACTCGCCCCAGGCGCCGCGCACCTGCGGCCGACGCAACGCCGTGGACAGGGCGTTGGTTTCGCGCCGCAGGTTCTCGCTGGTGGTCACCACGGTATTGACCTGCTCGCGCAGCCCGGCGGCCAGCTGGCTGCGCTCCTTCTCGACTTGGGTGATGCGTTCGTTGAGCTGAAGCAGGCTCTTCTCAACCGGCCCCATCAACTCGCGGGTCGCCCGCAGCCGCTGTTCTGCCACCACGTCGGCCTGCTGGCCCTGCTGTTGCAGCGTCTCGGCCGACAAGACCTTGAACTGCTGGACGAGCGAGGCCCGGTCGGCGCCCAGTTCTTCGGCGCGCTGGACCGCGGCGTCCCGCTGTGCCTTGGCAGCCGCCAACTCGGCACCGACCGTGGCCGCGTCTGCTCGGGCCTGCTCGGCGACCGCCCGTGCTTCGGCCACCGCCCGGGCGAGTTCCGTCCTGGGTGCGGCGGCATCGGCGATGCGCTTGCTGCCCATCATCTCACGCATCACCGCAGCACCCAGCCCCGCGCCGATCAGTAGCGCCACCACCAGCACCAACAACCCCATGGCATCCATGGCAGCCACTTTGCCTCGGCCCACTGACATTTCTCGGCAGCCACTCGCAAAGCCCGCTGGTCTAGCCTGTCTGCATGCTTCCTGCCGATCACGCCGCCGACCTGATGCAGTTCTTGGACGCCAGCCCCACCTCGTACCACGCGGTGGCCGTGACCGCCGCCCGCCTGGCTGCTGCCGGATACAGTGCGGTGGCCGAGACCGAACCTTGGGATGGGCTGCCAGTGCTCGGGTTCACAACGCGCGATGGTGCGCTGGTGGCGTGGCGTCTGCCTGCCCGGTGGGGGTCGGGCACGGGCCTGCGCCTGTTCGCCGCCCACACCGACTCGCCCGCGCTCAAGCTCAAGCCGAACGGAGCCCACGAGCGGCGCAGCAGTCGGATGGCCAACGTCGAGGTCTACGGCGCTCCGATCTTGGCAACCTGGTTCGACCGCGACCTGGTGGTGGCCGGACGCCTCGTCGACCTCCAAGGCGGCGTCCATCTGGTGCGCAGTGGCGCACTGGCTCGGGTGCCGAGCCTGGCGATCCACCTCGACCGGTCCCAGAATTGCGAGTTCAACATCGATCCGCAGCGTGACCTGGTGGCGCTGGTCGGTCTGGCGTCCGAACCCGACCTCACGTCCCACCTCGCCGACCTCACGGGGCTGGACCCAGACCAGGTAGCCGGCCATGACCTCTTCCTGGTCTCGGACGAGCCGGCCGCCCTGATCGGGACGGGCGGCGAACTGCTGGCGTCCGCCCGGCAGGACAACGTGCTGTCGGTGCACGCCGGGCTCAGTGCCTTCCTGGCGGCCGAGGCGACCGCCGATGTGCAGCTGTTCGTCTTGCACGACCACGAAGAGGTCGGCTCGCAGACCGCCAGTGGTGCGTCCGGCCCGTTCGCTGCCCACCTGCTGCGTCGGCTGAGCGCCGCCCACGGGCTGTCGATCGACGCCCACCACGCATGGTTGAACCGCGGCTGGTGTCTGTCGGCCGATGTCACGCATGCGGTGCACCCGAATCGTCCCGAACGCCACGACCCGACCACCTGGCCCGCCCTCAGTGGCGGTCCGGTGCTGAAGTGGAGCGCGGCGATGCGGTACGGCACCGATGCCACCACGATGGCCTGCTGGACGCGTGCCTGCCGCGCCGTCGGGGTGGAGGGCCAGGTCTTCGTCAACAACAACGCGGTGCCCGGCGGCAGCAGCCTCGGCCCGCTGGCCGCCACCCGGCTGGGCGTGCGCACCGTGGACGCCGGGGTGGCTGTGCTCGGCATGCATTCGATCCGGGAGTTGTCGGCGATTGCCGACCAGATCGGTTTCACTGCCGTCACCGGGGCCTTCTTGGCCGGCGCGTGAAGCCGGGGACGATCCAGACCCGCCGCGCGCCCGCAACCCGATCTGCTTCTCGCGGTAGGCTCAATCTTCGTGGCTCTCACCATCGGAATCGTCGGCCTGCCGAACGCGGGCAAGTCCACCTTGTTCAACGCGCTGACCCGCAACACGGTGCTGGCAGCGAACTACCCGTTCGCAACCATCGAACCCAATGTGGGCGTGGTGGGCGTCCCCGACGCACGCCTGGCGGTCTTGGGCGAGATGTACGCGTCCGATCGGCTGGTGCCGGCGACGGTCAGCTTCGTCGACATCGCTGGCATCGTGAAGGGCGCCTCACAGGGTGAAGGCATGGGCAACGCGTTCCTGGCCAACATCCGGGAGGCCGACGCGATCTGTCAGGTGACAAGGGTCTTCGTCGACGAGGATGTCACCCATGTGGACGGTCGGGTGAACCCCATGTCCGACATCGAGACCATCCGCACCGAGTTGATCCTCGCCGACCTGCAGACCCTAGACAAAGCACTGCCAAGGTTGGAGAAGGAGGCCCGGATCAAGAAGGAGACCCGGCCGAAGTACGAGGCCTGGCTTGCGGCTCGCGAGACCTTGGACGCCGGCGTGGGCGTGCACCAGGCGGGGCTTGATCTGGAGCCGCTGCGTGACCTCTTCCTGCTCACCGCCAAGCCCTACATCTACGTCTTCAACCTCGACCAGAATCAACTCGCCGACGAGGCCCTGCGAGGCAAGCTCGCCGAGATGGTCGCCCCTGCCGAGGCGATCTTCCTCGACGCCAAGTTCGAGTCCGAACTGGTCGAGATGGAAGAGGATGAGGCCCGCGAGTTCCTCGCCGAGGCCGGCGTCGAAGAGCCCGGGCTCGACCAACTCGCCCGGGTCGGCTACCGGACGCTGGGCCTGCAGAGCTTCTTGACCGCCGGGCCGAAGGAATCACGGGCCTGGACGATCAAGCAGGGCGCCACCGCCCCAGAGGCGGCCGGAGTCATCCACACCGACTTCCAGAAGGGGTTCATCAAGGCCCAGATCGTCAGCTACGACGACCTGCTCGAGCTGGGCAGCGAGGCTGCGGTCAAGGCCGCCGGCAAGATGCGGCTGGAGGGCAAGGACTACGCAATGAAGGACGGCGACGTGGTCGAGTTCAGGTTCAACGTCTGATTCAGGCCGCAGCATAGGGTTGGGTCATGACTGGAACGATGAAGGCTGTCGCCGCGTTCGGCCCGGGGGCAGCTGACCTGCGCGACATTGAGCTGCCGCTGCCACTGCCGGGCCCCCACGATCTGGTCGTCGAGGTGCGCGCGGTCTCGGTAAATCCCGTCGACTACAAACAACGTAGCCGGGTCGCAGTCGGCGATGAGCCGCGCGTGCTCGGCTTCGACGCCGCCGGCATCGTCCGACAGGTGGGCGCTGACGTCACGCTGTTCAGCCCCGGGGACGAGGTCTGGTATGCCGGAGACTTGAAGCGTCCCGGCACCGACTCCGCCTACCACGTGGTGGACGAGCGCATCGTGGGCGCCAAGCCGAGCAGTCTGGGATTCGCAGAGGCGGCCAGCCTGCCGTTGACCGCAATCACCGCTTGGGAGGCGCTCTTCGACCGGCTCGGTGTGGCGCCGGGGGAGCGGGGCACCCTGTTGATCGTGGGCGGCGCCGGCGGCGTCGGTTCGATCATGATTCAGTTGGCCCGCGCGCTGACCGAGCTGCGGGTGATCGCCACTGCGTCGCGTCCCGAAACGCGCGATTGGGCGACCAAGCTGGGCGCCCAGCACGTCATCGACCACACTCGGCCGCTGGCCGAACAGGTGCGGCAGATCTTCTCCGGTGGGGTCGATCGGGTCTTCTCGGCCTACACCCAGGGACGCGAGGCTGATCTCGCCGACGCGCTGCGTCCGCAGGGCCGTCTCGGGCTGATCGACTCACCCGAACCGTTCGATCTGCTGGCGTTCAAACCCAAGTCGATCTCGGTGCACTGGGAGTTCATGTTCACCCGGTCCAGTTTCGCCACCCCCGACATGGTCGCGCAGCACGATTTGCTCACCAATGTCGCCGCGCTGGTGGACGCGGGCCGCGTGCGGCACACCATGGTCAAGAAGCTTGTGGGTCTCAA
>RRZT012437338.1_pt1 | contig 18471 bp, 31 predicted proteins | sample 2165551 | NCBI WGS metagenome assembly RRZT01 (sample SAMN10456910, study PRJNA506462) | wastewater metagenome | biome: wastewater; feature: sludge; material: wastewater sludge; isolation source: wastewater sludge with Escherichia coli K12::gfp cells carrying plasmid... | place: USA: Moscow, Idaho...
ACAAGCTGACCGGAATGTAGACAAGGGTCATGATCGAGGAGGCAATGGCCTGAGCTGCCTCGGGGTCCATAGCACCCTCAAGCATTCGGCTGGAGAAAACACCAAACGACAGGCTAACAACAAGGCCAACCAATCCGGTGCGCCAGGTAAAGGCCCACCACATAGGTGCAATGAGCTTCCATGAAAGGGTGCTGTTCAAACCAATCTCCTCAAAACCTGAAGTTTTGCGCAGGCAGCTTGAAAAATGTGGGGCAAATCAGCGTGAAAACGTCATCATTTGGTCGAATTTCGGCTTACGACGTATGCAATGCGAGTTGCGCTGGGTAATGTTGGCAAACCCTATCCGGAGCAAGCCAACGATGGAAGTCTATCGACCAACCCCAGCAGTCTATGAAGAGTGGCAATCGGCATTCGACTGGTTCAATGAGCGCTTATTCCAGAATGAGGTTCCGCAGTGTCTGATTACGCTTCATCGCCACCCGAGGGCGAGGGGGTATTTCTCGCCAAAACGCTTCATGAATCGATCTGGTCAGTTGATCGATGAGATCGCAATGAACCCGGAATGCTTTGCGATGCAGTCCCCAATGAGCGTCTTGAGTACGCTTTGCCATGAAATGGCGCACTCCTACACCTCCGCCAAGGGAGAGGAAAAGCGTCGCACCTATCACTGCACCTTCTGGGCAGACAAGATGTCCGAGATCGGTTTGGAGCCAAGCTCCACCGGCCAGCCAGGAGGAAAGAGAACCGGCCAGCAAATGTCCCACTGCATTGTCGAGGGAGGGCCATTCGATATCGCCTGCCGGGAGCTATTGGCAACTGGAGATTTTGTCAGCTGGTTTGATACGTACACCCAGACTGAATCCACCGGTGGCCATGTTTTTGTAGCCCCTGCAGAACCCGACAAAACATCGGGCGAGGGCAATGAAGAAGAAGGGAAGACTCCGCCGGTTACGAAAGGAACACCCAAACCGGTGCAGGCTGTAGCACCCAAGGCCGTTGCCCCAGCTCCGGCCGCTCTTGGCGGCAACATCATCGACAAACTGATGAAGCCTTCGCAGAGAAAGGACAAGAATAGCGATGGGTCGAATCGTCTGAAGTTTTCCTGCCCTTCGTGCAAAGACAATGCCTGGGGCAAGCCAACCTTGATGCTGATTTGTGGCAGGTGCCAAAAGCCAATGGCGCCTACCAGTCAGATACCTCAAACAGACTCAAGCGAAAATCAGGAAAGTCATGCAGGGGCGTAACCCGCCAGCACCGTCAGCGGCCATGAAACTTTGAGAGTTTGATCTCCCAGTTTATTGATGGCGCCAAGCAATGGGATCAACCGGTCGACAGGGTTCTCCCCTTTGGCCTTCTCATAAGCGTCCGTTGCAGACCAACTGCGAAGGTATCCAAGTAATTGGACGACGCGCCAATGCAACGACATTTCAATTGAGGGTGCGGCTATTGCTGGGAATGGGAAGCCGATGTCGCGGTAATTGTTCTCGACATGCTGCCTCTCGGGGGGCCAGAAGGCGCCAACCCAGTCGTGGTAAAACGCCTGAATCAACTCATCGACAGCACGGTCATCGACCGTAAGCGGCCCATACGTAACGGCAGACAGAACGCCGCCTGGTTTTAATACCCGTGAGGCCTCGGTGTAAAAAGCGTCCAGATCAAACCAGTGCAGGGCTTGCGCAACAAGGATGAGGTCGACGCTATGCTCAGCGATACCACTTTGCTCAGCTGGGGCAACTCGGTACATAACGCGAGGGTGCGGCAAGCCTTTGCTGACCTGTTCCTGGCTGGCATCAGTGGCTATGACCCTGTCGAAAACGCGAGCGAGCGCGACTGAGGCCTGTCCGCTTCCCGCGCCACAATCCCATGCCAACGAATGGCCATGGGCAAGCGAGCCAAGAAAGGAAAAAAGCTCGTCCGGGTAGGTTGGCCGATTGCTCGCATAGTGATCTGCGATGCCACCAAAGTGGTTAACGAAACGACCGACCGGTGTCACTTCAGCGGCCTGTCAAACAGAACCAGTGATCAGGTGACTTCCAAGCACAAGTACCACCGCAAAACCTGCCAGCACGGACCAGGCTTTGAGCGCGGTTTGCTTGTTCAGGGGATCAAGGCCGGCTTTCTTGCAAATAACCAATACCCCGGCGCCCAGGGAACTCCCCAGAAGCAGTTCGAACAATTCGGAATTTTGACTGGCCATTTAACACCTCTTGAGTCAATGCAACATCTCGCCACTGGGGTATTCACGCCCCATTTTGGCGAAAGCTTTTCTGCGGCTTTCTACAACCAGCGTCGCCAATTCGGCGTCCGTGAAATGTTCGCCAATGATCGATGGGTTGTCAAAAGCCAGTTTGCCGAGCACCTCGACAGCGACCAGGCTGCCGCCTTTGCCACCACGGTATAGCCAATAGGCGGCCTCAGACAAATCCAGTGGAACGCCATTGCCGGTGGCCATGCAGCAACCAAGGGCAGTTTGGGCATTGATGTTGCCACCATTGGCTGCCTGACGGAACCAGACCGCAGCTTCAACAGGGTCTTTCGTGCATCCCTTGCCCATGGCGTAGAGAGAGCCAAGGCAAGTCATCGCCAGGGCGTCATTTCGCGCGGCAAGTTTCTTGAGCAAGGGGAAAGCCATGTCAAAGCGTTCGGCCTCAATCAGCTCGATGTACAGCGGGATTGCGTTGGTGTGGGGCTGTTCCGTCGGTACAAACCAGCTAAACAGATTCATATTCATCTTGTTATTCTCCTATGGCCAGAAGCTGGCCTATGTTGCACCCCAGAACGCTTGCCATGACCGCAAGCGCCCGGGCATTGATCGAACCCGGCGGCGCACTCACCATTCTGGCGAACTGCGCATAGTTGATGACCGTATGATCAATCGATTTCATTCTTGAATGAAGGTCCTTGACGGTTGCTATGCCAGAAACCTTCATCCGTTCTTTCACTTGCCATACTAAAGCCGTCATCGCTTTATCTCCTTCCCCATGGCAATGACGGAAAACGAAGGAAGACCATGCAATATGGCTTTCCCGTATCGGGTATTCCAAAGGCGGGGATCCAGAATGCTCACCTTTCCCTTGTCAGACTCGGTCCGGATAAGCCGCCCAACATATTGTTCAAGCTTCCGGGCCGCGGCCGGCACGAAAACTTCCTTGAATGCATCGCCTCCTTTTTCTTCAATCCAAGCCGATAACGTACGCAGCACCGGCGAATCCGGTACCTGGAAGGGGAGTTTGGTGATGATCACGTGATTGCACAGGGTACCGGGTAGATCCAGACCTTCACCGTAGCTCTCAAGCCCAAATATGACTGACGGGAGAGCATTTTTCTGAATTCTTTCTGAATGTAGGCGGATGGTTTCGGTTTTGGACTGGGTGCCCTGAACCAGAATCCGGTCACCGAAGACCGGCCCCAGTCTTGCTGCAACCTCGTCCATCTGCCGTTTCGATGTGAACAAAACCAGTGTTCCGTCGGCTTTCTGGCCATGCAGCGCGCCCTCAATAAAACGCGCGATGGCATTGGTGTGCGCCACGTAGTCTTTTGGCGATGGCATCGCCGGGATCTCCATCACACCTTGTTCTGCGTAATTGAACGGGGAGGGGAGTGCGATGCATTTCAGGGATGGGTAGGCATTCAATCCTGACTCGGACAGATAGTTGTCGAACGTTCCAAGCGTGGAAAGCGTGGCTGAAGCGACGATTGCGCCTGCTGCCTTTGACCACAGGGCGTCAACCAGGTACTTGCCGGCCTGCACGGGTGAGGCATTAAGAGCAAAGTCGACGCCGCGTTTGGCCTCGAAGCTCTCCACCCACTTGGCGACGGGGGCTTCGTCTCCTTCATGCTCCGACAGGAAGAGGGTCCATGTCTTATGAACGTTGCCGACTCTGGAGAGCAGGACACCGGTTTCGGACATCAGTTTTTCCAGCTTTGCACGGTCGGAGGAGGACTCAAGGGCGCTGACGAGCTCTTCGTAGCAGCTATCGAGGTGCGATTCGATAGATGAGCTGAGCTTCAGGATGTTCTGACCAATTTCGCAAAACTCGTCCGGGGTGATCCCGTGCGGAAACTCGAATGTGGGGCGAGGAACGCTCGAACTAACCTGCAGCTGGCTCAGGCTTGAGAAATATCGGAACGCGTCCTCCAGCATCTCTCCCAGTGCTGCGCTGTCTTCTGCAACCTGCCGTGCTCCCTTGATAGCCTCGTTCGGGAGCAAATCAGAAAATTCAGCCGAATACTCACCCAAACGGTCGCACATCCGGCGGTCAGAGCCAATCACATGGCGAGAGGAGAAGGAGGAAACTGCCTTGCCGGTTAGAGCGTGCCCTTCGTCGAACACAAAATAGGTGTCTTTGGGATCGGGCAGAATGACTCCGCCGCCCATGGCCAGATCTGCCAGCACGAGATCGTGGTTGGCGACCAGAACATCTGCGTCGCGCAAACGACGTCTGGCGGCGACCTGAGCACAGGTGTTGTAATGAGCGCAGTTTTTCCCAAGGCAGCCCGCGCGGTCGGTAGTGATTTTGCTCCACAAGACATCACTGACTGCTGGATGGAGGTCTCTATCGCCGTTCCATTGGCCAGACCCGCTTAGCTCGAGCATGCTTTTGACGGATTCCTTCGCTCCCTGTCCCAGCTCATCATCTTCACGAGTAAATCGAGATGACCGCTGCAGGTCTTCGGACATTTTGGCTAGTTTGTATTGGCAGACGTAACGGGTGCGGCCTTTTGCCAACTCGATTTTCACGTCCAGTCCGGCGGCCTTTGCGAAAAGCGGCAGATCACGATTCACCAACTGCTGCTGCAGGGCGATCGTGCTCGAACTCAACACCAGCTTTTTTCCAAGCTGCTTAGCGATGATCATTCCTGGAAGGGAGTAAGCGGCGGATTTTCCGCAGCCTGTGCCCGCCTCTACGAGGAGGATCGCTGGGTCATCCTCAGGGGGCGACACTCGCGCCAATGTCTTGCTAACCTCGGCAATCATGTAGCGCTGCGCCGGGCGAGACTTATAACCTGGGATCAGGTTTGCAAGGTTAGCGAGCCCGTCGCGGATCTGTTGTTTGATGTTTTCGTCTAGCATGCAGCTGAGAATATTCTTTCGACCCTGGTATTTTTTTATTCGTTTGTTGCTACATCGGTAAAACGATGGAATTGACGGTGTTCAGAAGAATGGCGGCAGGAACATCCTTGACGAATTGCCCGTCGGAATAGTTCGAGCCATCGATGTTGATCCTCTGCTCAACACCCGTCGCGAAATCCAGTATTGGCGATGACGTCTCAAAGCTTGCTGCGTTGAGTGCCTGAAAAACCGCGGCTTCTGCCTCGGTTGGGTCTTCTGTGGCGACCACAATGAATGCTTTCATGACTAATGGCATGTCTGACCTTTTCTCGATAGTTAAAACACTGGTAAAGCGAACGCTGGGCCAATCGTAAAAAAACGATGGGGGCGTTTCTGATTTTTCTATCGTGGAATGGCTTGCAAATCCGAATGGAATAGGTAACATTCCACCCTGAGTACATAGGGATTTCTGAAAGCCGCTGGCTTTCACAAGCCTCTAAGGCAACTGGTTTTTTGGTCTTCGACCAGAACGACATCGTGCACGTTACGCACGCTTAGCGCTCTTCTCAGCGATTGCTGAGCTCTTGCCTGCGGTTGTAGGCTACAGTTGAGCAGTACCCTGTATCTGTTGATACCCCTGATCATTAGCTGTCTTCAGCTTCTAGATGAACTGCTTCATCGAGATCAGAACTACCGTCTGTTTTTGCAGTAATCAGACATTACCACTGGTAATTCTTACCCCAGTGTCCCCGGGATGCCCTCATCCCTAGGGATCTTGGTGTCCTTCCTTGCGAAGTCACCATGTGGAGTAATTATGAACAGAGTCCTCCTAGTATCCCTTGTCGCAACCTGTGTCGTTGCACTGCTAGTTTTTGGGCCTACTTTTGCTCAAACACTGCTTTCTGCCAAGGTACTACTGATCGGTATGATCCTTTCGTTTGTTGGCGGATCGCTTGCAAACAAACTGTCATACATGTCCTCGAATCATCGGATTTCTCGTCGATGATTCTCTTGGAAAACCCCTCAAAAGCTTGCTTTTTTGGGGTTTTTCTCTTTCTGTCCTCCGATTTTGTATAGGCGCTATCGATGGCAGTGCTTAAACCAAATCGCTGCGGCAAACGGTTTTTCCGAGTGTTCGGAGAAAGCCTTCGGTCTGCTTTATGACCGCCTCACGTCTTAACGACGAATTCAACCCATGCGGGACTTTTCCCGCTGGGGAACATCCCGCTCCACCAGGAGCATTTCAATGAGTAAGCAAAGCATCAAGGGCGTCATCATCGGGATAGCAATCCTGGTGGTACCGCTAGGCATTCCAATGGCTCTGGCCGTTGCTGCCTATCGACGATCGCGTCGCAATTCCACCGCCGAGCAATAGCCGGCATTCATCTTTAAACCCAACCCGGGACACCAATCCCGGAAGGGGCGTGGTGTCTTCTTCGGAGAACACCATGAGTTTTGATAAAGCAGAGGTGAAGGAAAAGGCCAACGGCCAATGGGATTTCGTAGTTTCCCGGCTGGTTCCTGAAATGGCTGGCGTGGTTGATGAGGCTGTTACCCGGCCTAGTCGACATTACCGGTGCCATATCCACGGTGGTGAGAAAGACATGCGCTTCTATCGGGACTTTCTCGAGACGGGAGGAGCGGTCTGTACTTGCGGCAAATATCCGGACGGCTTTGCCTTGATTGGCGCTGCAAACGGGTGGTCTTTTTCGGAAACGGTTGAAGAGGTTGGCAAACTGGTTTTTGGGTCCTCTTTCGAAGAGTCTAAAAAACAGCGTGTCGTCCGGAGTCACCAGGACCGAGTCAAAGACAAAGCTAAGGAAGATGCTAAACGGCAAAAGCGCATTTTGAGCATTTGGAAAAACAGCAAACCGTTCGAAGGCTCTCTTGTTGAGGTGTATCTACGGGCCAGGGGGATCACTTTTGATCTTTCCAAAGTGAAGAACCTTCGTTTTTGTCCAAAGCTTGAAAACTGGGAAGAGGTCACTGCCGGTAAGTGGAAACGCACTGGTGAGTACCCGGGCCTGGTTGCATGCATGCACGATGCAAATGGGTTGCCGGTAACGCTGCATCGCATCTATCTGTCACAGGATGGGCGCAATAAGGCTGTTATTGATGATCCGGAAATGGAAGACGCCAAGAAAATGTGCGCCGCACCTAGCTTCCGTGTTCTGGAAGGATCGGCTATTCGCCTGTGTGATGCCAAAGAAGTGCTTGGTGTTGCTGAAGGTATTGAAACCGCTCTCGCCGTAATGCAACTCTTTGGCGTTCCTTGCTGGGCCACCGCAAACGCTTATCTCATGGAGGAATTCATCCCTCCCAAAGGCATCAAAAAGGTCGAGATTTACGCTGATAAGGACCGTAGCGAAACAGGCATTGTTGCAGCCAAAAAGTTGGCAAGCCGTCTTCGTGACAAGGGAATTGAAGCAGTAATCAAACTTCCGAAAGCCAGTATTCCTGAAGGTAAAAAAGGAATCGATTGGCTCGATGTTCTCTGCGATGTCACCGACACCGTAGAACAATAATTTTCTCCCCGAAATTTTCGGGGAGCTTTTCTAGCTGATTGGCCGGACCGATTCGCTAGAAAAGCTCAACCCCAAATTACTTGGCTACAGCAGCCTTGAGCTTGCTACCGGCAACGAATTTTGGCGTACGGGCGGCAGCAATTTCAATCGCCTTGCCCGTCTTTGGATTGCGACCGGTGCGTGCAGCACGGTCCGCAACCTTAAAAGTACCGAAGCCGACCAGGGTCACCGAATCACCGGCTGCCAGTGCCTGTTGAATATTGGCAACAGCCGAATCCAGGGCGCGCTCAGCGGCCGCCTTGGAGATGTCTGCATCTTCAGCGATCTTGGAAATCAGTTCGGATTTGTTCATGAATTTTTCTCCTAAAAACTGTGGAACACCCACGGATACGGATTTTATGCGCCTGAACAAGGCGTTTCAGGTTTTTCGAGTGATCGAAAATAGCTTTCGGCTTGCTTTAAAGCCGCACCGCTGCCGCATCCGCGTCAGCTTAACCCTAGCGGGCTTGCTGTATCTCCCCGCTGGGGAGGGCCCGCTCTTGTTTATCAGGAGCAAAACATGTCTATTCAAATCATCCATAGGCTGGATGGCGACCGGGGAGAAGCACCAGCGTTTTGGGTGCCAACCGAAGGTCCCCTAGCCGGGAAGATGGTAGTTGCGAACTGGGAAACTCTGGAGCCAATACCTGATTTTCAGGGTGTCGCTCTTGACTTCCAGGTCGGCAAGTTTGCATTGACCATGATCGACCCTGATTCTGGTGAGCGCACCCTGAACTACCTGCGAGCAAGAAACTATCGAAGCGCTTTGATGGAAGCCGATTTTCTGAAGATCCAGCTTGATTCGATCCAAAGAAAGTCGAAATTGGTCGCCGTCGTGCAGCCAATCCTTATTGCCGCTTAATACCACCCATTGGGAATGCTTCCCTGTGGGGGGCTTCCCATGATTAGGAGAAAGATCATGGAAGCATTAGTAAACGAATTGGCGTCACTGCGGATCGCAATTGCCACAAGCATTGCAAGCGACGAGCAACGCGAACGAGCATCTTTTCTGACCTCGTCACTGCCTGAATCAGCTGTTGAAGATGCCGAAGCACGGGTCGAATCAATCCTGCCAAGCGTCCTGAGCAAGCCGTACCTGAAGATTGAAGTTCTGATCGATGGAAAAGCTTTCGCCGCGACTGGCCAGATCATTAAAAATCTGGTGCTTTGCGGTGGCTGTTGGTACCCAGGTGTTGTTGTGTGTGGTCTAGATGACGACCTTGTCACCGATACCATCGCATACGCAATCAATGATGGCGGTGTCCTTGCCGATCACATTGAGCCTGCGGAGGAGGGAGTAAGCATTATTCGCTGGCGGGTGTCGCACGTTAGTTCGGAGGTCCTCAAGCTGCTGCGGCGCCTGAATGCCAAGCTACCGGCAGGAAGCGTCCTGACGACTGAGGATGGGATGCGATTCACGGTTTCGGCTGAAGGCCTGATCACTGATGGTGATCTGTCCTATGCGTCGATGAGCGAGCTCGGAGTTTCATTCGTGCTGGAGGCTCATCATGGATCTATCTGAAGTTCGGTGGATTCGTGAAAAGTATGGCCAGCAATACCAATTGCCGGACATGACGGGAGGAATACCCGTGATTCCAGTAAGCGGCGGCGCTGACAGCAGTTTTTTGGCCATACTTTTGCATCAGTTGTTTCCTGAGGTTCCATTCCGGATGGTCTTTACGGATACTGGCACCGCAGAAAACCCTGCAGAAGAGCCGGAGATCTACACGACGCTCGATCGACTTGAAGCTTTTCTGGGCAAGAAGATTGAGCGCCTTGTTCCGAAAGCAGGCTTGTTCGAAAAAATTGCCCAATACGGCGGCTTCCTTCCTGGGGCTTCCAGTCGCTGGTGCACAAGGGAACTTAAGCTGGTGCCGTTCCAGAAATGGCTCGGGCAGTTCTCTGGCCAACAGAAGTACATGTTTGTTGGGATAAATGCCGAGGAGGCGGATCGGGTTGCGTTTTCGATTGAAGAAGCCGAAACGTTAACACCATTCATCGACCTCGGCATTGGACGTGACCAGGTTCTGGAAGGTCTCGACCGAACGATTGGAATCCCGAGCAGTTACAAGCGAAGGGTGAGAAGCGGATGTTCTGTTTGCGTTTTTCAACGTAGAAGTGAACTTGTTGGGTTATGGCAGGAAAAACCCCGTGAGTTCTTGAAAGGCGAAGCATGTGAAAAGGTTGATCCGAGGGACCTCGAACGATGGGACGAAGCAATGCCATTGTGGAAGGACTCAGGGATTGCCTTGAATCACCTGACGCTGCCCCGGCCGGCCGAAGGAGACATTGAGGGTAAAACCGCAAAACGTGCTCCGGATTTGTTTGGCCGGCGTCTGTATGTTGGTGCTGAGTTCTTCATGGATGGCTGGATTTCCAATGATGAGTTCATCTGGCATCAGCGGGTAGTCTCTGTGGCCCCCGATTTGCACCACATGAAGCAGCAACTGGATGACCGCTATCAGCATTTGTTGCGTTCTGGCGCTGTTTACCAGATGAGTGCTGACGACGTGAGACAGAAGGCTCGTTTCGCTATTTATGTGGTTCAGCTTTCCAGCTCCTTCGATCCAGAAGGCCCAAAGCATCCGGGTTATGTCTGGATTCAGGGTTGGTCGTATCGTCAGCTGAGGCACGCAGTTTCTTGGGTAACCAGGGCGCTGCATGCTGAAGGGATGCGTCAAATAGCCAATTCGACAGTTCGCTCTGAACTTTCGGTAGAGGCTGAGTGGCGTGACGGCGCCCAGGAAGGACTAGCACAAACCACAGAGGAACTCGGTGAGATAGTCGCTTCTCAATGGTACCGCCCGAATGAAGTTGAACGGGTGATGTCTGAAGAGGAGGAACTAGCCGTACTCACTTGTCCGATGTGCTCGTTTTAACCCTTTTGGCCTTCCTTGTGGAGGCCGATTTTTTGAGCCCGTTTCAGCGAGCTGGCTCAAACAATCCGATTTCGCTTGGTGACAAGCAAACGCTCTCGGTCTGCGTCAATGTCCGCTTCAAGCCATCAATCGATGGCAGTTAACCCCTTGGGGCCTATCCCTTAGGGGAATCGGCTCCATCCTAAATGGAGATCATCATGAGTAATCAATCCGTTCGCGTTGTGATTGAACTGGACGGCGGTATTGTTCAGAAGGTAGTAGCTTCTGCACCGGTAACGTATTTGATTCACGATCTGGATGTCGAAGGTAATGCCGCCGAGGACATCGCAACCCGACCGAATCTGAATGGCCCGGGCATGGTCAATGTGTTTCGTTCAGTACCAGAGCCGGCCGATGTAGTTCCTGACATGGTCAGCTGGGTATTCGACGCTGTAACCGCGGAAGTTGTTCGCTTAAGCAGCATTGAAACCGGAAACGTTGTCGCTGGCAGCCAGAAACAGTACTCGTTGTCTGACTGGCAACGTGAGGTTGCAGCAGGTGATACGGTCCTTGGTTTTGAGGATTGGTGCATTCATCAAGCTGAAGCCGAGCAAACTCTGTCCATTGCGCCTCGTTGTATTTTCAGTGAAACGCTCAAGGGCAATTTCGTCCGGGTCAGTGGCAGTTCTGAGCTGCACGATATCGCCATTTCACGGGCTGTCGTCGGCCAGGTCATTCTCGAAAAGGTCGGTCTTGATGTACAGATCACGGATGAGCTGTTCGAATCCAGTCCTGACGTCGGTGAGTCCTTTTGCTGGGTGATGAGTTCCTTCTCTTTGGATAACTGGCGAGGGAAAACCATTGGCCAATTCCTTCAGCTTTGGGGATTTGGTAGCCGCAGCGATCTGAGGAACGCCCTTGGATTGCCTCAATCCGAAGCAAACAAGGACGGTGTGCACCAGCGCTATGTCTCTGTTGCTGACATGCACCAGGCAACGCCTGTTGGTTCCCATGAATGGGTTTTGCCTGATGGCACTGCATTCAGTATTTTCGTGCGCAGCGACGATGCCCGTTGCCTGCAAAAAATGAACTAGTCATAATATTTTTGTCCCCGGAAGTTTCGGGGACCTTTCTTGATCGACTTCCCGAGGTTGATGAACAAAGGTTTTCGTCTCTTTGAGACGCACGTTCTCGGTCTGCGTTATGACCGCCCTATCGCCCCTAATCAGGGCATTTCTTGCTGATCTGATCAACTTGGATTCAGCGTTCATGAACCGAAAGGTTCGTCCCCCTGGGGCATCTCGTGCCCCTCTGGGGTCGTGGTGTCCTTTTTTTGGAGTACATCACATGAAACACCTAGAAGTTGTCAGCATTGGTAGTAACAAAGGTGCACCACGAATCTGGATCGAGGGCCGTAAAGCTTTGGCCGGGGGATTTACTCCTGGCTCACGCTACACAGCAAAAGTCGATCCCGAGAAGTGCTTGCTGACCTTAGAGCAGTGCGATCAGGGTATGCGAATCGTCTCCAAGAAAACCAAAGGGGACAAAGAGTTTCCCGTCATCGATCTGAACAGCCAACAACTGTTGTCGATCTTTGATGGACTAGATTCGGTGCGGGTTGTCATTCAACAAAACCGCATTTGCATTCTTCCGGTCGCATCTGAGTTACGAGCTCGCCGCCGGTTGCACAGGCTGCGTGATCGTGTTCAAAAGCATGAACCTTTGGAGTTCGCGTCTGCTGCATCGGGTATTGGCATTCTCGATATGGCTGCGCATGAAGGCTTTGCCTTGGCTGGGCTTGAGACAAAACTCAAGTTGGCGGTTGAGATACGGGATGACTGCATGGAACATGCAGCCGAAGTGAATCCGGTGTACTCCGCCGAAACCGTCACGGTGACCATGCCGATGCAAGAATTCGCGTTCGACAACTGGGCAGTCAGCCAGGTAGGAGAACACGATGTTTTATGTATCGGTGTGCCATGTAGCGGGGCCTCAATCGCTGGGCGCAGTAAGCGAGGGCTTGAACATCCGGAGTCGCATCCAGATGTCGGGCACATGATCGTTCCGGTTCTGGCATTGGTTGCGCGCCTGAATCCGGTCGCTTTCTGTGTTGAGTGTGTCATACCCTACCGTCAAACGGCGTCGATGGCAGTGATGCGGTCGATGTTGCGCGATTTGGGCTATACCGTTCATGAGACAGAGCTTCATGCCAGTGAATGGTCGATGCTCGAGCACAGGAACCGGTTTTGTATGGTCGCAGTGACCAACGGGATCGAGTTCTCATTCGACGACATCAAAAAGCCTGAGTTAAGACAAAGGCGCTTTGGTGAAATCATGGATGAAGTTGATCCAAACCATTCAACATGGGGAAAGATCGATTACATCTGGGCAAAGTATCGACGTGATCTTGAGGCCGGTAAGGGGTTTGCTCCAACGGTCGTTGATGCCGACACCGAGAAGCTTCCCGTCCTCAATAAGACACTTCATAAAAGGCAGAGCACAGGAACCTACATCCAGCATCCTCTTGACCCTGAGCTGTTCCGGATCCCGACGATTCGCGAGCATGCAAGGGCCAAAGGCGTCCCTGAAGTGTTGGTGCAAGGTACTACTCAAACGTTTGGCCACGCCACCCTCGGGCAAGCAATATCGGTACCGCCCTTTGTGGCTGTATTCTAGTTGCTTGCCAAAGCGCTCAGGGCCTTCGGTGAAAGCTCCAAAGAAGTAACTCAGGCAATTACCCGCGGCAACGCGGTTGCGGCGTAAGCCACTCGTCGTGCCCTAGGCACAGTACCCACCCGGAAAACCCCTCCGGGGTTTCTCCGGGATTCATTCTGGAGAAATCATGCAACATGCAAATAACCCTGCAGCATCTAGCAACGCCGTAAGCGACACAGCGGATCTTGTTGAGAAGGCATCTCGTGCCGACCGGGCTCTTCTTTTCTACAAAGAGCTGACCGATGAAGTTGAGTCTTTTACCGTGCTTGCGGATCTGTATGGGGTACGTACCTTGGCCGACGTTATCTACCTTCAGGCAGCAATTCTGAAGGGTACGTGTATCGAGAACGCACCAAAACTCTCATTCATCGTCGATATCGTCCGGGCACTGCCCTCGGCGAAGGTTTGGCTTAAATACATCACTAATTTGTAAGGGTAGTATTTGCGACTACTTTAGATTTCCCTGACTTGTTCGGGGAAGTCTTTTTTAGGGGCTTCGGATTTTCCGGTGGACGGCACTCGACGCCTTGATACTTTCAAGGTCGGATGCTGGTGGGTAAGCAGCAGGAATAATTCCCAGGTTGGCAATGGGATGGTCCGGTGATCTGGCTTTCCTGCATCTACTTCGTAGATCTGCCACGCCCGGTATGATGATTTCCCTTGGGCTGGAGACACTAATGCAGCAGCCTGCACCTGAGTCAGCCCCGCCGCCTTTCTAGCGGATCTGATTTCCTGTGGTGTCGGTTGCTGGACGCGCTCACTGATCGGCTTTGCTGGTTGAGAGTGCACAGACTATTCCTACTGGCAATCCGCAAGATGTGCGAGGGCTTGATCAATCGAAATTGATTCAGCCTGAACGGCAACAATGCCATGCTCAAAAGCCTCAACGATAATAATCCGCCCGCAAAATTCGCAATCGTCATCGCGGCCAGGGGCTCTCATCTCCTTCACAAGTCCAATGAAGGTCGAAGTGCACTGTCCGCACCACGGGCATGTAACCTCGATGGTATTCTGTCCTTCCGGCCAGTATTTTGCGTCCGGCCTTTGAATACTGTTCTCGCTCAAGTCTTTTCCCCTCATTCGTCCGCAACCGCGTTCGCGTTGTGATCACAAGTGCGGCACGGTTCTTCGCCGTCCGACTTGTGACGATGCAGACAGCAGCAACAAGGAAACGCCAGAGCAAAACCACTGCCCGGATCATCCAGTTCGAACTTGTCGCGTTGTGCAGCGTGCGATTCCAACCCTATGCTCATTTGTCCTCCTTTTTAGCTGGCAGACCGTGCCGCTTCGTCGCTGGGCACCGTGCCGCGCAACAGATGGTGCTCCCATAGCCTGTCCTCTGCGGACCGCGGCTGCTGCTTGTGGAGCGGCCAGTTGGGATTGGTCTTCTCGATCTGCTTGACTGCCTGCCGCGCTGCTTCAACTAGCGCCTTGAGCGCTTTGCCGGCTTCCTCCCTGGATGTTGCGTAGTCAAAGTTGCCGATGGCTTCATTGAGTTCCTGCGCAACCTCGGCCAGCGCTTGCTCGAATTTACCGGTTTCCTCGATCTGCCGGTTGAGCATGGACGTGGTTACCGGTTTGTCGAACAGGCTCATGCCTTCAGCCTTCATAGCCTGCTGCACTGCCGTCCAGACATGATCGGCAGCCGCAACGTCAGTAGGCGTCTGGACGCGCATGCGATTCTCGGTGACGGCTTGCTTGATGGCCCTCTGGATGGATTCCATAGCATCCCTCCTAGACGCGTTCTATGATACTACGTTGCCGCAGTGTCCGAAATTGCCGGTGAGCCTCATCGGCAACTTCAATAGCCCGCGCATCCGTCAGGTTGCGGTGAATACGGTAGCTGAACCCGTTGAGCAGGACGTTGAAGCGCCCGGCATCACCCTTCTGGATGGTGATGATGTGCATTTGGCTATTCCTCGTACTTGTCCATGATGGCCTGATAGGCAACGTCCGCCAGTCGCTTTGCCTCATCGCAATGCGCCTTCGATTCGCCGTAGCTGGCGTATTCCAGTGTACCTGCAATCGGATCGATGGCCAGGATGATGATCTGCGGCTTATTCCACTTTTTGGCGATGTCGCGGCAGTCGGCAACCTTCGGGGAGGGATTGAAGGCCATGGCTACGCCATTTCCGCGATAGGTTCGCCAACCAATTGCTCGGCTTCTGCCTGGGTAATTTCCACAGCAAAGGGAGGTGCGACCGGATCAGTTCCGGAATTGCCCCGTTCGCCATCCCGATGGTCACGGACCGGCAGGCTCAAAACTACGCGGCCATCTGCCAAAGGTCGAGCCACGGCATTCAGGAATACGCGGCTGCCGTGGTAGTAGCCAAACACGCTACCATGCACGCCCAGAGCACGCTCCAACGACCACTGCCAGATTTCCAGCAGTTCGCCGACCTCAGCCATTTCATGCGCCGCCTGTTTGCCGCGCAGCGTGTTCTTCTTGGGTTTCTGGAGCCAAACCTGTTGATGATGATCAAAACGCGGCACAGTGAAACCGGTCATTGCAATCGGCTTGTCACGCCACGCCAGGGCTTCAACATGGGCTCCCGACCTCAGAATTGCATCAGCGCCATACTTCGCCAGCAATTCGCGTTTTGCCGCCAAAGCATCTTCTTTGGCCAGATTATGGAGTTCAAGCGCCTTGGCGCATTCGCTGGCAGGGAGGAGATAGAATTTCATGGACGCCATGGTTATTCCTTCAGTAGGTGATCGTGTGCCGTGACGGGCAATAACCTTTGCCCATATCGCGTTCCTCAGCTTCAGTAGCCATCTTCACGAGCGCGGCAGCAAGGCTGCGCAGTTGCTCGGGATGAAGCTCCTGTCCGTTGCCCAGTGGGCTTTCAATCATTACCAGCGGTTTCTTATGCCGGTCTTGAATCAACCGATATTCCAGTTCTTTCATCGTCAAAATTTCCCTTCGTCGATAGCCTTGCACAGCTTGTCGATGCTGACGCCGTAGCAAACCCGCTCGCCTTTTTCGTTCGTGCCGAAAGACAGCAAGGATTCGTCCGAGAGCAGTCGCGCCCGGAATTTGAGAAATTCCAGATCACGCTTCTTGCGCCGAGGCTTCTTTGCCTTCTGCTGCTTCAATTCACCAGATTTATCTTGCATCACCAACCCCTCCATATCCGGCAACGTGCCCGTCGTAATAGCCATGCTCGATCTTGTGTTTATCAGTGGGGAGGTCGACGACTGCGTGTTTCGGCACCAACACTTCCTCGCCGCATTGAACATAGCGCCGCCCAGGCAGCATCACGCCACCGGCAGCGAGAATCCGAACACGCGCCTTCTTGGGTGTTTCGCCGATCACATCTACCGGGTAGTAGCGGCGCCCAGCCCAAGTATCGAGGACGATGGCTTTGGCCACGGTCAGAACCCCGAATAGCCCATCAGGGTGTTACGGATCGCATACGCCTCGCAATCCCAGAGATTGTTGCGCTCAATCTCGCCCCACATCATTGCCAGAAAAGCATCAGAGAGCCCCATCACCACTCCTTACAGGTTGATTTTGTCCAGCACGGACGCCAGATCGAGATCGGCATCCCGCTCGTCACGCCAAGTAATTTCAGCCTTGACGGATCGCTCATTGCGCCATCCGGAGAGCATCGAGCAGTGGACAGTGAGCACATCGGCCTCGAACGACGCGCCGTTGTAAGCTCCTTGAAGAATCGCGCAGAGCTTGCGGAAGCGCAGCGCATCAGCCGCCAGCCCTTGAATGATCTCGACAGCATCTTCTGCCACCTGCGGGATGGCAGCCTCTGTCGCATGCTCTTCCGAGTCCAGAAGTCGCTCGCAAATCTTGGTGATGTCTTTGTTCATACCTGCCTCCATTTCAATAACGTCAATTATACTCGCAATGCGAGTGTTACGCAAGGTTTATTTGCGGCGTGGCGAGCCAACTTGCTTTGTATCCCAATTTGGGACTATACTGCCTGTATGCGAATCATTGCCGTCAGCTACCTGCGACTTTTCTGGGAATCCAATCCGGATGCCGAGCAGCCCTTGAAGTCATGGGTGGATGAAGTGAAGAAGGCGAACTGGAGCCAGCCATCGGACATCAAGGCGCAGTACCGGAGCGCCAGCATCCTGAAGAATCGCCGGGTCGTATTCAACATCAAGGGCAATGACTATCGCCTCGTGGTCTCGGTGGCATATCGCTTCCAAGCCATCTACGTGAAATTCATCGGCACGCACGCCGAGTACGATCTGATTGACGCTGAAACCGTCGAAATGGAGCCCTGAGATGGAAATCCGCCCAATTCATACCGACGCCGACTATCGTGCTGTTCTGCGCGAGGTATCAGCCTTCTTCGAAAATGAGCCAGAGCCTGGTAGCCCGGAAGGAGACCGGTTCGAGGTGCTGGTAACGCTGCTGGAGGCCTACGAGGCCAAGCACTTCCCCATCGATCTTCCCGATCCGGTGGAGGCCATCAAGTTCCGCATGGAGCAAGCGGGGCTGGCACCGAAGGATTTGGTGCCAGCCATCGGCCGTCTGAACCGTGTCTATGAAATTCTGAATCACAAGCGCCCGCTGACCCTCAACATGATCTGGCGACTGCACGAGAAGTTCGGTATCCCTGCCGAGAGCCTGATTCGCCCATCCAAGCTATCTGCTGCTTGATCCCGTCAGCGCTGTGCCCGTTAACATCCTCAACCTGCCTGGTCTGGATGTGGTGGATTTCCGGGAAACGTCGACTGAGTATCATGTCCGCGCTACTCCCAAGGCGATTCCTCGGCTGTGTCCGTCATGCGGTCCGGCGGGCAAGGTTGTCATCCATCAGCAGAAGACTCTGTTTGTCCGTGATCTGCCCAGCCATGGCCGCGCTGTGGCCATCCACCTCGATGTCCCACGCCTGAAATGCCATGACTGCGTGCGGACGTTCACGGCCGTCGTGCCGGAGGTAGATGCCGACCGGCAGATGACCGAGCGATTGGTGAAGTGGATCGGGCGGCAATCGCTTGAATACCCATTCACCGAGATCGCCAAGCAGGTCGGCATTGATGAGAAGACCGTCCGGGTCATTTTCGGTGAGTGCGTTGCCGACCTGGAGAAGCAGTATCAGCGCGAGACGCCGGTCATTCTGGGGCTGGATGAGATTTACCTCTCTCGGCCGCGCGGCGTGATCACCAACATCGGCGACCGCTGTCTGGTAGATATGCAGGAGAACCGCTACAAGAAAACAATCGTTGAATTCCTGAAGAGCCTGCCCAATCCGGAACGGCTTCGGGCCGCCAGCACGGATATGTATCCCCCCTATAGGGAAGCCATTCAGGA
>RRZT013038594.1_pt1 | contig 18471 bp, 18 predicted proteins | sample 2165551 | NCBI WGS metagenome assembly RRZT01 (sample SAMN10456910, study PRJNA506462) | wastewater metagenome | biome: wastewater; feature: sludge; material: wastewater sludge; isolation source: wastewater sludge with Escherichia coli K12::gfp cells carrying plasmid... | place: USA: Moscow, Idaho...
ACATAGCCGATTGTTGGCAGCCCGATGCCACATGACAAGGCTTTGGCGCAATAACGCAAATCTAGCCCCTACGCAAACAGCTGCCAAGCCGTCATGATTTTGACAATCGCTAGCATGCCCCCATTAATACCGCAACAGTCGCCCGTGTTCGAGAAGACCATGCCCAAAAATAAAACGCCCAGCATCGACCCTGCCACCATTGAAATACCCACCCCAACTGCCGAGCGCAAACAGCGTCTTGCGCACCTAATCAAACGCCTGCCAAACCTCCCAGGCGTGTATAAAATGCTGGGCAAAAATGGCGACATCATCTACGTGGGCAAAGCCAAATCACTCAAAAATCGCGTCAACAGCTACTTTGCCAAAACCATCGACCACCCAAAAACACGGGCATTGGTGCAGCGCATCGACAACATTGACACCATCATCACCCGTAGCGAGACCGAAGCACTACTCTTAGAGCAAAACCTTATCAAACTGCACCGCCCACCGTACAACGTGCTACTGCGTGATGACAAGTCTTATCTGTACGTGTTTATCTCAGCGGATAAACCTTATCCACGCTTAGCCTATGGGCGCGGCAAAGGGCAACACCAAAAAGGCAAGTTTTTTGGACCCTTTCCATCCGCCCACGCCGCCAAACAAACCTTGCTGATGATGCAAAAAATGTTTATGGTGCGCCAATGCAGCAATAGCTTTTTTGCCCAGCGGCAACGACCCTGCCTTGAATACCAAATCAAACGCTGCAAAGCCCCGTGTGTGGGCTTGGTATCGCCTGAGGAATATGCCGAGGACGTCAACAACACCATTCGATTTTTGAAGGGTGAAGGCACGGACTTACAAGTCAAATTGGTGGGCAAAATGGAGCAAGCTGCCGAAGCCATGAACTTTGAGCAAGCCGCCTTGTACCGCGACCAGCTTGCCATGCTGCGCGAGGTGCAAGCCAAACAAGCGGTGTATACCGTCAAAGGTGAAGCCGATATCATTGCCATTGCCAGCCAAGCAGGTATCAGCTGCGTGCACGTGATGAACGTGCGTAACGGGCAAGTTTTGGGCGGCAACAACTACTTTCCCGATGTGGATAGCGACAATGACACCGCCGACAATCTATCAGAATTTGTCAGCTCGTTTTATTTTCAAGTCAGTGATGACTTGCCTGACGAGATTATCCTAAGCCATGAATTGCCCGACCAAACCGCCATCACCGAAGCCTTGAGCGAAACCTTTGGCAAAAAAGTCACCCTAAAAACCAAAGTCAGAGAGCAGCGCGCCGAGTGGCTCACCCTTGCCCAAATGAATGCCAACAATGCCCTTCACACCAAATTGGGCGATTACCTTGAGGTCAAATCGCGGTTTGCCGCCCTTGATAGCGTATTAAAAGACGCCCTACAAGGCAACTCCCTTGACCGTATCGAATGCTTTGATATCTCGCACACCATGGGCGAGGCGACTATTGCTAGCTGCGTGGTGGCTGACCAAGGCGGACTGCGTAAGCGCGACTACCGCCAATATGCCATACACGGCATCACAGGCGGTGACGACTACGCCGCGATGAAACAAGCATTGACAAGACGCTACAGCAAACAGCCGCTGCCTGATTTACTGCTCATTGATGGCGGCAAAGGGCAGCTTGCGATGGCAAAAGACGTGCTTACTGAGTTGGGGATTTTAAACCAGACCTTATTGGTGGGCGTGGCAAAAGGTGAAGGGCGTAAGGCAGGGCTGGAAGTGCTGCATTTTATTGACCGTGAACCGCTGGATTTGCCTGCAGATAGTAAAGCGCTGCACCTAATCATGCACATCCGTGACGAGGCGCACCGTTTTGCCATCACCGCCCACCGCAAAAAACGCGACAAACGCCGCAGTAGCTCGGTACTTGAGGCAATCCCTGGGCTTGGCGAAAAACGCCGCCGCGAGCTGCTCAACCATTTTGGTGGGCTACAGCAGCTACTAGGCGCGTCACAAGATGAAATCGGGCAGGTCAATGGCATTGGTAAAGTGATGGCAAATACCATTTATAAAGTGTTGCATGGGTGATATTAAACTTTTGACGTTTTTATATTAAAATATCGGCTTTCCTTAACAAGGATAACGACACGGCATTGTAGTAATGATAGAAAGTTTTGTTAATTTACAGCACACGTCAGACAGTGATATTTGTATGGGTTGCGGGGCGTGCTGTGCCGCTTTTCGAGTGTCTTTTTATTGGGCAGAAGGCGAAAGTCTCGGTATCCCCCAAGACATGACCGTCAAAGTTAATGACTTCTACACTTGTATGAAAGGCACTGAGTCAAAACCAGTCAAATGTATCGCCTTGGTGGGTGATGTAGGCAAGCAAGTGGCTTGTCAAATTTATGATAAACGCTCAAGTACCTGCCAATCGGTGCAAGTGGGTGACGAGCAATGTCGCAAAGCTCGTCAATGTCATGGACTATCCAATGATATCATGCCCAAAGTTTCAGTTTAATCGGTTTGAGAAAGACGTTCATTGAGCTGTTTTTCTACTTCAGTTTTCAGCCATTTATGCAAATCTTCATTCATAAAGGTCATCGATTCTAGCAGATAGTTGTCGATATAGCTTTGTAGTTGTATGACGATATCCTGTTTGATTTGTTCAAGGTCTGGCGGTATGGTGACAGGGATACTAGCCGTATTGGTAAGTTCAGTAGGAGTGGTAGTTTCGCTAGTTTCAGTGGTTTCAACTGAAGCTATTGGCTCAGCAGTTACTGGTTCTGCAGTGCTGTCAATGGCATAAAGGGTATCATCGCTATGGCGTTCAATGGCGACATTGGAAGTTTGCCAGTTAGCTAAGTCATCTGTGTCATCCGCCGCAAAATTGATTGAGCTAGTCGAGAATTGGATGGCTTGTTGAGCAAGATTTGCCTGTTTTGCCAATTGTGGTTGTTTTGCAAGGTAAGCTTGTTTGGCGATGGCGCGTTCTTGCTCAAGCGCAGCAATGGCTTCATCATCCTGTGCTTGGCGTTCAAGTTGTAATCGCTCCTGTTCTGCAACAAGTTCTGCTTGCGCTTGCTGTTCAGCTTGTAAGCGTTCTTGCTCAATACGTTCTGCTTCTAGTCTTTCTTGCTCGATACGCGCTTGTTCAAGACGCTCGGCTTCCAATCGTTCTCTTTCCAATTTTTCTTGCTCCAAGCGCTGCTGTTCTTTGGCTTCGATTTTTTCTTGGTGAGCTCGCTCAATGGATAATAATTCTTCGACTTTTTCGTTGAGATTAGGAACACTAAAGCGATAAGTTTGGAGGTCGGTCTCAGGCTGCAGCAGTTCGGCAATATCATCTAATTCTTGAATAATGGCATGTTTGACGGGGGTTGGGGTGGTCAGCCACCGTTTTGAAAACTGATGAGAAAAGGCAAATCCTGACATGACGACAATCCAATGGTTATAATGATAAAATCTTACCATCTCATTTAACGCAAAAAACGGCTAGATAGCAATAGCCGTTTTCAAAAAGACAAAAAGTTTTTGCACAATACGCCAATAGGTTAGCCTTGCCATTTTGCAAATAATAACGAGCCGTTGGTGCCGCCAAACCCAAAACTATTAGAAATGGCAAAATTAAGGTTAGCTACCTGACGTGCGGTGTGCGGCACATAGTCAAGATTGCAATTTGGGTCGGGGTTATCAAGATTGATGGTGGGTGGCAATACTTGTTGCTGGAGGGCTTTGATAGTAAAAATTGCCTCAATCCCGCCGGCTGCACCCAGTAAATGCCCTGTCATTGATTTGGTGGAACTGACCGACACGCTATGACCAAGTACCGTCTCAATGGCACGGCTTTCAGCCACATCCCCTGCAGGGGTACTAGTGCCATGCGCATTGATATAGCCGACTTCGTTTGCAGCAATGCCTGCATCCGTAATGGCATTTTGCATCGCCGCCGCGGCGCCTTCGCCATTGTCGGGTGGGGCAGTAATGTGACTAGCATCATCACTCATCCCAAACCCAACCAATTCTGCCAGAATTGTCGCCCCACGCGCTTTGGCATGGGCTAGGCTTTCAAGCACCAACACGCCAGCGCCATCGCCTAATACAAACCCATCACGGTCTTTATCAAATGGGCGGCTAGCTTGGGTGGGAGCGTCATTGCGCGTGGATAGCGCTTGCATGGCAGAGAACCCGCCAATCCCTAACTGGCTAGAGGCTTTTTCGCAGCCGCCTGCCACAATCACATCGGCATCGCCATACGCAATTAGCCGTGCCGACAAACCAATGGCATGGGTAGCTGTGGTGCAGGCCGTAGCGGTGGCAAGATTAAGCCCTTTGAGACCATGGCGAATCGCCACCTGACCTGCTGCCATATTGACAATGGCAGAAGGCACAAAAAACGGTGAAATCTTACGCGGGCTATCTTGATTCAGTTTGAGCGTATTTTCTTCAATCGTAGTAATACCGCCAATCCCTGAACCAATCAGTACCCCAATTCTATTAGGATCCACGCCTGTCACAGGACTGGCTTGTAGATCACTGATAAAGCCTGCTTGCTGCAAAGCTTGCGCCGCCGCTGCTACCCCGTATTGGACAAAGGTATCATAACGGCGCGCATCTTTGGCGCTCATGTATTGGCTGATATCGAAGCCCTCTACGGTACCTGCAATTTGGGCACGGTATTCGCTAGCCTCAAAGTGAGTGATGGGTTTAATGCCACTTTCACCTTGAATAAGCCGCTGCCAAGTGCTATCCACATCTAGCCCAAGAGGGGTAATCGCCCCCATACCAGTGATGACAATACGCTGATGGTCGGGGCGTTCATTATAGCGGGGTCTTTTAGTCATTGTTATGCTCTAATTTTTTGATAAAAACTTGTGAAAGTTTAGCAAAAATAGTGTACGAGTGTAAACACAATATCTTTAATGTCTTTTTGACGATTGTATATAATAGTGATGCGATTAAACAATATTAAAGAGTGTACGAATGCAACAATTTAGTGATTTTATGGTGTATGTCGATGAAAGTGGCGATCATAGTTTAACTTCCATTGATAAAAACTATCCTATTTTTGTTTTAGCATTTTGCGTATTTTATAAAAAACATTATCTCACTCAAGTTGTTACAAAAGTGCAAAAGCTAAAATTTGATACTTTTGGGCATGATTTTGTGATTTTACATGAGCATGAAATTCGCAAGGAAAAAGGTGAGTTTAATATTTTTAAATCATTTGAAGAAAAACAAGCCTTTTTGGAAAACTTAAATCTTATTATGAAGGAAAGTAATTTTATTCTGATTGCCCATGTCATTGAAAAACATAAAATAAAGGCTGAACAGATAAAAGAACTTCATGCTTATCATTACTCATTGAAGCACTGCCTAGAAACTTTGTATGAATTAATGATTGAAAAATCGCAACAAGATAAAATCACCTTTGTAGCGGTAGAAAGTCGGGGGGCAAAAGAAGACACGGAATTAGAGCTTGAGTTTTTGCGAATCTGCAATGGAGAAAATCGCTTTAACAAAGTTTTGCCTTTTAAGGTAAAAGTCGTATCAAAAATGACCAATTCAGTTGGTTTGCAATTGGTGGACTTGGTGGCAAGACCGATTGGGCGTTATGTATTTCAACCTACACAACCTAACCGAGCGCTGGATATTTTAAAGGCAAAATTTTATTGTAAAGGTGGGAGAAAACAAGTGGGCATGGATTTTGATCAAGTAGGACTAAGACATTTTCCCTAGAATCAAAATTACCCTCCCTAAAAAGCGAAAAGTCCCGATGAATCCACCGAGACTGTAACGCCGACTGGGCACCCCCAATCCATTTATGGTTTAAACTGTAACATAATCAGGCTTTCAAGGCAAATGATTTAATCATTTAGAAGCACACCTGCCCCAATACCACCGCTTTATTTGCCCCTGTCACGCTAGGCAGATTGCTAGGCGCATTGATAAGGGTCTGCTGAGCCAGCCACGCAAAGGCAGTCGCTTCTACCCATAAAGGTGACAAGCCAATATCAGCCGTAGTGGTGACTAGCCACTGCGGCAGATGCGCCTGTAGCCGCGCCAATATTAGCCCATTGTAGGCACCGCCACCACAGACAAACAGCTCACCTGTGACGTTATCTGTTGTATACATGATCGCCTGTGCCACAGAAACAGCAGTCAGCTCGCTTAGCGTGGCTTGCACATCGGCAGGCGAGTAGGCAAGGTTTGGGTGTTGATGGGCAACTTGCTCAAGGATGCTATCCACCCATGCCATGTTAAAATCTTCACGCCCTGTACTCTTGGGGGCAGGCAAGGCAAAATACGGGTGGGCAAGTAATGCCTTTAATAATGGCTCAATCACTTGCCCCGAGCGCGCCCAGTCGCCATTTTTGTCATAGCTTTGCTCGGTATGACGCTGGCACCACGCATCTATCAACAAATTTGCCACCCCTGTATCAAAACCTATCACATTGTCCGTGCCGTCAAGCACGGTGATATTGGCGATACCCCCAAGGTTAAGAATGACCCGACGTTTATTGCTTTGCCCAAACATGGCTTGGTGAAAGGCAGGAACCAGCGGCGCACCCTGTCCGCCCACTGCCATATCACGGCGGCGAAAATCACTGACCACCGCAATGCCTGTGCGTTCCGCCAATGTATTGGGGTCAAGCAGTTGTAGGCTAAAGCGCCACTGCGGGCGGTGGCGTACCGTCTGCCCATGACAGCCTATCGCCATGACTTCATCGGGGGTGACTTGGGCTTTTTCAAGCAACCCATTGACAAGGCTTGCCGCAAACTCGGCATAAAACACACTTGCCCAGCCAAACACATCCAGCTCACTTTCAAACGCCAAACGGTTGTTTTTTATCAAATCTGCCACGCCATTGGGCTGCGTCAGTGTCAACAGTACCGCGCGCAAATCATCGGGAAACGGTGCACTCACCGTTGCCAATATTTCAACAGGTTCATCATTGTCGTCATCAATCTCATAAAACTGACACAGCACCGCATCCAGCCCATCAAGACTGGTACCACTCATCATGCCAACGACATACGGCGAATCAGCAAGGAGGTTACTTGGCGGTTGTTGTTCCTCGCTTGTCATCATATCGTTCATAACTTCGGTGAAATGACTAAAAAATCCTTCATCAAAGGGCAGTGACGTGGGTAGGGGTTGGCTCATCATCATTTCTCAGTATTAGGGGAAGATTGCAATGGATTATAGCATAGCAAAAGCGCGCCTTATTTTGCGCGCAAAGTTTGCTATAATGCCAATCGTCAATTTTTTTTTACCACTATATTGACCATATGATGATGACAAGAAGAGGCACAACACCATGACTAATACCCCCAATTTTTTACCCGCTGAAGAACAATTAAAACTCATCCAGCGTGGCACGCATGAGATTATCTCAGAAGACGATTTACTCAAAAAACTCAAACTAAACCGTCCGTTACGCATCAAAGCAGGGTTTGACCCAACCGCACCCGATTTGCATTTTGGGCATACCGTGCTCATCAACAAACTTAAGACCTTTCAAGATTTGGGGCATGAGGTGCTGTTTTTGATTGGTGACTACACCGCCAAAATCGGTGATCCGTCAGGCAAAAACACCACCCGTCCGCCCTTGTCTAATGAACAAGTGCTTGAAAATGCCCAAACCTACAAAGAGCAGGTATTTAAAATCCTAGACCCTGCCAAGACCCAAGTGGTGTTCAACTCCGAATGGTTTGGCAATATGTCTGCAGGCGATATGATTGCCCTTGCCAGTCAGCTTACCGTCTCTCGGATGCTAGAGCGTGATGATTTCTCAAAACGCTACGCATCACAAACCCCGATTGCCATTCATGAGTTCTTATACCCACTGGTACAAGGTTATGACTCCATTGCCCTGCGCGCCGATGTCGAGCTTGGTGGTACGGATCAGACCTTTAACCTACTGATGGGGCGCACCCTACAATCTCGCTATGGTCAAGAGCCGCAAGTGTGTATCACTGTGCCGATATTAGAAGGCTTGGATGGCGTCAATAAAATGTCAAAATCACTGGGCAACTACATCGGCATTTATGACAATGCAGGCTCAATGTACCAAAAAATCCTATCCATGCCTGATAGCTTGATTGAACGCTATTTTGAGCTACTGAGCTTTAAGCCGATGGATGAGATTGAAGTTTTGCTGAAAGAAATGGCAGAGGGACGTAATCCGCAAGAAATCAAACGTATATTGGCGTTAGAGCTGATTGAGCGTTTCCATGATAAAGCCGCGGCAGACAATGCCCACCAGTCCGCAGGTAATCGCCTAGCCGATGGGGAACTGCCTGTGGATTTGCCTGAGATTACCCTAAGTCTTGAGGGTCAACCCCAGCTATTTATCACCCAAGTGCTAAACCAAGCCAATTTGGTCAAAAACTCGGCACAAGCCAAAGATTTTCTCAAAAACCAAGCGGTAAAAGTTGATGGAAACGTGGTGGATGCAGGCTTTGCACTGACCGCAGGGCAAACCGTGGTGATTCAAGCTGGCAAAAAGGCGTATGCCAAAGTGACGGTTGAATGAAAGCCGTCTTTCTTGACCGCGCCACATTCTCAAGCGATTTGGACTTAAACCCCCCAAATGGCATTAGTGACTATCAAGTCTATGAGCAAACGCCCAATGATGCTCAAACAATCATTGAGCGTTGCCAACATGCCGATATCATCATCACCAATAAGGTCAAGCTGACCGCTGAAGTGATTGCCCAGCTCCCTAAGCTCAAACTCATTCAGCTCACCGCCACGGGCATGGATAATGTGGACAAAGCCGCTTGCGATAGGCAGGGCATCGCCCTACAAAATGTCGCAGGCTACGCGGTCAAAAGCGTGCCTGAGCATACCTTGATGCTGATACTCTCGACCATGCGAGCGTCTCGCCACTATCACAACCAAGTGGTGCAAGGCGACTGGCAAACAGATGGGCGATTTTGTCTGCTAGGTACGCCTTTGATTGACCTTGAAGGCAAAACGCTGGGCATCATCGGCTATGGCACGATTGGCAAGCGCGTTGCCGAGATTGCCAACGTTTTTGGCATGAGGGTATTGATTGCCGAGCATCAAGGCAGAGTGCCAAGAAACAGCGACTATACCGCATTTGATGACGTGCTTGGCAAGTCCGATATCATCACGCTACATTGTCCGTTGACCGCTGCGACCCATCATCTTATCAATGATGAGACGATTGCAAAAATGGCAAAACAACCCTTGATTGTCAATGTGGCGCGGGGCAGCGTGGTAGATAGTGGTGCGGTGGTGGATGCCGTGAACGCTGGCAAGATTTTGGGCTATGCCAGTGATGTGTTTGAAGATGAGCCGATACGTGATGACGACCCGTTATTGACACTAAGAGACCACCCGAGAGTGATGCTGACCCCACACAATGCGTGGGGCAGCGTCAATGCCCAGCTGACACTTTGGTCGATACTGTGTGAGCAAGTGCAACGCTTTATCCATGATAATGTTTGGGAGTGAGAAGCCATGTCATTAATTTTGCCCACAGATTTTGCCCTGTCGCTTGCCAAGGTCACCCTCCTGCCCTTAACCTGTGAGCATACCCATGATTTGGCACTGGCTTGTCAAGATGGCAACTTGTGGGAGCTTATCTATACGAGTACGCCAACCCCAGACAGCGTTAGCGACTATATCCAAACGGCAATCACCACCCCTGACCGCATCGCCTTTGCGGTGATAGATGACGCCACGGGCAAAGCGATGGGCACGACCAGCTTTCATGATATCCTACCTGCGCCCAAACGCCTTGAAATCGGCTATACATGGTATGCCCAACGTTATTGGCGCACCCATGTCAATACCGCTTGCAAACTGATACTCATGAGCTATGCCTTTGACACCTTGGGCTATCAGACGGTGGGCTTACGTACCGATATTTTAAATACTCGCTCTCAGCGCGCCATTGAGCGATTGGGCGCAACCAAAGACAGCATCATCCGTGGTAATCGCCTAAGCAAAGACGGCAATATTTCGGATACGGTAATGTATAGCGTGGTAGCAAGTGAGTGGCAAACTATTAAAGAAAATCTGACTAGCAAACTGGATCAATCATGAACAAACTACAAGCAGAAGAAATCATCACAGGCACAGGTAAGATGGCTAGCCGTGGCGCACTCATCACCGCCCACTACACAGGCTATTTGCCAGATGGCACGGTATTTGATTCATCACACAGCCGTGGGCAACCGTTTGAAGCTGTTATCGGTACAGGACGCGTCATCAAAGGTTGGGATATTGGCATACTAGGCGGTGACTATGCCAAAGCGATTGGCTATGATGCCCACGTTGAACATTTAGACGCATTAACCCCCATGCAGGTGGGTGGCAAACGCAAACTTATCGTCCCCAGTCACCTTGCCTATGGGGAGCGTCAAATTGGAAAAATTCCCCCCAATTCAGACTTGACCTTTGAGATTGAATTGCTTGATGTCAAAACCCGTGATGACTAACCTTTGTTGATAGATAACCCCTGTTGATGGATAACCCATGACCCAAGATTATTTTGCTGACCACGCTAGCACCTTTGACCAAGGCGCACATCGCGTCAGAAATGTTGACCATATCGCCCATGCCATTTGCCAACGTGTTAGCTTAACCCAAGACATGACCATCATGGACTTTGGGGCAGGCACGGGGCTACTGCTTGAGCGGATTGCCCCACAAGTCGCCCATTTGATTGCCGTGGACACCTCGCCTGCGATGCTAGCAGAACTGACCAAAAAACGCCCACAGCTAGGTAGTGAGCTGACCTGCATCACCGCCGATATCACCAGCGACTCTCAAGCATTGGATAGCTGGGTGGGGCAGCTTGACGGCATTGTCTCCTCCATGGCACTGCATCATGTCAAACACACCCGAACGCTGCTGCGTGAGTTTTATCGGCTGCTCAAGCCCACAGGGTTTATCGCGTTGGCGGATTTGGATAAGGAAGATGGCAGTTTTCATGGTGATAGGGCGACCAATGCCGCCAAAGGCGTGCAGCATTTTGGCTTTGACAGAGTCGCCTTGCAGCAGTTAGCTGAGTCAGTAGGCTTTGGGTCGGTGGACTTTATCACTGCCAATACCCTACAGCGTCCGCAAGGCGATTTTCCCGTATTTTTGCTAACCGCAACCAAAAACCATCGCGAGGCTCACTATGACCAACCCACACCTTAGGCTAGGCATCTATCAGCACTATAAAGGCAATCAGTATCAAGTGCTGCACCTTGCCAAGCACAGCGAGACCGAAGAAGACTTGGTGGTATATCGGGCACTTTATGGGCAATACGGGGTTTGGGTACGTCCGCTTGGTATGTTTAAAGAGATGGTGGCGGTGGAGGGTAAGTCTGTGCCTAGATTTGAGTTAATCCAACCAATCGCTGGTTGAGAATCATGTGGGGTGTAGGGTATAGACAATATGTCCCACCCATTACAATTCTAAGCAGTAAAAACCTTAGACAATAAAAATCTTAGAGAATAAAAATATTAGGCAATAAAAAACCCCAAACTAAGTAGCTTGGGGTTAATTAGATTGATGATGGTGGCGTGGGGCAGGATCGAACTGCCGACACACGGATTTTCAATCCGTTGCTCTACCGACTGAGCTACCGCGCCATTTTGTTGCTCATCAATGAGGCGCTATTAAACTAAAAAATCAACGGTATGTCAAGCTTTTTTTAAAAAAATATAATATTTTTATGCCAAACACGGCTTAAATCAGCTCATACATGACTAAAATGCGATGAATGGCAGCGCAGCCTGGTACAAAACGGGTATTGCCTTTTTTGCGTTCAAGGTCGGTGACTTGTTTGACAAATTTTGCGGCAATACCGCGCCCTCGATTGGCAGGGTGAACCACAAGGTACTGTAATAGGCAGCTGCCCTCAATGCCTTCATTAAAACAGCCAATGGCGGCAATGGGCTTGTCATTAAACATACCAAGATACAGACGGTCACCTTTGGCAAAGGCTTTTTCAAAAAAAGCAGTAGCAGCGTTGCCTGAGGCAAACTCGGGGGATGTATCATACAGTTTTTCGATACGTAGTTTGAGCGCTGGCTCATCAAGGTGATGTTGCTCAAAACTTTGAATAGCGGTGGATTCTAAAGGCATGGTATATTCCTGCTGTTGGGTAAAAGCGGTTGGCAAGAGGGTTTGGGTGAAAACCTTGGTTAGGTTGATATCTTTATTATACCATGAACATAACCCTGTCATTTTGATCCGCCGCTGCGGCATTTTTTGGTGCGTTGACATAGGGCACCACGTTTAAGGATTGTTAGGTATTGATTATGGTTTCATTGATTTCGCCTTCTAAAACATCGGCTCATCATCACCATAGCCGCCCATTGACCAAGGGAGAAAAAGCGATTGCTTATAGTGTATTTGGTGATGCCCTACAGCTTGATAATATTCGCCTAAAAACTGCCTGGTGGGTACTCAAAGGCTATGCCGTAAGCCCCAATGGGCATGTGTATTTTCATCCAGCGGATTTTTGTGAGGATTTTAGCCAGCAAAGCTTGGGGCAGCGCGCGTGGCTGGTGCACGAACTCACCCATATTTGGCAGATTCAGCAGGGGGTGCAGGTTTTTTGGCGGGCGCTGCTTAATCGCCGCTATGGCTATCAATTGCAGCCCAATCGGTTGTTTGCAAGTTATGGGGTAGAGCAGCAAGCACGCATGGTGGAGGATTATTATAAGCGGCGCGAGCAACAACAAAATGAGCAGCCATGGGTAGCAATGATTCCGTTTGCGCCCGCCAGCCGTTGCCAAATCCCTATATTTGGTTAGGATCGGTGTGGGTAAAAGCTTAAGGTTAGGTTAAGCAAATGCGTGTAACATCGCGTGATTCAGCCAGTTTTTTTTGTATTTTTTTTTGTATAATGGCGCTTTAGGATAGTCGTAAATAAAGTGAGCATAGGAATGGCAATGGCAAATTCTCGTTGGGTTGCAAAGTTGCAGCAGGGCATTAATGCCTACGTACTGATGGCGCTGGTCGCCATTTTTTTGACCTTAACCGCCAATATTACTTTTTTTAGTCAAGTAAATGCAGTTTATCCATTTTTGCAACACGTGGGCTTTGTATTGTCGCTTGGCGTGGTTGTTATTGGAATTATGTTGCTGCTCATGGTACTGACAGGCTATCGCTATACCCTAAAAGCGGTCTTGATTTTTTTGTTGCTAAGCGCAGCAGTCACCGCCTATTTTACCGACACTTACGGTACGGTATATGATGTCAATATGCTGCAAAATGCGTTACAAACCGACAAGGCAGAAAGCGCGGATTTGTTTAATCTAAATTTTATTATGCGCGTGCTGCTGCTTGGGGTGTTGCCTAGTGTGTGGGTGGCGTGGCAAAAGATTAATTTTGCGCCGCTCAAGCGTAGCCTTTGGCAACGGGGGCTGGCGCTTTTGTTTAGTTTGGCATTGGTTGGGCTGCCTATTTTTGCTTTGGGTCAAAATTATGCCAGTTTTTTTCGTGAACATAAGCCATTAAGAAGCTATACCACGCCACTCACGCCTATTTATGCGCTAGGCAAATTGACCAGTCTACAAATCAATAAAGCGCGCGCCCCCAAAGAACAAATTATGCACGCCACGGACGCGGTGCAATCTAGCCTGCCTAGCAGTCGTAAGCCCAAACTGATGGTAATGGTGGTGGGCGAGACCGCGCGCGCTGACCATGTACAAATGAATGGCTATGACCGTGTGACCTTCCCCCAAATGGCAGCAACGGCAGGGGTCACCAACTTTAGCCAAGTGATTGCTTGTGGCACATCAACCGCCTATTCTGTGCCTTGTATGTTTAGCTATGTGGGTATGCAAGAGTATGATGTGGACACCGCAGGCTATCATGAAAATGTGCTCGATACCCTGCACCGCCTCAACGTCAATATTTTATGGCGCGATAATAACTCCAGCGCCAAAGGTGTCACCGACCGCTTACCCGCCAGCGTATTTGCGGATTATAAAACCGATAAAAATAACCCCAGTTGCCATACCAACCCGTATGGGGAATGCCGTGATGTGGGGATGTTGGTAGGGCTTGATGACTACGTCAAGCAGCATGCTAACCAAGATATCTTGATTATATTGCACCAGATGGGCAACCATGGTCCTGCTTATTTTAAACGCTATGACAAGCCATTTGAAAAATTTACCCCAGTTTGCCAAAGCAACGAGCTTGCCAAATGTGACCCCAAAACCGTCATCAATGCCTTTGACAACGCGTTACTAGCCACCGATGATTTTTTGGCAAAAACGGTCAACTGGCTCAACCAATACGACAACCAGCATCAAGTGGCAATGCTATACGTGAGTGACCATGGCGAAAGTTTGGGTGAAAACGGTATCTACTTGCATGGCATGCCTTACAAAATCGCCCCAAAAGCGCAAAAACATGTGGCATCGATGTTTTGGGCAGGCAAAAACTCAGGCATTCAAAGCGTGCCTAGTGATACAAGCCTCACTCACGACGCCATCACGCCAACACTGTTAACCTTATTTGATGTGCGTACCCAAGCCCTACAGGGTAAACCCTTGTATATCAAAGCAGATTAGTTATGACTGTCAACTTGCCTCAGCGCTCTGTTAAGATAAGCCGCTGCCCTAGCCTGACTATCAAAAAATTTAGCGCCCTACAAGCCTTACTAGGCTTGGCAGCGGTATTGTTGTTCACGGCAGTATTTGAGCATAGCGCGCTTGATTTGGCGGTAAGTCAGCATTTTTATATCACCCATACGGGTTGGCTAATTGCCAAAAGTGCCCTATTGCCAGACTTGATTTTTTATGACATTCCCAAAAAAACGTTAATTATTTTTGAGATTTATTTGCTAATGGCGCTACTACAGCGCTACGTGTCTGCGTTAGCCGCCCCGCCGCTGTGGCTGCACGGTTTGGTACAAAAAACGGCATGGTTTCGGGTTTTTCTGCCGTTATCACTGGCTGAAATGGGCTATGTGGCGGCTGCGATGGTATGCGTGCCATTGATCACCGCGTCGCTTAAAGGCGTCACCCATGTGGTGTGCCCAAGCCATTTACAGATTTTTGGCGGTGAGTTTGCTTATCTGAGTATTTGGCAAAATATGCAAGCGGGAACAGATGCCAAGTGTTTTCCTGCTGCCCATGCCAGTGCTGGGTTTGCGTTATACGCGTGGGCATTTGTGCCAAGTTTATGGCAGTATCGCTGGCGTATTGCCACAGCCGTCACCGTACTGGCGTGGCTTATGGGTGGCTACAAAATGCTAATCGGCGACCATTTTTTGAGCCACACCGTGGTATCGATGTGTTTGGCATGGACGATTTGTAGTGCGCTGGCTTGGTTGTGGTGCCGCTATTATGATGCGTGTGCCTAGCGGCTCATACGGTTTTTTTGGCTATTTTTTTGACGTCTCTAACGGGTTGATGGTCATTACCACTTTATAGCCGTTAGGGTGTCTTGCGGTTAAGCGGCTAGGCAGGGTTGTTGTGGTGTTGGCATAGCTAAATTGGGCTTGCCAATCGCCATTTTGCGCGCTGATTAAGCGAGATTGCGGGTCTTGTTGGCTATGACTATCGCTGGGCGCAGATTGCCCTTGGATCCAATAAGATAGCTGAGAGATGGGTGCTTGCCAGCCTGTGGCTTGTAATAGTAGTGCTTCTGGGGTGGCGGCGTTGATTGTGCCTTTGTCATTGGTGAGGGTGGCAGATTGACCGTTGTAGCTAATATTGGTTTCGCCTGCATTGAGTGCGCCTGCTAGGTTAATGGCAAAATTTTGTCCTTGCTGTGACCACACATAAAACGCACTGCCTGCTTGTTTTGGGGTGGTGACACCAATTTTACCATTGATGGTAAACTGTGCAGTAGGAGGCGTCGATACGGCATCGGCAGTATTGGCAGCGTGTGGCGCTGTGTCAGAGGGGGTGGTGACGGGTGCTGGCGCTGGTATCGTGGTCGCTACCACGGGTGTGGGGGCAGCGTTGGGTGCTTTTTGCAGGGATTGACAGCCCGATAAGGTGACAAGCCCAAGCGCGATCACGGCAGTGCTAGATAATGGGCGAGTGATGTGACAACGTGATAAAAAATCCATAAAAACCTCAGTAATACGCCGTTCAAAAAATTTAATCGGGCGTTTTTGATGTTGTGATTGCAGGGTGACTATTTGTTGGGTATTTGCACTCTGTCTTAGGCATATTATCTTAGACATGTTAAGCGCTTTTTGCTTAATTGCACAAAAATAGTGACTGCGTAGTGGTGCGTGGGTGAGTGTGCTGTGCCACACTGCAAATGCTAAGTTGCCACAGACGCAGCGCTCCAGATTAAGCGTTAAGGATTAATTGATTTTTTCGGGTTGGTAATCAAGCTCGTTGCGTAAAATCTGTTCTATGCGCGTGGCTTCTGTTTGGTTGCCCAAATTTTGATAGGCTTGCTGCAGCAGCAAACCACTAATCACATCAGGAATAATATCAAAATTGTCTGACAATAAGCTGATGACGGCAGCATTATCAGCTTGGTGCAGCGCTTGCTGTGCCAAAATTTGCCGCGCTTTTAGCCCCACCTCTTTATCATTGACCAAAGGCGCTAATAACCCTGCCACTTCCTCGCTGTTTTGTTTAAGATTGACCAACGTTTGTGCATATGCTAGCAAATAATCCATATTGCTGGGCGAAAGGCGTAGCAGCTCTTTTAGCAAACGCAGCTTGGCAGCAAAATCTTCCTCAGGCAGTAACTGTACTTTGGCAAATAAAATATCACTATTCTCGGGTAAACTGGTTTGGGCGCTATTTAACAGTGCCAACGCTTGTGGTAACTGGTTGTCTTGACGCAAGATATTGGCTTGCAATATATAGCTTTGGGCGGTAAAACGGTCAAATTGTTCGCGTAATTTGATGGCGCTAGCGATCGCCTCGCTATAGCGCTGCTGACTGAGCAATAACTCAATTTGCTGTTGGCGAGATTTTAGCACCAAATCTGGCTGCATGACTTTACCATAAAAAACAATGGCATCGCTAATTAGCGCTTGGCGCTCGGCGCTCACCGCAAGATAATAATACGCTTGATCTTTAAAGTTGGCGCTGGCGGTGAGTTGCCTCAGCAGTTTGTTGGCAGCTGTGTAGTGCTTGAGGTCTAACCCTACCAACGCTGCCAATAGCTTGATTTCTTCATCTGCCAAAAATTTTTTGTTGGCGGGTGCATTTAATTGCTGCCAGACTTGTTGGCTTTTACCTTGATTGAGCAAATAGCGAATTTGATAAATAAATAACCCTTTATTGGTGGGCACCGCTTTGCGTGCTTGCTCAATAAACACACTCACCGCTTGGGGGGTAGTTAATGCTTGCAAAATATCGGCTTTTAGAGTCAAAAAAGCAGGACTTTTTGGGTTTTTTTTGAGGGCTTTGTTAATCTCAACCAACGCGGCTTTGGGTGACTGAAATTGCAATAACAGCCCTGCTTTCATGACCAACAATGACGGATTATTTTTGATATCAAGCTTGTTGAGCGTGCTTAATAACTCGGCTTGGTCACGGGTTTGGGTAGGATAAATTCCAATCAAAATTTGGCTAAGATCGGCATCGGGATCATATTGCAAAATTTGATTGAGTTTTTGTCCTGCCAGCTCATACTGGTGCGCTTTAAGTGCCAAATGGGTTACATAAAAAATAGCGGGAATATGATCGGGGTTTTGTTGCTGCCAGTCATTGGCAAAAATCAAGGCGTCTTCGGGCTGCTCATGCTGCAAAGATAACCCGAGCGCCCGTTCAAATACAGGGGCGGCATCTGCCAAAAAAGATTGTTGTTTGTAAGTAGCGAGCGCCTGTGGCATCCGCCCACGATCGGCATCAAACTCTGCCATCATAATCGCGTATAAACTAGGCTGGGCGCTGGCTTGTTGGGTGCTAAGCGCCGCCACAGGTGGCAAAGTAGCCGCCGCTGCCACGAGCGGCGAAGCCAATCCGACCGTTATCACCAAACTTGTCGTAGAACTAAGCCTAAAAAATGATAAAAAAAAGTTAGGCGCTAACCATAAGCGACCACGCGGCACAATATTTTGCCAACCGTGTACCACAAAAAACGTTGCCAGAGAGTTGGGCAACCATTTTATTAAGAAGGGTGAAAATAAGTTTAACATCCAAAATTTTATACTGACCGTTGGGTAAAAAGGGCAAAATGCAGAGACATCACCGCCGCTACTAACAACAAAAATCTAACCACGGTGCGTTTAAACAAGCAATAAGTTGTCTATCATATCGGGTTAAAAAATAATATGTAACAAAATGTTGAAAAATAAAATGTGATTATACCCACAGTCTAGAATTAACTATGTAGAAATACTGTTAACTCGATTAAGTGGGGATAAATGCGGCATGACAGGTTTTTGGTGTAGTAACGCCAAATTTTGCTATTTTTTATCCTCCGTTGCCGTAAAACCACCGACTTCAGGCGGTGGATATAAGGCAACTCCGTAATCATGCTTACGCATGGACATTGTTTAGTGCGGTGTATTTTGCTGTTCAATGTACTGGCGGATAATCTCGATTGGAGCACC
>RRZT010927085.1_pt1 | contig 18466 bp, 10 predicted proteins | sample 2165551 | NCBI WGS metagenome assembly RRZT01 (sample SAMN10456910, study PRJNA506462) | wastewater metagenome | biome: wastewater; feature: sludge; material: wastewater sludge; isolation source: wastewater sludge with Escherichia coli K12::gfp cells carrying plasmid... | place: USA: Moscow, Idaho...
CGAAGGGGAAAGTCATGTCACGCGGACCGGGCTGGTGATGGGCACACCCGGGTTCATCGCCCCGGAAATCATTGACGGCGCTGAATCAAGCGAGGCGACGGACTGGTGGTCGACCGCCTCGGTGCTGGCGTTCGCTGCGACGGGCCAGCCGGTGTTCGGCACGAAGCCGATGATGGCGGTGCTGGAGCGCGAGGCGCGCGGCAACGCAAATCTTTCCGGGCTGCCGGCACGCACAGCAGCCGCGTTCCGGGCTGCTCTCGACCCGGACCCCGATCACAGGTGCGCGCCGAAGCAGCTGCTGCACACCATCGCCGCGGATGCGCTGAATCCGGCCGCTTGGGATGATGCGCAAGACCAGATGGTGGACGGGCAGACGGTTGTGTTTCCCCCTGCAGACGGCAGCGAGCGCTCTGAAGACGGGGGCACGATGCTCCCTTTTGACGAGGGCAATGCGGCGAATGCCGAGCGCACCGGGGACGCCGCCATGCAAGCCGACAATCCGAGGTCGTTGTGGATGGCTGATACCGGCGACGGCTGGGACGACGACAGCCCTGAGGAAAACGGCCCAGAATCCGCTGATATCGGCGGCGACCGCGGAACCGATGCCGACGATGATGCCACTGATGTCGTTACTACGGTTGATCCCGACGACGACGCTGATGCCCGCGCCGATATGAATTCAGCGAAATTTGCAGATACCGCCAGTTCTTCCAACGCCTCGGATCGCACCATGGTGATCGGCGACCAGCCTACTGTTGCCGCACCAGCTCCGATCACCGCGACCGCAGTGATGCCGCATGACGACCCCACGCGCCTGCTCCCCGATGCCGCCGGCGCCCCCGATGCCGCCAATACCGCTAACACCGCGAATACCGCGAACGAGACGATGCCGCCGTCCATTCTCCCGGAAGATGGAGCCGAAACCGGGCAGGCGGCCGGGCAACCGGTCCTGCCGGCAACGCAAGCGGCGGTGCCAGAAACCCAGAATCAGCCCAATCCCGCCGATATCAAGCGTGCACGGTATCTCAAGCGCGGAACGCTCCCGCTCGCTGCGCTGACCGTTCCGGTCGCCATCACCGCGGCGGCTATGCCGCTCATCGCATGGATTCTCGCCGGCGTGCTGATTTGGCTGCTCATCGCCTTCGGTCTGAATACCGGTTCGCAGCTCGACCGTGAAAGCAAACGCGGCGGGACACGCAAACGCGGCGATGGCGCGTTGCGCGTGGCAACCATGCCGTGGCATATCGTCAAAGGACTGGCGCTGGCCATCCCCCGCGCCCTACTGGCCGGCATCATCGCCACACTGGTGGTCATCATCGCCACAATCGCCTTACATTTGCCGACATTCCCAGCGCCATGGCATGCCAGCGGCTGGGTCGTTCCGTTCGTGTTGCTCGCTGGCAATCCGCTGTCGGTCAGCGGCTGCGTCCTGGCAGGCGCTGCCGCCATCGGATGGCTTGTCGACGTGTTCGCGCCTGGGGCTGCCGCAATCCGATTGGGCTCGGGCGCGTTGCACGGTCTTCCCCGCGACACGGGAAGCACTCTCCCGGCTGAAGGCAATAGCGAGACCGGCCAAAACGACGCGCCGGAACGCAAGGGCGCAGGCGGCCGACAGACAACGCTGCTCGTGATATGGCTGATGCTGGTGGTCGCCGCCGTGGTGGCGATGCTGATGACTGGTGCAATCAATTGGGTGCCGTTGATGGTCACTGGCTACATGCACATGTAATAGGCCTGTGCCGATTGCCGAAACCGCAAGAATCCGGGACTTTGCCGGTCGTTCTCGCCGTCCTCGATTAGACTATCCGACAGTGAGCAGTCATGGATGCCGCGGTCGCGGAATCGTGCATACCAGAAAGGACAATCATGCCCCAGAACGACAAGAGGAACGCCAAACGCCGTACCCGTGCGGAACGCCGGGCTGAGGAAGAAGCGCGTCTGAAGGAGCAGGCCGCCCAGGCGGAACACGAGCGCAAACAGCAGACGCTGATTGGCGCAATCGTGGTTCTCGTGGTCGTGGCGTTGGTGGCAGTCATCGGCGTCACGGTCTATCGCAACACGCATCCGTCCTCGACATCCACATCATCCGGCTCTGCTTCGCCTACATCCGTCGCCGCCGCGAAAAAGGCGATGAACGCGGTGAAGACCAAGCCGTCAAAGGCGAATTCCACCGGTGGATTCCTGTTCTCGAAGAACGGATACAACAAGACAATCAGGGACGCCCCCACCATCGCGCTGTATATGGATCCAATCTGCCCGGGCTGCGGGTCGATGCACCGGCAGATTGATTCGACTCTTGCGTCGATGTTCGACGCGGGACAGGTCAATCTTGAATTCCATCTGATGACCTCGCGTGACGCAAGCTCCTCAGACAACTACTCTTCGCGCGCCGCCAACGCCGCAGTGTACATCGTGGAGCACGACGACAACCCGGAGCATCTGCTCAAGTACATCGAAAATATCTACGACGAGGATTTCCAGCCTGACGAAGCCGACTCCTATGTCCCGGTGAGCAACAAGAAGCTGCAGGAGCAGGCGGAGAAGGCCGGGGTTTCGACCGCGGTGGCCTCCAAGGCGTTCTCGAATACCTACACCGCTTGGCTCAAGGCTTCGGACACCTACACGAGCATGCGGCCGGAGCTTGAGAACGTCTCGGGCAATTACGCCGGCTACATGACCACGCCTACCGTCACCATCAACGGCACCTATCTGGATTTGGTGAAGGTCGGCCAGTACAATATGTCAATCAAGGACGCGATTCTCACCTCCATCGGGCTGAAGGAAAGCCAGGTCGGCAAGAGTGGCGTCATGCCGTCGATTGGCTCCGGCAAGCCGAAGGCCATCGACACCGGCAAGTAACGGAATCGGCGTCGCGGCTGTACGCGCCGCAGATTCACGCCCCGGTCGTTACGGCCGGGGCTTTTGTCATGCCTGGCGACGCGGGGGTTGCAGGTACGGCGGCGCAAGGACTGCAACACAACACGGTTCGCGACGCTCGTGCTGAATTCGCGGAGATGACCCCTGTGATGTTCATTCTGGGATCCACCCCATGTTCGCCCTGAGCGAATATATCAACAACTTCACATATCATTCACATTTGCAAACGTTGCTTTCCTTGATGCTGACACCGCCCCCACGACACGGTTCCGACCCTATGGTGAGTCGATGTTCGTCAGCACTGGTATGCTAGTTCCTTGTGAGCTCAGGACGCGACAACACTACGGTTGCCGCCGACGCGCGAACGCCTCCTTAGCTCAGATGGCCAGAGCGGCCGCCTTGTAAGCGGCAGGTCGTCGGTTCGATCCCGACAGGAGGCTCGAAACGTGGTACAGTATTGTTGTGCCATAATAGTGGCACCACGTTGAGTCTTACTGCGAGTAAGTAAGCCAAGGGCCTTCCCCCCCAACTATGACCCTTGGCAACACAAAGGTGGAGCGTCCCCCCAACCAGCTTCACCTTGAGGGGGGCCGGAACATCCCCTTCTCTTCGGCCCCCCCTTCTCTTCCAAGTCCGCCCGCTGTGGGGCGGACTTGTTTTTTCCCAGCGCATACGAATTCCGCGAAACAGGCCACGGGAGCCTTCGGGCGAGGCCAGGCTGTGGAATCATCGGCCAACATCCGCATCAGACAGCCAGATACGCATCGGGCAGTGTGGCAATGCACATCAGCAAGTTCCGCCCTCTCCCCTTTCTCCACAAACTCGTTACGCCAGGACCGCCCCAGCGTCACCAGTTTGTGAAGCGAAGAACCAAGACACACGTCCGACGGCAAGGCAAGCCCGACAGCGCGTCCGATCCAGAACCCTCTTCCGACGCTGACGGGGTTCTCAGCGTCGGCAGAAAAAGAGCCATAACCTTCTACCGACACTCACGGGCAGCTCAGCGTCGGCACAACCTTCTACCGACACTTCAGCATTCCAACACCCCAGCACCACAACCGCCACGAGCCCCCAAGCAACCAAGTAACCGCAGGCAGCGAACCCTGCGAATGTGGGAGAATGTTGCGAGCTGCGCCGAATACCCCACCGCGCCCAGGCAAGTCGCTACAATGCAAGCCAGAGGCTCTGCCAGACAGGCAACCCGTTCTACGATTTCGGAAGGTGATGGCATGGCGCGTCGTTGGACTCCACAACGCACGGTGATACTGCGTCGCATCAGAGTGGCATGCTGCTCGATCGCGGTCGTACTCGCCTCAGTGTGCACATTCACTGTCGGCGCGAGAAAAACCGTCGCCCTCTCCATCAACGGACAGACCACGACAATCACCACGTATGCCTCCTCGGTGGATCGCTTGCTCAGCGAACGCGGCATCACCATCAAATCCCATGACATCATCGAGTCCACCTCGAAAGGCGCGCTCAAAGACCATGATGTGGTCACCATCCGCTCGGCATACGAGACGACCATCAACATCGACGGCACCGAGGTTCCGTTCTGGACAGTCGCCACAAGCATGGACCAGCTGCTCGGCTTCTTCGAGCAGAACGAACAGGCCGCTTCGAAAGTGACCGTCGATATCAAGAACGTCTACAACCAGCTCACTGGCGGCCTGGTCATCAACGAGGCCGGCCCGGTCACCGTCATAGCGGACGGCACCACATCCATCGCGCCGAACGGCAAACTGACGGCTGCGTCAATCCTTGATTCCAAGGGCATCACGCTCGGCAAGGAAGACCGCGTGAGCGTCGAGCGGGACAACGGGACAACCATCCTGCGCGTGCAACGCGTCAAGCATCAGACCGAAACCCGCACGGAAACCATTCCCTTCGACACGCAGACCGTAGTCGACAACAGCCTGCAGCCTGGGCAGACCGTCATTCAACAGGCTGGACAGAACGGCGCCAAAGTCGACACGTATGACGTCACGTATGTGGATGGCGTCAAGGAAAGTGAGACATTGACCTCGTCGCAGACCACGGCGGTTCCGGTCATGCAGATCATCGCCGTAGGACCGGAGCAGTCCAGCGATTCTGCGGATTCCGGCAGTTCGGACAGCGGATCGGCGGCGGCAGGCGGTTCAGATTCCGGCAACTCTGGCGACTCCGGTTCCAGTGGCTCAGGTTCCTCGTCGTCATCATCAGGCTCATCGTCACCATCCGCCTCGGCGTCGTCCTCACCGTCCTCCACGGGCAGCGCTTCATCCAGTGCTTCGCCGTCACCATCGCCGTCGAAGACAGCCACAGCGTCACCAAGCCCGTCCAAGACCACGCCAAAACCGACCCCAACACCAACCCAGACTGCGGCGCCGAAACCAAGCCCCAGCCCAAGCAAAACCACGCCGTCGAACAGCGGATCTTCAAACAGCGGGTCATCCAGCAGCAGCGGATCGTCCGCGGCCGGCTCCAGACTGTGGCGCCCGACCGTCCAGCAAGCCCAGACCTATGCCGCCGGCGCCGCTGCACAACGCGGTTGGACCGGCGACGAGTGGACAAGCCTGGTGAACCTGTGGACCAAGGAATCCGGTTGGCGCTGGTCCGCCGGCAACCCCACATCGGGCGCCTACGGCATCCCCCAATCCCTGCCGGGCAGCAAAATGGCTCAATTCGGGGCAAACTGGAAGGAGGACGGCGCGGTCCAGATCGACTGGGGACTGTATTACATCACCATCCGTTACGGCAAACCCTCCGTCGCCTGGCAGCATTGGAAAGATTTCAACTGGTACTGATCGATTCCCTCCACCGACCATCACGCAACCGAACTCGACAAGAAGTACGAATGAACACCACAACACCCCCGCAGACGGCGGACAATCGGAAGAACAACGCCCCGGAACATGCCGGGCACCTGCTCGGAGCCGCGGATATCCGCCGTATCGCCGCCGAGGCAGGCATCCACCCGACCAAGAAATTCGGGCAGAATTTCGTCATCGACCCGGGCACCATCCGAAAAATCGTCCACGAATCCGGCGTTTCGGCCGGCGACACCGTGTTGGAGGTCGGTCCGGGGCTCGGATCACTCACATTGGCGCTGCTGGAAGCCGGAACCGATGTTACTGCGATTGAAATCGATCCACCCCTCGCACAACGCCTTCCCAACACCGTCATGGAGTTCATGCCGCAAGCCGCGGACCGATTGCATGTAATCAACCACGACGCGCTGACCATCACCCCCGAGGACACGCCTGAGCTGTCAACAGCCCCGCACATCACGCTGGTCGCGAACCTCCCATACAACGTGGCCACGCCGATCATCCTGACTCTGCTTGAACGCTTCCCGCAACTGGACCGCTTCACGGTCATGGTGCAAAAAGAGGTCGCCGACCGGCTCGCCGCAAAGCCGGGAAGCAAGATTTACGGCACCCCCAGCGTCAAACTCGCATGGTACGGCATCGCACAGCGTTCGGCGATGATTGGCCGCAACGTGTTCTGGCCGGCTCCGAACGTCGATTCCGCGCTGGTGACCTTCACCCGATATCCCGGCGGGCAGCTGCCGGAGGCCTCCAGCCTGGGGGTCGCACGCGACGATGTCTTCGTACTGGTCGATGCCGCCTTCGGGCAGCGGCGCAAGACCTTGCACGCCGCCCTCAAACACATGGTTTCCCCGGAGGCCTTCACAGCATCCGGCATCGATCCGACCCGACGCGGCGAGACCTTGACCATTGAAGAATTCACACGCCTTACGGTCGCACACACCGCGCACACCAGCACCGTCGGAGAGCGGGCATCAGCATGAAGGTGAGCGTGGATTGCCCCGCGAAGACCAATATCACCCTGCATGTGGGCGCGAAACATGCGGATTGGGGCGGACGGCACGAGCTTGACACCATCTACTGCGCGCTCGGCGTCTACGACACGGTTACCGTGTCCCCCACGCAACCCGGCGGCGGTGTACGGCTGTCGATGGACGGGGAGCATCTTGCAGACCTTGCCGACCTCGCAGGCAACGGCGACAACAGCCACAACCATGCCGTGCGCGCGGTCAACGCGTTGGCGCAGGTGAGTGGACATCACCCCGATGTCGACGTGCATATCGTCAAGCGCATCCCCGTCGCGGCCGGTTTGGCCGGAGGCTCGGCGGACGCCGCGGCGACCCTGCTGGCGCTCGACACCCTGTGGGATCTGCATTGGCCGATCGGCCACTTACAGACGGTCGCAGCAACACTGGGCGCCGACATGCCGTTCTGCCTGACCGGCGGATATGCGCACGGTACCGGATTCGGTGAACGCATCACCCCGATACCGCCGGACAGCGAATCCGCGATGCAGCTGCGCAATCAAGGATTCGCGGGTTTGGTGCTCGTCGGTGCGTACGATTCGCAGCTCAGTACACCCCGTGTGTATGCCGAGTTCGACCGTATCGGCGACGGGCGGCACAATACCGGCGACGTCAAGCCGGCCAACGATTTGCAGTATGCTGCGGTGCAGCTTCATCCGCGCAGCGGCACGGCGATTGACTTGGCGATCGCAGCCGGGGCGACCCATGCATTCGTATCCGGTTCAGGACCTTCCGTCGTCGCTTTCGTGCCGAATTCCCGCGCGCTGTCGGCGGTCGCCGAGTCGTGGCGTGCAGGCAATGCCGTCGATCGAATCATCGAAGCACAGGCACCGGCCGTGCCGCGGATCCATGTCGTCCGTGGAGTCAGCGATTGCCGGTAGAGTGGGATGGATACAGGAACGAAGAGGATGCTATGACCGGAATCTATGATGAACGCGCGGCGCGCAAAGCCTATGTGCGCCACCGTCAGACCGCGGTGTTTACTTTCACCATCATGGGCATGGTGATTGCGTTGATCATCGCCCTGCTGTTCTCGTTCCATGTATTCGGTCTGGGCTCGGTGTCAACCGCCGAGACGCTGCCGAATTATGGCGTCTCCGCCGCCTGCGCTGTTCCGGATTCATCAGGAACAGCGAAATATGTTGACAACTCGACCGTCCACGTCCGCGTGCTCAACGGCACACAGCATTCAGGGTTTGCGCGCGCTGTCGGCGAAGCACTCACCAATCGCGGGTTCACCGTGGAGAACGTGTCGAACTACCAGAAGACCGACGTCAAGCGGACTATCATCTATTACGGCAAGAACACCATCAACGAAGCGTACACGCTCAACGACAACTTCACCGATGCAGTTATGAAGATGGACGACCGTCAGGACAAGCTCATCGACGTGGTGCTCGGCGCCACCTTCGACAATCTCAAAACCAAGTCGAAGGTGCTGGGCAAGGGCGCGAAAATCACCGATGTCAGCGGCTGCCTCGATAGCAGCAAGATGACGAATCTGCCCAAGGCCCTAGCCCATGACGCAGTGAACTGACGCATACGCTGACCACACACACCAGTCGGCACCCGCTTTCTCCACTCCCTCACTTTCACAAATTGGTTACGCTGGGGACACGCTCAGCGTAACCAATTTGTGGAAATAGATCTGGGCACGGAGAAAGTCCAGGTACGGGAAAAGGCCCGGGCGTGTCATGCTGGGGAATAACACGGCGTGTCACAGCACGGGCGCGGCGTGTCACAGCATGACACGGCATCACACATGATGACACGCATTCTTTCCAGCGTTGCCACGCCCGTTCTCACCTCACCTCAAGCGTTCTGCGCGGCGGCCCAACGTTTGAGTTCTTCGACCGCCGCTTCATGCCCGACCAGACCGTTATCCAACCGGTATTCCAGCATGTGCTGGTAGGCGACGCCCACTTGGGGCCCGGGCTCGAGACCCAGCAGTTGCATGATTTCGTTGCCGTCAAGCTCAGGGCGGATCGCCTCGATGTCCTCACGCTGTTTGAGGTCGCGGACCCGCTGTTCCATTTCGTCCATGGCGTCGGAAAACATCTGAGCCTTGCGCTTGTTCTGCGTGGTCGCGTCAGCGCGGGTCAAACGGTTGAGACGCTCATAAAGCGGCCCGGCGTCACGCACGTAGCGGCGGACCGCGGAATCGGTCCACGGTTCGTCGACATACCCGTGGAAACGCAGATGCATGTTCACCAGTTCGCTCACATCTTGGACGATGTGATGATCGAAATGCAGGGCGCGCAGGCGTTTGCGCGTCAATTTTGCGCCGACGGCGTCATGATGATGGAAGCTGACCTTGCCGTGGTCTTCGAACTTACGGGTCGCCGGCTTGCCGATGTCATGCAGCAGCGCTGCGAGCCGCAACTCGAGGTCGGGGGCCGGGACCGGACCGTCCGGGCCAGTTTCCAGCGCAACCGCACGGTCGAGTACGATCATCGTGTGCTCAAAGACATCCTTATGCCGGTGATGTTCGTCGATTTCCAGCTTCAACGCGGGAATCTCCGGCAGCACGATATCGGCGAGCCCGGATTCCACCAGCGCCTCCACTCCGGCGCGCGGCCGGGTCGACAGCAGCATTTTGACCAGTTCGTCGCGTACGCGCTCGGCGGAGACGATGCGGATACGCTCGGTCATTTCGGTGATCGCCTGCGCAGTCTCCGGCTCGATGCTAAATCCCAGCTGGGCGACGAAACGAATCGCGCGCATCATGCGCAACGGATCGTCATCAAAGGATTGACGCGGATTGACGGGCGTGCGCAACACGCCCTTGGCCAAGTCGTTCGCGCCGCCGAACGGATCGACGAACTCCAGATCCGGTACGCGCAACGCCATGGCGTTCACCGTGAAATCGCGCCGCGACAGATCCCCTTCCAGCGAATCGCCGTAATTGACTTCCGGTTTGCGCGAATCCGGATCATACGTGTCGCTTCGATACGTGGTCACCTCGACCTGTACCGGCGTGCCGTCAGGCCGGCGGCGCATGGCGCCGAGCGTGCCGAATTTGCGGCCCATATCCCAGAAACCGTCGTGTCCCCATGCCCGCAGGATATGTTCAAACTGCTCAGGCCTGGCCGACGAGCAGAAATCAAGGTCGTGGGATTTGCGATGCAACAGCAGGTCACGTACCGGACCTCCCACGAGAGCCAGCTCATAGCCTTCATCCGCGAACATATGACCCAGCTCTATCGCTTCTGGCCAGACTTCGAAATTCAACGCGCGCCCTTTCGATTCAGCACTTTCTACGCCTCCAAGCATACCGTTACTCCACCTGCACATTGGTTTGAGTAAGGTGGAAGACATGATTACTCCCGCAGACTTTGCGCGCATGCTCGCCAATGCTGCGGATAAGCATACCCAAATGGGCCCGTCGCCCGACACGCTGATGTACACGTCGCAATCGGAAAAACCCGTACAATACCAGGATATCGAGCCGGGAACCCCTACTCCCGCATTGATGCCTCACCGCAGGACTGGTGACACGCCCGCAACGTTCGCCTCCTTGGACGCGCAGGAACTTCCGGTCGTCAGAGAGTACTCCGCTGGCGGACTCGTGTTCGACGAACTCGGCCGTGTCGCGATCATCGCCCGGCATTCACGCAGCGGGCATCTGGAATGGTGCCTGCCGAAGGGGCATATTGAGAAGGGCGAAACGCCGCAGGAGACCGCGGTCCGTGAAGTGCATGAGGAAACGGGGATCCTCGGTGAGGTGGTGGATTCCATCGCCACAATCGACTACTGGTTCACTGGAACCAACCAACGCGTGCACAAGCTGGTGCACCATTATGCGCTTCGTCGAATCAGCGGTGAGCTGACGGTAACCGGCGACCCCGACCATGAGGCGGAGGACGCGATCTGGGTGAAGTTCGAAGATCTGGACAATGTGCTCAGCTATCCTAATGAACGCAAGATCGCATGGCTCTACGCCAGGAAACTGAACAGGCAGGCATAACGTTGAACTACCCCGCACATCATGGCATCCAGTCGGCGCGGATGCAGCGTCTGCTGCGCCTGCTGGTCGCCTGTATCCTCGCCGTCGTCGTGCCTTCGATGTTCGGGTATGCTGCCGCAGATGCGAGCGTGGCAAACGCCGCCAGCGCATCAACCAAGTCCACCTCTACAACCACTTCGAAAACCACCTCGCGCACCACGCAACGGCAGAGCGACTCCTCAATCTCGATGAGCATTGACAGTGCGACCCCGGTGGTCACTGCCTCATCCGGTTATCATCTGCAACTCACCTTGCAGAATACGTCGAGCGTAGCCACCGGTGACGGCACGTTGACGGTCGCCGCGAACGCGCTGTACACCTTCGTTTCGCGCACCGATATCCAGGATTGGGCGCAAGGCCAGTCGCGTATCCCCATGACCAGCCAGCTGTCCCAGATCGATGTTGGCAACATCGCCGCCCACGGCACCGCGACGGTGAACGTCGATGTAGACGCATCCGCCGAACAATTGGCCTCAATCACCAGTTGGGGGCCCAAGCCGGTGCGCATCTCCTATGCGTCGGCATCCGGCTCGGCCAGCGTCTCCCTGCACACCTTCCTGACCCGTTCGACCGACGGACTGAAAACGGCCGACACGCCAGCGATGAACATCACGGTTGTCCAACCACTGAGCTCAACCTCCTGGCAGAGCAATACGACCATCGTGTCCAATATCGTCAACGCGGAGCGTTCATGGCTGAACTCGTCTTCGGTGGCAGGCGCGATTTTCACGGGAACCGACGCGGCGAAACGCGAACGCGCCGAATCCCAGCTCGTCGCCAAGCACGCCAAGCTGCAGGTCGTCGCCGACCCCATATATTTGCAATCCATGTCCATCCCCACGCAGACATCAGCAATCGCCCAGCCAGGCATGTTCGACATCACCGGGTACGCGGCGCTGGACACGCCTGACGCCTATCAGTCCGCCGGCGTCAAATCCTCTGATTGGGATGCCTCCGCAAGCATGGCCACCTACCGTTCGGCGGTCGGCAACACGAATGCGACGCATACCATCATCGCATGGCAAGGCAGCGGCCGTTGGACCCGTCAGGCGTTGAATATCGCGCGTCAACAGGGCTATTCGACGGTTATCGCCACCTCCGGCTATGACGCCAACACCTCCGGGACGGTCCACACGGGCAAATACGTTGTTCCCACGGATTCCGGCGATGTGACGGTTCTCACTGCCCAGCAGGAGCTGAGCGGCCTCGCCCAAGGCAAGGCAACCAGCAGCGAGGCGGACAGCGAGACAAGCGATGCGGGACGCCTGTCGCGGTTTGTCGCGCAAAGCGCGTTCTACCAGATGGAACAGCCTTATACATCCCGCAACCTGCTGGTGTGTCTCAAACCCGGGGCATCGACCACGCTGATCGACACCCTGATGAGCGCCGTCGAACAATCCACATGGCTCAATCTCACAGACCTGAACACCCTCATCGCTTCGGACGCTTATCTCAGCGGCGACGAGACGTCCGACATCGTGCCTCAGAGCTCCGGCATCACCGCAGCGTCACGCGAACGTCTTGAGGCCGCGTTGTCGACGTTCACGGTCAGCGTGAGGAGTCTGAACCAGTTCAAGGAACATGTCCTGTATTCCAATCCGTCGTCGTCGCCGTCCGCAAGCGCAACCGCAAGTACGTCCAACAGCGGTGACGAGCAATCACTGGCACGACATGACGCCTCGAAGGTCGCCGAAAACAACGCAAAAGGCCCTTCCTCATGGATGACATGCCTGAATTCCCTGCAATCGCGTATGGGATTGCTTGCGCTATCCGGCAATGCGGCGGTCATCCAGCGTATGAGCGATGCCGCGACCGGTTTGTCGACCACATTGCTGAACAACGTGTCCATCACCCCGACCGATACGGTCACCGTGGTCAGCGAGACGGCAAGCATGCCGGTCACAGTGACGAACGCCAACCCGTATCCGGTGCGTGTCCGGGTGTCTTCGCTGACCGACTCCATGGAGATTGTGACCAGCCGGTACGCGGATGTCACGGTTCCCGCCCACGGCGAGGCGCAGGTCACCTTCGCCATCCGTGTGGCGACTTCGGGTTCCACCACGGTGCATCTGACGCTTCTGGACCGTCAGGGCTCCACGTTCTCGTCGGCACAGACGACGACCATCACCAGTTCCCTGCAAATCAGTGACAAGACCGGCATCGCATTCATCGGGGTGGCTTTTCTGCTCGGCGTGGTAGGCCTGTGGCGTCAATTCCATCGGAAGAAAGATCCTGACGAATGAGTTCCTCGGTTGGACATAATTCCTTCGTGATGGCCGTCGGCACGACGGCTTCCCGACTGACCGGCCAAATCCGTACGATTCTGCTCGCGGCAGCTGTCGGCACCACCGGCATGGCTGCGAACGCGTATCAGGCCGGCTCGATGATCCCGCAGGTGATTTTCACGCTGATTTCGGGAGGCATTTTCAACGCGGTGCTCGTTCCCCAGATTGTGCGCACGCTCAAAGAGGATGATGCCGAGGACCGGCTCAACAAGCTCATCACCTTCGCCATCGCGCTACTGGCGGGCATCACAATCGCAATGATGCTGTTGACTGCCACCACCCCCGCGTTCACGCATCTGTACGCGAACGGCGGCAAGGACATGCTCGCGCTGACGAATGCGTTCGCGCTGTGGTGCATGCCGCAGATCTTCTTCTACGGCTTGTATACCGTACTCGGCCAGATTCTGGCGGCGAAAAACCATTTCGGCATGTACGCGTGGAGTTCGGTCGCGGCGAATATCGTCAGCTGTGCCGGATTCACGCTGTTCATTGTGATGTTCGGCAAGGCCGATAAGCAGCCGCTGAGCTTCTGGACCACGGACAAAATCATGCTGACCGCCGGCACGTGGACGCTGGGCGTGGCCGTCCAGGCACTGGTATTGTTCCTGCCCTTGTTCAAACTGGGGTTGCGGTACCGCTGGCGTTGGGGTATCCACGGTATCGGCTTGCGCTCGATGGGTTCGGTGGCCGCGTGGAGTCTGGGGATTGTCGGCATCGACCAGCTGCTGACCATCATTTCGACCCGTATCACCACGAACGCCCCACTGCGTGCGCATCAGCTATTCGGCATTGATGAGACGCTGGTCGCCGGTAATGCCACCTACCAGAATGCGTTCACGATTTACATTCTTCCGTATTCGTTGATTGCGGTGTCAGTGGCGACCGCAGTGTTTCCGAGGGTTTCCCGAGCAGTCGCTGATAATGATTTAAACACCGCCCGCGATGATTTGAGCGATGCGCTGCGCAATGTCACCCTGCTCATGAGCTTCTTCTCCGCGATATTCGTCGTGTTGTCCGTCCCGATTTCGCTCGCCTTGCTGCCTTCGATTAGCGTGGGCGAAGCACAGCTGATGTCAGGGCCGATGATTGCGCTGTCACTGTCACTGCCGTTGTCAAGCTCCTATCTGATCATCCAGCGCACCTTCTACGCCTTCGAGGACGGGCGATCCCCGTTCATATTCATGGCTGTCCAGCTCAGCATTCAGATGCCCACCCTGCTGATTACCACCAAGGTGCTTTCTCCTCTGGATTGGACGCTGATGCGCGGTGTCGCCGTTACGCTAGCCTATGCACTGTCCTTTCCCCTGCTGGTGTGGATGCTGCGCAAACGCTTCGAGAACCGCTTGGACGGCCGTCGTATCGCCTTGTCTTATATCAAGGCCACTGCCGCAGCGGTAGCCGCGGCGATTGTCGGTCTATGGCTGCGCGGACCCGTGGAACATCTGCTGGGCGCGGAACTCACCCCTTCCGGCGGGCATATGAACTGGTTACAATCCGTCGGCGTGTGCGTCGTCATCGGCATTGTGGTGATTGCGGTCTATGTGGGCGCCTTGTGGGGTATGCACACCGAGGAACTGGTCACGATGTTGTCGTCGCTCAAGGCACGGGTCGCCTCCCGACGGTCTGGCAATGCGGCGAATGTCGATGGCGATCAGCCTGCCGACGACACTGCCGACGAATCCGCGGATTCCACCGACACTACCGAAACCGCCGACAATCGGGCCACCTCCGGAGAGCCGGACGAACCAGACAATCCCGATAATCCGGACGAACCAAGCAATCCGGGCAATCTCGCCCCTGACCGGCCAAGAACCGGCCCGCAAGCCGATTCTGCGGAAGACACGGCAGTACCCACCGCCGTTTCGACCACTCCAGTCGTTAGAATGACTACTACTACATCACCCGCGAGCACGCGAATTTCTCGTTATGGAGCCGAAGGAACTATGAAGCCTCAACTGGGAGATACCGTTATCAACCGGTATACGTTGGTGTCACTGTTGCGTGACGAACCCGGCCTGCAAGCGTGGAAGGCAAATGACCGTGTCCTCGCGCGTGATTGCCAGCTGTACATCGTCACCGACGCCGATGCGATCGCCAAAGTCGACGCGATCGCGTCATCCCTAGCCCTGTCGCGCAACCGTCGTTTCACACAGGTCCTTCAACTCCAGCATCGCGGTGACGTGTCGATTATCATCACCGCTGTGGATAACGGTTTGTCGCTGACCGATTACTTCCATGGACCGGCGTCAGGAACCCTCAGTCATGCGGCCATGCGGTCGATTCTCGGCGAAACCGCATCTGCGATGCGTCAGCTCCTGGTGGACGGGCTGTCGCACTACGCGCTGAACACCGATACCATCCGTCTGACCGCGAACGGGGTCCAGCTCGCCGATGCGACGCTGAGCCCGATGCTCGCCGACACGTCACATGCCCCGGAAGGGCTCGGGGCCGAGCGTCTGGCGACCCGCCAACTCGCCGCCGTGTTGTATGCCCTGATCACCCGCACCCCTTCATCGGTGGATACCCAATTCGATTTGTCCAAGCTCGGCCCGGACGTGCCCGGCGAATTCCGTCTCATCTGCCATCGTGGCCTGGAATCCGACGGGAACGGCAGTGTCATCCCTATGGAGTCGCTTGCAGAACTCACCGCGCTACTCGGCGACTGGGAACCGTTGTCGCACTTGCAGAACAGTGATATCGCCCTGCCAAGTATCGATGCAGAATGCTCCATTGCCAACGCAGCGTTGAAAACACCTGACCCTGGGCATATTCTTGATTTCCCGCAGGATCTGTCCTCGTCCTTCGAACAGCATTCGTATGCGCAAGCCGCCCAGGCGAGTGTCTTGCCGGGTGTGTCCGCCGCGATTCTTGACGCCGGCAGTAACAACACCGACCATGCCGAAGCTCTTGCCGCCCGCCAGCAGGCCATTCAGCAGGCGATGCAGCAGGAATCGGCCGAATGGATGAAGAACAGCCAGGCGGTTCCTCGCAACCCCAACAGGCAGACCATTCCCCATCCTGAAGTCACTGACAGCAGCGACTACGACTTCCATGACATCGCCGCTGCGGAAGTGGCCAATATCATAGCTCCGTCCGTTCCTGACCCGGATAACGCGATTTTCCCGAACTTCAACGCGGCGTCCGGCCCGTATACCGACACCCAAGCGACGATGCGATTCGATTTCGCCCGCAAGGCGGCCAAGAACGCCCATCGTTTGCAACCGCCGTCGGTGAATGAATCTACGAGCAGGATTCCTGTATACGATGCGAACGGGATGCCGGTTCCCCCCGGTGACGAATCACGACGCGCCTTGGAGAACGAACAGACGCAGATTCTCGCTGCCTACACTCCGGCAAGCCGCCCGCCGAGCTTCACGCCGACTGTGGAACCGGAGAAGGAGACGCACGAAGACTACAATCCGGTCACCCAGGACGATGTGGCGGACGAGAAATTGTTTGGCCGGTTCAGCACCAAGGTTGTGGCAATCGTCGTCGTCATTGTGGTGGTTGCGGCGGCCGCAGGACTTGCCCTGCATAGCCTTTCCGGCGGCACCACACTCGGTGTCACGAAGCAGTCGAGTGCATGGCCGTCCCAGAATCTCGACAAGGTGCCGTTCGGCAGCAGCACGCCTACCAGCGATGCATCATCGTCGGGCTCATCCGACAAGTCGAGCGTCATCACCGAGGACAAGGACGCTTCCGCCGTGCCGACGCCCAAGGTTCCGGAAAATAACACCCCGTATTCGATTGATAAACAGGAGTTCCTCACCAAGCCCGGCGGTCAGGACGGCTACGGCTATTACATGCATCTGAGCGAGCCGGAAAGCGTATACCGCTTCGTGGTGTCGATCAGGTCTTCCGGCGGCACTGGCTACCTGTATGCCAATACAACCGCGGATCCGACACAGGGCGAGCAGGTCGCTCAGTTCTCCTTCGACGCGAGCGGAACGACCGACGTCAAGCTCACGAAGACGGTGAAGAGCCAGGACTTCCTCATGTGGGTGCCGCGGGATAGCCTGCCCGGCAACCAGCTGTACATCAAATCAGTCCAACTGTATTAGCGGTTGCCTTCACGGCAGTTCCTGCGGCTGTTTTCACGGCTGCTGGGCTTTCTCCGGGGCGGTTGTCTGCGCGCGTTGTTGCGGACGGCCGCCCCGGTTTGTTTTCGGACGGTTGTCGACGCCGCTGCCGCGACCATGGTCCTGCGTTACTCCGTCATCTGCGGGATGTCTCGCCACTGTGCTGACAGCACAATCATGGCCGTCTGGATGTGCTAGGTTAGGACCCATGAGCGAACAGACAACAGACGTGATCATCATCGGTTCCGGGCCTGCCGGCTACACTGCGGCCATTTATCTGAGCCGCGCCGGGTATCATCCGGTGGTCATTGCCGGGGCGCTCACGCCCGGCGGACAGCTGGTCAATACCACTGAAGTGGAGAACTTCCCCGGGTTCCCGGATGGCATCATGGGCCCTGATCTCATGGATGCCATGCGCAAGCAAGCTGAGCGTTTCGGCACCGAAATCGTCTATGACGACGTGGTCAGCGCAGATGTGCAGGGCGATTCCAAGCATGTTGTGCTGGACGGCGGGGATACGTATACCGCCCGTGCTGTAATCGTGGCCACCGGCTCGCAGGTACGCAAACTTGGGGTGCCGGGCGAAGCCGAATACTCCGGCCGCGGTGTTTCGTACTGTGCCACCTGCGACGGATTCTTCTTCCGCGGCAAGCCCATTGTCGTGGTCGGCGGCGGTGACAGTGCGCTGACCGAGGCTGACTTCCTGAGCCGTTTCGGTTCTTCGGTGACGGTGATCCATCGGCGTGACACATTCCGAGCCTCGCGCATTCTGGTTGACCGGGCGGAAAAGAACCCGAAGATTGATTTCCGGATGAACGCCGTGGTGGAGCGTGTTAACGGCGATGATGAGTCGGGTGCCCACTCCGTGACGATTCGCGATACGGTGACCGGCGATACGACTGAAATCCCGGCCAACGGTGTTTTCGTCGCAATCGGGCACACACCTGCCACTGAATTCCTTCACGGTGCCCTTCAACTTGATGAGCATGGGTATATCACCGTTGACGGTGCTTCGACTCGTACCAGTGTGTCTGGCGTGTTTGCAGCGGGTGATGTGGTGGATGGCGTCTACCGGCAAGCCATTTCGGCAGCCGGCATGGGTTGCCGCGCAGCCCTCGACGCGCAAACCTACCTCGCCGAACAAGCCTGAGACATTCGGCGCCTGAGTCATTCAGCAGGTATTCGCCCCGGCATACCGCTATTCCCCACCACCCATCTCACTACAAACTGTCTACGCAAACCGCCTTGCCAGCGTAACCAAATTGTGCGATCTCTCAAACTGGTTACGCTCAGCACCACCCCAGCGTAGACAGTTTGATTACCACCCAATCTGCTTACGCCTTGGCCCCGTCGTGACCAGATTGTCGGTCTTTGCGATACGAAC
>RRZT011401260.1_pt1 | contig 18465 bp, 17 predicted proteins | sample 2165551 | NCBI WGS metagenome assembly RRZT01 (sample SAMN10456910, study PRJNA506462) | wastewater metagenome | biome: wastewater; feature: sludge; material: wastewater sludge; isolation source: wastewater sludge with Escherichia coli K12::gfp cells carrying plasmid... | place: USA: Moscow, Idaho...
CCGACGATGACGCCCTTGCGGCCGAGCTGGCGCGCCTTGGTGGCGACCACGTCGCGCGGTCCGAGCCCGTCGTCGAGCATCAGTCGGTAGCGGCCCCGGTCGACGGTGCGCACCGTCGCCACAGCGGCGTCGGAGAAGTCGGGCCGGTCCTTGGTGCGCGGCCGGGTGCGTCGTGGGGGTCGTCCCCACCCCTCTGACTCATCGTGGGTGATGCCGACGCGGCCCTTCACGGGGCCTCCCCGAGCAGCCGGCCCCACAGGCCGGGGAAGTCGGGGAGAGTCTTCGTGGTGCAGCTCACATCGTCGAGCTCGACCCCGGGGACGCGCAGCCCCACCAGCGCCGCCGTGTGGGCGAGGCGGTGGTCGGCGTGCGTCTCGAACGTGCCACCGTGCAGCGGCCCCGGCTCGATGCGCAGCCCGTCAGCGGTCTCGATCACCGAGGCGCCCAGGGCGCCGAGCCCGGACGCCAACGCGGCGAGCCTGTCGGTCTCGTGGCCGCGGATGTGGGCGACGCCGCGGATGGTGGTGGGGGAGTCGGCCAGGACAGCCAGCGCCGCCACCACGCACGTCAGCTCGCTGATGTTGCCCAGATCGAGGTCGGTGCCGACGAGTCCGTCGGCGGACGCCGTCACCGTACTTGGGGAACGCTCGATGTGGCCGCCCATCGCCGTCAACGCAGCGAGGATGTCATCTCCGGCCTGAAGGGTGACCTCGGGCCACGCCACGGTGACCGATCCGCCGGTCACCAAGCCTGCGGCGAGGAAGACGGCGGCATTGGTGAGGTCCGGCTCGATCACCTCGTCACGGGCACCGATCGGTCCCGGCGTCACCTGCCAGGCAGCGTCGGAAGCCTCGACGGCGACCCCGCGGGCGCGGAGCATCTCGACGCTCATGCGGACGTGGGTGGCCGACGGGACCGGGCCGCCGACGTGGTGCAGGTCGAGCCCCTCGTCGAAGCGGGCGGCCGACAGCAACAGGCCCGACACGAACTGGCTGGAGCCCGACGCGTCGATCGTTGCCCGGCGACCGGGCACCCGGCCGCGCCCGCGGACGGTGAACGGCACCGACGGCGTCCGGTCGACGTCGACGCCGAGTTGTGCGAGCCCGGCGAGCAGCGGCCCGTTGGGCCGGGCGGACGCGGCGGCGTCCCCGGTGAACCGGCTCTCGCCGTCGGCGAGCGCAGCGACCGCTGGTAGGAAGCGCATCACGGTGCCCGCCAGCCCAACGTGTACGTCGCCCGGGGTGAACCGCTCGGGCGGGGTGACCCGCAGGGCGTCGGCGCCGGCGTCCTCGATGCGGACGCCGAGCCCGCGCAACGCCGCCACCATGAGGTCGGTGTCGCGGGACGACAGCACCCCCCGTTGGGTCGACGGCGCGTCGGCCAGCGCGGCGAGCACCAGCGAGCGTGCCGTCGCCGACTTGGAGCTTGGCACCGTCACGGTGCCCCGGACGCCGCCCTCAACTGTGGGCGCCGACCAGGGCCGGGGAGCGGACCCCGTCACGACAGGGCGCCCTCGATGCTCTTGCGGGTCTTGGCCACCTTCTTCGCAGCCTGCTTGCGGAGCTTCTTGGCCTCCTTGGCGAGCTGGCGCTTCGTGCGGCCGGCTTCGCGGGAGAGGTCGTCGGCGATGCCCTGGGCGTCGCGGGTGAGCTGATTGCGGGTCTTCTCGGCCTCCCGGGCGAGACGGACACGCTGATCGTTGGCGCGCCAGGCGAGGCTCGGCTGCCCCTGCAGGTCCTGGCTGCCGAGCAGCGCGGCGCCGAAGAGGGCGAGGTTGCGCACGAAGATGCTGCGGGCGGCGTCCTTGTCGGCGGCGTTCTTCGACGGGTACGAGGCGATGACGTGGGGCAGCATGGACGCCGCCGCGAGCGACGCGCCTCCACGCCGGAAGATTCCGGTCGCGAAGCCAAGCCCACCGAGGACCGACGCCACGCCGTTGAGGCGCACGAGGCTCTTGGTGTCTTCGGGGATGTAGGACGCCACCTTCGGGGGCAGCGTCTGCTGCGCGAGCGGCACGAAGGCCTTCGCGATCGGTTCGGCGCCGGCGACCATGGTCTCCGGCTTACGGACGGCTTTCACGCCGTTGACGACGAAGAAGCTGGCCAGCATCAGGCGGGCGGCGGGTCGCACGAGGTTCATGGTCTATTCCTACCCGCTCCGGGGTGGGCTTGCCAACGGAAACGGCCGACTCCGGCCTGACCAGCAGGAATATTGCCGCCGGCCGGGGGGTTCAACAGGCGTGAGAACTCCCATGCTGGACGGACCGGCACCGGCGCAGCTGGGCGGCAGCCCGGTACTCTCGTACGTGATGAGTCTGCCTACCACGCCCGACGACCTGATCGTCGACGTCGAGACCGAGACGCCCGAGCAACGTGCCGAGCGGTTCGAACGTGACGCCATGCCCTTTCTCGATCAGCTCTACGGCGCTGCGCTGCGCATGACGCGCAACCCGGCCGACGCCGAGGATGTGGTGCAGGAGACGTTCGCGAAGGCGTTCCAGGCGTTCCACCAGTACACGCCGGGCACGAACCTCAAGGCGTGGCTCTACCGCATCCTCACCAACACCTACATCAACAGCTACCGCAAGAAGCAGCGTCAGCCGCAGCTGTCGGACGCCCCCGACGTCGAGGACTGGCAACTCGCCCGTGCCGAGTCGCACACGTCCACCGGGCTGCGCAGCGCCGAGATGGAAGCCCTCGACCGGATGCCCGACTCGGCTGTGACCGACGCGCTCGCCGAGCTGGCTCCCGACTTCCGCTATGCGGTGTACCTCGCCGATGTCGAAGGCTTCTCGTACAAGGAGATCGCCGAGATCATGGGGACGCCGATCGGCACCGTCATGTCGCGGCTCAACCGCGGCCGTACCCAGCTCCGCGGTCTGCTGGCCGACTACGCCAAGCGGAACGGCTTCGGACGGAGCCGTGGCGATGAGTGACCATGCGATGGAGTGCCGCGTCGCGCTCGCTCAGGTGTTCGCCTTCCTCGATCACGAGCTGGCCGAGGGCGACGCCGACGAGATCCGCGTCCACCTGCACGGGTGCGATGACTGTCTCGACGAGTTCGACGTGCAGCAGGCGTTGAAGGCGCTGGTGCGTCGCGGCTGCGGCCAGGCGCGCGCACCCGAGTCACTCCGCCTCCGGGTGGTGGCTCAGGTGCACAGCGTCGAAATCACCACGGTGACCTGGGTGGAGGGCGAGTCCCGGTAGCCGCGAGGGGGTCGCGGCGCCGGCGTCCTCGTCCTGGCCGTCGAGCGACGCCCTGAAGAGTGGGGCACAGACGAAACCCCCGTCCGATCGGACGGGGGTTCCCTGCGTGAGGCCGTTGCTCAGGCGTTGGGGCGCTTGCCGTGGTTCGCGCCCTTCTTCTTGCGAGCGCGGCGCTTGCGACCACCCTTGCCCATGTCGTTCTCCTCTTGGATCGAGCTGTGTGTGCCCGCGTGGGGCACGGTCTCCCATCTTGCCACGACGCACGAAACCCCCACAAATCTCTCGGGCACTCCGGGGATGGGGCTTACGCTGGGGCCATGTTGACGATGGGTCAGGTCATTGCGGAGCACACCGACCTGTCGGAGGAGGAGACCTCGTATCTCGGACGGCTCGTCGACCAGTGGGAACTGTTGTCCGACCTGTCGTTCTCGGACCTGATCCTGTGGGTTCCCGACGCCGACCCGAACGTCATGTGGGCTGCGGCCCAGACCCGGCCGACGACAGGCCCCACCGCACTGGCCGACGATGTCGTGGGCGAGGACATCTCCTACGAGCCCGACCACCTGGTGTCCGAGGCGGCCATGACGCAGGACGTCTGCTCGATGAGTGACAACGCCCTGTCGGCGGGCATCCCGGTCGACATCCATGCCGTTCCGGTGGTGCGCAACGGCCGCACGATCGCCGTGGTCGAGATGCACACCAACCGGATGGGGGTCAGAGCGCCGGGCATCCTCGACGACATGTACCTCGACGTCGCCCAGATCCTGCGCGACATGCTCTTTCGTGGGGACTTCCCTTACCGCGGCGACCCGCCCGTGCCGTGGGTCAGCCCCCGGGTCGGTGACGGTGCGGTGCGTGTCGACGCCGCCGGCCTGGTCAGTGTGGCGACACCCAACGCGGTCAGTGCCTTTCGGAGGATGGGTCTGACCGGCGACATGTTCGGCGACGACTTCGCTGAACTGTGCAACGCACTCGTCCGTCGCCGCCAGCCGTCTGAGCTGCATCTCGCCGAGCGTCTCGCCGCGCCGATGCCGAGCGAGGCCGACCTCGAATCGCGCGCCGCGGTGGTGAGGCTGCGGTTCCAGCCGCTCATGTGCGAGGGCAGATCGGTGGGCAGCCTCGTGCTCTGCCGCGACAACACCGAACTCGTCACGCGCGAGCGGCAACTGGTGACCAAGGACGCGACGATTCGCGAGATCCACCATCGGGTGAAGAACAACCTCCAGACCGTGGCCTCGCTGCTGCGGCTCCAGGCCCGACGCACCCAGTCGCAGGAGGCACGCGACGCCCTCAATGACTCGATGCAGCGGATCGCCGCGATCAGTGTGGTGCATGAACTGCTAAGTCAGGCGTTCGACCAGTCGGTCAGCTTCGACGATGTGGCGGACCGGCTCATGACGATGGTCCGCGACGTCGCCAGCAGTAGCGCTCGCGTGTCGATGACACGCCAGGGATCGTTCTCGCACGTACCCGCCGAGGTGGCCACCAACCTGGCGCTCGTGCTGACCGAGGTCTGCCAGAACGCCATCGAACACGGCATCCAGGACGGCCCGGGCACCGTGGTGGTGCGAGCACGCCAAGAGCTCGGACGCCTCATCGTGGAAGTTCAGAACGACGGAACGCCCCTGCCGGACACGTTCGACCTGCGCCAGGCCATGAGCCTGGGTCTGTCGATCGCCTCCACGCTGGTGGAGGACCTGGGCGGCTCCTTCGGCATGTTCCCGATCCCGGAAGGGACGGTGGCCCGCATCAGCATCCCGATGGGATGACGCGGACCGGCGACGGGCGGTTCAGTTGCGCAGACGCGATCGGGCGTTGCGGCGCTTCATGGCACGCCGCTCGTCCTCGCTCAGTCCACCCCAGACGCCGTGGTCCTGGCCGGCCTCGAGGGCCCACTGCAGGCAGGCCTCGCGCACCGTGCAGCGCGCGCAGACCTTCTTCGCCTCGACGATCTGCATGATGGCAGGCCCGGTGTTCCCCACGGGGAAGAACAGCTCCGGGTCCTCAGTCAGGCAGGCAGCCTGATGACGCCAATCCATGCCGGGTAACTCCTTTGATCGAGCAAAATGGGGCAACACGAGCGTGGGGGGGTCGTTGCCAAGGTTCCCCATACTAGCCACGCTTGGCAACCCTAGGAAGGGGTTGCCGCCGGTTCACGGTGTCGGTTGCCAGCGTGTCGGCCTAGGATTCCGGCATGCCAGACGATCAGAATCCCCGCCGCCCGGTCTCGCTGGTGGTCGCCACGGTGCTGGTGGCGCTGTCGGCGGTGGCGTTCCTGACGATGGCGGTGCTGTCGTGGACGTCCGGACACGGCGAGTTCAGCGGCGGGGTGGGGATCCTGCTGCTGGCCTGGAGCCTGTTGCTGGGTCTCATCGCCTGGGGCGTCCACCGGGCGCGCCGGTGGGCGCGAGGGCCGGCGGTGGCCACCTCGCTGCTGCACCTGGCGTCGTGCCTGAGCTTCGCGCAGAATCAGCCCGTGGCGCTGGCAGGCGCAGCGGTCGCCGCCGGTGCGGTCGTGGCGCTGCTGTGGCCCAGCACGACGGCCGCATTCCGGTTCCGCTGACGCCTCAGCGTCCGGCCAGCTCCATACCTCCGGGCGACGCCGTAACGACCAGGCTGACCGGCGCGTTGTAGCCGGCAGCGGCGAAGGCCTCGGCGACGGCGTCCGCCACCTCGGTCGCCTGGTCCACCGGCACGATCGAGATGACGCACCCTCCGAAACCGCCGCCGGTGAGGCGCGCTCCGAGCGCGCCCGCTCCGCGTGCCACCCGTTGGGCCAGGTCGATCGTCGGCACGGTGATTTCGTAGTCGTCGCGCATCGAAGCGTGGGATTCGTCCATCAGGCGTCCGAACTCGGCCCAGTCGCCCGCCTCCAGCGCCGTGACGGCCTGTTCGACCCGTTCGTTCTCGGTGACGACGTGGCGGACGCGGCGGCGCACGACGTCGTCAGTGAGCCGGCCCAGTGCGGCGTCCAGATCGTCGACATCGCGCAGCGCACGGACGCCGAGCGTCTGCGTCGCCGCCGCGCACGATGCGCGGCGCTCGGCATACTCGCCGTCGACGAGCGCGTGGGGCGTCTTCGTGTCGGTGACGACCAGCGCCAGGCCGGCAGCAGCCAGATCGAAGGGGACCTGTCGGGTCGAGAAGTCGCGGCAGTCGAGCAGCAGGGCGTGGGCCGAGCGGCACCACAGGGAGGCTCGCTGGTCCATCGGGCCGGTCGGGACGCCGACGAAGTCGTTCTCCGCACGCTGGGCGACGCGGGCGAGATCCTGCGCGTCGAGGTCGAGCTCGAAGGCTTCCGACAGCGCCAGTGCCGCTGCCGACTCGAGAGCGGCCGACGACGACAGCCCAGCTCCCAGCGGAACGACGCTGTCAACGGTCAGGTCGACGCCGCCCACCGGCCGTCCCTCGTCGCGCAGCACCCACAGCACGCCGGCCACGTACGCCCACCAGGCGTGCGTGCCGGGAGTGAGCTCGTCGAGCCGCAGGCTGACCGGTTCGTCGATCTGCTCGGAGGAGACGGTGACCACGTCGTCGGTGCGGGGCACCGCCGTCACGATCGCCAGGTGCGGCAACGCGATGGGCAGCACGAAGCCGTCGTTGTAGTCGGTGTGCTCACCGATCAGGTTCACCCGACCCGGTGAGCGGCCGATCGCCACCATGTCAGTCCTCCTCGTCGTCGAGCCGTGCCAGCCAGGTGGCCAGCCTCTCCACAGGCACTTCGAACTCGGGAAACGTGTCGACGAAGATGCGCAACTGCTCGGCCAGCCACGCGAGCGTGACGTCCTCATCGCCTCGTCGAGCCTCAAGCTCCTCGATGCCGCGATCAGTGAAATACATGGCTCACTCCTCGAAGGCGCGCTCGTGCAGGTCGTCAGCCTGCTCCTTGTGCACCGACAGCATGCCCACCGACGGCGCGGCGCCCTCGGGGCGGGCGACGACACGCAGGTTCAGCTCGTAATCGGGCAGAGGCGCCACCAAGGCGTCGGCCAACCGCTCGTTCACGTACGACCAGGCACCCTGGTTGACCGGCTCATCCTGAACCCAGCGGACGTCGGTGACGTGCCGGTAGCGGTTCAGGGCCTCGCTGAGCTCCTTGACCGGCAGCGGGTAGAGGCGCTCGAGTGCGATGATCGCGACCTGACCGTCAAGGCCGCGCTCGGTGCGAGCCTCGGCCAGCTCCCAGCGGATCTTGCCAGAGCAGAGCAGGACGCTGCGCACCTTCGACGGGTCCTCGATGGTGGGGTCGTCGATGGCCGGACGCCACCGGCCGTCGGTGAACTCCTCGATCGGGGAAGCGGCTGCCTTGCTCCGCAGCATCGACTTCGGGGTGAGGATGACGAGCGGACGATGGAAGTTCACGTAGGTGTGCGTCCGCAGGAGGTGGAAGTAGCTCGCGGCCGTCGATGGCTGCGCCACGGCCAGCGCCCCTTCCGAGCACAACTGCAGCCACCGCTCCAGCCTCGACGAGCTGTGGTCGGGGCCCTGCCCCTCGTAGCCGTGCGGCAGCAGCAGCACGACTCCGGACTTCTGCGTCCACTTCGCGGTGCCGGAACTGATGAACTCGTCGGCGATGGTCTGAGCCCCGTTCGCGAAGTCGCCGAACTGCGCCTCCCAGCACACCAGCGACTGCGGCGAGGCCACCGAGTAGCCGTACTCGAAGCCCATCGAGGCGTACTCGCTGAGAAGCGAGTCGTAGATGTGGAAGGCGCCCTGTGTGGCGTCCAGATGCTTCAGCGGCACGTACTCCTCACCGGTCTGGCGGTCGACCAGCGCGGCGAAGCGGGTCGAGAACGTGCCTCGACGGCTGTCCTGACCGGCGACGCGCACGTTGATGCCTTCCAAGAGCACGGTTCCGAACGCGAGAATCTCGGCGGCCGCCCAGTCGATCGGGCCGGTCCTGATCGACTCGGCCCGACGCTCCATCTGCGGCAACACCTTGTTGTGCACCCTGAAACCCTCGGGCACCGTCAGCAGGGCGTCCGCGACCTTGTTCATCGCCTCGCGGGTGACCGCGGTGCCCTGGTCCTTGCCTAGCTTCACCGGGTAGAAGGGCACCCGGGTGTAGCCGTCGTCGACGCCGTCCTCGGCCGTGTCGCGGACCTCCTTGAAGACGCCTTCGAGGCGTTCGCGGAACTTCTCCAGGACTGCTGCGGCGTCCTCATCGGTGATGTCGCCGCGTCCGATCAGGGCGTCGGTGTACACCTTCCGGACACCACGCTTCTGCTCGATCAGGTCGTACATGCGGGGCTGGGTGAAGCTCGGGTCGTCCCCCTCGTTGTGCCCGCGGCGGCGGTAGCAGACGATGTCGATGACGACGTCCTTGTTGAACTTCTGCCGGTACTTGAAGGCGAGCTGGCTGATGCGGGCCACCGCCTCGGCGTCGTCACCGTTGACGTGGAAGATCGGTGCCTGCACCACCTTGGCGACGTCGGTGCAGTACACCGAGCTGCGTGACTCGCTGGGGGCGGTGGTGAAGCCGACCTGGTTGTTGACGATCACGTGGATGGTGCCGCCGGTCTTGTACCCCCTCAACTGGCTCAACTGCAGCGTTTCGTACACCACGCCCTGACCGGCGAACGACGCGTCGCCGTGCAGGAGCACGGGCAGGATCGGGTAGTCGCCAGGGTCGCCGAGGGCGTCGAGCTTGGCCCGGGCGATGCCCTCGACCACGGGGTTGACGGCCTCGAGGTGGCTGGGGTTGGCGGCCACCGACGTCTTGATCGTGCGACCGGTGAGGGCCGTGAACTCGCCCTCGGCGCCGAGGTGGTACTTGACGTCGCCGGTGCCCATCGTCAGGTGCGGGTCGACGTTGCCCTCGAACTCGCGGAAGATCTGGCCGTAGCTCTTACCGACGATGTTGGCGAGCACGTTGAGCCGCCCCCGGTGGGGCATGCCGATGATGACCTCGGTGAGGCCAGCGTTCGCAGCGGCGTCACAGATCTCGTCGAGCGCCACGATGGCGGACTCGCCGCCTTCGAGGCTGAACCGCTTCTGGCCGACGAACTTCGTCTGCAGGAAGGTCTCGAACACCTCGGCCTCGTTGAGACGGTCGAGCATCCGCAGATGCTCCTCGCGCGGCCAGCGCTCACCGGGGCGCTCGAGGAGCTCCTGCAGCCAGCGCCGCTGTTCGGGGTCCTGGATGTGCATGTACTCGACGCCGACGCGGCCGCAGTAGGTCTGGCGCAGCTGCATGATGATGTCGCGGACCTTCATCGTCTCTCGCTGATGGCCGCCGAAGTTGCCGACCGGGTACTCGCGCTCGAGGTCCCACAAGGAGAGCCCGTGCCCGGCGAGCTCCAGGTCAGGGTGCGACCGCATGCGGTATTCGAGCGGGTCAGTGTCGGCGATGAGGTGCCCGAACTGACGGAAGCTGTTGATGAGACCGATGATGCGGGCGCCCTTGCTCACCTCGTAGGGGCGGTGCGCCGAGTCGTCCTCGGCCCACGGCAGGGGGGCGTAGGGGATGCGCAGCGACGTGAACACGTCCTTGTAGAAGTCGTGCTCGCCGAGCAGCAGCTCGTTCATCACTTTCAGGAACTGCCCGGACGTGGCGCCCTGGATCACGCGGTGGTCGTAGGTCGACGTGAGGGTCGTGATCTTCGACACGCCGAGCTCGTTCATGCGGGTGTTGCTGGCGCCCATCAGCTCTGGCGGGTAGTCGATGGAGCCGACGCCCAGGATCAGGCCCTGGCCCGCCATCAGTCGCGGCACGGAGTGGCTGGTGCCGATGCCGCCAGGGTTGGTCAGGGTCGCCGTGGTGCCCTGATAGTCGTCGACCGTGAGCGCGTTGGTGCGGGCCCGCGCAACCATGTCGTCGTAGGCCCGCCAGAACTGGATGAACGACAGAGTTTCGCAGCCCTTGATGTTCGGCACGACGAGCTGACGGGTGCCGTCGGGCTTCTTCAGGTCGATCGCGAGGCCGAGGTTCACGTGATCGGGCTCGACGAGGAAAGGCCTGCCGTCGACCTCCTCGTAGCTGCGGTTCATGTCGGGCACCATCACGAGCGCGCGCACCATCGCGTAACCGATCAGGTGGGTGAACGAGACCTTGCCGCCGGTCGTGCGGGCCAGATGATCGTTGATCAGCATGCGCTGATCGATCACCAGCTTCATGGGAATGTTGCGCACCGAGGTCGCGGTCGGGACGGCCAGCGACGCCTCCATGTTGCGTGCGGTGCGCATCGGCGTGCCACGCATCTGCGTGCGGGTCGGGCCACCCTCGTCGGTGTCCTTCCGGGACGCCGGCGCCGTCTTCCCAGGCTTGGGTGCCGCGGACGGGCGCGGTTTCTCCGCCTTGCGCGCCTCGGGAGTGGCCGTGGTCGGCTGCGTGTTGCGACGGGGCTCCGGTGCCGTACCCACCGGCACGGCGCCGCTCGAGCCCGGGTCCGCGGGGCCCTCGACCTTGGCGGGCCGGGCAGCGGGCGGCTCGTCGGACGCCGTGTCCGGCACCGGCTGTGCCGCAGGGGCCTTCGCCGTGTCGGTCGTGTGCGCGGTGGTTGGGAGCTCCGGCGTCGGGGCGGGGGAGTGCTTCGCCGCAGGCGTGGGTGCCGGAGCCGCCTCTCCGACGGCACCGTTCTCGCGCTCGAAGAATGCGGCCCAGGTCGAGTCGACCGAACCGGGATCCTTCTCGTACTGCGCCCGCATCTCGTCGATCAGCCAGTCGTTGGCTCCGAAATCGCTCGTTGGATCCATCGCTGTACTCTGCTGCGCCACCATCGCCCCCGTTTGCGTCGGTCTACCTGCGCCGCGGTCCCCGTCGACGCCTGCTCCGTCGATGCTATCCGCAAACAGAGCAGACACCCCAGCCGGGGCCGGGCGCGCCACGAACGCGCTGCACAAGGCGACGGAAAAGGCCCCACCCGGTGCGGGTGAGGCCGTGAGGTGTGCGTCATCGGCGCCCCCGAGAGGATTCGAACCTCTGCTCCCGCCTCCGGAGGGCGGTGCTCTATCCCCTGAGCTACGGGGGCCGGGCCGGTGGTCCGAGCGCCATCGGAGACTGTAGCAAACGATTCCCCAACTATGATCATCGCCATGTCCCTGCCCCGGTGTGCGGCAGCCCTGTCCCGGTGTGCGGCGGCTGTCCTGGCGTCCGCCGTTCTGGTCTCGACCACCGCGTGCGTCCCACAGGCACAACCGACGCCTGCGGTGATCCGCGAAACCCCTCCGCCGTGGCCGGCGCCACGCGACGGTGTGGCCTACATCGAGAAGGCCGGGCTGGAGGCGTCCAGGCTCGACGACCGCACCAATCAGCGCACGTTCACCATGTCGGTCGAGGTTGACGGAGCCGCCGTCGAGATCCCCGCTTTCGTCGGCGTCGACCGCATCCGGGCGCTTCAGGCACCCGTGCACACCCACGACGCCAGCGGCATCGTCTGGCTGGAGGGGCGGGGCGCCGAGACCGTCGAGCTGGGACAGTTCTTCACGGTGTGGGGCGTCCTGTTCGACGACTCCTGCATCGGTTCATCGTGTGGAACGGTGACCGCCACCGCCGATGGCGACGTTGTCGACGACCCCGTCCACCTGCGTCTGTCGAGCGTCGAGAGGACGTTGCACGTCGAGGTCTCCGGCCCCTGAGACGGCCGCCTGACGCGCTTGGGTCCGGACGCGGAGGTTCTGGCACAGTTACGCCCCATGACCCACATGCACGTCGCAGGATCCATCCATGCCGATGCCGCCTCGCCGGCACCCGTGTGGCTGGTGAAGCCCGACGACGTCAACGCCCTCGATCCCGCCCTGTGGAGCTCCACGGTCGAGCGCGGAGCCGACGGTGGCCTCCGGGTGGGCGGCATGTCGGTGAACGAACTGGCCGTCCAGGCCGGGACGCCGTGCTACGTCCTCGACGAGGCCGACTTCAGGCAGCGGGCCGGGCAGTGGCGCGACGCCTTCGCCGGGTGGGACGTCTACTACGCCGGCAAGAGCCTGCTGAACGCCACCGTGGCCCGCTGGATCAGTCAGGAGGGCCTGAACCTCGACGTGTGCTCCGGTGGCGAGCTGACGGTGGCGTTGCGCGCCGGCGTCGACCCGGCCCGCATCGGCCTGCACGGCAACAACAAGAGCGACGCCGAACTGCGCCTGGCGCTCACCAGCGGGGTGGGCCGCATCATCGTCGACTCCTCCGACGAGATCACCCGACTGGAGCGGCTGACCGACGAGCTGGACGCCCGCGCACCCGTCCTCATCCGGGTCACGACAGGCGTCGAGGCCCACACCCACGAATACATCGCCACCGCCCACGAGGACCAGAAGTTCGGCTTCTCGATCAGCGGCGGTCAGGCGCTGGTCGCGATGGTGCGCAGCTACCACAGCCCCCGCATCGACCTGCTCGGCATCCACAGCCACATCGGAAGCCAGATCTTCGACACCAACGGCTTCGAGGTCGCCGCCCGGCGGACCCTCAAGCTGATCGCCCAGTTCAAGGAGGCGACCGGCGTCGAGTTGCCCGAACTCGACCTCGGCGGCGGCTTCGGCATCGCGTACACGGCGGCCGACAGCCCTGCACCAGTGGAGGACCTCGCCCGTGGACTCGCCGAGATCATCGAGCACGAGTGCCGCGGCTTCGGCCTGAGCGTCCCGGCGCTGTCGGTCGAACCCGGCCGCGCGATCAGCGGCCCGCCCGGCATGGCTCTGTACCGGGTCGGCACGGTGAAGCGTGTCGAGATCGGCGGCGGCCAGACGCGTCGCTACATCAGCGTCGACGGAGGCATGAGCGACAACATCCGGCCGGCGCTCTACGCGGCCGAGTACTCGGCCGCGCTGGCCAACCGAACCTCGGAAGCCCCGCCAGTGCTGTCGCGCGTCGTGGGGCTGCATTGTGAGGGTGGCGACATCCTAGTGCGCGACGTGTTCCTGCCCGATGACGTGCGACCGGGCGACCTGCTCGCCGTGCCGGCGTCGGGCGCGTACAGCCGCTCCATGGCGAGCAACTACAACCACACGCCGCGTCCGCCGATGGTCGGGGTCTCAGAGGGTAGATTGTCGGTGCTCGTCAGGCGGGAGACCCTCGACGACCTGCTGGCCCTGGATGCGGGCCTCGACTCCAACCCTGAAGGACAGTGACGTGATCAACGTGAGTGACACCCCGCTGCGGGTGGCGCTGCTCGGTTGTGGTGTGGTGGGTTCCCAGGTGGCCCGGCTGCTCACGCAACGCTCCGACGATCTTCGCGCCCGGGCCGGCCGGCCACTCGAACTGGTCGGCATCGGCGTGCGGCGTGAGGTGGTGCGTCCCGGTCTCGACCCGGAGCTGTTCACCACCGACCCGGAATCGCTGGTCGCGCGCTCCGACATCGATCTGGTGGTCGAACTGATGGGCGGCATCGAGCCGGCTCGGACCCTCATCCTGGCCGCCATCGAGAACGGGGCCTCGGTGGTGACCGCCAACAAGGCGCTGCTGGCCGAGTGCGGCTCGGAGTTGTTCGCGGCTGCCGAGCGGGCCGGCGTCGACCTCTACTACGAGGCGGCAGTGGCGGGCGCGATCCCGATCATCCGACCGCTCAGCGAGTCACTGGTCGGCGACGACGTCACGACCGTGATGGGGATCGTGAACGGCACCACGAACTACATCCTCGACAAGATGACGACCGACGGCTCGAGCTACGCCGACGCCCTCGCCGACGCCCAGGCACTGGGTTACGCCGAGGCCGACCCGACCGCTGACGTCGACGGTTTCGACGCCGCAGCGAAGGCCGCGCTGCTGGCCGGTCTCGCCTTCCACACCACCGTCGATCTGGCCGACGTGGCGCGCGAGGGCATCGGCGACATCACCGCCGCCGACATCCGGTCTGCCGCCGAGATGCGCCACGTCATCAAGCTGATCGCGCGCTGCTCGCTGAGCCCCGACGGGTCGATTGCAGTCGGCGTCCATCCCACGATGGTGCCGCTCACCCACCCGCTCGCAGGCGTCTCGGGCGCGTTCAACGCCGTTTTCGTCGAGTCGCACAATGCCGGACGCCTCATGTTCATGGGGCCCGGCGCAGGCGGCGGACCGACCGCGTCGGCGGTGCTCGGCGACCTCGTGACGGCCGCTCGCAACCGCGTCCGCGGGGTGGCTGGCCCCGGCCAGTCCACGTACACCCAGCGCCGCGCCACACCAGAGGGGCGGGTGGCGTCCAAGTTCTACATCGCGCTGACCGTCGTTGACCGACCGGGTGTGCTGGCCCGCGTCGCCGAGACGTTCGCCCGGCACCAGGTGTCGCTGCAGGCCGTCCGTCAGGACGTCTCCGGCGAACACGACGGCAACCCTGCAATGCTGGGCGTCATGACCCACGTGGCGCCCCGCGAGGCGGTCCGGGCCACTCTGCACGAGCTGGCCGAGATGGCCGACGTGCTGCCCGGCACCCGAGTCATCAGAGTCCTGGAGGAGTGAGCATGCACGTGGCCTGCCTCGACCTGGAGGGCGTGCTCGTCCCCGAGGTCTGGATCAATGTCGCCGAGCGCACGGGCATCGACGGCCTGCGCCTGACGACCCGCGACATCGCCGACTACGACGAGCTGATGGCGCATCGACTGGGGCTGCTCGACGAACACGGTCTGACGCTGTCGGCGATCCAGGATGTGATCGCGACCCTGCGCCCGCTGCCGGGCGCGGTGGAGTTCCTCGACTGGCTGCGCGAGCGCTATCAGGTGCTGATCCTGTCGGACACCTTCTACGAGTTCGGGATGCCGCTGATGGCGCAGCTCGGTCACCCCACCCTGCTGTGTCACTACCTGGACATCGCCGACGACCGCATCGTCGGGTACCGGCTGCGGCAGCACGACCAGAAGACCAAGGCTGTCGCGGCGCTCCAGTCGCTGAACCTGACCGTGATCGCCACGGGCGACTCCTACAACGACACCGGAATGCTGAGCCAGGCTCAGGCCGGCATCCTGTTCAGCCCCCCGGCGAACGTGATCGCGGAGTTCCCTCAGTTCCCGGTGGCGCACGACTACGAGGCGCTGCGCGAGGAGTTCCTGAAGGCGTCCACGCGTGTCGGCTGACTCGACAATCGACAACCGGGAGACTCGCCGCATCACCGGACGCGGCGTCCTCATGGCGCTGTTGTTGGCTCTGCCGCCCTTCGGGGCGGCCCTGTGGGCCGGCGCGATGACGATTCCCGGCGGCGTCTTCGACCCGTGGGATCCGGCGATGATCGACCTCGACGTCTACCGGCGGACCGGTGAGATGCTGCTCGCCGGCCAGGATTTCTACCACGCCGAGGGGCTGCCCTGGATCTACCCGCCGTTCGCCGCGCTGTGGACCATCCCCTTCGCGCTCGTCACGGCCAAGGTGGCAGAGATCGCTTGGATCGGCCTGACGGTCGCGCTGTTGATGGCGATGCTCCACCGGCTGGGCCTGACCGGCTGGACGCTGTCGCTGACCGCGGCCGCCGCGATCTGGCTGGCAGAGCCGGTTCGCGAGACGCTCGGATTCGGCCAGCTCGGCGTCCTGCTGGTGTCGGCTGCCGTTCTGGACTCCATGCCCGGACCACGGATCTTCAGGCATCGCCTGCTGCCCGAGGGGGTCCTGGTCGGCCTGGCGACGGCCGTGAAACTGACGCCTGCGGCCATCGCGGCCACGCTGTTCTTCTCCGGACGCCGTCGCCCCGGCATCGTGGCCTTCCTCACGTTCGTCGCGGCGACAGCGCTCGGCTTCGCGGTGCTGCCGCAGGCGTCGCTGCGCTATTGGACGGGTCTGCTCTCGGGAGACTCCGGCATCAACTCCGGCATCATCTTCAAGACCAACCAGTCGGTGATGGGGGTCTGGGCGCGGCTGTTCGGCGAGTTGAGCCGCGGAGGGCTGCTGGCCAGCGCGCTGGTCGCGATCGTCGGCATCGCAGCGGCGTTGCTGGTGCACCGTGCGGGCGAACAGCAACTGGCGTTGTGCCTGGCCGGCCTGACCAGCCTGCTCGCATCCCCGATCTCTTGGTCGCACCACTACGTGTGGATCATCCCGCTCACGGTGGTGCTCGTGCTGCACCGCGAACTGCCCCGCGCGCTGCGCGTGTTCGGCCTCTTCTACTGCATCTGGGTCCTGCACGCCCCCTTCAAGCAACTGCCCGGAGGTGACGGCGAGGAGCTCAATTACTCGGTCGGACATGCGCTGATCGACAGCCTCGGCGTGGCCATGGGGCTGGCCTTCGTGGTGTGGTGCGGTGTGCTCGGCTGGCGTGCCCGGTCGGACGCCACGGCGCTCGGCGCCGTTGTCACCCGCGGGTGAGGTTGGGGAGGCGGACCCCAGCAGTGCTAGAGTTGCGGCAGCGCACTCGCGCTGGACGCCCCATCAGGTCGGGCACTTGAAACCGTGCATCCCCTTGCCGGAGGACCTGAATCCGTTTGACTGTGAGCCTTGACGCACGCTCGGCCCTTGCCAGCGCACCTTGAGGCACTCATCGGAGGAACGGCGCATCGACTGCGCCCATCCGAAAGGACATTTGTGACCGAACTCAACACCATGCTCCTCCCTGAACTGAAGCGTGTCGCCAGTTCACTGGGGCTGAAGGGCACCGGCGCCATGCGCAAGGCGGACCTCGTGGCCGCCATCAGCAGTGCCCAGGGCGGTGCCGCCAACGGAGGCGGCAGCAGCCCCCAGCGCGCCACCGACCGCAGCGACGCCGAAGGCTCGCGCGGCCGGACGAAGGGCGAAGGCGACTCCAGCCGCGAACAGAACGCTCCGCGCGCGCAGCGGGAACGCAGTGACGGGCAGATCCGCGGGGAACAGCAGCAGTCGCGCGAACAGCAGGAGCCCCGCGAACAGCACCAGCCCCGCGAACAAGCCGGGACCGACGGCGACGACGTCGGCGCACGCCTCGCCGCACTGCAGCAGGACGGCGCACGTCGCAATCGCCGCCAGCGCGGCAACGGCCAGGGTGGCGAGGCCGCCGCCGAGGCGTCCGAGGCGCCGAGTACGTCGGTCGAGCTCGACAACGGCAGCGGCCAGGCGCCGCGGCGCGACGACGACGATCTCAACGGCGGACGCCGCAACAGGCGTCGCCGTAACCGTGACCGGCAGAACCGCCGCAACCGTCCGGGTGGTGGCGCGGGTCTGGAGCGGATGGAGGCCGAGCCGACTGTCTCCGAGGACGACGTGGTCGTGAACGTCATGGGCATCCTCGACGTTCTCGACAACTACGCGTTCGTGCGCACGTCGGGCTACCTGCCCGGCCCCAACGACGCCTACGTGTCCCTGTCGATGGTGCGCAAGTTCGGCCTGCGCAAGGGCGACGTCGTCACCGGCGCCATCAAGCAGGCCCGCGAGGGGGACCGGCAGAAGTTCAACCCGCTGGTCCGACTCGACACGGTGAACGGCAACGACCCGGCGCTGGCCAAGGACCGCCCCGAGTTCCAGAAGCTCACCCCGCTGTACCCCGAGGACCGGCTGCGCCTCGAGACCGTGCCGTCCAACATGACCGGGCGCATCATCGATCTCGTCGCACCGATCGGCAAGGGTCAGCGTGGCCTCATCGTGTCGCCGCCCAAGGCTGGCAAGACCATGGTGATGCAGGCCATCGCCAACGCGATCTCAATCAACAACCCCGAGGTGCACCTCATGGTGGTGCTCGTCGACGAGCGTCCCGAAGAGGTCACCGACTTCCAGCGCTCCGTCAAGGGCGAGATCATCGCGTCCACCTTTGACCGGCCGGCCGACGACCACACCACCATCGCCGAGCTCGCCATCGAGCGCGCCAAGCGTCTGGTCGAGATGGGCAAGGACGTCGTGGTGCTGCTCGACGGCATCACCCGCCTGGGCCGCGCCTACAACCTGGCGGCGCCGGCGTCCGGACGCATCCTGTCGGGTGGCGTCGACTCCGCCGCCCTGTACCCGCCGAAGAAGTTCTTCGGCGCGGCCCGCAACATCGAGAACGGCGGCTCGCTGACCATTCTGGCCACGGCGCTGGTCGAGACGGGCTCGAAGATGGACGACGTCATCTTCGAGGAGTTCAAGGGCACCGGCAACATGGAGCTGCGGCTGCGTCGCGAGTTGGCCGACAAGCGCATCTTCCCGGCCATCGACGCGGTGGCGTCCGGAACGCGGCGTGAAGAGATGCTGCTGCCGCGCGAGGAACTCCAGATCATCTGGAAGCTGCGCCGCGTCCTGTCGGGTCAGGACGACCAGCAGGCCCTCGAAATGCTGATCAACCGGCTGCGCAAGACCCAGACGAACCTCGAGTTCCTGCACGTCATCTCGCGCACGACGCCGAGCAGCGAGTAGTCCGACACCTGAGCGGCCCGGGCCGCCCCAGTCGCGTTCGCGCGGTCGGGGCGGCCTGTCGGTTTCCCGGAC
>RRZT012482194.1_pt1 | contig 18459 bp, 14 predicted proteins | sample 2165551 | NCBI WGS metagenome assembly RRZT01 (sample SAMN10456910, study PRJNA506462) | wastewater metagenome | biome: wastewater; feature: sludge; material: wastewater sludge; isolation source: wastewater sludge with Escherichia coli K12::gfp cells carrying plasmid... | place: USA: Moscow, Idaho...
AATTGTCCCTGGTTTTATCAATAAAGACGGATCAAGTTATACCTATCCAGATAGTAATAATGGTGGTTCATGGAAAGTTACTAAGCCGCGTGAAGAAATTTCAGAGATCAAAAGCGCGAATAATTTGTGGAATAAGAATCTGAAGCGTCTCTGCCGTATGGCGCGGGCGTGGAAAGATAAGTGGGATGTGCCTATGGGAGGCCTTCTCATCGATACGCTCGCATACAACTTCTTGAAGCAATGGGAATACAAGGATAAGTCATATATTTACTACGATTGGATGACGCGAGATTTTTTCGAATATCTAAAGAATCAAGACCCAAATAAAAATTACTGGCTTGCACCCGGTAGCTCACAAGATGTATGGCTAAAAGGTGCATTCGAATACAAGGCGCTCCGGTGCTACAACATTTCTAAAGAAGCGCTACAGTACGAAGCAGATAATATGCCGTATTCAGCAAATCAGAAGTGGCGAGAAATCTATGGAACAAAATTCCCTTCCTAATGCGTTAGAAGAACAATTAAGAGAGTGTTTTGGTCGTGTTGCTTGGTCACATAAAACTCACGAAAAGTGCTCCGACATACTGAACACTAGGCTTAACCGTATAAAGCTATGGCAGATCATTCTTTCGGCAATCACAACAACAGGAATTATCGCTGCTGTTTTTGGTGAGTCTAAGGAAATAGGTATTATTTCAGCGTTACTGTCTTTTCTTCTGACCGTTTTGAACACCTATGTAAAGCAGTATGATCTTGGTGGCTTGGCCCAGAAACACGCAGATGCAGCAGTAGACCTGTGGAATATGAGGGAGTCTTATCTATCTCTTTTAACAGATATAAGGTCTGGTTGCGTAGAAAGTGATGAAGTCAGAAAGCACAGAGACGCTCTTCAGGAGAGCCTATTAAAAATATATAGAGGCTCCCCTCGAACTATCGCTAAAGCCTACAAAGAAGCTACGAAAGCTCTAAAAAAGCTCGAAGAGCTAACTTTTAGCGATGAAGAAATAGATGCTATTTTGCCGAAAGCTTTACGGAAGTCCGAGCGCAATGGCTTATAACAAAGCGCTGCTGTCGGACAAATTTTCCGCTGTGCTTCAAATTTGCCGCAGAGCGCGGCGTTGTGTTGAAAAAAATGAACAAAGCACTTGAAATACATGATTCAAATCTAAAAGAAATCAAGAACAATGATTTATCGATTATCCTGTGTCTTGATAAAGCAATAATACATCACTCAGAAGGTATACCAGGCATTGATAAAGGAACATGCTGGCTACAATCAATTGAGATATATCTTAAAAACGCGAGCATCATAAATGAACCTGAGGATATACCTAATGAATTAGATTATGGATATTTCATTATAAATGGTACAAAGTACGATAACATGATCAATGTTCCATTCAAAGAATCAGGTGAAATTGATATCATGCTTGAAACACTTTATGGAAATGAATTACGAATCAATGCTAGGAAAATAGCAATAGCTGAAATCAACAGTCCTCAATATCTTCAAGACTTTGAATTATAAATTACACAACCAGTCATTTCTGCGGACCCCGCAAGCGTCGCGGGTCCACAGAATTCCACGTTATGCTTTAAAAAAGGAATAAATTAAGGAATGTTCAAATTTATCAAAGAAAATATATCCTGGTCATCGATAGGCGTTTTCCTTTCAATTTGTATTGCTGTTCCTTCCATGTACACTGCATTTCATGAAAAAAAGCCTCAATTATCAAACCCCACATAAAGTCTTTTGGAAAGAAGCACGTGGGGCTCTTGCTATTTGAATTCACCGAAAACACACTACTTTTCCCGCCAGAATGGAGCAAAGGTGCGGGAAGATTGGAAAAAGCCATTTTCCTCCTTGCCCGAAACAAGTGATGCCGGGAAGGGAGGCGCCACCAGCTGTTTGACCGGGGCCTTGTCGCTCAACACTACTCCGCCATGCTTGGGGTTAACCGGTAAAAAGACCTGCCCGGCATCCGGGTAGCGTAGCCCCAGGGCAGTAAACTGCAGATCAACCGGATCAATCTGCTCGGCAATATGCTCTTCATCAAGCACAGCCTGGGCGATGTCGCACCAGGCCGACAAGGGACCGCGCGCGCCACTGATACGGGAAGCGCCCTGCACCATGGGCTGGTTGATATCATATCCTGTATAGACACCAATGGCATAGCCACCGGCAAGCTCTGTTACCCCGGAATCACCTGATGCCAAGACTGGCACAAAGCCAAAAAATGATGCATTACGGTAGTCGTTGGCCGTACCGGTTTTTCCAAGCAGAGGCACGGTGCGAACCACCTTTTCTAAAGCCTTTTCTTTTTCCGGATCATCGCTACGCAGCTGCACATGGCTTACCGCATAGTTGCCCGTGCCGTAGCGCACCACATTTTGCAAGATATTACTCACCTCGGCGGAAATGGCCGGATTAAAAACCGGGGCCGGGTGTTTTTGTCGCTCATAGACAATCCTGCCATCGGGTGTTTCAATCCGTTCAATTAAGGAAAGGCCATCTTGATCGGCCATGTCATCGTGTTCATTTGAATCGGGCTTTGCATCCTTTGCCACGGTCGAATTAAAACGGTGACCGGTTATTAACGTTTCGTAGACCCTGGTCATTTCCGAGGCCGTGATGACATTGGAGCCAAGGGGCAAAGAGAGCACCGGCTCAATATTACTTTCCACGCCACATGCTCGCGCCCGCTGAATGAGGTATTGCAAACCAAGCATGACGCGGAAATCTCGCAGCTCGCTCAATACCTCTAGGGAATACCGGGGTTTACTGTTTAACCTTTGCAACTCAACCGCCATTTGCTTTTCAACCTGTGCGGCAGTACCAGCGCTGATTACGCCCTCAAGCTGTACCTCCTGCCAGAACTGTTCCTCACGGGCAGAACCCATTGTGGCCAGCTGCGTCAGCAATTCCTGGGGATTTAAATATGCCCAGCCATCAGGCACTGTTGCTCTGGAGGAGAAGACGATGAGCCCGCTCCCCGTTCTGTACAAGGATCCGCCCTCAGTTACCGCACTGCCAGCATCTGTTTCCGGCCTGATATTTTCCCGCTCACTGACTGCGGCAGCAAAGGAAGGGTTAGAAAAGGCCAGATCTGGATCGACTTGGGGCCGTTGCCTGTACAAGGCTTCTTTGTAGGCCTGCAATTGCGGCAGGCGAGCACGAATGCCTAAAAATGATGGGTAGAGCAAGCCAAGGTTGCGGGATACCTCTGCTGGTTTGGCATCGGCCTTATTGGCACTGACGATGCCGGCATACTTATCAAAATTATAGCCATAGGGAAGTAAGGTAAGGCGGGCATATTCATCTTTTTTCCCGGCAAAGAGAAAATCGGTTTCCAGATTTCTCACTGCAGCGTCAAAGGCGGCCTGATCCACCATGCCACCAGAAATCCACATGCCGAACTGGCTCTGTATGCGATTTTTATACTGGTCATAGCCTTCCCTCTGCCCTTTATCCATTCTGGGGGCCATATCCACATGTTCTGCAATTTCCTGAATGGCTGGGAACTCAAGGTGATCAATAAGGTGGTAGAGTAACCAAACAGACGCCAGATTTTCCGAGGTGACTCCAGCCCAACTCATGGTCACATTGTCAAAGGGGCTATTATGGTCTGGCTGCGGAAAATAGGGCCTGTCCATAAAGACAAAGACATTGCGACGATTGTTGAGCATATCTACCGGACTCCAGCCCAGTTGCATGGCCGCCGCATAAACAAAAGGCTTAAAAGTAGAGCCCATTAAACGTCGCGCACTGGTGGCACGGTTAAAATGAAAATTTGACATGCCGCCGCTCATGGCCCTAATTGCCCCTTCCTGCAGGACAATTGCCCCTCCTTCAACCTTGGGATATCTTTCCAAACTCAGCAGGATTTCCCCTTCATTCCCTTTTTCACCCATGAGGCTGACATAAACCCGATCACCTTCCTGCACCTGTGCATAGAGTGCTGTACGATCAGCGGCACCAACCTTAGCCCAGGGTCCTTTTTGATGGATGGCCAGAGGTTCAGCCAGTCCATCAAGCCCTTTTTTGTTGATTAGACCAGTCTGCCCGTTACTTAACTGCACGGTAATTGTCGGTTCCCCTTTTCCATCCATGCTTTTTTGCGTAACCTTTCCGAACATAAAGGCTCCGGAAACAGCTTCTGTGTCGCCAGGGTATGTTTGCGTCTCGTACTCCTTTTGTACCTCAAGACGATCGTATCCACGGAGGACTACATCAAGCTGCGAGAGCTGGCTGCGCAAGGCAAAAACCGTTTTATCCTGTAGATTTTTGTCAACCGAGGTGATGATGTGCACCCCAGAGGTAGAGATATTTGAAATGCCATGATCTTCCAAGAAGCCGGTTATAACTGGCGAGCTGACACCCTCTTTGACCAAATCCATGGTGGCGTTCTGATCATACGACATCTTTCCTTGCTTAAATTTGAGATCGCTTGTCCTGGCATTCGCGAACTGATCTTGCGTAATGATTTTTTCGGTCAGCATGCGTTCGAGCACGTAGCGAACCCGCTCCATGGCCTTCTTTTTCGTCTCTTGCGGATCTTCCAGGTTCTTCTGCAGGAAAGGATTATAATAGTTCGGCCTTTTTACACTGCCTGCAATAAACGCTGCCTCTTCCAGAGTGAGCTCACTGGGCGACTTATCAAAGAAATACCGCGCAGCAACCCCAATGCCATGCCCGTTACCACTCACATAAAATTGGTTACAGTAAAATTCCAGGATCTTATCTTTGGAGAATCGATACTCTAAACGCAGGGCCTGCAAGAGTTCTTTCACCTTAGCAGCAATGCTTCTCGATTCTCGTTTAAAGAGGTTTTTTGCCGTTTGCTGGGTGATGGTGCTGCCACCCTGCACCACTTTGCCTGCCAGAAAATTGGCATACATGGCACGGAGTACGCCAGGTACGTCCACCCCGAAGTGATGGTAATATTGATCGTCCTCGGCAGCGAGAAGAGCGTTTACAAAATAAGGCGGGAGTTCTTCAAACTTAATATATTGCCTGTGTACGTCCTCAAAAAGGACACCAAACTGCGTGGTCCCATCCCGATAAAATACGGGGCTTTCCTGACCAAGTATTTCATTTATCTTTTTTTCGGTCATCTCCGGTGCTGGGACGATAACAATCTCATAATATAAGACACCAGTCCCGGCAGCGCCTGCCAGAAGTCCAACCACCAGAAGAAACAGGAAAAAACGTCGAATAAGCTTCATAATGTTGTCAATTTTATTACCGTAGTCTCGGTTTCATGCCCAAGAATTCAATATGCCTCTTGCCTTGTCCGCAGTTATAGCACCTGGCCGTATCGGGTTCCCGGAAAGAGGCCTGGGGAATGTACAGGCAAAAGGAGAAAATTTCCACTGAAAGAAATTGCAGCATTTGCCAAATTATTACGTTAAAATAATAAATTAAATTGAAAAATTTCTTTTTTTATCCGAACATATAAGGCAACAAGCAAAGCACCTTGTACAGCTACAAAATAGTGCAACACTTTATTGTTTGGAAAAAACTGTGATGCAGGAAAAAAAACACAGCATTATTCTTGCCTATTGCCTCTTAACTATGTTAAAAAAAAGGATCAATTTATTCATATTCTAATTTATATACCTATGAAATATATCTTCAAGTACCTCAATCGTCTTGCCTGTTTCTCCCTTCTAGTTTTTCTCATAGCTTGTTCTACCCATCAGGGACCACAAAAACAGGCTAGGCTTAAAGGCCCAGCAGCTGAGAAGTCGAGCGCAACGAGACAAACCGCTATCATTCATCCATCTCAGGATATCGAAGATGCAGTCGGATCCATCGCTGAGCCCGAGGAAAGCGCTTCAGAAGAAATTGAGGCACTTAACAAGCCAGGGGCCTGGGATGACAGAGGTTCGTCGGCGGCCGATGGCGCGGCTGTAGCCACTGGTTTTGAACTCTCTGGTTATGATTTTCCCATAACCATCAACAAACAGGTTTCTTATTACCTTGATCTTTTTCAGGGTAAACAGCATGAATTATTTGCCCGCTGGCTTGCCCGTTCTTCCAGGTACGTCCCAGCAATAGAAAAGGAACTGGCCAAAGCAGGTCTACCCAAGGATCTGGCCTATCTTGCTATGATTGAATCCGGCTTTAATCCGAGCGCTGTCTCCCATGCTGGAGCCAAAGGACTTTGGCAGTTCATGCCTGACACTGGACGCAGATACGAGCTTTCTATTAGCAGTTGGGTAGATGAGCGTCTACACCCAGAAAAGTCAACCCAAGCAGCCATTCAATACCTGGGCCGCCTTTATTCTCAGTTTGACGACTGGCACCTTGCTGTGGCTGCCTACAATGCAGGCGAAGGGTCCATATCAAAAGCCATAAAATCTCGCAATACCAGTGATTTCTGGAAAATTGCCGCGTCGGAAAGTCTCTTTCAGGAAACAAAACGTTATGTTCCAAAACTCATAGCCGCCATTATAATAGCACGAAATCCCGAGGCGTATGGGTTTACTGACATTGAGTACCAGGTACCGCACAGTTATGAGGTCGTGCAGGTACCAGCCAGCACGAATCTTGCCGCTGTGGCCGACACGGCCAGCATTCCGGTAGTGAAGCTAAAGGCCCTGAATAATGAACTACTTAAAAATGTCACGCCTCCGTCTCAAAAACAGTATGCCCTCAGGATACCCGTTGGAACCAAAGATTTAATTGTCAGCAATTTGTATAACCTGCAATCTTCCCCAGCGAATATGGGCTATGCAACCCACGTCGTTCGCAAAGGCGAGACCCTCACCACAATAAGCAAACGGTATAAGGTGAGTAAAACTGACCTGCTGAAGGCCAACAATCTTAGAGTAGCCAAACTGAAGCAGGGACAACGCCTGCAGATTCCGGGTTCTGCACCAACCTTAATCGTTGCCGACAACAGGCGAAATCCGCAAAAGAAAGCGGAAACGGCCCCCGTGGCAATTCACTCTAGCAAAAGCGTGGCTTCCAGCAGCTACACCATAAAAAAGGGAGATACCCTAAAGAAAGTTGCCCAGCAGCAAGGTGTTACTGTTGAGCAAATTAAAAAATGGAATAAGTTGAAAAATGACCGCTCTTTCCAACAGGGTCAGAAGATTGTGCTCTACAAAGAGATAGGCTCCCCGAACAAACCTACCCTCGCCAGCGCTGCACAAAAAATGCAACCAGTTAAGATGACTGCCAGCAAGCAAAAGAAACCTGCTGATAATAGTATTGCGCAACTTGTGCCAAGCGGTAAAAAAACTGCAGCCTCCACACAATCTTGGTATGTGGTTCAGCAGGGAGATTCGGTCTGGACAATTGCCCAACGGTTTAATATCTCTGTAAACAATATTGTGCAATGGAACCGCTTACAATCACATAATCTTCAAATAGGCAATCGACTTCTCGTGAAAAAAGGTTGATTCCTGCACTTTTAAGTGGCTTCGCAAGACATTTCCCTGTCTCTTTAAGTAGTTTCAGAAAAGAGGCAGGGATATTTTTTTCAATGCATGATAAAAGACCTCTAAATAATAATCTGACTGATAAATAGGCAGATCTCGCTTTCGAACTTATTGCCAGATACAAATTTGACTTTTTCTCAACCTTGATTTGCCCCTATGTCCATGCCCTTGTTTCCCTCTCGTGAATACGGTGATGATGTCTATACCGTTCATCTTCCAGATAAAATCATTGTGCTCATAGGGACTGCCCATCTTTCGCAGTATTCCACAGACTTAGTAAAACTCGTCATAGAAGAAGAGAGGCCTGATACTGTGTGCGTTGAGCTTGATGAGAAACGCTATCAAGCACTCAGTAAGCGACAGAGCTGGCAAAACCTTGATCTGAAACAACTAATACGCGATAAGCAGCTGCCGACCCTACTGGTTAATCTGCTCTTGGCTTCATATCAGAAAAAATTGGGCGGCCAGATGGGCACTGTTCCCGGTGCGGAATTACTGGCGGCAGCGCAAACTGCCGAGGCACTCAACATACCAGTTACACTCTGTGATCGTGATGTGCGGGTAACCCTACGCCGTGCTTGGCGAAACACGCCTTTCTGGCAGAAGGGTTATCTCCTGGGAGCCATGCTTGCTTCTTTTTTTGAAAAGCAGGAGCTTGACGAAGAAAAATTGACAGAGATGCGCAAAAAAGATGCCTTAGCTCAACTCATAGATGAACTGGGGGCATCTCTTCCTCAGGCCAAGCGAGTGCTTATTGACGAGCGAGATGTCTTTATGGCTGAAAGAATCAAGCATGCTGAGGGAAGCCGCATTGTTGCCGTGGTTGGCGCCGGCCATGTGCAGGGCATAGGCCAGGCCATACATACAGATAACAGTGCCAGGCTCGAGGAACTCAATATCGTACGCCCCATCCCCTCGTTAGTCAAATTTCTGGCATGGTTTATTCCCCTTGTCATCCTCTTTTCTTTGGCAACCATCGGCTTTCGCCACGGCTTACACGAATTCAATGCAAATATTCTCTACTGGACGCTGGCCCATGGTATCCCAGCAGCTCTGGGAGCAACGATTGCCGGCGCTCACCCGCTGACTATCCTGGCGGCATTTGCCGGGGCCCCCATTACAAGTCTTACTCCAGTTATAGGTGCTGGCTACGTTTGCGCCTTTGTACAAGTGCTTGTCCGTCCGCCCATTGTGCTGGAGTTTGAAGAGGTAACCAAGGATATGGGCAGCTTTACCGGCTGGTGGCGCAACAAACTGCTGCGCATTTTTCTTATCTTTTTCCTTACCTCCTTGGGCTCGAGCCTGGGAACTTTCCTTGGCGGATATCGTATTGCCACTTCATTATTCAGCTAAGATTTTACCCTTATTATCTTATTTGCATCATGTCCAACACATTAACTGATCAAAAGACGCTTTCCTCATCTTTCAAAAAAACACTGCGCTCACGCGGGCATCACCTGAACCCGATTGTGCTCATCGGTAAGGAAGGGATCACCTCCACCCTTGTCAAATCTGCTGATATGGCCCTTAAAGCCCATGAGCTCATCAAAGTGAAAGTTGGACAAAACAGTCCAGTCGAACGCAAAGAGGCAGCACAGGTGGTAGCACAGGAGACTGGATCAGCCCTGGTCTATGCCATTGGTAAAGTTTTTTTGTTATATCGACCAAATCCCGAACTGCCGCCGGAAAAACGCATAACAACGGCTTCTCCCTAATATTAGACAATGCCTTCCCCTCAACCCGGTCAGCTCATCCTTGTTGCCACCCCCATAGGCAACCTCAGTGACTTGAGTTTCCGTGCCGTAGAAATTCTGCGCAATGCCGATTTCATCGCCTGTGAAGACACACGGCATAGCGGTATACTCTGCCGGTATTACGGCATTTCTACCCCACTGATCAGTTATTTCCGGGAGAAGGAACAGCAGAAGGCGCAACATATTTTGACCCTGTTGCAAAGCGGCAAAACGGTTGCCCTTATATCCGATGCCGGAACACCGGCCATCTCTGACCCTGGTGCGATCCTGGTTCGCTTGGCCCAAGAGGCAGGCATCCAGGTAATATCTATCCCCGGCCCCTGTGCCTTAACACTTTCCCTGTCGCTTGCCGGGCTTAAGGAGAGCAACTTTTATTTTGGCGGTTTTCTTCCCTCCACAGCTCAGGCAAGAAAACAAGCCCTACGCGAACTCATACTCTATCCTTGTCCCCTGGTCTTTTATGAGGCCCCGCATAGGATTACGACGAGCCTGCAGAACATGCTGGAAGTACTTGGCAACAGGCAAGGCCAGCTCTTCCGTGAATTGACCAAAATGCATGAAGAGCATTTGAGGGGCACCCTACAGGAACTCATCGACGCATGCCAGCAGAAGACAAAGGGCGAACTGGTGCTCCTGGTTTCTGGTAATAAACAGTCAACGTCGCCAAGGCCTGAAGACCTGGAAAGCCTCCTTCGTTGGCATCGGCATGAAAAACACAATACCCTTAAGGAGGCCGTGGCGGGCATTGCTGCAGACCTTGGCATACCACGCACTCAAGTATACCAAAAGGCGCTGTCTATCTGGCAAGAAGAGGAGTGATATATGAAGGAACCGTACGGCATGACAAGGGAAGAGGCCCTGGCTCTGCTTGAGCAAAATATTTACAATGCAAATTTGCGCAAACACTGCCTTGCCAGTGAAGCGGTCTTACGGGCCATGGCTCGGCATCTGAATCAAGACGAGGAAAAGTGGGGGCTTGCCGGGCTGCTGCATGACCTGGACGCGGAAAGCCATCCAGACTTGCAGGTACATACCCATCGCAGCGTTGAGATGCTCCGCGCCCGGGGTGTACAGCTTGAAATAATAGAAGCGATACGTTTGCACAACGAAGCTGCCCATCCTGACAAACGTTCTACCCTATTACAACATGCCCTTGCCGCAGGCGAAACAGTCACAGGGCTTATTATTGCCAGTGCCCTCGTGCGGCCGGATCGGCAACTTGCCTCAGTTCAGCTGAAATCCGTACGCAAACGTTTTCGTGAAAGTGCCTTTGCCCGGGGTGCCGACAGAAGCATCATTAGCGAATGTACGCAGTGTGGGTTAGAGTTGGACGAGTTTCTCGCTTTGGCCCTTGCTGCAATGCAGGATATCGCCCCAGAGCTGGAACTGGCATGACCACCTCTCCTCTATTTCACAATAAAACTGACTCCGTGGAAATACAAAAAAAACACTATACCTCTTCGGAAAGGTTTGCTGATTCTGAGCTTGAAAGACTACTTGATCTTGCCACCTTTGCGGCAATAAGTGGCGGTTCTATTTTGCAGGAGCTATATGGGAAACCCCACGACATCCACAAGAAGGGAGCGGTTAATCTGGTAACAGAGGCTGACCTTGCTGCTGAAACGGCTATCCTTTCGCTATTAAAAGAGCAAACGCCTGATTTTCAGATAATGAGTGAGGAAAAGAGCACCTCGCACACGCTCTGCCAGTCTGAAACCATTTGGATAGTTGACCCACTTGATGGAACTACAAACTTTGCCCATGGTTTTCCTTTTTTTGCCGTTTCCATTGGTCTTCTCCAGCATGGGCAGCCCCAGGTCGGGGTTGTGTACGCCCCCTTACTGAACGAATTATACACAGCAAAGGCTGGTGCTGGAGCCTTTTTAAATGGGGTTCCAATCCAAACCTCAACTGCTTGTCACCTTGTTGAATCGCTCGTTGCCACAGGTTTTCCTTATGAAAGAAAAGGCGTTTTAGATGGGATTACGCAACGTTTACATCGGGTTTTAGAAAAAGTTCAAGACGTGCGAAGGGCAGGCTCTGCCGCCTTAGATTTGGCCATGGTTGCTTGTGGTCACTTGGATGCATATTACGAACAGCAGCTCAATCCCTGGGATTCGGCTGCAGGGTGGCTGCTTGTTCTGGAGGCTGGTGGTCAGGTAACCGACTTTAGCGGCGCACCGTATTCTCCCTTTACCCCACATATCCTTGCCACCAATGGCCTTATCCATGATGAAATGCGTGCTCTCTTGTGATGGAACGATCTTCGGCTCTGCCTCCCAGTCCCTTTCTTGTGCATGGGGCCATGCTGCTGACGGCCTTTCTTGTTTCAACCTCATTCACCGTTGGCAAGGCAATTACCCCCTATCTTGACCCAGTTATCCTTACGCTCATCCGTTTTCTTATAGCCTCGACTCTTTTTTGGTTACTCATCCGCCGGCATGCAGCACTCAGTCTTCCGACACCGCTTGCGCTCTTTCGATACAGCCTCATTAGCGCAGCCTTGGTCGGTTTTTTTTGGCTCATGTTTTTGGCCCTGCGCCACACCAGTCCATTAAATACAGCGGTTATTTTCACCACAGTTCCCGGTCTTTCTGGTTTGTACAGCTGGTTTCTGGTGCGCGAACGGCTTAAGGCCAATCAACTTATAGCTTTATTCCTGGCCATGGCCGGGGCTATATGGGTTATATGTGATGGCAAGCTCACTCGTCTATGGCAGCTGCATTTCAACAGCGGAGATCTTCTCTTCTTTGCCGCCTGCCTTTTTATGGCGGCCTACACCCCTCTGGTGAAAAAATTTCACTGCGGGGAATCCATGCGCGTTATGACCTTCTGGATTCTGATCACCGGTAGCTGTTGGTTATTTCTCCTGGCCATCCCAAAACTGGAGATCTTCAGCCACCTGCAAGATGTGCCTATACGAGTCTGGATTGGCATAAACTATCTTGCCATATTCACAACAATTACAACTTTCTTTCTGACCCAATGGGCGACTCTGTACCTTGGCCCAACACGGGTTGCCGCCTACTCATTTACGTATCCAATTTATATAGTGGTTATTGAGTGGGCCTTGCGTGGCACCCTACCGTCGTTTGCCACAGTGCTTGGCGTTATGCTCTTTTTCTTCCCCGCCATGTATGTCCTGCAAAAGAGTTTAGTCCCTGAGAGTAAGAAAACCGGTAAATAAAAAAGGCCATGCGAAATACTCGCATGGCCTTTGTCAGCAGAAAAACTAAACGGGTCAGGCAGGGATTATCCAACCGCCTCAATCTTAAAGCGACCAACAGCCTCTCGGAGTTGACCAGCCGTTTCGTTCAGTGAGATCATCAATTCCGCAGTTTCCTGGGAGCTGTCTGATGTACTGGTACTCATCTCACCAACGGCAACCATACTGCGCACAACGTCTTCAGACATCTGCACCTGGCTCGCTGAAGCACGGGTGATGGATTCAATGAGGTCTGCGAGCTGGTTAGAAACAGACTCAATTTCCTGCAGCTTACCGTAGGCACCGTCTGCAAGCTTTGATCCCTGAACAACCTTGCCGATACTTTCATCCATACGTGAACTAACGTCCTTGATTTCCGCCTGAATACTTTTAACCAGGTTGTCGATCTGCTGCGTCGAGTTACTTGAGCTCTCTGCCAGACGTTGTACCTCCTCAGCAACAACGGCAAAGCCGTGTCCAGCCTCACCAGCCATGGCAGCCTGGATGGACGCGTTCAGCGCGAGAATTGACGTCCTGTCGGCAATGTTATTAATGATCTCAACGACGTTACCGATTTCCATGGAGCTTTCTCCAAGACGCTTAATAGAACGAGCTGTTTCGTTGATCTGCTCACGAATTTCATCCATAGCACGGTTGGTCTGCTCAACCGCCGCGGCGCCTTCACGGGCATTCATTCGTGAAGATAGAGAAACTTCCGCCGAACGAGTTGCGTTTTGAGATACCTGTCGAATTGATTCGGCAATCTGGTTAATCGAGTCAATGGCATTGTTAACCTGCCTGTTCTGATCAATACTGCGCACAGCAAGGTCAGAGGTCAATCTGGATATATCCGTGGTGGTCGCGTCAACCGAGGAGGTAGCACGCTGTACCTGACGAACGATACCACCGAACTCTTCCGCCATACTGTTGAAGGAGTCGGCGATGGCGCCAGTAATGTCTTCGGTTACTTCGGCACGTGCAGTCAGGTCGCCTTCTGTCAATTCACTGATCTCCATCATCAGCTTCATGATGGACTCCTGATCTCTATCGCGCTCATCCTGGGTTTGAATAAGCATGGTCAGGTTTTCCAGCATGGCGTTCAGCGATGCGGCCATTTCGCCCAATTCATCGGAACTGACTATTTTGGCTTTGGCTGAGAAGTCACCTATACCCAGGTTACTGAGGAGCTCCATAATACTGTCAACCTGCCTGGTCAGACCTTTAGAAATTCGCAAGGCCAGGATCAGGCCAAGTAAAATTGCCAGGGCACTAACGCCAAGTACAATATAAAATATGTTTTTCTCGTTTTGAGCAAGTTGTTCGATGCTGACCGCCTGCTCCTCTAGAGCTCTGTTACGCAGGGAGGTAAGAATTGGAGTCACCTTGCTCGCACTCTCTTCATAGATTGCGATCTGCACGTCAATATCCGCATCGACCTTGAGCGATTCATCAACCCACTTATTCATAAGATTAAGAGGCTTTGTCCAATCGGCAAGATGTGCTGCATCTAACCCCATGGCATTCAGTTTCTGTATAGATTCGCCAATCGTCTTTTTTAATTGAGCAGCTGTCTCCGTCGCGGGGGTGAGCTGATAGTCTCGGTAGGCCTCCTCCAGCTCATGGTACATCACAGCTTCTTTCAAGGTAAAGTCCTGGCGGGCCATAAGCTCATGAAACTCGAGCATGATTTTTTCTACCTGCACAAGCGAACCATACTCGAGGTCGTAGCGCTGGTCATAGTTGTTGACCATGGAAACAAAACTTGTCGCATAGTTGTTCAAAACATCCATGGTTTGCTGGGCAAGTTTCCTGCCCGCTTCAGAGGTTTCCAACCTGGAAAGAGTTGCAACAGTGTCTTGTGCCTGTGCTGCTTTCTGGAAGAAACTGGGCAGGTGGACGTCTTTTGCTGTCTGCAAACCTGCTGCCGACAGATGCAGACGGAACTCCCTATCATCCAACTGCATTTGCTGCACATAAGATTGTGCTTCCAAGCTCAGCTGAGCTTTCTTATTTTGAACATTAATTACCTGGTCTACCGTTTTGTTTGTATACCGTTGCCCTATAAGGGCGACGGCAGCAATGACTATGGTCAAAACCAAAATGGTAATAAAACCAAGCAAGATCTTGCCACGAATCTTTAGTGATCCACCTGCAGTAGGCGCAGCACCTGAGCTTGCCTGTGTTGTTCCCTGTTCTTCCATTTTGCCTCCGTTCCTATTCTTCAGTTACGACTTTGTTGATCATTATATGGTAAGTGCATCTCTTCCGTCAAATACCTGGGAAGGAAAAACATGCTGTCTTTCATGCGTTCAATTGGGCTATTTACGCATGTATGTATCAATTCCTTCTTCCCGCCAAATTTTTAAAGTTTTTTCATCTTTTGGATTTATTTTCATGCCGATGGCATTAACCGGGACATCATATTTTTTTTGAATCGCGATCCAATTTTTCTTGATATTGACGTCAAGCGCCATAGGTCTCCTCCATTTTCGTATTCTCTATTAGTAATAACCAGAGTGGACATAATGCTTCGTCAGTTAGACTGCCCCTCGTACAATTCGATTAAAATCCACCAAAAAAACTCCACTCCCATGCATGGTGTAAAAACTCTTTATCAGCTCTACCCTCTCCAATTGCGCAGGAAATTCCTCCTCTTTTAAACCCGACTGCAGCTCTGCCGCAGTGAGCTTTATGGTCTGTACCGGAGCAGAACATTTAAGAGCTAATTTTAAATGTCCCTCAGACCAGGTATCCTTTTCACCAGTGCGAATAACAACAAGCTGGCGTGCCTTTCCTTGTGGGGTCCCACCAAAAAGGGCACTGAGATCAATAACTGGTACCAGGTCACCAAAAAAAGAGATACAGCCTTGCAAATACGCTGGCGATAAAGGTGCAGGATATGTAGTCCGTGGCGCTAGCACCTCGTTGATCTGATTTTGACTTAACAGACAGTAAAGAGGTCGCTCTTCCCCCATCAGCTGCAAGGGAATAAGAAAGGCCCGTTGATCGCTAGCTGCTGACTTATTCTGCATGCGTTGCCTCTTTTTCCTGAGCTCTTCGTTTGAGTAGACTCTGTTTCTTTTTACGAAGAATTGCAATTTTATCCATTACTTGCATCAGGGCATCAAGATCCAGACGCATAAAAACATCCTGCCCATTTATGAGCAAACCCTGAAGAATCTGTCGGGATGCATCGGGAAAGACCGGAGGTAAAGGTTGCAAAGCTGCCAAGTCCGCCATGCACAGTTTACCCCTTCCCCGCATGGGAATCGCCAGCAACCGGTTAGCATGGTGCAGGATGGCGTAAAAATAGTTCCGAGGGGCCGTAGCCGCATGTCGTCCAGAAAAAGAAGAGGTTGTTTCTGTATAGAGTAGGCCCAGGTTGCAAATCTCTGCCTTTTCTCCACTTGGCAACTCTAAGTATACTTTCCCTTTTTCCCGTTTAATCAGCGAGTCGTGTTGCAGGGGTACCGTAGCAACTCCGCGCACAGATTCTTTATCAAAGGCATACCAATACCCACCTGTGCACGAAAGAAAGAGTTCTTTCATGACCTTCTCTCCTCATGCCGAAGTTCCTTTTGTTTTCGTTTGTGCCCAGTCAAGCTCAACACGGCATCAACAAAGTCTTCATCTTTGGTCGGTTTATTAAGAAAGACAGAGGCACCAAGCTCCATGGCCTTTTGCCGATGCTTATCCGAAGTGCGGGACGTAAGCATAATAACGGGGATATCTTTATGCTCACGGTTGGCTTTTATGCCTAAGAATTCAAATCCATTCATGCGAGGCATTTCTATATCAAGCAAAATGCAATCCGGTTGTTCAATATCAAGTTGCTCAAGTGCATCCTGTCCATCCTTTGCTTCAACCGGAATCCAGCCATGGGAGGCAATCAGGCGGCTCATAACCTTACGGATAGAGATGGAATCATCCACAACCATGACTTTTAAAGTTTTCGCCTTCTCGACCACCTTAGGCGTCACTGGCACGGCAACTCTGCGGTAGCTGTTGATCAATTCGCTGATATTTAAGAGCGGCACGATGCTACCATCACCCATAACAGCTGCACCGGAAACCCCTGCAACTGTGCGCAGATGACTGCCCAGGCCTTTTAATACCACTTCTTTCTGCCCGGCAATGCGGCCAATGGAGACGCCAACAGGACGCCCATCATTTTCGCTGAGGCAAACAAGTGGTTGCAGGCTTTCCTTTTCTTCCTCGCTCACTTTTTTGCCGATTAGCTCCGCTAGAGAAAAAATAGGTACAACCGCCCCTTTATAAGAGAAAGAGTGCTCTTCCGTTAAGATATCTTCTTTGGCAATTCGCTGAATATCTCTAATATCGCTAATGGGGATGCCGTAGGAGGTGCCTTCCACGTCAACGAGCAGGGAGCGCACAACGCCCATGGTCAAAGGCACCCTGATGGTAAATTGAATGCCTTTCCCCTGCACGCTGTTGACAAAAATTGAACCCTGCAGATCCTGCACGTTTTGCCGGACGACGTCCATGCCGACTCCACGACCAGAAATCTCACTGATCGATTTGGTGCTGAATCCTGAGATAAAAATGAGTGAAACAAGTTCTTCTTCGCTCATTGTATCGACTTCAGCAGGATCCATAATCTGCTTCGCCCTGGTTTTGATGGCCTCATAATCAAGTCCCTGTCCATCATCACTGAAGCGAACAACCACGTTGTTTCCTTCACGCTGGCCTGAAATTCGTATTGTAGCCAACGGGGCTTTATTGACAGCGGCTCTCTCTTCCGGACTTTCTATACCGTGGTGGACAGAGTTACGGACAAGATGCATGAATGGGTCAGCGAGTTTTTCCCAAATGGTTCGATCCAATTCAACCGCATCGCCTTCCATAATAAGGCGAACCCGTTTTTTCAGTTTGGAGGCCACATCACGCATGGTGCGACTTAAACGCGGCGTTAAAACTGACATGGGGCTTAAGCGAGCCCGCATGATTTGCACCTGCAGCTCGCGGACGACACGGTGCTGGCGGTTAATATCACCACCGATACCGCTATAGACGCCCTCCAGCGTGCCATGGATAGCAGCGACGTCAATTGTTGACTCGTTTAATGAACGAATAATGAGGTTCAATTGGGTGTAACGATCAAGCTCACTGGCATCGAATTCTTCAAAGCCAGCACTGGCATGCAGGGCTTCCTTTGCCTGATCCAAACGGGCAAAATGTTCTGAAAGTTGATCCAGGGCCTTGACTTCAAATTGGGTCTCCAGCTCTAAGGCAATATCTTTTAACCTGCGGATCGTTAAATCGAGTTCCTCCAGGGCTCCCCGAAACCAATCCATATTGCGATCAAAACCACTCACACCAACCAGCAACTCATTTGCCAGATTAATAAAAGTATCAAGTTGCGTCTGATTAATACGGATTGTTCTGGCCACCTCTGCTGCGGCAGGTGGGGAAACGGGCTTATCAATCGCGGAGGCTTGCGGTGCGACAACAATTTCATTTCTCTGCTGCGTCAGTTCGGCTTCTGGCCCAGGCCCTGACGCCTGTGTTCCTGCCGCATCTCTTGCATTTGTATTATTATCTTGCCAATCGCCACTTGCAGAGGGCTGCTGGATCTTTGCCAGTTCAGCACTCGCCTCAGCAATTCGTTGCGTAGTGGTTTCCTCAGGGCTTTCTACGAGCAATTCAAGAACATGGACGGCGTCTGCCACCGTATTGATTAGCACCGGGGTTAATGAGGTTGATTCGGCCAACAGCCATTTTAAAAAATCGGCAAGTTTCTGCGAGTAATCAGCTAAACTATCCATCCCAAGGGCGATGGCCCCGGCATGAATGAACTGGGATGAGCTGTGCATGTTCGTAACCTGCTCACGCACGCTCCCTTCCAGGCTGGTTTTTTCCGTGATTGACCTTTCCAGTAATTGCACAGATTTCTGTAAATGCTCAAGGTGGAGTTCCGTGTCCTCATCAAAACCCTGCTGCATTCTTTTTTGTTCTTGTTCAACAAAGTCTGGCAAGGATGTCGATGGCTCATCGAACATAAACCACAGATCATCGTCAGCCTCTTTCTCC